>Ga0247727_10007888_pt1 | contig 20020 bp, 12 predicted proteins | sample WisWelCaveWW1625_FD_202498 | JGI IMG/M metagenome (GOLD analysis project Ga0247727, IMG submission 202498) | Biofilm microbial communities from Wishing Well Cave, Virginia, United States - WW16-25 | ecosystem: Environmental > Aquatic > Deep subsurface > Groundwater > Cave microbial mat | place... | reverse complement strand
CCATCTCCAGACTGGCGCGCCGCGCCGCGTAGTAGAGCAGCGCCACCGCGCCCAGCGCCGCCAGCATCTGCACCGCGCGCGTTCCCCGCAACAGGTTCAGGAAATAGTAGATGACCACGGCGATCAGCAGAATATCGATGGTCGCTCGCGCGTCCAGCCGCTGTAGCGCATCCCACAGCATTCCCGCAGCCGCCCTCCTCGCGCTACGTTAGCCCAGGCGCGAGTCGAGAGCAAGCCGGCCCTGAGTCCCGATGCTTCGGGACCAAGGGCCGAAGAAAGTGCCTTGGCGAAGGGCCCGCCCACTCAATGTACCGCCAGCGTCTCGCTGGCGACTTTCTTCCTCCTCAACGTACCGCCAGCGCCCGCCCTGTCGCAGATCCTGTCGAAGATCCTGAGCGAGTCCCCCGCAGGCGGACGAGTCGAACGTAGTGCTGTAGCCAAGGGCTCGCCCGCGCGTCGCAACGCACACCCGGCCGGAGAACGCAACCCTGCCGTGTCGGCGGCGCTTCTCCGTTCGCCGCGCAGCTTAGGCTGGACTGCACACCAGCGCCAGCGGGACGCTGGCGGTACCGCGGATGCGCAAGTAGCCGCCCTGTGGAAGATGTCTTTTCTGTTTTCTGCGTTCTGAGTTTTGATCTGATTTCTAATTTCTAGTTTCTTATTTTTTATTCCCTCGCCCCTGGTCCCTCGTCCCTTCTGCGTTTTGATTTCTACTTTCTAATTTCTGATTTTTTAGTTCTGCCTTTCCCTCGCCTGCCCGGCCGAACCGGGCGTCAATGGGCACTGGTCGCGGGTGTCTTGCGGTTTTCCGGAGGGAGACCCACGCGGCGCACGAATTCGGCGAACCGCGGGTCGGCGCGCAGCGGCTCATAGGTGAATTCCACTCGGCTCACGATGAACGAGCCGTCGCGCTCTTCGAAGGCGCGCTCCAGCCAGCGGAAGGCCTCATCGAGCTTACCCACATTGCCGTGGAGGATTCCCGCCGTGGCCGCCGTGGGCGCCTTGTCCTTACTTCTCATCATCTCTGCAAGCAGCCGTTGAGCTTCAGGCTTTCTTCCGGAAAAAGCGAGGTAGAAGACCTGGTTGCCGCTCTTCTCCAGTTCCTCGAGAAACTCTCGCTGGCGCCCCTTCTTCCTGTAGGCAAACGCCAGCGTGAAGTGTGCCGGGGAAAAGGCGGGATCCATTTCCAGCGTTTTTTGGCACTGTGTGATGGCCTCGTCGTAGCGACCGGCGAAGTTGTACATCTCGCAGACATCGCGGCTGATGATCACCGATTGGGGATCCAGTTGCTGGGCGCGCCGCGCCGCGGCGATGGCCTCGTCCAGCCGTCCCATTGCTACCCAGTAATACGCAAACCAGTGGTGCGCTGTAGGATAGTCCGGGCGGATCTCGATAGCCCTGAGAAAGTGTTTTCGGGCTGCCTCCCAGTTCCAATCGAAATGCAGATGAATGAAGGCCAGCGAGGTATGCGCTTCCGCCAGCGACTCGTCCAGTTCCAGTGCTTTTTCTGCCGCAGCGCGCGCCCGGGCAATGGCTTCGGTCCGCACCACCGCGCGCATCTCTTGCGATGCCAGCAATGTATAAGCATCAGCCAATCCCGCATACGCCGCCGCATACGCCGGGTCCTTTGCCACCGCCTGATCGAAGTGCTCGATTGCTTTGCGGTGGCCCTCTTCGGTGCGCTTATTCCAGAAGTAGCGGCCGCGCAGGTATAGCTCCCGCGCCTGTGGATTCACCGCGCGGGGCGATGCTCCCGGGGCCGGGTTGTTCGAAAGCGTGACGCTGTTTTTCCACGTCAGCCCGGCCCAAACGGCCGCACTGGCCAGCAGCACCAGGGCCAGTAAGAACTGGCTCTGACGCCCTGCCTCGGTTGCCGCCACGGCCTCTGGCGGGCGCGAGCTGAGGTGGTCATCAATCCTGCGCACTTCTGCCGCAAAACGGTATCCGCGCCGGGGCACGGTTTCGATGTACAGGGGGCCTTCCTCTCCCTGTCCAAGGGCTTTCCGCAAAGTGAAGATGTTTTGAGTCAGGTTGGATTCTTCGACAAAGCTGTCCGGCCAGAGCTGCTTCATCAAATTTTCTTTTTCCAGCAGGTGCCCCGCGTTCTCGACCAACAGAACCAGCGTGTCAAACACCTTGGGTGGCAGCGGAATGGCTTCTCCGGCACTCTGCAGAAGGCGCTCCGCCGGGTCCAGCCGGAAGGGGCCGAATTCGTAGAAGTGCTTCGCGGGCAAGCTCATATGGCCTTGAGAAATCCTTGAGAGAAAACTAACCGTCCCCTCAAGACGCCCGGGAAATTGTTCACTACTCTGCGGAGAAGATCGGGAACATTCTAGCGCCCGACCGCGGCATTGGCAACTCCTCACCCGGCGGCGCTGGTTTCCCTCCGCAGCCCGATCCGAGGTGAGCTATGTCCGCGCCCCGTCGCCTTTGGCCCAATATTGGGCTTGCTGTACTCTTGGCTTCCTTCTTTTCCTGCGTTGCGTTTGCCCGAGTCAATAATCCCCCTGTCGCCGTGGCCACGGCTGGCGCAGGCACCAACACGGTGGGGGGCGTTTCCTCAGTCAAGCGCCTGACCGACCCCTCAGGAACGCCCGTGGTGCATACCCTTGCCGGCGGCGGCTCGCACGACCCGGACGGCGACCCCTTCACCTACCACTGGGGCTGCGACAATCGGCTGGTCCTCGTCGGCGTACCCACTGATCAGCGCGACCTGACCGTGCTCCTTCCCCCCGGCACCTACCAGTTCACGCTGAAAGTGACTGACACTCACGGGGCCAGCTCTTCCGACTCCGCCAAAGTGGAAGTCATTGTGGACAATGTTCCCCCGCAGGCCATCGCGCCGGAGGACCTCACCGTCTCCGCCACGGAGGCTGGGGGCGCCCGCGTGCAGAATTCTGCCAAGCTGCAAAAATTCCTTTTCACCGACCCCTACGCCCAGGACCCGCTGCACCTGCAATTCTTCTTCACCGCGCTCCCGCCACAGATCAATGGCGTGGACGTGGACGCCAACACGCTCTTCCCCGTGTACACAACCATGACGGTGACGTTTCGTTTCACGGACAGCTTCGGCAACATCGGCGCAGCCACCTCCGACGTCTTCGTCATTGACATTCAGGAAGGCGACTTGTTTGTCGGGACCAACGGGTCAGATCCTTCTGCCATTGCTTTTTACGGGCCGAATCTCGGGTTCGTCGGCGTCGTGCTCCAGGTGCGTGGGAACTCCGTCCTGCGGGAATGGTGCCGGGCCGATATGGGCATTCCGCGCTCAGTCGTTGTGGATTCCACGGGCCGCGTCTATTTCCTTGCGCAATTTCCCAGTGATTTGCGTTTTACTGGCCCGCCGGAGCCTGCATTGTTCCGCTGCGACACGGCAGGCTCTGCCCCCGTGCGTCTGGGAGTCTTCCGTGGTTTGGAACCAAATCCCAACGCCCCTCCCAACTACTATGTCCCCTTAAACAACCTATATTCCAGTTTGAGGAGCCTGCACCTGGTGCCCTCGGTGCGCATTGAGATCAACGACGGCGGCGTAAACGAAGTGACCGTAACCAAAGAAGACCTTTTGGGGCTTTCGGGCGGTGTCGAGGATACTCTCCCACTGGGGACTGGCTCACGGACCGAATCGTATCGGTACTTTCCTTCCGCCAACCGGTGGGAAATAGGTCCGCGAGTGCCCCCGCCGTCGTCGGGTGGCGCGCCTAACATGTATTACCATAAGGGCGTGACCTACAGCGTCGGCGGACTTTTCGGTGTCTATCGGGAACCGCTGACGATTGATCTCTCCGGAAGCGTCGGCGGCACACCCTTTGGAGCCCGTCTCCAGGTCGGCGGAGGCTACACGGAATGGGGCGGGCATCCTTTCTTCTTGGATAACCTGAACATCCCCAATTCTCCCTCCGGATGCCCGCCCTTTCCGCCCTACCGCAACGATTTCCCGTCGTCAGGACATTTGTTCGCCGGCATGCTCTCCGTCATTTTTGACAATAGTTCTCAGAATCTGGGGCTGGTTTTCCAAGCTGGCGGCCACATCGCTGCCGGCAGCCGCTATCTCACCAACGTGGTCGAAGCCCTGTGGGACGCCGATCCTCAGAACGACATCGGCAGCTATTACCAGTTTGCTCTTGCCGCGTTTTATGGACAGGGGATGAATTGCGCTCCAGTACCGGTAATCCAGCATTCCTCTCTGCACACTTTCACTACAAGTCCCGATGCCAGTGGCGGCTGGACCGTGGCTCCTTCAGGCCTGATTGGCACACGCTGGCAGTCTGGTGACGTTTTCCGAATCAACCAGGGGGATGCTACGCCTCTGCTTTCCGGCTTGATCGGCCCCAATGGCATTGCCGCCTGGCCGCTCGCGCCGGAACGGGGCTCGGGCGCGACCGTCATCATCCGCATTGATTCACCCGTGGGCGTGCTGGTGACAGACGCGAATGGCAAGCGCCTCGGTGTGGACTCCGGCGGCAACGCCGTCAACGATTTCGGCAACGATGGTTTCGATTCCGGCCCCGGCTCGCATCCGCGCTTCTATGCCATCAACAATCCAGCGCCGGGTCCCTACCAGGTGCAGAGCGTCGGCACGGGCACCGGCCCGTTTACCGTGCATATGTATTCTGCGGATCTGTCCAAGCCCTTCGGTGAACACATCTCCGTCACCGGCAACGCTTCGCCCGGTGTTACCGGCAAGCACGATTTCGCTCTGGACGCCAACGGCGGCCTGGCCTTCGCTAACACTGTTCCTATTGCCGCCGCAGGAGCGGACCAAACGGTCACCGCAGTTGGGACCAGCGCAACGGTGACGCTGGATAGCTCCGCTTCGAGCGATCCGGACGGCGACGCACTCACATTTACCTGGGCCGGGCCGTTCGGCCTTGCCAACGGCGCCACACCGCAAGTCAGCCTTCCCGTCGGCGTCCATGTTCTGAACCTGACGGTCGAAGACGGCAAGGGCGGCGCCGCCGAAGATACGGTGATGATTACGGTCAGCGCTCCCGCAGACACCACGCCGCCCGTGCTCAGTCTGCCCGCGAATTTCTCCGTGACTGCCGCTTCCAGCGCCGGCGCCGTCGTCACTTACACTGCTTCCGCGCTCGATGCCGTGGATGGAAGCGTGGCCGTGGCCTGCGCGCCTGCGTCCGGCAGCACATTCCCGGTGGGTGCCACGGTGGTTCTGTGCAGTGCCACAGACTTCTCCGGAAACACGTCGAACGGCTCCTTCACGGTCACCGTGAATCCCCCGGCGCCTGCGGCCAACCTGCCGCCCCCGGTGCTGAAGATCGTGAGCCGGGGAATTCATTCCGGCCAGACCCGCTTCTACGACCTGGAGATTTCCAATCCCAATCCCACTGCGCTGCTGAATTTGTCCCTGTTCCGTGTCACGCTGACAACGCTGAAAGGGACGGGCATCGCCACTTACAACACGCAACTTTCTCCGCCGCTGCCCATCGCGCTAGGCGACCTGGCGGGCGGCAGCTCCCTGCGCATCCGTTTATACGTGGACGTGCCCGCAGGCGTGCTGCTGTTCCGCATTTCCGAAGGCGGCCACTACTACGACGCTTCCGGGAAGCTCCACGACTTCTCGGGCATACACTACGACGACTGACCGCGTCATGAGGGGCGTGTTCGCTCTGTTCGAACCCGCCACCTCCGCGGCCCGGGCCCTGCGCACCTGGGAGCAAATCTTTGTATGCCGGCGCAGACCCGCAGACAACTCCACGCCACTTTCCCGCGTCGCATTCCATGCGGCTACAGGGGTCGCGCCCCCGCCCGCTGGAGCGCCGCCGCGGAGGAATCGCAATGCGATACGGGATTCTGCAAATGCTGGGAGGAACCTTGCTGGCTGCGCTGGCGTGCGCACCGGCAACGATGGCGCAGTCGGAGATCCCCGCGGGCACGCGCTTCCTGGTGGAACTGCGCGACAAATTGGAAGCCCGCAAAATCAAGCCGGGAAAGAAATTTGACGCCCGCACCCGAGAAGCCCTGCGCGCCACCGACGGCAGCATCATCGAGGCCGGGCGGAAGGTGAGGGGCCGCGTGGCGTCGGTGGAAAACAACTACGTAGTGCTGCGCTTTGAGCAGATTGACACCGGCCGCGGCAAGGCGCCGCTGGTGGCCACGGTCCGCGGCGTAGTGGGCGAGAAGGAGATCCGCAAGCGCGCAGGCGACGAAGGCGAAATCCGCTCTTCTTCCAGCCGCGGGCGCAACGCCGCCATTGGCGCAGCCGTAGGCGCGGGGTTGGGCGTGGTGATCGGCGCCACGCAGGGCGGTTCGCGCGCCGCGGTGCTGGGCGCGGTCACCGGCGCGGCGGCCGGCGGCCTGCTGGGCGCTTCCACCGGCGGCCGCGAGCTGGTCCTCCGCGATGGCGCGCGCATCGAACTCCAGCTCGAACGCCCGCTGATATTCAAATCGCGCCGCTGACACGCGCACCCTCGTTCCCGCACAGCTCGCGGCTCGCAATGCTACTCGCCGCGTTTGCAGGAACGCAACACGACTCCGCGCGTCCGCTCCGGTCCCGCGCTCCCCGCTGAAAGCCTGCCCAAGCTGTGCTATCTTGTGCCCGACTTCGCCCCATGCCTGTGGAAAATCTCAAGACGGCTACGATCAGCAACTCCAGCCAGCGCATCATGGCCGGCGGGCTGGTGATTGGCTTTTGCTACTGGGCCTCCAGCGTGGTGATCACCCTGCTGGTGTCCATCCTGCTGGCCTATTTTCTGGACCCCTTCGTCGAGTGGCTGGAGCGTTTCCGCGTGCCGCGCGCGGTGGGCTCGCTGGTTGTGCTCATGGTGGTGCTTTCTCTGCTGGTGGGCGTGGGCTGGCTGATGTGGGGTCTGGTGGACCAGTTCACCGCCGACTGGCCCAAGTATCGTGAGCCTCTAAAGAATATAGCCGACGCCATCGAGAAAAAGTTCCAGTCGTTTGAGCGCGGAGTTTCTGAAATCACGCCGCCTGACCGCCTCAGCCGCACCGCCGTGCGCGTCGCCGAGGAACATCCCGTGCGCAGCTTGCTTCTGCGCGGGTTCGGCGCGCTGTGGGACGCCCTGCTGAGCATCAGCTTCGTGCCCTTCCTGGTATTCTTCATGCTGGCGGCCAAGACCGACGTGTGGCACGCCACCATGCAGCTCTTCCCGCCCGGCGAGCGCACCCGCGTGAAAAACACCCTGGACGACGTCAGCACTATGCTGCGCAGCTACATCGTCGGGAATTTCCTCGTCGCCGGCATCCTGGCTCTGGTGAGCTGGATGTTCTTCCTGATCATCGGCCTTGAATATCCCCTGCTGACGGGTTCCGTTTCCGGCATTCTCAACCTGGTGCCGTACTTTGGCGTGGTGCTGGCGTGGATCCCGCCCCTGGTCATTGGTCTCACCAAATTCACGCAGCTCTGGCAGTTCATGGCCATCGCCGCCGTACTGGGTTTTTTCCACTTGATGGCCATCAACTGGCTCATCCCGGCGCTGGTAGGGAAAAAGGTCCACCTGAATGCCCTGGCGGTCACCATCGCGTTGCTCTTCTGGGGCTGGCTGTGGGGCGCTCTGGGGTTTGTCCTGGCCATCCCCATCACCGCGACGATGAAAGTCACCTGCGACCACATTGACGAGTGGCAGCCCGTGGGTCGCTGGCTCGGCCCGTGAGGTTTTGCGCGATGCGTCACCGCTGGTTCGCTTGCCTGCTTCTCCTGCTTCCGGCAAATCTTGCTGCCCAGCAATCCTCTGAACCCGCAGACCTTGTTCTGCTGAATGCCAAGGTCTGGACCGTGGAAGAAAAACAGCCCGTGGCCGAAGCCGTGGCCATCCGTGGCAACCGCATCATCAAAGTGGGCAGCGCTGCGGACGTCGCGCCGTTTGTCCGCGAAGGCTACACCCGCGTCCTCGACTTGCGGGGACGCCTGGTTCTGCCGGGCTTCATTGACAATCACACACACTTCGCACAGGCGGGGCGGCTGCTGCTGGGGCTGAACCTGCTGGAGGTGAATGACGCGGAAAACTTCCGTGCCCGTGTGGCTGCCGCGGCAGACCGCCTGCCTCCAGGTGCGTGGCTGGTGGGCGGCGACTGGGGCGCGTATGCGGAATGGGAAAAGGATGCCCGCGGGCAGAAAAGTCCTGACACCGAGGGCACGGAGACGCAGCGGGCACAGCGGAGAAAAGAATTTCTGCCGGCAAAAGAACTCATTGATGCGGCCACCGCAGACCATCCGGCGCTGATCAGCCGCTTTGATGGCCAACTGCACCTGGCCAACTCGCTGGCTCTCGCCGCCGCGGGCATCACCCGCGACACGTCGAGTCCCGAAGGCGGCGAAATCCTGCGCGACGCCGCGGGGGAACCCAGCGGCCTGCTGCGCGGCACGGCGGCTCAATTGGTGCGCAAGGTGGTCCCGCCCGCTTCGTATGAGCAGCGCCGCGCTGAGGCGTTGCACGCGCTCGAGGAAGCTCGCCGCTGGGGTGTGACCACGATCCACGACAACACTGCGAACTTCGAACAGCTCGATCTTTTTCGCGATGTGCATCGCGCCGGCGAGCTGACGTCGCGCGTCTGGGCGCGCATGCCGCTCTCCGACTGGGAAAAAGTCCGCGAACACATCCGCGAAAAGAACCTCGCCCGCACCACGGGCGGCTGGGGCGATGAGTACATACAGCTCGGCGGCCTCAAGGCCTGGGTGGACGGCATCATGGGCAACTCCACCGCGCTTTTCTGGGAGCCTTACCGTCATCAGCCCGGCGAATACGGCCGCCTGCGCCCGGTGATGCATCCCGAAGGCAACCTGCACCGCCTGATCCGCGCCGCAGACCTGGCCGGCTTCACCGTCACCGTCCACGCCATCGGGGACTACGCCAACCATCTGCTGCTGGACACCTACGAGCGCGTGTTCCGAGAAAATCCTGCGCGTGACCGCCGTTTCCGCGTGGTGCACGCGCAGGTGCTCGATCCCATGGATTTTCCGCGCTTCGGCAAGCTCAAGCTGGTGGCCGAGGTGCAGCCTTACCACTGCATTGACGATATGCGCTGGATGGAAGAGCGCATCGGCGACCGCGCGCGGTGGTCGTACGCCTTTCTCTCGCTGGCCAACAGCGGCGCGATGATGTCGTTCGGTTCCGACTGGCCGGGCACCAACGCCTCCTACTACCCGAACAATCTGCTGCTGGGCATCTATGCGGCCGTGACGCGCCAAACGCTCAAGGGCCAGCCCGAAGGCGGCTGGTTCCGCGGCCAGCGCATCTCAATGGAAGACGCGGTCCGCTACTTCACGCTGAATAACGCCTGGGCAACTTTCGAAGAGAATTTGAAAGGCAGCATCAAGAAAGGCAAACTCGCAGACCTGGTGGTGCTGGACCGCGATATCTTTTCCCGCCCCCCGCGCGAGCTCCTCGATACCCAGGTCCTCTTCACCATCCTCGACGGCCGCATCGTGTACGAAAAGCCCGGCCGGTAGCTCACCCCGCGGTTCCCCGGAGCTGCCCATGTCGCGCAGAAGCAAACGATCCATTGGCCAATGCACACTGTGGTGGCACGTCCTGGACCTGCTTCGCGGGGCACGGAAGCTGTGGGGGGAACGGAAGGCCCTTCGTCCGCCACAGCAGACTCAGGGCGCGTGAAAGTGGTTTCTCGCGCCAAAGCGCTGGACACCTCCATCCCCATCGCCGGCGTCCCGGCGATTTCCTCTATCGAAGCGGCGCCGCGGTAACAAGTTATGAGGACACTTTGTAGCGCCGCCCTTCAGGGCGGCAATTCCGTGATTCTTTGAATGCCGGGCTAAAGCCCGGCGCTACCTCACCGAATTTTCAGACGAGCTGTGCCCGCGCAGGTGCAGCAGGTCGCCGCGGCCTTTCCGGTTCCTTGGCCATCCGGGGAACAGGCAGGCAACCCTCCGGCTGCCCGCCGAGTCTGAATCTGAAAGCCTGTCCGGGGAGTAGCGTGTGTTGACGCGGCTCGCAGGGGGGTCTAAGATGATCTTTCCAATCAGGGGGATTGGTGTGGCTATGAAAGACCGCGGACGATTCATCCTAAGCGTCTTGCTTTCCTTTGGGTTGTTGTTGCCCCTGCCCGGCCGGGCCCAGGAAAAGCCGGACCAGCAAACCGAGAAGGAAAAAAAGCAGGCGGAGAAAGAGCGCGAGAAGCGCGAGAAGAAGCTGCGTGAAGAGCTGGCCTCCCCCTACCGGAAATGGATGCAGGAAGAGGTAGCCTTCATCTTGACCGACGAAGAGCGCGCCGCGTTCCTGAAGCTGAGCACCAACGAAGAGCGCGAGCAATTCATCGAGCAGTTCTGGCTGCGCCGCGACCCCACGCCCGACACCGTCGAGAACGAGGAGAAGGAAGAGCACTACCGGCGCATCGCCTACGCCAATGAACGATTTGCGTCGGGCATCCCCGGCTGGAAAACCGACCGCGGCAGGATTTACATCATCTGGGGCGCGGCGGATGAGGTGGAATCGCACCCCTCCGGCGGGGCCTACAACCGGCCCTATGAAGAAGGCGGCGGGCAGACCTCCACCGTCCCGTTTGAGAAGTGGCGTTACCGCTACCTTGAGGGCATCGGGAACGATGTCATCCTCGAGTTTGTGGACCCTACGGGCAGCGGCGAGTACCGCCTGACGCTTGACCCCGCCGAAAAAGACGCCCTGCTGCACGTCCCCGGGGCCGGGTTGAGCGACCTGGAAGCCTCCGGGCTGGCCAGCAAGGTGGACCGCTTCACCCGCAGCGACGGCACGCATCTGCCCAAGACCCAGGGCGGCCAGCCGATGCGCATGAACCAGTTTGAGCGGCTGGAAGTCTACGCCAAAGTGCAGCGGCCGCCGGCGGTGAAGTTCCGCGACCTCGAGCAACTGGTCACCACGCGCATCGTCCGCAACCAGATCGAGTTCGAGTACCGCTACGACTTCCTGCGGGTGACCAGCGAGAACGTGCTGGTGCCGGTAACCATCCAGATCCCCAACAGGCAACTGACCTTCAAGAATGACCAGGGCATCCATTCGGCAGTGCTGAACGTGTTCGGCCGCATCACCACCATCACCGGGCGCGTGGTGCAGACTTTTGAGGACGTCATCGCCCGGGATTTCCCGGAGTCGCTGTTTGAGCAGTCGCTGCGGGGCTCGTCCGTGTATCAAAAGGCCGTGCCGCTGCGTCCGGGGCTGTACCGGCTGGACCTGGTGATCAAAGACGTCAACAGCGGCAACGTCGGCGTGACCAACAGCCGGCTTCCGGTACCGCGCTATGAGGACGAAAAACTGGCCCTGAGCACGATGATCCTGGCCGACCAGATTGAGCGCGTGCCGGTGAAGCAGATCGGGCTGGGCCAGTTCGTGCTGGGCGCGTCCAAGGTACGGCCGCGGATGGACCGGGCGTTCGGGACCGATGAAAAGATGGGCGTGTATCTCCAGGTGTACAACCTGGGGATTGATGAGGCGTCGAAAAAACCGTCTGCCACGGTGGCCTACGTGATCCACAAGGACAAACAGGAAGTGCAGCGGCTGGCGGAAAACACCTCCCAGCTGACCGGTCAGCAGATCACGCTGGAAAAAATCGTCAACCTGGACGGCCTGGCGCCCGGAAAGTACAAACTGGAAATCCAGGTCACCGACAACATCTCCAAGCAGAGCGTTTCTTCCTCCGTGGAGTTCACTGTGAAACCGCCGGCCAAGGCCGCGCCGAAGGCTGCGGCCCTGAATTAGCAGCAGGAGGTACCGCGTCGCGATGTTGCCAAGCACAACTCATCCCCCGCTGATCTACAGACTGGCTGCGATGGCCGCCGTGGTCTGCGCCCTGGCCATTCCGGCGGCCGCCGCGCCGCCGCAGTTCGGAAAGCTGTCCGGCGTGGTGATGGACCTGGCCGGGACGCCGCAGATGGGCGCCAGCGTCGCCGTGCTGGCGGAAAGCCGCGCGGCGGAAGAACGCCAGTTGCTGACCAACGACCGGGGCATCTTCTCCGCCGACAAACTGGCGCCAGGGCTGTATTCGGTGCGCGTGACCCTGGCGGGATTTCTGCCCGCGCTGCAGCGCCACGTGCGCATCGAGGCGAGTGTCTCCACCCTGCTGAAGATTGAGCTCGATTCCCTGTTCACCGCCGTGGACCGCCTGCGCCGCAAACCGGCTCAGCCCCTGGACAGCGATGAATGGGCCTGGGTGCTGCGCACCTCGAGCGCCACGCGGCCGATCCTGCGCTACGCCGATGGCCAGGTGCTGGAGGGCAACCAGCCGGCCTCGCGCGATCGCAACAAACTGGACGGCGTGCACGGACGTGTCGAGCTGACCAGTGGCGCGCGGCGTCCTGGCTCGGCGTCGAACCTGGCCGATGCGCCTTCCAGCGCGTTCTCCTATTCGCAGCAAATCGGAAACATCAGCCGCGTGCTGCTGGCCGGGCAAATCAGCTACGAAGACAGCGCGGCCGCGGGCTTCGCCACCATGTGGCTGCCGGCCGGCGAACCGGGCGCAGGTCCGGAGACCACCCTCGTCATGCGGCAGTCGAGAATGGGCCCGGGCGGCCCGGTGTTTCGAGGTGTGCGGCTCCAGCACACGCAGCAGCATCGGGTGGGTGACCGCGTGGCCGTGCGCTACGGCGCGGAATACATCCTGGTCGGACTGGGGCGCAGCGCAGGCACTCTCCGTCCGCGCGGAGAATTGAACGTGCAGGTCGCCGAGGGCTGGCGAGCCACCTTCCTGCTGGCCGCGAGCCCGCGCTTGGTGGACGAAAGCCCGCGCCGCGAAGCGTTGCAGGCCGCGCTGGAGCAGCTCGATGCGTTTCCCGCCGTGCTGCTGCGCAATGGACGTCCCGTGTTCGAAGGCGGCTGGCACGAAGAGCTGGGCATCGAGCGGCAACTGGGGCCGGACTCGGCGCTGCTGGTTTCCGTTTTCCACGACCGCTCGCGCCACACCGCTGTGTTCGGGCGCGGGCAGACTTTGAGCACCGAGTTTTTCCAGGACTTTTTCTCCGACGCCTTCGCTTATGACGGCGGAGAGTCGCGCTCGACAGGGACGCGGATTGCCTTTAAGCGCCGGTTCTCGGACGAGCTGGACACCGCCATCCTCTACGCCTGGGCCGGAGCGCTGGCCCCGGGCGATGTCGCCGCCGGCATCGAACTGCGCGATACGTTGCAAACCCGCTACCGCCACTCGCTGGCCGCGCGCGTTTCCGCGCGGATGCCGTGGTGGGGCACGCACGTCTCCGCCAGCTACAAGTGGATCAACGGCAAGACCGTGTCGCGTCAGGACAACTTTGGAGAGATTGCCTACCAGGTGGATCCCTATTTGAACCTCAGCGTGCGCCAGCCCCTGCCGGAGTTTTTGTTTTTCTCCGGAAAATTCGAGGCCCTGGCCGACTTCCGCAATCTCCTGGCCCAGGGATATGTCCCCGTTTCCTCCAGCGAGGGGCAGTTGCTGCTAATCCCGTCCATGCGCACCTTCCGGGGCGGGGTCAACTTCCAATTCTAGCGGGCGGCCTTCCATCCGGAATTTGGTAGGCGGGTTCCTGGAATCGGAAAATACCGCGATTTTACAAACAAATGATTGTGTAACTTTCTTTTTATGAATGGTTTGGCTACGCCCGTTTTTCATATTCCCTGGAAGCCGAAGTGCACGTATGATTGAGATGATCCTTGGGGTGGGTGTACCTCGCGTGTGGGGCAAATGACTGAATCTCTGCCGATGCGTCTGGGGGCCGTGCTGCTGGCGGTGGTGACCGTGACTGCGGTCATCTTCGGGGCCCTGAATTTTCAGCAGCGCAGCCAGTACCTCTCCCCGGACGACGGAGTGTCTTGGGAAGACACGGCCGATGGCGTGCGCGCATGGCGTGTAGCCGCAGACTCCCCGGCAGCCACGGCAGGAATCAAACCGGGCGATGCCCTGCGGCAGGTCAACGGCATCGCTGTGCATCGTGCGGTGCAGGTAACGCAGCGGCTGTGGCGCGCCGGGGCGTGGACACAGATGAAATACCGCCTCGAGCGGGCGGGCAAGGACTATGACACTGCTCTGGTCACCGTGCCGGCGGAGAAGCCGGCCTCGATCGAGAACTACCTCCGCGTGGTCGGGTTGCTGTATCTGTTCATCGGACTGTTTATTTTTGCGCGGCGGTGGAACGCCCCGCGGGCCGTACATTTTTATGTTTTCTGCCTCTTTTCTTTCATCCTCTATTCCTTCCACTACACGGGAAAAACCGGCGCGGACCTGAAGTGGTCGCCCTTCGACCAGGAGATTTACTGGTCCAACGTGGTGGCCCTGCTGCTCCAGCCGGCCCTGTTGCTGCATTTTGCGCTGGTATTTCCGGAGCGGCGTGCGGGTCGCGGACCTCTGGCGTTGAAGCTCGCCGGGGTGTACGCGCCGGCCGGAGCGCTGCTCCTGCTGCACGTCAGCGTGGCCACGCAGATGCTCGACCTGGTGCCGTCCCTGGCCGCGCGGATTTTCCTGGACCGCCTGGAGCTGGCCTATCTGAGCCTCTATTTCCTGCTGGCCGCGGCCGTGTTTTTCCGCAGCTACCGCCGCGCGCCCAGCGGCGTGCTGCGCCAGCAGTTGAAGTGGGTCACCGGCGGGACTTTCGCGGGTATCGCGCCCTTCGCCGTGCTGTACATCGTGCCATATTTCTGGGGCGCCACACCGCTGCCGTGGATGAACTTTGCGGCCCTCTCCCTGGCCCTGATCCCCCTGTGCTTTGGCTACGCCATCATCCGCTACCGCTTGATGGATGTGGACATCATTTTCAAGCGCGGCTTGGCCTACACCGGCGCGACCGCCGGCGTGGTGGCCGTCTATTTTGCCGCCGTGGCCCTCATCGGCGAGCTGTTCCACACGGCCTTCCCGACGGGCAAGGCCGGGGGCGTCATCGCCATTGTCATTGCGGCATTTCTCTTCCAGCCCTTCCGCGACTGGGTGCAGGCGCGGCTGGACCGCTTCTTTTACCGCGACCGCTTCGACTACCGCCGGACGCTCATCCAGTTTGGCCGCATGCTGACCAATGAAGTGCACCTGGACCCCATGCTGGGGTCAGTGCTGGACCGGTTGTCGCAGACGCTGCTGGTGGACCGCATCGCTCTCTTCCTGGAAGAACCGGCGCAGCCGGGCCGGTTCGTCCTGTCGCGTTCCATCGGGGTGCGCTACGACCGGGCGCTGGACCTTAGCTTCCTGGACCCCAATGCCCCGGCCTTACAACAGGGGTGGTTGTTCTTTGAATCGCCGCGGGCGGCCCGCGGGGCCGCTGAATCCGTGCGCGCCACCCTCGAAGATCTCGACCTCAACTACTTCATCCCTTGCCGCGTCCACGACGGCACCGTGGCATTCCTGGGCCTGGGCAAGACTGTGGACGGCGATTTCCTTTCCTCGGAAGATGTCGAGCTGCTGCTCACCATGGCCGGGTACATGGCCGTGGCCATAGACAACGCCCGCCTCTATCAGTCGCTGGAACAGAAGGCCGCCCAAATCGAGCGGCTCAAGGACTTCAGCGAAAATATCGTCGAGTCGCTCAATGTCGGCGTGCTCGCCGTGGACCTCGAGGGACGCCTGGAGTCGTGGAACTCGCAGCTCGAGCGGCTCATCGGCGTTACACGCGCGGATGCTGTCGGTCGCAAGCTGGGCGAAGTGCTCCCCCCGGACCTGGTGGCCGAAGTCGAGGCGCGCGCCGCCCAGGACCACGTCACCGGAATTTACAAGTTCCATCTCCAGAACCCCAACGGCCGCAGCTTGGTTGTCAACGTGTCCATCGCACCGCTGGTGGGCAAGACCGGCGAGCGCCTCGGCCGCCTGCTGCTGCTGGACGACATCAGCCAGCGCGTGCGCCTGGAAGAGCAGATGATGCAGAACGAGAAGCTGACCTCGCTCGGCCTGCTGGCTGCCGGCGTGGCCCACGAAGTGAATACCCCGCTGGCTGTGATCTCCAACTACATCCAGATGCTGGCCCGCCAATTGCCCGCCGACGACCCCCGGCAGCAGACGATCGACAAGATCGTCAAGCAGACTTTCCGCGCCAGCGAGATTGTCAACAACCTCCTGAATTTTTCGCGCACCGGCGCCGCCGAATTCATTGAAGTGGACGTGAACGCCGTGGTCGAAGAAACCCTGTCTCTGGTGGCTCATCCGCTGAAGACCGGCCGCGTGACCGTGCTCAAGTCCTTCGCGCAAGGTTTGCCACACGTGCTGGGCTCCACCAACCGCCTGCAGCAGGTCTTCTTGAACCTCTTCATGAACGCCCGCGACGCCATGCCCAGCGGCGGCATGCTCGAGGTGCGAACCGCCGCGCACAACGGCGCTGTGGAGATCGAAGTGACAGACACCGGCCTGGGCATACCGCGCGAGCACATCAACCGCATCTTCGATCCTTTCTTCACCACCAAGTCCTCCGGCCGCGGCACCGGCCTGGGTCTCTCGGTCAGCTACGGCATCATCAAAGAGCACGCCGGGCGGATTGACGTGCGCTCCCTGCCGGGCAAGGGAACGTCATTCCGGTTGGAATTCCCCGTGGCAAGGAAGATGCTCAATGTCCAGAGCTAACATACTGGTAGTGGACGACGAGGCCGAAATCCGCGAAGGTCTCGAGATGCTCCTGGCCACCGAAGGCTACCAGGTGGCCCTGGCCGAAGACGGCGAAAAGGGCCTGGCCACACTCGAGGACCAGCCCTTCGATCTGCTGCTGCTCGATGTCAGCCTGCCCGGCCGCAACGGCCTGGACCTGCTCAAGGAAGTCCGCCGCCGCGACCCGCTGCTCAGCGTCATCCTGATCACCGCCTACGGCTCCATTGATATGGCCCGCGCCGCCTTCAAGTGCGGCGCCATGGACTACATCACCAAGCCCTGGTCCAACGACGAGCTGCTGGCTCAGGTCGCTCAGGCCGTCGAGGGCCGCCGGCTGCGCGACGAGAACGTCCAGCTCAAGCGCGCCCTGAAGCAGCGCTACAACTTCCCCAACATTGTCGGCAAGAGCGAAAAAATGCTGCGCGTGCTGGACCTGGTCACCCAGGTGGCGCCCTCGCGCTCCACCGTTTTGATCCACGGGGAAAGCGGCACCGGCAAGGAACTGATCGCCAAGGCCATCCACAGCGCCTCGCCACGCGCGGACAAAGCTTTCGTGCCCGTCAGCACCGGCTCCATCCCCGTGGACCTGCTCGAGTCCCAGCTCTTCGGCCACGTCAAAGGCGCGTTCACCAGTGCCGTGGCCTCGAAGAAGGGCCTGTTTGAAGTCGCCGACCAGGGCACCATCTTCTTCGACGAAATCAGCACCATCGGCCCGGAAACTCAGGCCAAGCTGCTGCGCGTTATCCAGGAACGCGAGTTCATGCGCCTCGGCGGCACGGATAATATCAAGGTGGACGTGCGCATCGTGGCGGCGTCCAATACCGATCTCCTCACCCTCGTTAAGGAAGCTCGCTTCCGGGAAGACCTCTACCACCGGCTCAACGTCATCGGCGTACAGTTGCCGCCGCTGCGCGACCGCCGCGAAGACGTGCCCCTGCTGACCGACTACTTCCTCCGCCGTTACTGCGAGGAAAATGGCAAGCCCGCGCGGCGCTTCACGATCAGCGCGATGAAGCTGCTGATTGACTACGACTGGCCCGGCAACGTCCGCGAGCTTGAAAATGTGGTCGAGCGTGCCGTCGTGCTCTCCACGCAGGAATGGCTGGACCCCGAGCTGCTCCCGGAGAGCGTGCAGACCCGCGAAATCGTCAAGGGCGTGCGCCTCCAGCTTTCCGAGTTTATGCCTCCGCTGCCCGGCGAGCCCGGCGCGCGCGCTGGCGCAGACAGCTCCACCCCTTCGCTCTTCCAGATTCTCGAGGAAGTCGAGCGCCGCATCATCGTGGATATGCTCGAGCGCTGCAACTGGAACCAGACCGAAGCCGCCGAACGCTTCCAGGTGCCCCTCTCCACGCTCAACCAGAAGATCAAGCGCCTCGGCATCGAGACCCGCCGGCGGTCCGGCCCGCGCGCCGCAAGCGCCTCTCCCTCGGACGACTCCCCTGCATCCGCCACCGGTAAGTAGCCAGCCTCGCGGCCAGTCCCTATCGCACGTTGATCGTTACCGTCACTGAATGCGACAGGTTGCCGCTGGTGCCGGTCACCGTCACCGGATACATTCCCGGAGGCAGGATCGGCGCGGACGGGCCGCAGGCCACGTTCATCATCGCCACCTCGGCGATAGCCAGCGTGAGCGCGTACGCCAACTGGCGGCGCCGCAATAGCGGCGGCGTCCCGGGCCGCGGCCAGAACGCCAAGGAAGAAAGCTGCGCCGCACAAGGGAAGCGCAGTCGAAGGGTCGTGCCGGGTTCGCTTCTTGACCCTGTCTGCGGCTGTGCCGCGCTTTGCCTGACACTTTGCGCGGACGCTGGGCGCCGATGGCGGACATTGCGGGCTGCATCTGGCAGGCGCAGAATGAGGATATGCTGGAGCCCGGGCAGCGCGTGCGGGTAAACCTGGCGGGGATGCAGGTGGGAACCGTGCTATTTCACGCCGCCGTCACAGACGCGGTGGCCACGATTATCCGTCAGACTTCCGACAGCCCTCCCAGGTTCCTGGTCAAGCTGATGTTCTCCTTCCGCGGCGTGGATGAAGTGGAAGTGCCTGCGCAAAGGATTACGGCCTAACCGCGAGCAAAAGGAAAAGGGAAAAAGGAACACAGCCAGGGGACGAGACTCCTTCCCGCGCGGCTAGGGAAGCGGGAGTCGACGGACCCTTTTCGCTTCCCTTCCCACTCCTCACTCGCTTGCCCGACGATTTCCCGACACTTCGGGACAATGGCGCGCCTGCCCGTCGAATTCCCGACACTTCGGGACGAACGCGGGCCTGCCCGTCGTAACTCGCCGCGGCGAGCGAAGGTGGGTTTCTGTTTTTGTTGGCTGGGAGGCCTGCAGCAGAAATAGAACAGTGACGAGCGGCGAGCTCCGCGCCTGCGGCTGCCTGCGCCAGCAGGAGCCGACGCTCGGCAAAATCCCTCGCAACCCATGGCAAGTCGCGGGTGGATAGGAGCGGAAAAAGTTACTTGAGGTCGATGAAGTCATGACCCCTTCGCGGCAGAAGCTAATCAAAGAGATTCACCCGGAACTCTGTTTCTACGAGATGAACGACCGACGGGGGATGCGGCACAGCAAGAAGGAGCGGACAGGAGTAGGGCTCACGGAGCGGCGAAAACTTCTCATTGAAGCGGGTTTTGATGAGATTGCTTCGGGCGCACGATCGTACCCTAAGTCGAAGGTGAGGGAAGACGATGTTCTCGATGCCTGCGCTGCGTGTTGGACGGCGATTCGCATATTCAGGGACGAAGCAGTTCGCATTCCTACACAGCTGCTTCGAGACAAGCGCGAGCTGCGTATGGAGATGTGGCGATAGTTCACAGTGGGTCTTCGAAGAAGCGAGGTACAGATGTTGATCGCGTGCTTAGGATCGGGCTCTCTCGTATGGGACCCGCGGGAGTTGCCAGTCCGCGGGACATGGTTTTGTGATGGGCCGTTCTTGCCGATTGAGTTTGCTCGGAAATCGCAAAACGGGCGGATTACTCTCGTGATCGTGCCGAGGACCTTTCCGCTTATGCGCAGTCTCTGGATACCGTTATCCGTCACAACCATCGGAGAAGCCCGCGATGCTTTGGGCAAGCGCGAGTGTTTTGGCAAGGGCGAGCCAAAAGAGTGCGTTGACTTTTGGCCGCGGGGTAGCAGAAATAGGTTTGCCGCACAACAAATCGGCAGCTGGGCAAGGGGACTTCATATAAATGCCGTCGTGTGGACGAATCTCCCTCCCAAGTTCAACCGCGCAGATGAGAGAATCCCCACGGCAAAAGAAGTCTTAGCTTATCTTGGGAAGCTTCGGGACGAGGAGCGCGAGAACGCGAAAGAGTACGTACGTAGGGCCCCGCGGCAGATTGATACGGAGTACCGGAGAGCCTTCGAGAAGGAATTGGGGTGGACGCCTCCTGCTGGGACTTAAGGAGTCAGTTCCGCGCTAGAACTTGTCTCATAAATGCGAATTTTCGCGCATTCGTCAGGGCACGGCTTCAGCCGTGCCGAAAAATAGGTTAAGACTCAGGGGTTTTAACCCCTGAGGGGCTTCGTTTCTTGGCTCTTGAGGC
>Ga0247727_10007887_pt1 | contig 20023 bp, 17 predicted proteins | sample WisWelCaveWW1625_FD_202498 | JGI IMG/M metagenome (GOLD analysis project Ga0247727, IMG submission 202498) | Biofilm microbial communities from Wishing Well Cave, Virginia, United States - WW16-25 | ecosystem: Environmental > Aquatic > Deep subsurface > Groundwater > Cave microbial mat | place... | reverse complement strand
GAGATGAAGCACGACGGCACATCGATGCTGCGGCCCGAGAACACCTCGAGCTCGGCCTCGTAGCGCCCGGTGGTGCGGCAGCGATACCACTGCAGGCCGCCCTGGAAGCCGGTCCCGGCGAACTCGGCACTGTAGACGGCGAGCTCCGCCTCCGGCAGCCATGTGCACGCGGCGATCTCGGCTTGGCTCGGCATGAAGGGCGCCACGCTCGCCGCCATGCCCTTGTCGGCCGCCATGATGTAGTAGGTCGGCAGCTTGGCGAGCTCGGCGGCGCTCCACGATTGCAGCTTGTAGGGGCGGTTCCCCGCCCAGTCCGCGCTCTTGTAGTGGTAGTAGGCGCGCAGAAAGGCGTGGATGCCCTGCGGGGCCGCGCGCATGTCGGCGTCGGCCTCACGCGTGGAGTAGTACCACTGGTAATGCTTGCGCGGCGGGTCGAGCCGGGCGAGATCCTCGTGGATGCTGCGCGCGCCGCGTGTGGCGGCCGGTGGCGCGTTGGCGCTGGCGAAGGGCACCTGCGGCGGGCCGGCAAACGGCGCGCTCATCAGGGCCACCGAGCGGAACACGTCGGGGCGCAGCAGTGTGCACCAGGCGGCGATCGGCGAACCGAAGTCGTGCCCGATCACGGCCGCCACCGACGGGTAGCCGAGGGCGAACACGAGACCAATCGCGTCGCGCACCACATTGAGGATGCGGAAGGAGCTAAGATCGCCGTCGTAGGCGCCGTCCCAGCCGGTGGTGCGGCCATAGCCCCTCTGGTCCGGCGCCACCACGTGATAGCCCGCGGCTGCCAGCGGCAGCATCACCTTGCGCCAGCTGTAGGCGAGCTCGGGAAAGCCGTGCAGCAGCAGCAGGCAGGGTCGGCCCGGCTGCTCGAAGCCCGCCTCCAGCACGTGCATCCTGAGCCCGTTGATGCCGTCGATGAAGCGCGCGCGGATGCCGGGCGGCAGTGTCGGTGAGCTGAGCGCCTCGGTCATGCGCGTCTCCGGCGGCTGCGAGGGGTGCGCCTCAGCCGAGCGTGGCCGAGGCCTGCATGGCGATCGTGCCGGCGGGTGTGACGGCCCACACCTCGCAGGCCGCGCCTGCCTCGCTCGGCCGGCCCACCAGGTCGAAGGGGGCGGTGTCGAACAGCGGGGCGCGAGCGCGCATGGTGAAGGTGCGGATGGCCCGGCCGGGGTTCTGGTCGCGCACGAAGTTGGTCAAGCAGGCCTGCGTGAACGGCCCATGCACGACCAGGCCCGGATAGCCCTCCACCTCCATGGCATAAGGCCGGTCGTAGTGGATGCGGTGCGGGTTGCCCGTGAGCGCGGAGAAGCGGAAGAGGGCGACCGGCCCGGCCGCGATGGTGCGCCGCCAGGGCAGGCCCGGCGGCACCTCGTCGCGCCTGGGGATGCCGCTCTTGGCGCCCGGCTTCACCTCCTCGCGAAACACCGTGTCGTAGTCCTCGGTGATGGCAAGGCCGCGCGGGGAGGAGATGCGCCGCGTCTGCGTGGTGACGATCAGCGTGCCGGTGCCGCCCTCGCGCACCTGCAGGTCGGTGAGCTCGATCTCGCGGCGTAGGCGATCGCCGACCCGCAGCGGCGCGTGGAAGGTGATGCGCGTGCCCGCATACATGCGGCGCGGCAGCGGCATTTTCGGGAGCACGCCGGAGCCGGTGGCGGTGCCGTCCGGGCCGAGCGTCGCCGTGCGCGCGCTCGACAGGAAGTAGCCGATGTGCCAGCCGGGCGGGATGTCCTCGCCTTCGCGCGGGGCCTCCTCCTCGCGGTCGAAGGTGGCAACGATCGCCTTCAGCGGCGCCTCGGTCGCCACGTCCTCGTCCACTGCGCGCGTGCCGATGTGCCGGCGCAACGCGCCCGCGTCGATCGTCGCCATGTCCGCGCTCCTCCCGATCCTCGATTTTGCTCGAGGCTAGCACGGCCGGCACTGCACACTGCAAGCCTCAAGCGTGCGCGGGCGCCGCGCAGCAGTCCACTCAGGAGGCTGAGCGTTGTTGCTCGGTATCGAGTGGAACGGGTCATCCATGGTCCGGGTCGTAGGGTTGCTTGTGCTAAATCCTGTATTTCGAGGAGGGCACCCGTGACCAGCATGATCCGCCCGACACTTTGCCTCCCCGCCCCTATCTCCCCTGCGCGCACTGGGCGAAGATCGCGATCTGGGCAGTGCTGAAATAATCTGTTTGCTGGTTCGTATTGCGGTGCGTCAGGTGCAGGCACATGTCGCGCGCGATCGTGTTTACGTAGTCGGACGTCACAGCATTCACATCCGCCGGGTCGAGATGCTGCCGGTTCTCGCTGACGAACTCGAGCGCCGCCTTCGGACTCGTGAACATGACCTCATCGACAAGCCGTTTGCGCTCCTCGGCCGTCATCGCACGCATCGGCAGAACCTTGACCGCGAACTCCAGCCATTCCTTCGAGCTGCTGCGCGCAAGCACGCTCACAATCAGCGGGCGCAATTCCGCGGACATGAAGATGTCCTCCAGTTTCTCCCGCGACAGGCTCGCCTCGAGATCCTTGAGGCCCGCGTCGGCGATCACCTTTTTCAGCAACACCTTGCGCAGTTCGTTGGAGAAGTTCAGATGGCGAAGCGCAGCGATCGCATACGACGCGCGCCCCTTTACGATCGCTGCTACGGCCTCGCTCTGGACCTCTCGCGGCAATCGCGCGCCGAAGATCTCAAGAGCCGACACCGCCGCCTCCGGATTGGCCTCGAATGCCGAGCGCATGCGCGTGGCGAGCCCCATGAGCTCGTCATCGGAGATGCGGCCCGCTCCCGAGTGTTTGACGATCACCGCCACGCTCGCTTCGCGAAATGCCTTGGCACGGAGGGCTTCACGCTGCTCCTGCTTCAGCCGGGTCACATTCGCGGCAAGGCCCACGGCTTCGTTGCCGGCGTCGGGCGCGAAGATGATCCGTCGGATCAATTCGTCGAACTGATGGTCGTCAAGCATGCGGTGCTTTCGCGCCACCGTCGAAAGGTCGGTGGCGGTCTCGGCAAGCTCCAGGAACAACGCAAAGACGCGTTCCCGCTCGACTAGCCGAGAATTGTCCAGTGTCAGCAATTGCACCAGCGTCGGCAGATGCCTTTCATCGATCGCCTCCGCCTCGGTGAACTGCTTGCTCCAGACGCCGCCGAAGGTCGTCGCCGTGCGCTGCGGCGTGAGCGTGAGCTTGAGCGGGCACTCGCTATCGCCTTGGACGACGGTGCGGCAGATACCGGCGATGAAGCGATCCTGGACCTGTCGTGTCGCAAATAAGGCGCTCCGTGACGACCGCGATCTCTTGCTCTCGGTCGCGAGCGCGGCAGTCACCGCGCCGACGACGGGCGCGGACAGGTCTTCATCGGCGCCGCGCGTGGCGAGGTAGGGTTTTCCAAATCGATACTGCACATCGACCGCGCTGGCCGTGAAAGCGCCTTCGACGTTGCGGACTACTCTGTTGCCCGATCGACCGCTCAGGACCCACACAATGTCCGCGCCGGAAGGGGCCCATTCGCCAGCAACGTGCACCGTGCCGTCCTTGCCGACAACGGCCCAAGTCTTCAGAATGCCTGGCGCCGTCAGCCACAGCGGGACATACAGCCACGTCCAGGTGATGAGCAGCCACGCGCAGACATAGAGTACCTTGTCGTAGTCCACCGTTGTAGCCAGATAAAGAATTGCTGCGACCGACGCGCCGATGCAGACGACCGGCCAGACGCCGCGGGTGTCGGAAAGCCAGATCGTTCCGTTCCAATTCAAGTACAGGCCGAGGCCGCTGCCCAGGACGCACGGGATGATCGCGAACACGATCGCCATGACCCGAGCGGTTGGTCGTTTCGACGAGCGTTTCACTCCCTGTCCTTTCAAGGAGAGTGCTCTGTTGACGCAAAGACAAAGGGCGGCGACCTCTCGTTCGGACGTCCTGTCCGCCTTGACGAGTGACCCGTTTGCCAGAATCCCGGCCGCCCAACGGAGCGCCGCCGCGCCTAGTGCCGATTGTCCCGGTCAATCGCAGCGTCGTCAAGGCTCGGTTCGGAGCGTCGTCAAGGCTCGGTTCGGGGCTCCGGACTCGGCGCATCTGCGGCCATCACAGGGCGGTGTGCACGGAGTTTGCCGGGCCTTTACGCCCACGACTGCAGCTTGCTGGCAGCGGACGTGACTAATCGCACTGGTGAGCGCTGACAATGCCGGCTCGACGACTGTCTGCCAATTTGCATCGAGCACCGATTGTTGAGCGAGACCGCAAACTTCCTGCAGATCCGCTCCTGTGCACGGAGCCGGAGTACCAGCACGTCCGCTTTGACGGTGGGGCTTGGGGGTCGAGCAGAGCAAGACTGAACGTCCATCAATCGACGCAGATGAACCAGATCCCGCCCTGTCGGACGGCCCCGGGGATTCGTCTCTGCTCCAGAGCGTCGCTCTGGCTGAAGTACCGAGCTTGATCTTGGCGTCGCGGAAAGAAGTTTCCGAAAAGGTGCAACTTTTTTTCCATGCCCCAACGCGGGCTCTGCGCGCGAGAGCCCGGTGCCGCTGCAGCGGTTCGCGCGCAAATGCAAAAGACGCACCGCCCCTGACCGCGCAATGCAATCCCACTGGGCACGTTTGCTATAGAGTGCTGCGGCTGCTGCCACGCGCGTGTCGCAATTTCTGAGGGAGCTCGCCATGTCGGAAGCAGAACTCATGCAAGGGCTGTTCACGTCGGGCCAAACGGTGATCAGCCTGTTCTCGACATTCTTTGCCATGATCTCTGCCTACATCGCAGGCCTCTACTTTTTTCTGAACCTGGCACCGCTCGCGCTCCGCCTCCTGGCATTCTTTCTTCTCTCCATCGGTCTGGTGTTTCTCGGCACGGCCGCGGCAATCCAGCAGCGACTGCAAGACGGGCTGTTTGCGGCCTGGGCCAAGCTACCCTCACCGATCCTGTCGATCGAAGTCTTGCGCAATCCGGTGCCGCTGTCACTGCCGTACGGCTGGTCGCTGCAAGAGATCGGCACCGCGCTCGGTTGGCTCACAGCGCTGAGCGTCTATCTCGCCCTCGGCTACATGACCTTCATCTACCGGTGGAAAGATGAGTAGCAGCTTGCTCGTTGGCTCCGCATCACCAGATCTCCACAGCTGCGGTCTGCTCGACTGCGCGGCCTCGTCCCCAAACCTCGGCCGCGATGTGGCGGAACCCGTCCGGCGCGCCCAATCAGTCGACACTCAGCTGGCGCCAACGGCATTGACCCGACGGTTGACAGCGTTGCGGATCCACACGGTGAGGACGAACTCCGCAAGCGTGGTCGCGAGCAGGAATGCCAGGCCGTTGAGTTGAAAGAGCGAGAGCGGCAAGCGGCCAAGCACCCATGCGGCCGCCACGACCGAACCTGCGACGATAGGAAAACTTGCAACCACGGAGTCGAACACTCCGAGAACTCTAACCTGCGTCGCGGACCTGAGCAGGAACAGCGTTTGGAAGAACAGATAACCGAACGCAAACCAACCGGCGATGGTCCAAACGAAGCCGCTGGTCGGCTGGTAGGTTGGTGCCAGCCAGAACGAAGCTACCGAGCCGAGGGTGGTGCCAAGTGCGATCAGAATGCTGAGCCATTCTTCGCGGTGAGGGCTCTGTGCGAGGCCAGCCATGGCGGTCTTCCTTGTGATACCGGGATAGGTGGTGCGCGGATGCGAAAAGGAGAGCATCGTGCGTTGGCGTTGTCGAGATAGAACTCAAATCGTTGGTAGGAGGCGCGCTACTTGGCGCCATGCTTGTAGCGATGCGTAGTCAGAGACGCATCGGGTGGATGGAGGGGGATGGTGGGCTGACCCCTCCCGTGCCCGCCGGCAGGACAGGGGCGGGGAGTGCCGGTCGAGAGTTAGTCCGGTCGGTGAACGTGATGCGGCAGTTCTTCGCCGCGCAAGAGGCTGGCGCCGCGCCAGCGGTTCGCGCCCGAACGGGGATGCCGAAAATATCTTCGGGGCCTTCGGCCGCTTCACCTCCAACAGCGGAAAAGCTCCGGCGTTGCCCGCACTTGCGCTGTGTGCCAATCCGGAAGAGCTCCTCGAATGAGGTGCGCCTATCGCGGCACTGATGCCACAGGCCGTGTTGCCGGAATGACAGATTGATTGCGTCTCGCCGTCGGCTGCGAATGCGGCGGGAATATGTGCTCGCGAAAACTTGAAGGGGGGCTGTTCACGCCATCGTGAAGGAGGTTGCCTGGGCGTTTCCGGGGCTTGTCCCTACGTGCCGGGCAGGTGCTGGTCTGCGTTCGGCATCCTGAAAGGGGAGCAAGCAGCCAGCGACCTGAACTGTAACGTCAGAAGAAAGGAGTTTGAGCCATGCGAACCCTCAAACCAATTCGGCTGATTGGAGTTACGACGCTCCTCGCCTCGGCGCCGGTCATCCTGGCGGTGCTGTTGGCGGCATTTGCCTACGCGCAGTCGACGCCCAGTCCGCAACCAGATCCGGGCCGGATCGTCACACCTCCCGCCGCAAATCCGGGGGGTGCAGGTTCAGACGTGCAGAGGCCGGCCCCCGGCGTGGCGCGCCGCGACAAGTCCGTGTCGGAGACCCCGTCCGGCAGCGCGCTCGTTGGCCTGCCCGTCATCGGTTCTGATGGCCAGAATATCGGCCAGGTCACCAGCGTGAAGGCCAAGGCCAACGGCGAGGTCAGCGAGATCCACGTCAAGGTGGGTGGGCTGCTCGGCTTCGGCGGCAAGGTCGTCGCGATCCCGGCGGACAAGTTCGCCAACGCGGGTCAGGACATTCGGCTTGCCATGACGACGGCCGAGGTCGGCAAGCTGCCGGCCATCGGCGAGAAGGGCTAAGCGCCTTTCAGCCTCCCGTCACATCGCGATTGCGAGCGGGCCGCGCCAGGCGTGCGGCCCGCGAGCGGGCCCGCTCACTCCCCGTTTCGTCGACAACTCGCTCGAAGCGATGCTCGACGCATCTGGGTCGTGAGCCAGTCGTCTTGCGGGGTCACTTCGTGGATCGGGCAGTCACATAGGAGAAGCCCATGCTACGCATCGAACCCTCCTTCAGCTTCGGGATCGAAGAGGAGTACTTCCTCGTCGATCAAGACACGCGTGATCTGGCGACTGAATTGCCGCCGCGGCTGCTTGCCGCATTGGAGGCGTCGCTCGGAAGGCAGTTCAGCACGGAATACATGCGCTCGCAGATCGAGATCAGCACGCCGGTCTGCTCGACGGCTCTGGAAGCGCGGCGCGCGCTCGTGCGTCTGCGGCGGTCGATTGCCCATTTGGCCAGCCTGCATGGGCTTGCGCCGATCGCTGCCGCCACGCATCCGTTCGCGCGCTGGAGCCGGCAGCATCACACCGATGCGGCGCGCTACAACGACATCGCCGAAGATTTCCAGGGCCTGGGGCGTCGCTTGCTGATCAACGGGCTGCACGTGCACGTCGGCATCGAGCACAACGAGGTCCGCATCGAATTGATGAACGAGCTGCGCCAGTTCCTTCCCCTGCTGCTCGCCTTGTCGACCTCTTCGCCGTTCTGGGAGGGAGAGGTGACCGGGCTCAAATCCTACCGGACCGCCGTCAATGATGCGACGCCGCGCAAGGGGATCCCGGAGCGACTAGCCAGCTGGCGCGAATACAAGCGCACGGTCAGCGTGCTCATCCGCGCCCGCGTCCTCGAGGACGCAAGCAAGATCTGGTGGGATCTGCGTCCGTCGGCTCGCTTCCAGACCTTGGAAATGCGCATCAGCGACGTTTGCCCGCTGGTCGACGACACGATATGCATCGCCGCACTCGTGCGATGCCTGTGCCGCTGTCTCTATCGCATGAGCCGTAGCAAGGCCGGCTCGCCCATCTATCCCCTGCTGCTCATCAACGAGAACCGCTGGCGTGCGCAGAGATACGGCATGGAGAAAGGGCTCATCGATCTGAACGGCGGGCGAATTGTCGGCTTCCGCGACGTTCTCGACGATGTGTTGGAGCTCATTGGCGAGGACGCCGAGCACTTCGACTGCGTTGCGGACGTGGAGCACGCACGCACCATCGCGATGCAGGGAACCAGTGCCGACAGGCAACTCGCGGTCTACCGGCAATGCAGGGAGCAAGGTCTGTCGCCCGAAGCCTCGCTCGTTCGCGTGGTGGACCAGCTCATCGAGGAGACGGCGTCCGAGACGGCCATGCCACCAAAGGCGGCGCGGGCCGCGGAGCCGTTGTTCAGTCGCGCCAGTCCATAGCGCCAGGAGTGTCGCCCCGCGCAGGCGATCAGCGCACGTGTAGACGCGTGTGTCGGCCCAATCAGGGCCGACACGCCGGCCAATGTCACCGGTGCAGCTACGCGGCTCGAATTCAGCCGCTTTTCGTCGCGCACCGCGTCAGCATGCGCGAACAGCGCTCGACCATCCCGAACCTGACTTTGTGTGAGTCTTCGATGCCCTCGACGAGGGTGATTGCGACATTGCCGAATTCGTCTTTTGCCATCATCACCGCCTTGACGTCCCTGCGATCCAACAGAGCAACACCGAGTTGCTCGACGCAACTGTCCCAAGGGAGCTTCGTAGCCATAGGATTTCACCTTGTAAGTGCCGACGGACTAACCTCGACCCCCACCCCGTGCCCGCTCCGATCGTGAGGGCCAACCGGGAGCATCGTCGATCGTTTCGGCAGCATCGTGACGTTTCGACCATCTCGAAGCGCCAAGATGAGGCCATGGACATCCCCTCGCTCGTGTTCGACTGCGCGGCAATATCTGGGCGGATAGCGGCATCGGCGCTGACGCGCCGAGATCTCTCGTCCGAGTGCGGTGACGAGACAGTGCTGCTCTACAACCTCCTGTCCGCCTTCAAGCGCCTCGGCCTACCCGAGGCAATGCGCCAGGCGAGGCCTGCGCTTCCTCTTGCTCAACTCGGTCGGAGAGGGCGTCCGCCACGCACGTGAGACCCTGCTGCGCTTCGCCGACGCCCTCTCACGCGCACTTGCCGACGCCCCGAGAGCCCTCTTCAACACCATCCGACCCGTCGTAGCGGGGGAATGAGGGTACCCGCGGGACATTGACAATAAAAACTATATAGTATTAGCTCGTGAGCCTCCTGCACCGGGAGGGTCGAATTGCCAGCGGACGCTGCGACTATCGCTCGGATCGCAACTGAAATCGCCAAAGCCCGGGCGAGATCGGAGACCCCGAGATATCGCCAGATCATCGATGTGCTGCTGGCTGCGATCGAGCGTGGGCTGCTCAGTCCGGGCGACCGGCTTCCGCCCGAGACGAAGCTTGCGCAACTTTTTGCCGTCAGTCTCGGAACCGTTCAGAAGGCGCTCGTTCATCTCGCCAACAACGGCATTCTTCAGCGCGTTCGACGCAAGGGAACCGTCGTGGCCGGGCGGCAGGCGGAAGACGTGTTCGTGTTTCGCTTCAAGGACCTTGAGACCGGAAAAGTCCTTGTCCCGTTCACGCGCGTGCTCTCGATCACCGACGACACCTCGGATGGTCCGTGGCGGAAATTCCTGAAGGTCAAGTGCTGCCTCCGGGTCGACCGGCTTGTTTGGGTGCAAGGCGAATCACCCGCGTTCAGCCAGTTCCGCATCTCAATCGAGCACGGCCGACACCTGCTGAGTGAGCCCATCGACAGTCTGCACGGCGTGTCGTTTCATCAGGTTCTCGGTAGGCAATTCAATCTTCCGACGTTGCGAACGAGCCATCGCCTGCAATGTGAGCGGCTCAGCCAGATAGCTTGCCGCCACCTGGGCGTGCCCGAAGGAACACACGGGATGATTTGGGACGTCGTCGGCTTCTCCCACCGGCAAGCGACCACCTATCAGTCGCTGCAGATCCCAGCCGGACATCGCCCCATCGAACTCGAGGTTGCGACCCTTGCGTCACGGTTGCGGCTTGGTGCTGACCAGATGGTTGATGGTGGCGCGTCATGGCACTGATGGTCATCGACAGGCGCTTGCTCGGAAGCTGGGCTTTGACCGGCGCAGCGTCTATTACGCTTGCGTTCATCCTGCTGCCGCTCGTGTTTGTCACATGGCTGGCTTTCTTCCAGCAGGCGATCCCGTCCTTTCCGCCTCAGGGCTATAGCCTCAAATGGTTCTTCGCGATCGCGGAAAATCCGAGGTTCGTTGACGGATTTTGGCTCAGCTTGCAGGTGGCGATCGCGGCCATGTTGATTGGCCTGGCAATCGGTGTGCCGGCTGCGCTGTGCCTCGCCCGCTACCGCTTCTGGGCACGTGAGCCGATGGGCAATCTGCTGCTGTTGCCGATACTGGTGCCTGGAATTGTGCTTGGCACGTCTCTCTACGTCTTCCACGTCGAGGTCACGATCCTCACTACGCTACCCATCCTGGGCTCCATCGCCGGCTTGGTGGCGGGGCACATCCTCATCGTAATTCCCTGGAGCGTGCGCTTGATCACCGCCAGTCTGGCGGGGTTCGATCGCAACATCGAGGAGGCGGCTCAGAATCTCGGCGCCACCCCGACGAGAACGTTCTTCCGCATCACGTTGCCGACCATTCGGCCGGGCATCGTGGCGGCAGCGCTCTTCGGCTTTGTGGTCTCTTTCGGCAATCTTGAAATGTCGATGTTCCTGGTCGGTGCGGGCCGGACTACGTTGCCGATCACTATCCTGCAATACCTGGAGTATCGCATCGATCCGACGATTGCCGCCGTGTCGGTGCTGCAGATCATGCTGATCGGCACGGCGATGCTCATCACGGACCGCTTCGTCAAGCTGTCGAGGGTGGTATAGGTCATGGCTCGGCTGCAGATCGAGCGACTGTCCAAGCACTTCGGTCCGACCGTGGCCGTGCACGAGGTCTCGCTGGATGTGCGCGACGGCGAATTTGTCGTGCTGCTCGGACCCAGCGGCTGCGGAAAGACCACGACCCTGCGCATGATCGCGGGCTTCATCGCGCCAACCAACGGTCGCGTGCGGCTCGGTGACGACGACATCACCACACTGCCCCCCTGGAAGCGCAACACCGGCATGGTGTTCCAGAGCTATGCGCTATTCCCGCATTTGACCGTGGTCGAAAACGTCGCCTTCGGGCTGGAGATGCGGAATGTTGCCGGGGCCGCGGTCGCGGAGCGCGTTGCCGAGGCATTGCAGATGGTAAGGCTTGCGGGCCTCGCGGATCGCTTGCCGCGGCAGCTTTCCGGTGGCCAGCAGCAGCGCGTTGCGCTGGCTCGCTCGCTGGTGATCCGTCCCGATGTGCTCTTGCTGGATGAGCCCCTGTCGAACCTCGATGCGAAGCTGCGCGAAGCGGTGCGGGTCGAGATCCGCGAGCTCCAGCGCCGGTTGGGCATTACGACCGTGATGGTCACGCACGACCAGGAGGAAGCGCTGATCATGGCCGACCGGCTGGTTGTGATGTCGGAAGGATCGGTGCGTCAGGTCGGCACGCAGCGCGATCTCTATGAGCGGCCCGCTGACCGCTTCGTCGCAGGTTTCGTCGGCCGCAACAATATTCTGACAGGCAGGATCGTCGGACCCGGCTGGTTCGAGACGGAGGGCGGGCTCAGGATCGCGTGTGCGGGCAGCGCTCCAGGACACGCTGCGATCGCGGTGCGTCCCGAGCGCCTCGCGCTCGGACCTGGAGTTGCGAACTTCGACAATCGTTTGCCGGGTACGGTGGAATTCGTTTCCTATCTCGGCGCATCGATCGACGTGCACGTGCGGGTGTCGTCCGCCGAGCGGATGGTGATCTCTCAACCAAACCGCTTCGACGGCCTCGTGCCGAAGGAAGGTGACAGTATCGTAGTGGGTTGGCCATCGGAAGCGGCGGTCGTGCTGTCCTGAGAACGCGCCAGGTGCAAGACGATGCCAACAATATCATCGGCAAGTGTGAGCAAGGGAGGAGAAACACCAATGTCGACACCGACGAGTTTGCGTCTCAGCCGTCGTGCCGCTCTCGAGGGAATGGCGGCCTTGGCCGGGGCAAGCGCACTCGGCACGCTTCCGGTTTGGGGGCAGCCGGCCGACAAGAAGATTGTGCTGTCCACCTGGGGCGGCGACTACGCGAAGCTGCTGACTAAGCACATTTCGAAACCGGTTCTGGCGCCAAAAGGTTGGGAAGTGGTGAACGACGAGGCCCAGGTTGTTCAGCGCAAGGCCAAAACCATCGCCGAGAAGCGGCTACCGAAAGGCACATCCGACATTCAAGCGTTTACAGCGACGGATGTCGCCGAAATGACCGCGTTGGACGTGTTGGAGCAGCTTGATCTCACCAAACTCAAGAATGCAAAGAACGTCATCAAGACATTCAGCATCGCCGATTCGCCCTATTTCTCGCCGCACATCTATAGCGGCAAGGTCGTTCTCTACAATCCAAAGCTGATCAAGGACGTGCCAACGGGCATCGATGCACTATGGGATCCTAAGAACCAGGGCAAGGTTGGCATCGTCGACATCCAGCACGTCTACACCACCATGGCAGCGGCGCTGGTCGCCGGCGGCAAGACCGGCGATTTCGAGAAGGCCAAGAAATCCCTGCTTGAGCTCAAGAAGCTGAAACCGCGCTTCTACCCCAGCAACGAGGCACTCGCCCAAGCATTGCAGACCGAGGAGGTAGGTCTGTGCATCATGTGGAAGGCGCGCGCGGTGCAATGGCAGAACGCTGGTGCCAACATCCTGACAGTGGCACCCAAGGAAGGGCTCATTGCCTATGTTTCGGGGTTCACCATTCCAAAGAACGCGCCGAACCGGGATGGCGCCTACGCGTTCCTGGATGCCGCTCTGGAGCCGTCGGTCCAGGAAGGGTTCGCCGTCGACATGGGCTACAACCCGGTGGTCGGCAATGCGAAGGTGGCACCCGAGCTCAAGGCCCGCATCGGATTTACCCCCGACGAGGAGAAGCTACTGGTCAATCCCGACCTCGAGTTCATGGCCAAGCGCTCCGCGGAGCTGAAGGATTTCTGGGACAAGGAATTCAAGCGCGCCTAGCGCAGGGCTTCGGGGTCGCAATGACAGCTTCGGCGGCAGCCGACAGTCTCGTGTCGCTCGCCGCGCGCGAAAAGCGCGGCGGGCGGCTTTCGACCGCCGCCATGCTGATCGGTCCGGCGACTATCTTCGTAGTAATCGGCTTGTTGGCTCCGATCGTGATCCTGTTCCGCTACAGCCTCAACCAGTTCGTCCCTGGAAAGCTGATGGTCGAGGCGCTCACCATCGAAAATTACGTTCTGTTCTTCACGGACCCCTACTATACGGCCGCACTTTATCGCACTTTGCGCGTTGCGGTGATCGTAACGGCCTTGTGCCTGGTTCTCGCGATACCGCTGGCCTATCGGCTGGCGCGTACGCAAAGTCGGTTCAAGAACCTCCTGATCATGCTCGTGGTGTTGCCGCTGTTCGTCGGCAATGCAGTGCGCGCAGCCGGCTGGATGACGGTGTTCGGCAACAAGGGGTTCCTGAACGTCACTCTGCAGTCGCTCGGCCTGACAACCGAGCCCGTCGTCTTCATGTACACGGAGTTCGCCGTCATTGTCGGCATCCTGGCGGTCAATCTTCCCTACGTCGTGCTGACGCTACAGAGTGTGATCGAAGGCATCGACCGGGCGGTCGAAGAGGCAGCCTTCAGTCTGGGTGCCGGACCCTTCAGGATGGCGCGGCGCGTGCTCCTGCCACTCGCGCTGCCCGGCTTTGCGGCGGGGGCGATCTTCTGCTTCATCCTCACCATGAATGCCTATGCCACGCCAGTGCTGCTCGGCGGTCCGCAGTTCGTGATGATGGGGCCGCTGGTTTACGTCCAGTTCGCAGCCAAGAGCAATTGGCCATTCGGCGCGGCAATTTCGTTCGTGCTGATGACTGTGACGCTGATCTTGACGGCCGCCGCCAACCTATTGGTGCAGCGCCGCTATCGAAGTTAAGGGTTGCGTGGCGTCAGTCGATCCAACCTGGTGTCCTGTCTCCGAGATGCCGACGAAATATGCCGCGAGTTCTGATCGGCCTTTCGGAGATCCAAGGGACACTAGTGGTTTTAGACCTGCAAATGCCGTCACGGAGCCCGCAGCAATTTTTGGACGGCATTTGCAAGGCACCACTCTAGCGCAATAGGTGCGCGAAACTCGCGCCGCTTTTCACGAGCGAACACGGAAGAGAGAGCGATGAAGATCACCTTGCTCGGCACGGGCAATCCCTCGCCGTCGCTGAAACGTATGGGCTCTGGTTACATCCTGTCGGTTGGGGACGACGTGATCGTTCTTGACCACGGGCCGGGAAGTCATCACCGCCTCCTTGAAACGGGTACCCAGGCGATCGATGTCACGCACGCGTTCTTCTCGCACCTTCACTATGACCACTTCATCGATTTTCCTCGTTTGCTGCTGACGCGGTGGGACAATGGGGCCGCTCAGATACCGGAGCTCAAGGTCTATGGCCCAAAGCCGATCAAGGACCTGGTAGAGAAACTGATCGGGCCAGAGGGAGTTTTTGGCCCGGACGTGGCAGCGCGCACCAATTGGGATGCGAGCCTGCATGTTTATCGTGCGCGGGGCGGCAAAGAGCCGCGACCACCGCCGGCGCCTGACGTTCGCGAGATCGAGAGCGGCGACGTGATCGAGACTGATCATTGGCGTGTTCGTGTGGTCGAGGTTCCTCACGCCCAGCCCTATCTGACCTGCCTGGCTTATCGGCTGGATACGGAGGCGGGATCGGTGGTCTATTCGGGCGACTCGGGGCCGAGCGAGGCCCTGGAGCAGCTGGCAAAGGGCTGCGATGTTCTCATACATATGTGCTCCTACATCAGTGGCTCCGTCGACAACCGTGCGACGCGCATCGGCACCAGCGGCCATCTCGACGCGGCGCGCACGGCCGCGGCCGCGGGGGCGCGCCAACTCGTCGCCTCGCACATCTACGACCAGTTCGACCGCCCCGGTGTTCGGGAAAAGGTGATCGCCGAGATGTCTCGCGTCTACGACGGTGTGATCGTGATCGGCGAAGATCTCATGGAACTTTCGGTAGAGCCCGAGACGCCAGGCACCTTTCGCTAACCGACCCATCAGAAATGGCAATTTCGCTGGGCGGCCTGCCAACGCTCACCGCTAAAGCAGACGCGCTGCTACTTCGGCTCCGTGTCAAGTATCTCTGAGAGCGGACGGAAACGCTGCAGCGCCGAGGTTTTCAGGGCCGCGCCATTGGCAGACTGATGCGCGATTGTTGTTCTCGCCTTCCTGTAGCCTTCGCGGAGAAAAGGCCAGTGATCGGCTCGACAACTGATCGAATGGGCTAGTCCTGCGTCCGTTTTTTGCGGCGACCGCCACGCCCCCTCGCTGCCACGGATTTCGCGCCGCACCGGGATTGCTCTTGGATCGATGCCAATGTGGCGAGTGCCTCCTCGCACCACGAAACGTAGCCACGCTCCGTCATCAGCCCCACCTTGAGGCCCAGCAGTCGTCCGGTCTCGCGCACATCGAGCCCCCGCCCCGAGTAGCGCTTGGCCAGGATGCGCTCGTAGATAGCGAGGCGTGCCTTGTGCTTGGCGAGCCTGTTGGCGATCTCCGTCGCCAACGCATCGAGGTCGATCTTGTCGAAGGCATAGAGCTTGAGCAGCATGTTGTCGCGCACGGGCGGGCGGTCCCCAAGCTCGCGCGACCAGTTGCGGATGCGTTCAAGGCCCTTCTCGCTGATCGTGTAGATCGTCTTGTTCGGCCGCCCGACCTGAATGATGTCCTCGCTGTCGAGGAGGCCCTCCCCGCGCAGCTGCTGCAGCTCCCGGTAAATCTGCTGATGGCTGGCACGCCAGAAGAAACCGATGGACGCGTCGAACGTCTTGGCCAACTCGTAGCCCGTCATCGGGTGCTCGGTCAGGCACACCAGAATTGCTTCACCCAGCGCCATCGCGTCTCCCCGTTCATATGCATATAGTTGCATATTGGCTAGATTGCATATAGTATCACCCTTCCAAGCACAGAGAATGAGCGGCTGGCTCCGGTTGCGGAGCAGGGCCGCAATCGGGAGGCCTTCCATGACCAAAGCCTTCGCAGCCGCCGCACTTGCAACGACCCTTCTCCTCGTCGCTCCCCAGCCGCTCGTGGCCCAGACACCCGGCGTCACCAAAGACGAGATCCGCATCGGGCAGACCATGCCCTACAGCGGCAACGCCTCGGCCTATGGTGTCGTCGGCAAGGCCATGCTGGCCTACTTCGAGAAGCTCAACCGCGAGCAGGGCGGCATCAACGGCCGCAAAATCAAGCTGACCAGCCTGGATGACGGCTATTCCCCGCCCAAGACAGTCGAGCAGACGCGCCGGCTGGTCGAACAGGACGATGTTCTGCTGATCTTCGGCACGCTCGGCACGCCGACCAATACGGCGATCCACAAGTACCTCAACGCCAAGCGCGTCCCGCAATTGTTCGTGACCAGCGGCGCGAACAAATGGGCCGATCCGAAGAATTTCCCGTGGACGATGCCCGGCATGGTCTCCTACCAGACGGAGGCTGCCGTCTATGGGCGCTACCTGCGCGCCACGCGGCCCGACGCCAAGGTCGCCTTGCTCCTCCAGAACGACGACTTCGGCAAGGACTACGCGGCCGGCTTCCGTCGCGGGCTCGGCGATGCCGCCAAGAAGATGATTGTGGCGGAAGCAACCTATGAGGTGACCGACCCCACGATCGACTCCCAGATCCTGGCCTTGAAGGCGTCGGGCGCGGATGCCTTCTTCAGCATCACGCTCGGCAAGTTTTCGTCCCAGGCCATATCGCGCCTGTCTGAGATCGGCTGGCGGCCGCGCGAATTCTTCGTTCCGACCTCGAGCACGTCGATCAAGGGCATCCTGCAACCGGCGGGGCTGGACCGTGCTGCCGGCATCATCACCAGCAGCATCACCAAGTCGGTGTCCGACCCGCAGTGGAGCGACGACCCGGGCATGCGCGAGTACCTCGCATTCCTGAAGGAGTATCTGCCGGCCAGCGATCCCTACGACACGAGCATGGTGGGGGGCTACAACTCCGCGATGGTCCTGGCGCAGGTCCTCAAGCAATGCGGCGACGACCTGAGCCGTGACAACGTGCTGCGCCAGGCCGCCTCCATCAGCAATCTCGCCCTGCCCATGCTGCTGCCGGGCATCAAGGTGGACACGGGGGCCGACGACTACCTGCCCTACCAGACCGTGCGTCTGCAGCGCTTCGACGGCAAGTCGTGGAACCTGTTCGGTGATCCCATCTCGGATTGATGCGGAAAGGCGCAGTGTCAGCTACGGAGACGTCGGCCGATGGCCATTCCCTCGCTTCTCGAGAAGCGTCTGACGCTGCCCGTCATCGGCGCCCCGCTCTTCATCGTCTCGGGGCCGGACCTGGTCATCGCCCAATGCAAGGCCGGCATCGTTGGCTCCTTTCCTGCACTCAATGCGCGGCCGAAGGAGCTGCTGGAAGAGTGGATCGTCCGCATCAAGACCGAACTCGCCGTGTACCAGAAAGCCAATCCTGCGGCGCCTGTCGCACCCTTTGCCGTCAATCAGATCGTGCATGCCTCCAATGACCGGCTCGAGCACGACGTCGCCGTTTGCGTGAAGCACAAAGTGCCGATCACCATCACCAGCCTGCGCGCTCCCGCCGACGTCGTGAAGGCTGCCCACTCCTACGGCGGCATCGTCCTGCACGATGTCATCAACATGCGCCACGCCATGAAGGCGGCCGAGGAGGGCGTCGACGGCCTCATTCTGGTGTGCGCCGGCGCCGGCGGACATGCGGGCACGCTGAGCCCGTTCGCGCTGCTGTCGGAGGTGCGGCGCAGGTTCTCAGGTACCATTGCGCTTTCGGGGGCCATAGCCACGGGCGCCAGCATTCTCGCCGCACAGGCCATGGGCGCCGACCTCGCCTACATCGGCACACGCTTCATCGCCAACCGCGAAGCCAACGCCCAATCCGAGTACAAGCAGATGCTGGTCGACACGAGCGCTCACGACATCGTCTACAGCTCGCTGTTCACGGGCGTGCGCGGCAACTACCTGGGGCCCAGCATCGCCGCCGCCGGCCTCGACCCCAAGAACCTGCCCGAGGGCGACAAGTCGAAGATGAGCTTCGGCTCGGGGGGCAGCAACAAGAGCAAGGTGTGGCGCGACATCTGGGGCGCCGGACAGGGCGTCGGCAGTATCCGTGACGTGCCAAGCGTCGCCGATTGCGTGGCCCGGATGCGTCGCGAGTACGTCGCGGCTGCGGCCGACCTTGCGCCACGCACGCTCGTAGACGCAGCGCAGACCATTGCCGCGGAATAATCAGCCCAAGCACCTGGGGGAACGGCCGTGATCGTCAGCGGCGACCGCCGAGCCGACTATGCAAGTTTCGAGACGACGGTGGCGAAGGCGGCTGGGGGCTTGCGCGGCCTCGGCCTGCGCGACGGCGACGCCGTGGCGCTCATGCTGCGCAACGACATCGCCTTCCTCGAGGCGGCCGCAGGAGCGAATGCCGCGGGCGTCAACGTCGTGCCGATCAACTGGCATCTGAAGGCAGCCGAGGCAGGCTACATCCTGCGCGACTCCGGCGCCCGCGCGTTGGTGTGCCACCGGGATTTGCTGCCCCAGATCGCGCCCGAGATTCCGAGCGGGCTCCCCTCGTTCGTCGTCGCGACGCCCCCCGAGATCGAGCGCGCCTACGACCTGCGGCCCACGCCATCGGCGGTCGGCGCAGCCGCGACGGCCTGGTGTGAGTGGGTCGAATCCCAGCGGCCTGTCGACGTCCCGCTGGGTCGTGGCGGCTCCATGATCTACACATCAGGCACCACCGGTGCTCCCAAAGGGGTGACGCGGCCGCGGCCCGATCCGGCGCAGCTTGCGACCATGGATCGCGTCAGCGCCATCACCTACGGCCTGAAGCCCGACGGCGGCATCGTCGTGCTGATGAACGGACCCATGTACCACTCGGCCACCTACTCCTACGGCATGCTCGCCCTGCGCCACCGCTGCGGTATCGTGCTGCAGCCACGCTTCGACGCGGAGGGTCTGCTGCGCCTGATCGAAGAGCATCGCGTGACGCACATGCACATGGTGCCGACCATGTTCGTGCGCCTGCTGCGCCTGCCCGAGGCGACGAAGCGCCGCTACGATCTCTCCTCGCTGCGCTTTGTGGTGCATGGCGCCGCGCCCTGCCCGCCGGAGGTGAAGCAGGCCATGATCGGGTGGTGGGGGCCGATCATCAACGAATACTACGGCTCCACCGAGACCGGCATCGCGGTCTGGCACTCCTCCGAGGAGGCCTTGCGCAAGCCCGGCACCGTCGGCCGGGCGATCGAGGGCGGCATCGTGCGCATCCTGGACAATGAGGGCCGCGTCCTGCCGCCGGGGGAGGTGGGCGAGGTCTATGTGCGCCAGACGGCATTGCCGGACTTCACCTATCATCGCAACGCCAAAGCCCGCGCCGAGGTCGGGCGCGACGGGCTCGCCACCGTCGGCGATGTCGGCTACCTCGACGAGGACGGCTACTTGTTTCTCTGCGACCGCAAGCGCGACATGGTCATCTCCGGCGGTGTCAACATCTATCCCGCCGAGATCGAGGCGGTGCTGATCGCCATGCCCGGCGTGCGCGACTGCGCCGTGTTCGGCATTCCCGATGACGAGTACGGCGAACAGCTGTGCGCGTGCATCCAGCCGGAGGCGGGATGCGTGCTCGATGCGCAAGTCGTGCAGAGCTTCCTCAAGGCGAGACTGGCCAACTTCAAGGTGCCCAAGGTCGTACGTTTCTTGGAGACGCTGCCGCGCGAGGACAGCGGCAAGATCTTCAAGCGCCGCCTGCGCGATCCCTATTGGAAGGATCGCGAGGGCAAGATTTAGGGCGCCGACAACTTCAGAAATGGATCAATCGCGTCGCACGCCGAACGCTTGCTGCCAGGGCAAAGCGGTCATCGCCGGGCATACATCCGACGCTTTGTGCCACTTTCCGCCGTGCGATTGCGTCTAGCCCACTTGTTGGACCGCCGAGCCAGAACTAAGGATGGAGGATGGTTGCCAGCGACACCTTTGCCGAGTTCCTGCGCGAGCAGCTCGCTCCGCTCGGCCGCGTCACAATGCGGCGTATGTTCGGCAAGACCGGCGTGTTCTGCGACGGGCTGATGTTCGGGATGGTGACGGACGACACGCTCTACTTCCGGGTTGATGACCACAACCGGG
>Ga0247727_10007886_pt1 | contig 20024 bp, 11 predicted proteins | sample WisWelCaveWW1625_FD_202498 | JGI IMG/M metagenome (GOLD analysis project Ga0247727, IMG submission 202498) | Biofilm microbial communities from Wishing Well Cave, Virginia, United States - WW16-25 | ecosystem: Environmental > Aquatic > Deep subsurface > Groundwater > Cave microbial mat | place... | reverse complement strand
GGCCGCACGGTGCTGGGCGAGTTCTCCGACACGAACCAGACCAACATCTTGGCCCTGGATGCCGAGAGTCGCGAAGCGCGTGTGCTGCTGCAGTCGCCCGCGGCGGAGGTGGGGCCGGCGCTCTCGCCGGACGGGCGTTGGCTGGCCTATTGCTCGGACGAATCGGGCCGCCCCGAGGTCTACGTGCGTCCGTTCCCGGGCCTGGGCGGCAGGTGGCAGATCTCCGACGCCGGCGGAATGAGCCCCCGCTGGTCCCCGGACGGTCGCGAGATGTTCTATCGCTACGGGAACTCGCTCTACGCCGTGGGGATCACGGCGGCAGGCGCCGCGTTCCACGCGGACCGGCCGCTCGAGCTGTTCCAGGACGTGCCCGCGGCCACGCTCGAGGGCGACTTCGATGTGCTCAGCCGCACGAAGTTCCTGCTCGTCGAGCCCGCGGACGACGAGGACGAGGCTCCGGGCGTCACCGTCGTCGTGAACTGGCTCGACGACCTGCGCCGCCGCGTTCCGGAGTAGAACCTCGGCAAGCGCGAACGCCGTGCTCGAGCCCCGAGCGGGGCGGCCGGGAGCTCGCCGCGGGCTGGCAACTCGAACTCCTCGTTCAAGCGCCCCTTTCGTTTGACGTAGCTCGCGCGGTCCTCCCAGACCGAAGACCCTTCGATGGCCACGGGGTTGACCCGGACGAGCGGAACGCCACGCCGGGTGATCACGACGCTCTCACCGCTCCGGGCGACTTCCCTGCAGATCCCGGAGAGCTTGGCTCTGGCCTCGAACATGCCGATCGTGCGCATGCCACACATTCTAGCCAGGTCTCTGCCAAGTGGGCGAGCTTGCTCCAGCGCTTTTTTGGGCTATAACCATCCCCGCATGTTCAAGCCGATCATTGCGTGGTACATGAAGGCCCTCGAGAGCGGGGGCTACCCGCTGATCGCGCTCCTGATGGCGATCGAGAGCTCGATCGTCCCGCTGCCGAGCGAAGTCGTCATCCCCCCGGCCGCGCACCTGGCGCACACCGGGCAGATCCCGCTCAGCGTGACCGGGATCGTGATCGCCGGCACGCTCGGCTCGTGGCTCGGCGCCACGCTCATGTACTGGGTGGCGCGCTGGGCCGGCCGGCCGCTCGTCCTGCGCTACGGCCGCTTCGTGTTGATCACGCCGGACAAGGTCCGTGGCGCCGAGCGCTGGGCCGCCCACTACGGCTCGATGGGAATCTTCGTGTCGCGCCTGCTACCCGTCGTGCGCCATCTGATCGGGATCCCGGCCGGGATCGTGCGCATGCGCTACGCCAAGTTCTCGATCTACACGCTCCTCGGCTCGGGCATCTGGTGCACGGTGCTGGCGTGGATCGGAGTGAAGATGGGGCAGGACGAGAAGCTGATGGCCGGCGAGCTGCACCGCCTCTCGCTGTGGATCGGCGCCGCAATGCTCGTCCTCGGGGGCGTGTACTACTTCTTCGTGCACCGGCACATGCGGGCGGCCGGCTGACCGGTCCACCCGATGTCACCCCACCTCGCGCTCCTCGTCCTCTTACTCGCGGCCGCGTGCTGGACCGCGCTCGCCACGATGCTGCCGGTGGTGCTCGGCCTCGCGACGTGCTTCGTCGTCGCACAGGTTTGGAGGATGGTATGACGCAACCCATGGTCGCCCGCGCGATCTCCATCTCGTTCCTGCTGGCGATTTCGGCAGTCGCCGAAGCGCCCACTCCCGCGGAGGACCCTCTCGCCCCGCTGCGCTTTCTGGCGGACTCGTGCTTCCTGGGGACGTTCGCCGACGGCAAGACGCAGGACCTCGTGTGCTACAGCTGGATGCTCGACGGGAAGTTCCTGCGCAGTCGGCACCGCGTGATCGGCGGGGCGGGGCCGTACTCCGGCGAGACGATCGTCGCGCACAACCAGGCCACCGGGAAGCTCGAGTTCACCTACTACAACAGCGCGGGCGGGATCCTGCGCGGCGAGATCGTGCCGACAGAGGACGGCCTGCTCTTCCCTTCGGAGAAGGTCGAGATGCAGGGTGCGCCCCGGGAGCTCCGCAGCGTCTGGCGCAAGACCGCCGACGGCTACGTCGCGGCGACCGAGCGGAACGAGGAAGGCGAATGGAAGCCTTTCATGAAGATCACCTTCGTGCGCAGCGGGCCGGCGTCCGAGTGGACGGAACGCTGATTCGCGGATGGGGTCAGGTCTCCGGGTCAGGTCTCCGGGCCTGACCCCGCTCAGGAGCCTCGGCGCAGCCCGCTCGAAGCCCCGTTCTTCCCACCCGGACCGTTGCCCTGGCCCTTGCCCTGGCCCTCGCCCGGGACCGGGTCCGTGACGTCGCACTTGTCCCCGCCCATCAGCTCGCAGTACGCCTCGCACAGGTGGGGATAGGCCTCGCGCGGCGGGTGGTTGTCGGCCTCGTCGAGCGCCGTCTGGGCCGCGTCCGTATCGAGGTCCGCGCAGCCGCCGAAGAACTTGCACTCGTTGGCGCGGCGAATCCCGCGCTGGACGACGCCCTTGACTTCGGCCAGCGTCGGTCGCGGCGCGATGAACGCCGGCCCGAGCTCCAGAAACGTGGCCAGCCGCGGCTTGCAGTCGCGCAGGTCCTCCTCGATGTCGTCGTCGGCCTCGATGCACTGGTCGCGCATCTCCATCAGCTGCTTGAAGATCGACTCGTCGGGCTTGCCGAACTTGTCCGCGATCTGCTTCAGCAGTCGGGTGATCACGTTCAGCACGTTCTTGATGCTGAAGCCGCCCGTCGCGCCGGCGGCGGCCACGGCGCCGAGGGTCGCGCCCTTGGTGTCCGCCGTGAAATGGTTGATCACGTTCGTCGCGATGTGGGCGAAGGTGCCGATTCCTTGCCCCGTCTTGAGCGCGGCGTCGACCTCGGGCGGGCGCAGCACGGCACACAGCAGCAGGCCGGTGCTCTCGACCGAGCGACCGAGCTGGCGCGCCTCGCTGTTGCGCAGCGCGGCGGGCTGGTTGTTGCAGACCGCCTCGAGGTCGTGGACGAAATCGACAGGCAGAGCGTCGAGGGACTGCCGGATCAGCTGCCGCCAGCCGGTCTCGCCGCTGCGCGCGTCGGCCGGCGCGACGGCGTCGAGCACGCGCGCGAGACCGTACAGCACGATCGGCGGCGAGTCCTCGATCAGCAGCTGCTCGAGCAGGCCCGTCTCGAGCGGCCGGATCGTCAAACCCGGGGCCTCGGCGCAGGCGACGAGCTGCGCGATCCGGGCACCCTCCCGCAGGTCGGCGATCAGCTCGTGGAGCGACTCGCGGAACGCCTGGCACGGGCTCGACGCGTCGCACGCGTTCCCGACCCAGGTGTCGTAGCCCTGGCGCAGTCTCTCGACGACGTCGAACAGCGCCCCGATCTGCTCGCGGACGAGATCGAGCATGCGCACGAGGTCCGCGAGCTCGACCTGACGGAACGTCTCGCGCAGCTCGGGAGCGCTCGGAACCCGCGAGGAGAGCGACGACAGATTCGTCGACAGGTCGTCGATCAGATCCGAGATCTGGTCCACGACGTCCGTGTTCAGGATGTCGTCCCGCGGCACGGTCGATCCCTCGACGACGCCACTTTCCGGAGCTCCGAGGAGCGTCTGGACGCCAGCCGCATCGGCTCGGAGCAGCTGTTGCAGCAACGCCCAGCGCGCTTCGTCGAGTCGCGCCAGATAGTCGACGAGCGCGGCCTGCTCCGGATCGAGCGCGGCGAGCCGCTCGAGCGCCTCGAGCTCGGACTCGGCCGCCGCGCTGCGCGCAGGCGCAGGGGCGCGATCCGGCGCCACTCGCGCGAGGGACAGGCGCACGTCGTCGTGCGCGAGGCGGCATCCCGCGTCGGTCGCGCGAGCGTCCGGACGCGTGCGCGCGAGCACGATGCCGCCCGAGAGCCGGAACGCGGAGCCGTCGGGGCTCGACAGATCGCCCTCGACGTAGAGCGAGGCAGGACAGTCCGTGACCCGTGCGTCTCGCACCAGCGCGCTCACCGTCATGCGGCCGTGACCGACGAACGCCGACGATCCGGGCGCGGCCGAGACCACGTCGGCCAGGCAGGCCGTGTCGTGGCGACGCGGCGCCGGCCCCGGCACGTCCGGACAGAACAGGATTCGCACCGCCGCGTCGTAGCGATGGTACAGGCACGAGCCGTCGGCGTTGGGCAGACAGTCGTCTCCGTCCGTGGCGTCCGGCAGGAGAAACACGAGGCCACCGTCCGCGGCCACGACGACCGGGCTCTTCGGATCGTCTCGATTCAAACAGAACGTGCCACGGCCGTCCGGAAGGGGAAGCCCGGTTTCGGGATGCGGGGCGCAGCGCGTGGCATCGGCAGCCGCAGGCGTCGCGAGGGCCCCGGCCAACACCAACGGAACGATCCGGTTCATGGCGACCTCCTGGTTCTGGGGAGGAGTTACTCCGAAGGGGAAAGACCGACAAGCAGAATCGCGTAGACTTCCGGCCGAACAGGGAGCCCGATGCTCGGAACGCGCCTCGGTCCGTATGCAGTCACCGCCAAGCTCGGCCAAGGCGGGATGGGCGAGGTCTGGCGGGCCACGGACACGCGGCTCGGCCGCGAGGCGATCCCGAGAGGCTCCCGCTCTCCTTGACCCGCCCGCGGCCGACCCGCTAGGCTCGCACGGCCATGAAGCGCGCCGTGCCAAGAGCCCTCGTGCTCGTCCTCCTGATCGCGGGCGCGCGCGACGCGTCGGGCAAGCGGGACGCGCTCGGCGCGGACCGGATCCAGCCTTCGATCGTGCGGATCGTCAGCCACGCGCAGCGCCCCGACTGGTTCTCGCCCTGGGAGGTCAAGCAGGTCGAGGAACGCTCGGGCAGCGGGTTCGTCGTCGCGGGCGGGCTGATCATGACCAACGCCCACGTCGTCAGCGACTCGCGTCTGCTGCTGCTGTTCCTCGATCGCGATCCGACCGGTTATCCCGCGCGCGTGGTGCACGTGGCCCACGACTGCGACCTGGCGCTCGTGCGACCGGACGATCCGGGCATCCTGGAGCGGATCGCGCCGCTCGCGCTCGGACCGCTGCCGCAGCTGCGCTCGACCGTCGAGACGTTCGGCTATCCGGCCGGCGGTACGCAGATGTCCGTCACGCGCGGCGTGGTCTCGCGCATCGACGACCAGGTGTACGCGCATTCAGGAATCGACAGCCACCTCACGGTCCAGACCGACGCGGCGATCAATCCCGGGAACAGCGGCGGGCCGGTGATCCAGGACGGACGCGTCGTCGGCGTCGCCTTCCAGGCGTCCCCCGACCTTGAGAACGTCGGGTACATGATCCCGCCCGAGGTGGTCGAGCGGTTCCTGCGCGACGTCACAGACGGTCGCTACGACGGCTATCCCGATCTCGGGATCCGCCAGTCGGGGATGGAGAACCCCGCGGCGCGCCGCAAGGCCGGCATGCGCGACGACGAGACCGGCGTGCGCATCGACGCGGTCGACCCGGGGGGCTCAGCCGACGGCCTGCTCCACGCGGGGGACGTCGTGCTCGCGATCGACGGCCGGAAGGTCGCGAACGACGGCACGGTCGAGGACGGCGAGCTGCGGATCCGCTTCGGCCTGCTCGCCGATCGGCGCCAGGCCGGGGAGTCCGTCGGGCTCGGCGTCCTGCGCGGGAGCGCGCGGATCGACGTCACCCTGCCGCTGCGGATCTACCCCCCTCACCGGCGCCACGCCAACGCGTACGACGTCGCTCCGCGCTACTTCGTCTATGGCGGACTCGTCTTCGTGCCGCTCGAGCGGGAGCTGCTCGAGACGTTCGGCGACCACTGGCTCGCGCAGGGCGACAAGCTAGTGCTCGACGCGTTCTACCAGCAGCCGTTGCTCGAGCCCGAGCTGATGCGGCGCGAGCGCATCGTGCTCCTGCGCAAGCTCGATCACCCGGTCAACGGACGGATGGCCTGGCACCGCTACGCCGTTGTCGAGCGCGTCAACGGCCGCTCGATCGACGGCCTCGAGGACCTGATCGACGCGGTCGAGTCGAACCGCGAGGAGTTCCAGGTGTTCGAGCTGGCGCATCTGCGGCGCCTCTCCGTTCTCGACCGCCAGGCCGCCGATGCCGCGAACGCCGAGATCCTGGCGCGCTACGGGATCGTCGAGGACCGACGCCTGTGACGTGCAGCCGCGGCCGGTCGGGGCTCGCGCTCGCCCTCGGCCTGGCGCTCGCGCCGGGCGAGGCCGCCCCTCCCGTGCGCGATGTGTACGAGCAGAGCGTCGTCGCATTGACCGTGACCTACCAGAGCTGGGACGAGGACCGACCGTGGGCCAAGAAGCGTCCGGGCGTGCGACAGGCCTCGGCGGTCGTCGTCGATGGGCCGCGGCTGCTGACGACCGCCCAGATCGTGGCCGACGCGACGTTCCTCCAGGCCGACAAGTTCGGCCGCTCCACGCGAACGAACCCGCGGGTCGAGTTCGTGGACCGCGAAATCGACCTGGCGCTGATCGCCGTCGACGACCCCGCGTTCTTCGCCGACCTCGTGGCCGCGCCCTTGGCCGCGCGCGCGCCGTCCGAGGGGACCCTGCGCACGGTCCGCTGGCGCAACCAGCAGCTCGAATCGGCGGCTTCGCGCGTCAAGCGCATCGTGGTCGAGTCATCGACCTTCACGAGCGTCGAGCATCCGTTTCTCACGGTCGAAACCGACCTCGACGCCGGCGGGTGGGCCGAACCCGTGTTCCTCGACGGCCAGCTCGTCGGCATCACCGTGTCGCAGAACGAGAGGCGCGCGCGGGTCCTCCCGGTCGAGATCCTGGCGCGCTTTCTCGAACGGGCCAAGGACCCCGCGTCCTATCGTCCGTTCGCCGTTTTCGGCGCGCTGTGGCAACTCAACACCGATCCGGCCGTGAGCGCCTGGCTCGGGCAGGTCGGCGAGCCCCGCGGCATCCTGATCCGGCAGGTCCCCTGGGGCAGCTCGGGCTGCGGCGTGCTCGAGCCGTGGGACATCCTGCTCTCGATCGACGGTCAGCCGATCGACGCCGAGGGGTTCTTCGCCCACCCGCGCTACGGACAGCTGCGCTTCCCGGGGATCTTCGTGATCGACCGGACCGCGGGCGATGTGGTGCCGATCCAGGTCCTGCGCGGCGGCGCGAGTCGCGACCTGCAAATGGCGCTCCGGGCGTACCCGGCGGCACAGGAGCTGATCCCGGCGCGCGGCGGGCCCGGGGCTCCGCCGTATCGGATCGCGGGCGGTCTCGTGTTCCGCGAGCTCGACGCGGAGTACCTGCGGACGTGGGGGCGCGACTGGGCGTCCGAAGCGCCGCTCCGGCTCCTCGGCCGCTTCAACACCGAGCAGCACGGACAGGCGCCCGAGCGCCGGCGGATCGTGCTGCTGAAGGCGGTGCTGCCGTCCGAATATACGATCGGCTACCACGGCCTCGAGGATCTGCCGGTCGAGACCGTGAACGGGATCGCCGTCGACTCGATCGAGGGGCTGAACCGCGCGCTCGAACGTCCGGTGGACGGGTTCCAGACGATCGTTCTCGCACCGAACGGGTTCCGTCGCGAGATCGTGCTCGACGCGGCCGGGTTCGAGGCGGCGACGGCCGAGATCCTCGAGGAGTACGGCATTCCGGCCGCGGGGCGGGCGTCCGCGCCGGTCCCCTTCGACCCCGGCCCACCCTGTCCGGGCCATTATTGATGGGCGTCAGGTCCCCATTTGCTTGCTGACGTGCTCAGCTGCCCGTGTTCTCGCCGTTCGGGTCCGGCGCGGGGCCCGGGCCGCTCGGCGGCGTGCTCTGTGCGGGCTGGAGCGCGTTCGCGCGCGGCTCGGTGAAACCCTCGACAGGTTTGCCGTGACGCCGCGCGCGCTTCTCCGCGGCCTTCTCGGCCTTCTTGATCTCGCGCTGCCGCTTGAGGATCGAGGTGCGTGACGACCGGCCCATCGGAACCGTCCTTTCGGTGCGGTGGGGGTCAGGCCTCGAAGCCCGACCCGCGTGGCCTAGTCTACACGCCTTCGGCGCGAGGATCACGGGCAGGGGTTCGTGTTCGGCCTCCCGTGCCCGAGGTCGCTCTCCTGGCCCGAGGCCGCGGAGATCCCGGTGATCAAGAAGAACGCCGCCGCTCCCGGAGGCAGGTCCCCGTCGGGAAGCGCCGGGTCGCTCAGTCCGCAGGCCCGTGAGGCGATCCCACCCGCCTGCGGGAGCTGCGTGTACTCGCCCGTCGCCCGTAGCACGGACAGGTCACCCTTGTAGCAGTTCCACGCTCCGAAGCCGCTCTCTTCCTGCCATTCCACCCAGTCCGGCCGATGGAACAGGATGTAGATCACGCCGTCGTCGAGATCGCAGTGGTCGCCCTCGAAGTCGCCGTCCAGGTCGGCCTGCCCGGGGTTGCGCATCAGCGGGCAGTTGTCACAGGCGTCGCCTGCGCCGTCCCCGTCGAAGTCGCTCTGCGCCGGATCGGGGTCGTCAGGGCAGATGTCGCACACGTCACCCCAGCCGTCGGCATCGAGGTCGGCCTGATCCGGATTCGAATCGTTCGGGCAGTTGTCCACATCCTGGAGCGAGACCGTGAAGAAGGTCGTGAAGACCCTCTCGAACACGATCTCGACCGGATCGACGTCGACCGTGACGTTCACGTCGTAGCGCCCCTCGTATCTTCCGGAGCAGTCGTTGTCCCCGCGCGTGGGATCGTCGTCGACCGCCACCGAGTAGTCTTCGGGGAAGCCGCTCACCGCCGAGCCGCCGCCGCGCACCTCGACACCGGCCATCCCCGACGCCACGCAGTCGTCGCCATCCGGCTCCAGCACGCGCCAGTCCGTGATCCACGACACGCTGGCCACGACGGACATCTCGATCCTCGTGTCGACGGTCTGTCCCGGAAGCACGACGTCGGGGAAGTTGACCAGAGTGGCGAGGAGCGTGCCCTCGCACTGCACCTTCGGATCCGGATCGGTCTCGCAGACGTCCGTGCCGGGGCCTCCGTTGTTGTCGTCGTTGTCCACCAGGCCGTCCTCACTGTTCAGGTAATCGTCGCCCTCGTTCCCGGACAGCCTGTCCGTGCCGCTCTCGCCGAACAGCGCATCGTTGCCGTCCTGACCCACGAGCACGTCGTCGCCCAGCCCGCCGAACAGCTTGTCGTGGCCGAACCCGGCGGGCCCGATCGAGTTGTCCCCCACGAGGTCGTCGTCGTCTCCTCCGCCGAACAGCGCGTCGTCGCCGTTGCCGCCGTACATCTCGTCGAAGCCGGCGCCCCCGTACAGCTCATCCCGCCCGGCCTCGCCGTCCATCCGATCGTCGCCGCTTCCGGCATCGAGCCAGTCGTCGCCGTTGCCGCCGTACATCTCGTCGTCGCCCGAGCCGGCGCCGCCGATCAGCGTGTCCTCGTTGTCCCCTCCGACCAGCAGGTCATCTCCTGAGCCGCCGTCCAGCGTGTCGTTCCCATCCTCGCCATACAGGCCGCCGTTGGGGCCGTCGTCGTTGGCGTCTTCGCCGAACAGGACATCGTCGCCCGCTCCACCTCGCAGGAGATCTCGACCGTCTCCGCCGTAGAGCGTGTCGTGGCCCGGCCCGCCGAAGAGCCCACCGTAGAACGGATCGCCGAGGATCGGGTCGTTCCGATCGTCTCCGAGTCCGCCGACCAGGACGTCGTGGCCTTCATCCCCCTCGAGACGATCGATGTTGCTGCCGCCGTCGAGGTAGTCGTTGCCTGCCTCACCCGACAGCCGGTCCTTGTCCTCGTCGCCGTAGAGCGCATCCATGTCGTCGCCGCCCGCCAACAGGTCCCGATCCGCGCCCCCGCGCAGCTCGTCGTTGCCCGGCCCACCGCGCAGGTCATCCTCGCCGACTTCCCCGAACAACTTGTCGTTGCCATCGTCGCCCTGGAGCAGGTCGTTCCCGTAGTCGCCATGGATCGTGTCGTCCTCCGAGCCACCGCTCACGGTATCGTCCCCGGCTCCGGCGTCGATCGTGTCGATCCCTTGGCCACCGCTCACCGTGTCGTTTCCGGTCCCGGCGACGATCATGTCGTCCCCGTCCTCTCCGTACAGGATGTCGTGGCCTTCGCTGTTGAGCAGCGTGTCGGCACCCGGGCCGCCGTACATCTCGTCGTTTCCGTCTCCGACGAGATCCTCGAGGTAGTCGTCGCCCTCTTCCCCGAACAACTTGTCCTTGCCGGCGGAGCCGTCCAGCTCCACGTCGTTCCCCAACCCGCCGTAAACGTGGTCGTCGCCGGCACCGCCATCGAGCATCGGATCATCGCCCTCGTCGCCGTACAGCTCGTCTGCGTCCTCTTCCCCGAACAGCGTGTCGAGGCCGAGGCCGCCGCGCAGCTCGTCGATACCGTCCCCGCCGTACAGGTGGTCGTCGTCCTCGCCGCCGAACAGGTGGTCATTCCCGGTTCCCACGCTGTTGAGAATCTGCGTTCCACCCCAGAGGTAATCGTTTCCCGGTCCGCCGTACAGCACGTCGTCGCCCCCGAGGCCGATGATCGTGTCGACGCTGGCACCGCCATCAAGCATCGGGTCGTCGTCCTCGTCGCCGTACAGCACGTCGGGGCCCTCTTCCCCGAACAGGCTGTCCAGGCCGGGGCCGCCACGCAGCTCGTCGGCACCGTCCCCGCCGTAGAGGTGGTCGTCGTCCTCGCCGCCGAACAGGTCGTCGTTTCCGGTTCCCACGCTGTTGAGAATCTGCGTTCCACCCCAGAGGTAATCGTTTCCCGGCCCGCCGCACAGCACGTCGTCGCCCCCGAGGCCGATGATCGTGTCGTTCCCGCCGTAGCCGTGGATCCAGTCGTTTCCGGGCGTGCCGATCAGCGTCTCGGAGCTCGAACTTCCCGGGACGGGGTTGTAGTCCGGGAGGGGAGCGGCGCACTTGTCGACCTCGGAGAAGGCCGGCTGGACGAACGCCAGCGAACCGACCGCGAACCCGAGCCGCAGCCACCGATCGACACGTCCGAGTTTCATGGCGGTCCTCCGTTCGTCGAGCAGGGTTCGCGTCCTGTGGATACGAACGGAGGTGGGACGGTCGATTCCTAAGCGACCCCCCGCTTTCCGAGCGCTCAGGGCCGATGGCCCGAGGTCCACGACAGGGCATGCTGGAACAGGATCCCGCCGTCGTGTGAGTCGACGAGGGCCACCGTCGGGTCGGCGGCACCCAGCGTCACGCGGTAGGCGAGGTGGACGCCGGGCAGGCCCGTGTGCTTCTCCCCGAAGACGCGGGCGTCGTAAACGACGAAGTCGGTCTGGCCGCGGACCTCGCCGGGCGGGAAGCCGGTCGCTCCCGAAGCCACGGCCACCGCTTCCTCCTCGGAGATCGCGGGGCTCATGCACGGCACGATGCCCTGCAACACGGGTGTGTCCGTCTGCACCGTGGGCATCAGCATCCCGGACGTGCGGGTGACCCGGGGAAGGGCTCCGGCGTCTCCCGCCTCGAGATGGACGACGATCTCCGCCCCGTACACGGGGAAGCCGCGGTAAGTCTGCGCGAACCGCACGAGGTCGCCCTCGACCGGATCGCTGTCGGTGCGCACGTGTACAAGCTGAACGTCGGGACTGGTCTGAAGATAGAGGTCGGCGTAGCGGTCGAGGAACCGCCAGGCGCGCTCCTCGCTCGTGCTTCCCTCGGCCTCGACGTCCATCGACACGGACGACGGGAAGCCGCCGCGGTGACCAATCACCACCGGTCCCAGCGAAACCTCCCGCAAGCGGCCCAGCGCGATCTTCTGTGGCCACAGCTGGCTTTGGTTGACTGTGGCCGCGTACTCGACCGAGCCGATGTCGCAGACGCTGAACTGCGGGCGGGTCACCCCCCGCTGATCCACCGGAAGACAGTCGTCGCCGGCATGGATCACCGGACTTCCTGGCAACGGCGCCCGGCTGAGGGTCTTGCCACCGTTCTCCTGCAGCGGCCCGAGCATCGGAATCGTGTTGGGGAGATCGCCTGTCGCGTAGAGATTGCAGGTAAGGTCGTCCGCCAGGTTGTGCCCTCCCGAGATCAAGGAGCCGCTCGCGGAGTGGTTGCAGTTGTCGGTCCCGTTGCCGGATACGATCGTGTTGTCGAACGCGATGATCCCGTTGTCCGCGAACAAGCCGCCGCCGACGAACGCGACGTTCTGGATGACGGTCGAGTTCCGGACGACCAGCCCCGCTCCCGGATCGACCCGGAAGAGGCCGCCACCTCGGTTGATCGACACGTTACTGGCCACCGTGCAGTTGCGCACGTCGGTGTACCCACCCTGCGTGTGGACTCCGCCGCCGCCTTCCGCTGCGGGGCCTCCGGGTGCGCCCGTGACTTCGTTGCCCCCGATGGTGCCCTGCTCGACGAGCAGGACATTGCTCGTGCCCCAGGTCGCGATCCCGCCGCCTCTCACGCCGGTGCGGTTCATGGAAACGCTGCTGGTCTGGACGATCGTCGTCGCATCCTGACCGCCGATCCCGCCGCCGCGCTCCGCGGCGCGGTTGCGGTACACCGTGCTCTCGTCCAGCTCGAGGTACGCGCCGGGCGTGCTGAAGATGCCGCCCCCGTGGCGCCCGGCGATGCAATCCCGGATCAAGACCTGATTCAGTTGCATCGAGGTCTCGTTGAGGATGCCGCCGCCGTCCTCGCCCGACGGTCCGACGTCACCGCGACTGAGGATCACCCCCGCGAGCTCGAGGCTCCCGCCGGGACGGACGTGGAACAGACGATCCCCGCCGACCGCATCGAGGGTCCGCTTGTCGAGCGAGATCGTCGGGAACCCGTCCGGCTTCATCCAGACGTGCTCGGTGACGTCGAGGTCGCCTGTCGCCGCCGCGTCCTCGCCGCGCCCCGCGATCGTGAGGGAGAACGTGCCCGGAAGCAGGCTCTCGTCCGGCAGCAGGATGCTGTCCGGCCCGGGCCAGGCGTTGGCCTCCATGACGGCCGCGCGCACGCTGCAACGGCTCAGGCTGTCGCGGCAGATGCCGTCGCCCGGAGACTCGTCGACGGAGTCGGACACACGCGTGACGAGGAAGATCGCCGCGCTCGCATCGTGCGACCCGAAGGCCACGACCAGCGATGCCGTGGCCAGAGACCGGACCCTCACGGCAGCATCAGGTCGCGCGCGGCGCTGCCCCAGCTGCCGCACTCGGTGCGCTTGAAGAGGAACCAAGCATCGACCACACCGGCCGGGATCGCAAACGTGCTCGACTGCGACACCGACCCCGAGTCGCTCACGGTGAAGGACGAGACTCCCGCCAGTGGCCCGTGGACGTACTCGTAGTCGAGCGCGGTCGTCCAGGCGAATTCGCCCGCCGACAACGCCAGGATGGTTTCGAAGCCGAGGAGCGTCTGGTCCGGGTTGGGGGTGTCCGGGCACAGGTCGCACTCGTCTCCGACGCCGTCGGCATCGCGGTCGGAGTTCGCCGGACTGGAGACGCTCGGACACCGGTCGATGGCGTCCCACAGGCCGTCGGCGTCCATGTCGGGGAGCGCCGGCGACGGCTGGTACGACGTGTCCGGTGGATCCGAGGTGTAGGGGTTGGCCGGCCCCGGCACGATGCGGCGCGCGAGGACGGTGAAGCTCTCCTCGCCACCGAAGGCCGCGTCGGTGCCGAGCCTCAAGAAGTAGCGCTCGTCGCAACGCGGGCGGAAGCGGAACCCGCGGACGAACGGGTCCTCGCTCGACGGCCGGATCGACGCCACGAGCTGGCCGGTCGCGTCCTCGAGCGATCCGTCCAGACTGTCGGGAAGAACGGTGAATACGATCTCGATCCGCTCATCCGGCGCCAGGGGGTCGAGCGCGTCGCAGACGGGCAGCTCGAGGCGCACGCTCCGGGCCTCGCCGCCCGGGCCGCGGAACGTCATGGTTCGCGGCGTGCCATCGGGACGCACCGACTCGAAGAAGCTGTACGGCCGGTCGTACAGAAGCACCGCGACGTCCCCGAACTGCTCGTCGTCGCAGGCGTTCGGCAGACCGTCCCCGTCGTCGTCGGGCTGGATCGCGAACGGAACGATGCCGAGGTCGGGGAACCCCGGGTGGTCGGCGCGCCGGTTGTCGGGAACGCTCGGGCACCGGTCGCACGCGTCGCCGAGCCCGTCGCCATCCGTGTCGGTCTGATCGGAGTTGGAGACGTACGGGCAATTATCGCCATCCGGGTACCGGCCGTCGCCGTCCTCGTCCGGGTCGCAGACGTCTCCCTCGCCGTTGGCGTCGCCGTCGGCCTGGCTCGGGTTCGGGTCGTTCGGGCAGTTGTCGTCGCACGGCTCGCCCGTCGGATGCGGGCAGGGACCGTCCCCGACGAGCCCCGATCCGTCCCCGTCCTCCGGCCATCCGTCGCCATCGAGGTCGTTGTCGAGGCAGTCGAAGGTGCCGTCGCCGTCCGAGTCGAGCGACGGCAGCGGCGCGCAGGGGCCTTCCTGTTCGTCGATTCCGTCGTTGTCGTCGTCCGGGTCGCAGACGTCGCCGAGCGGGTCCACGTCCTGGTTCGCCTGGTTGGGGTTGGGGGCTCGAAGGGACAGTTGTCGTCGCAGCCCTGGGTGTGGCCGCCGGCGCAGGGGTTCGGCCCCGGCGAGCCGCCGGGCACCACGCCGACGGGGCTCGCAATCCCGTCGGCATCGGGGTCGACTTGGTCGTCGTCCATGCCGTCGCAATCGTTGTCCGGCTTCCCGATCCCCACGGCCGCGAACGCGTCGCGCACCGTGCAGACGTCGGTGGGCGTGAAGCCGTGCAGCCCCTGGCGGGCGAGCTGCGCGGTCCAGTCGATGGCCGCTGCTCTCGCGTCGAAGAGGCCGTCGTTGCGCGCCAGCTGGGTGAACGTCCGGTACGCGAGCTGCGCCATCTTCGCGCGGCCGAAGCCGCCGGGGCCATCGGCCATGAGGTAGAACGCCTTGCCGATGATGCCGCTGTTGGCGTGGACGGCGCCGTCGTCGTCCGAGGAGACCCTGTAGTCGGAGAATTGATCCGGGCAGGGGAACGAGGCCGGGACCTGGTCGCTCAGAAAACAGGTGAAGCTGGCAGGATCCGCCACGTCGCCGAACGCCCCGGCGCCGCTCGTGCGGTCCTCGCCGGTCGTCGTGTCCTGAGGGTCGATGACGAGCCCGATGACGTCCGAGAACGCCTCGGCGAGCGCTCCCGACTCGCCGTGATGGAGGAGTCGGGACTCCTCGTGGGTCACGAGATGGGTGAACTCGTGCGCGAAGACGTCGAGGCTCGCCTCGCCGCTGCCGAACCCGATGCCGCAGGACGCGCTCGCCCTGGCACCCGCGGGGCCGGAGCCGACGTGCACGAACGCCTGAACCTCGCCGTCCTCGTCGTCGTGCGAGTGCCGATCGAAGTTGGCGTCGAAGTACTGGGCGGTCGCGTCGGCGGCGTGCCAGATCGTCACCGCGTCCGGGTCTCCCAAGTAGGCCGGAGAAATGCCGGCCTCGTCGCCAATTCGAGATCCGCTCGAGCACCACGGAGCCTCCGCGTGGTCCCACAGGGCCAGGTCGTACTCGCTGTGGCTCGAGGCCCACGCCAGCGAGTGCTGAAGCAGGATCTCGGAGCTGCTCGCATCGACGAGGAGTTCGACCGGATCGCCAAGGCCGAGCGCGACGCGGTAGGCGAGGCGCACTCCGGTCGGACCGGTGTACTTTTCACCGAAGATCCGCGAGTCGTAGTACACGAGGCTCGGCTCGCCCCGAAGCTGGTCGGGCGGGATGCCCAGCGCCGCCGCTGCGGCCGCCGCCGCCTGCATCTCGGTGATCGCGGGGGCGGTGTCGGGCTGGATCGGCTCCCAGGTCTGCCTCCCGGTCATCACCGTCGGCATCAGCATTCCCGACGTGTGAGTCACTCGCCGAGCCGCCCCGGCGGCTCCCGCTTCGAGGTGGACGACGATCTCCGCTCCGTACACCGGGAGGTCACGGTACGTTTGGCCGAAGCGCACGTGGTTGCCCTCGACAGGGTCGCTGTCGGTGCGCACATGCACGAGGCCCACGTCTGGATTCGCCAGGAGATAGAGATCGGCGTACCGCTCGAGGAAGCTCTGAGCGCGCAGCTCGCTCGTGGTCCCTTCCGCGTCGACCGACATCGAGACGGATGCAGGGAACCCTTGTTTGTAGTCCGTCAGCACAGGGCTGGTCGATGCCTTGCGCAGGGATCCGAGGGCGATCTTCTGCAGCCACACCTCGGGGCCGAGCTGGGTGGCCAGCTCGACCGACCCGATATCGCACGCGCTGGCCTGTGGTCGGGTCACCTGCCGCTGGTCGACCGCTAGGCACGCCCCCCCGGCGTCGAGGGCGGGGCTCGAGGGCAGCGGAGCCCGGTTTAGCGTCGTGCCGCCGTTCTTCAGCAGCGGGCCCAGCGTCGGATCGGTGTTCGGGAGATCGCCTGGGCCGGAGAGCTCGCACGAGAAATCCCCCGCCAGGTTGTGTCCCAACGAGACCAGCTCTCCTTGCGCCGCCGAGCCGCGGCAGTTCTCCGGCGCATTTCCGGACACGATGGTGCTGTCGAGCTGGATCAATGCATCGACGGCGGCGAGCCCTCCGCCATAGGATTCTTCGGGGGCGACGGGCCGTGCCTGGTTGCCGGTGACGGTGACGTTTCTGAGTACGAGCGGGGATCCCTGAGACAAGCCCGAATACCGATTGAAGATGCCACCCCCGAAGGCGTTCGAGATGTTGTCCGCCACCGTGGTGTTCTGGATGGATGATGCGGCAGTATCTCCGATGAGGAAGACGCCGCCGCCGCCGCCGCCGTTGATTGCGCTGGCCTCCCAGGCCAGGTTGCCCAGAATGGCGCTGCCGCTGACCTCGAGCCCGAAATGCCCGCTGTGATAGATGCCACCCCCTGCGTTTCTGGCGACATTGCCGACGATGCTGCTGTTCCGGACCACCGTGGCGCCGTTGATGGCCGCAAGGCCACCGCCGAAGTTGCCGACGCTGTTGAGAAAGATGATGCTGTCCTCCAGCGTGACGGATGGCGTGACGACCTGGAGCGGGAAAAAGTCGAAGGTATGGATGGCCCCCCCGTTCCTTCCCGCGATGCACTCCCGGATCTCCACGCGCCTCAACAAGACCACACCTTCGTTCAGGAGCCCTCCGCCATCCTCGCCGGACGAACCGACGTCGCCGCGGCGAAGGATGACGCCGGTGATCCAGACCGTCACACCCTCATGCACCTGAAAGACGCGGTCCACTCTCCCGGAATCGATCACCGGTTTCGGCTCCGGAAGCCGGCTCGCGGAGAACCCCTGTGGCCTGATCTCGACATCGTCCGTGATGTCCAGATCCCCGAGCAGGGCACCGTCTTCGTCGCGGCCCGGAATGGTGAGCAGGATGGTAGCGTTCGCTGCTGCGGTCGGATTCGGCAACAGGATGACGTCCGGGCCGGCCCAGGCATTGGCCTCCATGACCGCCGCGCGCAGAGTGCATCCGCCGTACCGGTTGCGGTCGTCGCACGACCCGTCGCCGGGGGTGGCATCCTGGGCGTCGTAGGTCTTGTCGACCAGAAAGGTCTTGGCGCTCGCCACGCTCGTTCCCAGTGCGGCAACCAAAGCGGTCCACGCGAGCGCCCGGGCCTTCACAGCAGCACCAGGTCGCGGGCGGCGCTGCGCCAGTTCCGCGCGTGGATGAGGTCGATCATTGCAGCCTCCCTTCGCCCGAGGACGTCCCACAGACAGGAACGAGGTTCGGCCTGTCCATTCCTAACGAGAAGAGCCTGAGCCACAGAAGAGTGGGGCCGGTCATCCCTGAGCAGGCGCGACAGCGCGCGATCCGCGAGGAGGCGGCTCGTGCTGGCAACACCGACTTCGCCTGGCTCGTCCGCCGCCTCGGCTCAGGGCTCCGTGGGCCGAACGACCGGGATGAAGGCCCCGTCGCGGTAGATGTTCCCCCGCAGCGTGCGCTCGTAGGTTCCGATTCCCGAGACCGGCCCGAACGTGACGACCCTCGGCTGGGCGTCGGACCCGGCCCAGCGGAACTCGTTGCCGATCGCGGTCGCGGTCGTCGGGAACCACGAGTGATGGTAGATGCGGGTATCGGCTGGTGGTGCGCCGGCCATCTCGAAGATGTTCCCTTCCAGCACGAGCGGTCCCGCCTTGAGGTAGTCGACGATCCGGCTGTCAGCGGCGAAAAGCTGGGGCTGCGTGGCCCAGTGATTCCGGTAGAGGTTGATGTTCCACGCGCCGCTGGAGAAGCCGCTCTCCAGGAACCGGCTCGAGTCCACGAACGTGCCGTCCCGGATCAGGATGAAGTCATCACTTCCTCCCAGGCCGAAATCGGCGGAGAGGTTCCGGCCGCCGCCCCCGCCGATCCACCGGAAGGACCCGAACTGTTGTCCGAAGAGCGTGGCGACCCCGTACTGGCCCCGATGGCCGCCGTCGAAATGGCTGTTGAGGAACGTCTGCGTCTTGGCCTGCGAGTGCTCGATCGAGTACCCCGCGACGCGGTACCCGCGGACGTCGCACCCGACGAAGTAGTGAAACTCGTTGTTGTAGTCGGCCCGCGTCCCGTCCGGTCGCACCCCGGGACGAATCCTGAAGCCGAAGTCCAGGAGGCCGAACCCGTCGATGACGACGTCGTAGAACGCGAGATTCGTCGGTAGCCGCAGCGGGGGATCCAGGTCCTGCGTCTTGCTCACGATGCCGGCGTGGAGGCCCTGGGTCGGGACGGTGCGGATCGAGAAGTAGCCGAACACCGAGTCGCGATGGCCGTCGAGCAGCAGCAGGGCTCGGTCGTCCGGCCCGTGCCACTCGAGGACCGTGCTGGCGCTGCCGTCTCCGCGGAACTTCATGACCCGGTCGGCGCTCACGAGCAGAGAGTCGGAAATCACGTAGAGACCCGCCGGGGCGTGGACGATGCCGCCCTGGTGGTGGGCCATCGCCGCGTCGATCGCGGCCTGGAACGCGAACGTGTCGTCGCCCGCGTCGTTGGCCACCGCGCCGTAGGCGGTGACGTCGTAGACCGATGTCGTCATCAGGAGCTCGACGTTGTCGGGCGGCGGCGGCCCGCTCGCCGGGATCGGGCCGGGAGGCGGAGGGTTGGGCAGGGGCGGCGGCGAGAGTGGGCTCGGCTCGTGGTCCGTGAAATAGTCCTGGCCGACGTAGTGCCCGAAGGCGTTGCCATACCTCTCGACGTTGACGTTCGGTCCCGCGTCGATCACGGCGAAGTCGAGCGTCCCCGCGGCATCCCCCACGTGATCGTGGAAGCTGTTGTTGGCGACGATGAGCCGGGCCGGCGCGGGAGGGTGCATCTGGATCTCGGCTTCTCCGAGGAACGCGAAGAGGTTCCCTTGCACCGAGAGCGTTCCTGGAAAGTCGTACGTGATCTGCGGCGCGTTGACGGCCACGACGGTCTCGTGGCGGCCGCTCGTGTAATCGACCCGAGGGACCTGTGAACTGACCGCAGGCCCGACGGAGATCAGGGTTTGGCGCGAGATCTCGCTGTTGAACCCCTCGATCATCACCGGTCCATTGGGCTCGGCAAGCTCGAAGTTCGAGATATCGCACAGGCCTCCTCCGCCGCCGATCCAGGTGAACCCTCCTCCGCCGAACCGGCCCGGCGCCGGCTCGGTGGAGAGGCCGGACCGACCCGTGGAATAGCCAGTGCATGCAAACCCGCTGCTCGTGAAGAGGTGCTCGCCCGAGCTGGGGTGCATGAACCGGAACGCCGCGCCGGTGTAGTTGGTAGCAACCACCCGCTCGAAGCAGTGACAGTCGTTGCCGGCATCGGGGCCGTTGCCTCCCGCATCATCGCCGGCCACGAACCGGAACCCGTCCTCGAGTTGATCCGTCTGGCTCGTCAAATACATCTCTTTGAACGTGTTCTGCGTCGTGGGGCGCCCGGTCTTCGTCACCGACTGGATGGCCACGCTGAGTCGATGCGGATCGATCACACCGATGCCGATGCCCTCGACCTTCGAGTTGCTGAGACCTACGAGCCGAATCAGGGGGATCCCGGTCGATCCGCGCCAGAAGAGGACCGAGCCTCGCGGTGAGCCCGTGGAGCCCACACCCAGCACGTGAATCGGAGCAGCCTTGTCGATCACGAGCGTGTCCCGGATGACGTACAGCCCGGCGGGCACGAGGATCACGCCGCCCTGCGAATCCGGGACGGCGGCGATCGCCGCCGCGAAAGCCGCCGTGTCGTCGGCGGCATCGCACAGCCCATCGTCACCGTTG
>Ga0247727_10007885_pt1 | contig 20032 bp, 20 predicted proteins | sample WisWelCaveWW1625_FD_202498 | JGI IMG/M metagenome (GOLD analysis project Ga0247727, IMG submission 202498) | Biofilm microbial communities from Wishing Well Cave, Virginia, United States - WW16-25 | ecosystem: Environmental > Aquatic > Deep subsurface > Groundwater > Cave microbial mat | place... | reverse complement strand
CTTCCCACTATCTCCAGACATAGGCACGGAACAACCCTTGCTGTGACCAACCATCACCACAAGGAGCTATCTCCAAGCCTCACCGCAAGGCGGCCTTCACCGGAGGCGTACGTTACGGTAACAGAACGGCTGAAATACACGGTTTTCTCTACAAAAAAGCTGTCCTCTGAAACCCGCAGAAATCCGCCGCTGTCGCGGGCGATCCGTTTCGGCTTGTGGCAAATTTGTGGCAAGAAGTTTCTGCTTCTTTACGTTCGCAAATGCCCGTCTATTTCGTATGGAAAGGAAATGCCACATGAGGTATTATTGGAGATATGAGCGACAAGGCCGATGATATAATCATACCGATACTTAGGATAATCCAAGGCGACATAGCTTCCATAAAATCCGATATTGGGGCTGTGAAGGATAACACCGCCAAAATCGACCTCCGCCTGAAGATAGTCGAATCCCACATGACCGGCTTTATGTCCTCCGCAAAGTACCTTGAGCATGAGATCAACGAATTGCGCGGGCGTGTCGAGGCGCTGGAAGAGCCCGGAAGCGGCCGTACGCCGCCGTCGGGGCCTTGAGCCAAATCACATCCGCCAAGGAACCTAACAATGGCTAAGACACTGAAGGACAGGGTGGACCGCCTCGGCGCGAAGCGGCGCAAGAAGGTGAAGGCGCGCGCGGCGGAACTGATCGCCGAGCAAATGTCGCGGGGGGCAGCCGTGCAGGGCGCGCGTTCTGCAAAGGACAAGGACCCCTATGCCTTATAGGCGGGCACGGGGTCTGGTCCTGCGTTCCTCCCCGGCGACCATCGCCACCTTGCGGACCTCGCTGTCTGGGCGGGTCACAAAAATCTCCGACCGGACCTGCTTCACCAGCTCCACTTCCCACCCGTTGACCAAGGAGCCGGACTGAAGGAAGGCTTTGCCTATTGCGAGCAGGAAGCGCTCCTCGTCCGTCTCGAATACCGCCACCGGCCGCCACTGCCGGACGGGCACCTTGCCCGAGGGCGCGAGTTCCAGAATCAGGTCGAGATGGCACGAACGGCCATTTCGTTTCCGATGGTCCTGTTCGTTTTCGCTGTGCAGGATAGTGTAGCCGACCGGCCGGAAGCTGGCATCACGCAGCGCCGCAAAAACATTCACCCATGCGGCAACTTCGCGGTTGGCGTAGCTGAACAGCAACCGCCCATCGCCGCGCAGCACACGGTGCAGCTCCTTGAATATCCGTGTCAGCACGCCGCGATACTCCTTATGGCTGCTAAGCGCAGCCGAATGCGGGATTGCTACAGCCTCGCCCGACAAACGACTCGTATCGAGCCCGGCCCATGCCCTCAGCGGGAGCGACAGTTCGTGGTATTGAACGTCATCATGATAGGGCGGATCGGTCACCACCAGGTCCACGGAAGCCTTCGGCAGCAGCATGCGCTCGGAGCTTCCAGCCACAATCATTGCCCGTGCTTTTCCAGGCTTGTTGAGGCGGCGCACCGTCGACGGGACCGGTCCTTGCTGTGAAACCGACGCCCCGCGGTCAGCAAGCCATCGCGCGGCGCGCTCAAGAAGCTTGAGCCTGCGGTACAATGTGCCGCGTCCATGCGCACCCGCGCCGACCACGTTCGGCTCAGCCACAAGCGTGCTGAAGTTGAACCGGTGGGCCGCCATGCTCTCGTAACTTTTCAGATAGTAGCGGTCCCAGCGCGATAGCAGACCGGCCATCTCCGTTGTTCCAAGCACGGCCATTTCAAGCGCGGTGCGGACGCGCCTGTCACGCACGCTGCGGACGTATTCCAGAAGCTCCTCGACAACATGGCGCTGCCTTGCCGGGTAGATATCGTCCCAATGCCGAAATCCATGGCGGATCAAAACGCGCGCTTCCTGAGCATCCTCCGGAATCTCGCCCAGACTCCGCTTCGGCGCCCAGGCCTCGTCCCTCGCCTTGGTGATTTCCGACTCTGTTGGAAGCCCGAGTTCGCGGCGCTTTCCATCTGACCGCTCGACGATTGCCAGCTCCCAGCGCCAGTGGCCGTTGTGCGCCCGATCTTCCAAGCTCTCTTCGTGCCCGCAGCAAGGACAGCGAATGATCCGGCCCTCGACGTAGGTTCGGGCCGGGTCGATCTTCTCGCTGCATTCCGGGCATTTTCCGGCACGGCTGCTCGGGGCCTGGAAAAGATGCCCGTTTGAACAGGCGTAGATAGCGCTCCGCCTTTTAGTTTCCTTGCGCTTGAGCAACGTAACCATCGCATGCGGAAACAGGCGGTGTTCGTGCCCGCAATTCGAGCAGCGGGAAACAGGAACACGCAGCGAGTGACTTACCTGCGCCGGCATGCCGTCGCTGAAGCAAGTGCCATACGCGGCCTGCGCGAGCTTCGCCGCCCTCGCCAGCAGGCGCTCGCCTGCCTCAGCTATCTTCTCTGCGGGCGGCAGCCCAAGCATGGCCGCAAGCCCTTTCGCAACCCAAGGGTTGAGATCCTGCGCGTACACCTTGTGGCCCCGCATCAGCGCAGCAAGCGGGATCACGCCTCCGCCGGCGAACGGATCGGCCACGAGCAACTCCTTGCGGCCGGGCAACTCGCGACGGGCAGCGTCGAGCAGCGCGCCGTTGACCGTTTCCGTGCGCCGGGCCCACCAGCGATACACACTCACAGGCGGAAGATGATGCTCGCGGTTGCGTGTTTCCGCCTTCGCGGCGGCGCTGATCGCAACCTGGTCAATGTTGCGCAGCAGGCTTTGTATGGTCTTTGCCCCCATATCAGTGCCCCGGCCCGCGTACGAGGTCCGGGAGTCCCCCGTGCAGTGAATCGACGCGCAGAAATATTCTCGCGCTCATCCACGCCCCGTTTTCCGGCGGATCGGCGGGCAGGCGGTCAACGAACCCTTCCGCCCTGCACCAGCCCGCGACTTCGTGCGCTCCGTCGGCCTTCAGGCGGCAGACAACCAGCGCCCACCCCCTGTCATTCAAGCCAACGCGCGCTTCATTGCGCGTCAGGATCACCGGCGTTATCACGGCCGAGATTCGCGTGGTCTTCACCTCGATGCGCCATGGGCCGCCCGTCACGGATGGCGCCACGATGTCATAGCCAAGCTGGTCCGAGATCAGGCTCACCCGCCGCGCGCGCGCCGCGAGATCGGGCCTGCCCACAGCGCTCAGAGCGGCGCAGCATTCCTGCAGCACGAATTCCTCGCCTGCCGCGCCAATCGTGGCGATTTCCTCGGCATCAAAACGGCGCGCGAGCGCGAGCAAAAACTCCTCGCGCCGCGAAGCATCGGCCACGATCGACTCCATCGTGAGCAGATCGTCGTCGGGGATCGTTTCGACCGCTATGCCGCCCTCGCTCATGCCCAGCGCCAGCGCCCACACCGGCGGATCGCGCTCAACGATCGCAAGCAGCAAAACCTCACGCGCTTCGTCCGGCGGCAGCGAGACAAGATCGAGGAGTTCGCCGCATGGCCTCAGGTAGTCGCCGCGGGCTTCGAGGAATTTGCACCGAACAAGCATCGCCTCTGCGGCAAGGAAGTCTTCAAACCGGTAAAGGCCGCCTGACGGGATAAGTCCATAGGAAGCCCGCGCCTGCGCGGTCGATGCTCCCACCGCCGGCAGCACGGCGGCGATGTGCAGGGCAGCTTCAAGTTCATAGCCCGTGGGGCATCGACCTGAGATCATCGCTTACGACCCCGGACTTTCCTCGCCCCGCAGATGGGCGAACAGGGCCGCAAGGTCTTCTTCGGTCTCAACGGCCCGCCCGTAGTCGTCTTCGTCGGGCAATGCCATTGTTGCAATATCCTGATCCTCGAGAATCGCTCCGAGCCGCTCCGCTTTCTCGCGGATACGGCGATCGACAACCTGGTCGACCGTGTCAGCCGTGACGAGCAGCGTTATTCGCGTGTCGACATTGTCCATCCCCAGCCGATGGATTCGATCCACGCTTTGCAGGTACTGACCAGCATTGAAGGTCCGGTCGACATAGATCGCATCGTGGCAATGCCGGTGCAGGCTCATTCCCTCGCTGGTCGCTGCAGGATTGGCGAGCAGCACCATGCAATCGCCGTGCTGGCGGAAGCGCTCAAGTTCGCCTTCGCGCGTCCTCTGCGCGTTCGGCTGGTTCATGTTCGAGGGGATGCCCCCGTGTATGATTGCCGGCCGGTAGCGCGTCAGCATGCGTTCAAGGGTCAGGATATTCCTCACAAAGTTCGTCCACACGAGAGTCTTGCGCCCTGCCTCGGCGTTGGCCTTCACGAGCCTGCCCAGTTCGACAAACTTGCGCGGCGTCTCGTACCGCCCGTACGCGGCGATCAGCTCGGCCAGAGGCGAGCCTGCGGGTATGGCCAGCGGCGGATGGCGAAATCCGGAATCGTCGAACTGCGAAGCGCCGGCCGGGAGCAGTTGCGGGTTTGTTGCCGCCTCCAGCAGATACATGACGATTTCGCCCATCTTCGCGAAATCGCTGCGCTCGCGCCGCGACACCGGAAAGAGTCCTGCGTACTCGTTACGAAGCGCCTGATAGATTTGCCGCTGCAGTCCTTCGAGCGGCAAGACCGTCACGAAGAAATCCGGCTCGGGCAAATCAAGCTCGGATTTCCTTGTCCGGGCAAACAGTGGCCGGATCGCATTCGCCACAGAAGCAGGCGCGTTTGGCGGTGGAAACCTGTCGAAAATCTCCGGCGGAATGATGCGGCGCGCCTGTCCGGGCCACGTGAAATCAAGAAGCGCTTCGACATCGCGCATCCCCTGCGGCGCGGGAGTTCCCGTCAGCACGTCGCGCCGGGCCGCAAGGTAAGCAAGGCTCAGCGCCGACCGTCCCCATTCACCGGCCCATCCGCGCTTCATCCGGTGCGCTTCATCAAGCACCACATGGCAAGGCTTCCCGGCCACCCATGCTGCAATCTGCTCGTACGACGCAGCGAGCCGCTGATAATTGACGAGACAGACTTCGGTGCGTTCCGGCAAGCCGTCACCGTCGTAGCGGTACAGCAAGGGCGCCTGCCCGAAACATTCGACACTCTCGGTCATCCATGCTTCGAACGCAGACAGGGGGGCGACGACCAGCAGCCGCTCGACGCGCCCCGCCATGCGCTCGGCTTCGTAGAGCGCGTATGTCACTGCGGTCTTGCCCGCGCCCGGCACTGAGAAATTCGCGCCGTTCGGAAGGGCGAGAAGCTTGCCGAGATCGCGCTTCTGAAAGTCCCGCAGTTCGCGGGTGAACCGGCTCCCGGACAGCCTTTGCTGCGCCTCTTCCGCGGACAGCGGCTTATGATCCTCTCCCAGCCGGTCCAGCGCGCGCCGCTCTCCCTGCCCGGCCCTGACCATTGCAACTACCGTGTCGTCCCACTGGATCCCGACCTTGTGACGCCGGCACGCTTCCGCGAGCCACACGAGCTGCGAAAGAAACCGCTCCACCGGTACGTAAATGCGCGTTGCGGGGTCAGGCCCTTCGGTGCCCCACTCCGAAAGCACGCGCGACCATATGACTTCGGGCAGATCGCCCTCGCGCGACACCGCGATCTGCGCAAAATCGCCCCGCGATTTGATTGTCAGGAAGGCTGTCACACCGCAGCTCAATCGGCTTTGCCGTCCATCAGCCTGACCAGCGACTCGTGAGCCTTGCCCAGATCGGCAGCCGCCTTGCGCACCGAGCTGTCATCGAAATTCTCGCGGGTGCTCGCCTGCCGGTATGCCTCCATGGCGCTGCGCACATGCTTGGCGGCACGTCTCAGCAGCAAGCGCGGCCGGTCGACAAGATTGCCTTCTGTGCGCTCGATCCGCGCGTCTTCGGCGGCGCTTTCGACGGCCCGTTTGAGTTCAGCCACGAAGCCGGCGCGCGGAATCTGCACGGCGGGCCCGCTCTCCACCGCGATGATGATGTTATCTTTGCCAGCCGACTCGGCCAGCCGGGACAGCAGAGGCTCCACTGAGGCCACGGTGCCGTCTGCGCCGTTCTGCGCGCCGTCGGGTTCGAGAACGTCGAGCCCGGGCACCGGCTCCTGCTCCCCGCCGGGCGGCGAGGGGCGCATCACGCGCTCGACGTTGCCGCGCAGTTCGGGCTGATCCTCCATCGACGGAAACAGGTACTTTTCAATGAAGTTTTCGTCTATCTCGCGCAACTCGCGATAACCCGCCCCGGTCAGCAACGCCATAAGCCGCGTATCGCGAATCTCCTTGGCGACGTCAGGCGTGCGCTTCTTAAGCCGCTCGTACTCATCGTCGAGTTCCAGAATTGCCTGCCTGTTGCCGTCGAACCAGGTGAGTCTGATGCCCCCGCCGCTCATGTCCTGAACTTCGCGGATGAACGCCAGCATGCGCAGATATTGCTGAACCCGTTCGGCAGCCTTTTTCACCTCACCACGGTCGTTCTTCGATGCCCAGCCCATTTCCACCGCTATCTGGTTGGGCTGGTAGCGGTATTTCTTGACCAGATCCTCAATAAACAACAGCTCGTTCGTGAACGTGTAATCGCTCGTGAAATCCCGCTTCATCTGCAGGCGCAGCTCGAGCCTGTCGATCTCCTCCTCGTTTGCGTCCTCGGGCAGAACCGCGACCCGGATGTACCGCTGTTCAAGATCGCGAAGGGCTACGCACCTCGTATTTGCGTTCACAAGCAAGCCCGTGTGCGTCACGACGCCCGGATCGGCCTGCCCCGCATCCTTCAGATTGTCCCTGAGCTCGTCGAAACGATCCGCCGCCCTCAGGAGATTGGCGATCTCCTCCTGCGCCTCATCGCTGTAGGGATCGCGCCCGATCAGTTCCCGCTTGGAGGAGGATTCAAGCTGCGCGCGGATGCGGTGGCTGCGCGGGTTCAGCACCACGGCGTTCAGCGGCACCTCGACCACGGTGGCCATGACGTCGCCTGACTTCCACGACAGCCGCACGCGTTCGGCGTTCGCCTTGCCGTCGGCGGCTTCGCGAGCGGCCTTTATCGCTTTCGTGCGCGCCTGCTCGGATGCTACGCCCATGGGTCCCTCCGCCGCGTGTGCGCCGACAATCGGATTCGTCAAAAAAATGATTCGAGCTGCCAGAACCTAACTGATTGCGCACTCACACGACAGGCGCGTTCGCTCCCGTTCAGGGCGATTCTTCCGTCATTTCGGCATGGTATTGTTCGCTGCCGCCCGATGATGGTTGACTATTTCACCGCAGCTGTCCGGCACCGTTCATTCCGGCCACAACCATGCGCGCCCGTTCGCCGGGATGCGCCGCCGCCTCCTTGAGCCGCCACATAAAGCCGATTTCAAGCGCGACGCCGAGCGCCTGCGCCGCGGTCACGGCTGCTCGGCAGGCTCCGTTCGCGTCCTGCCCCTGCACCGACACATCAATGTCGGGCAGATAGCCGTAGCCTTCGTCATCCTTGCGGCCTTGCACCATGTTCACCGGGCAAATCCGCCGCAGCTCCTCGAACCTGCCAAGCCGCTTCATCGCGCAGCGGAGCATCTCGTCCTGCAGCAGGTTCCAGTTCGGCTTTGCAACCGCCTTCCCGTCGATCGAGGCATCCAAAACCTTGGTGTGGGTCAGGTTCGGCAGCGCGCGCGGATCGATCCGGCGCTCGGCCTCCGGGGCACGTCCGTTGGGGTGCGCGTGTTCCCCTTCAACCTCGTCCAACGCGTCCAGCGCCCGCATGATGACCGTGTCAGGCGTGTCTACGAAGGCTTTGGCGCGTCGCTCCAGCCGCTCGTATGTGGATTGCTGGATCGTGATATCGGGCATTGAGCCTCCCATACGTGTACTGGTATACGCCTAAATACGGAAATACGGACGATACGTCAAGCGGGTGCCAATGCAAGGGCAATGCGGCGAATAGGGACCTCATTCACCGCATACAGTGCGGAGAATATCCTTGCCCTTGCGGCGAATAGCAGGCATAATCACCGCAAGGAGTGCGGAGATTATGCCGACATACATCCATGAGCTTCAGGGCTGGCCGGAATTCCGCTGGGACCACAAGCGCCTGGCGGACCCGCTCGCGGCCGTCCGCCACCGGCAGGGACGGCTGATCGGGCGCATGGAGGCGCTCGGCTTCTCCCTACGCAGCGAAGCCATGCTCCAGACCCTGACCGAGGAAGTCATCAAGTCCAGCGAAATCGAAGGCGAAGCCCTCGACAGGGACCAGGTGCGCTCCTCCCTCGCCCGCCGCCTCGGCATGGACATCGGCGCGCTAACACCGGCCGACCGCAACGTCGAGGGCGTCGTGGAAATGATGCTCGACGCGACCCAGAACTACAGCCAGCCACTCACGGCGGAGCGTCTGTTCGGCTGGCATGCGGCGCTGTTCCCGACCGGGCGCAGCGGAATGCACCGGATCAGGGTCGGCGCCTGGCGCGACGACAGCACAGGGCCGATGCAGGTCGTGTCAGGTCCCATCGGCCGGGAGCGCGTTCACTATCAAGCGCCCGAGGCCGCACGGGTCGATGCCGAAATGACGGCGTTCCTCGCATGGTTCAACGGCGAGCTTGCCGTCGACCCGGTGCTCAAGGCCGGGATCGCGCACCTGTGGTTCGTGACTATTCATCCCCTCGATGACGGCAACGGGCGCATTGCGCGCGCGATTGCCGATATGGCGCTCGCGCGCTCCGAACAGAGCCCGCAGCGCTTCTACAGCATGTCGGCGCAAATCCGTCAGGAGCGCAGCGCCTACTACGACATGCTGGAAGCAACGCAGAAGGGTGATCTCGACATCACGCGCTGGCTCGACTGGTTCCTTGCATGCCTTAGCCGGGCTTTTGACGGCGCGGAGACAGTTCTCGCGGCGGTGTTCAAGAAAGCGCACTTCTGGGAAAGACATACCGGCGCCTCCTTCAACGATCGCCAGCGCGATATGCTAAACTGTCTGCTGGACGGATTCGAAGGCAAGCTGACCTCGTCCAAGTGGGCCAAGATCGAAAAATGCTCGCAGGACACTGCGCTGCGCGATATCGGCGACCTCGTCGACCGCGGCATTCTCGGGAAAGACGAGGGCGGCGGGCGGAGCACCAGCTACTCGCTGGTAGCACCCGCCTCCCAGCAATAGTTGCGCGACAGCCCCGCGAGCACCGCTTCGCACAGGCAGGAGGGATCATGCCCTTTACAGGGACACAGCCCCGCGACATCGCAGAGCCGGCCTTGCTCGGTCTTGTTGCCGGTCAGGTGCCGGAAGGCAAGACGATCGACTACAAGCAGGAGCTTCCGGGCAGCAGCGACGGCGCGAAGAAGGATTTCCTCGCGGACCTGTGCTCCTTCGCCAATGCCGGCGGCGGGCACATCATCTACGGCATGACCGAGAACGAGGGGCTTCCCGTCGAGCTGATCGGCGTTGCCGGCGACATCGACAAGGCCGTGCTGCGCCTTGAGAGCATGGCGCGCGACGGCATCAGGCCGCCCATTTCTGGGCTTGAGCTTGTCCGCGTTGCCCTCGCAAACGGCAACAGCTCCATCGTCGCCAGCATACCCAAGAGCTGGAATCCGCCCCATCAGGTCATCTTCCAGAAGGATTACCGCTTCTACACCCGCGGCTCCGCCGGCAAGCAGCACATCGATGTCGATGAGCTGCGCCGCATCGTGCTGCTCTCGCAAGAGATCGGCGAGCGCGTCCGGCAATTCCGCGCCGGCCGCATCGCAGCCGTCATCAGCGGGGACACCCCCATCACGCTTGATGCAGGCGCGCGCCAGATTCTTCACATCGTGCCGCTGAATGCCTTTGGCACCGGCGCGACCGTCAACCTTGCACCCGTCATTCAGGACAGAGGGCCTTTCGTCACCGCCATGAACCGCGGCGGGTCCATACGCCACAATGTCGATGGCCTGCTGGCGTACTCGTCCACCGACAACGGCAACGATGCCTACGCCCAGCTACACAGAAACGGCATCCTGGAAATCGCCGAGCATCTTGGCCCGCGCAACTCCAAAGGAAGGCTGCTGCTGCTAAGCCTTGCGTTCGAGGAGGATCTCTTCGCGCAAGTGAAAGCAGCCCTTCAAACTCTGAAGATGGCTTCAGCAACCCCGCCTGTTGCCGTCATGCTTTCGTTCACCGGCATCAAGGGCTGGCAGATGGGCGTGCGCGATGACTGGGGTACGCGGAGGCACGAGGGCGGCTTTGACCGCGACCCGCTTGTAATTCCCGAGCTTGTCCTCCAGAGCCTTGATATCGGCGATATACCGAAAGCGATCAAACCTGTTGTCGACGCTACATGGAATGCTGCCGGTTACCCGCATTCCGATTACTACGACCATGAAGGCAACTGGGTGGGCGAGCGGCGCCGCTAGACACCGATCGGGAACACCATCCCTTCCGGCGGCGCGTACAGCAGCGAGCGCACGATTGGCCCGGTGAAGTCCGTCTTCTTTCTGATCTCCTGCTTCAGATCGGCCACTTTGTCCTCGGGCAGACGCGGATCGATCATGATCTGCTCGATCAGGGCATGGGGTTTGATGGTGTAAGGAAACAGATCGCTGGTCCCGCTGTTCTCCTTCTCAAAGTACAGCAGCCGCACCTCTCGCTCGTGCACGAATGCCTTTCGCTTCACGAGCAACGTGTTCGCTAGAGCGACCGGATCGAGGCCACGCGCGAACACATTGCTCGCGAAATCAAGCAGCTCCTTATCGCGAAGGTAGCGAACCCTGCCGATGAACGCCTGCACATGCGCCCACTCCCCAAGACCGCCGCTCAGGCTCTCCGCGAGTTTCCTGACACTGGTCCGGATGCGCACACTGTCCGCGCCGGGCGAATAGATGCGCCACATCGCGTCGGAAGCCGTCTGCAGTGTCCAGCACTGCCCGTAAAAGTCATTGTTGAAGCCAAAGCGCACAAGCGTGCCGTCCGGAAGACGCGCCTGGGAGTTCAGAACAAAGTTCTCGAACGGGTCTTCCCACTTCGAAGGGCGCACCAGCACGTTCTGTTGGCGCTCGAACAGTTGATAGAGACGCTCAACCGAGATGATCCTGTAGATGCGCAGGTTCTTCTCCGCCTCGCCCAGATTGAGATAGTTGCCTTCTTGCATCCTCCGCGCTCGCCCCGCCCTGTGAATCGCCTCCGATGCGCATTGTACTATGCCGCCGTCGGACAATCATCGTCTTGCTGTAAAGCTGCGGTTTCTGCCGGCTTGGCGCGTCCCCGCCTTCGCGATGCTACGGCGCGGACCGGGCTCTATCCCCTGCGGGGACCGCGCCGCTGCTCGCCTTTGGGCTGCGCGGCGTCGCGGCCTGACGGTCACGATCCCTCGCGCTGGCATCGACAGCGCCGGAGGCGCTGACTCTGAACACGATCAGAAGGGGTCAGGGAGGGCGCCGCCCTCCCTCCCTTGGCGCGTCTTCTACAGCAGGTCAGGGCCGCGTCCGGGCGCACGGCAAGAGTGCCCTGCGCCGTCCGGCAGCCCGGCCCCGCCCGAACCCGCACCGACCCAGACCCCACCCGTTCTCGCCGAAGGGCAGGGATGCATGCGCATCCGTGCGCCAATTTTTTAGGAGAGAGCATCATGAGCAGAGCAAACCGCGTAGGTAGCTGCGAACGGCGAGTCGATCACCACCTTGAAGGCCGTCTTGAAGATTTGCGCCGCCTCTGGACGGCGTACCGCAACGGAGAGGACGAGCACGCCGAGGACGGCACGTTCACCGAGTACGGCCTGTGCTTCGACTACGTGGCTGCGCTGACCTTCAACGACCAGAAGGAAGCGTTTTTCCGCTACCAGCTTTCGTGGGGCGGTCCCTCCGATGAGTTCCGGTTCTTCGTGAACCTGGACCTTTCCTGCCACCGCATCGAATACTGGTTCCTCGACTGGTTCGACGGCGCGCACCGCGTCCTCGCGGGCGAGGCCGAAATCCTCCTGTCCGAAATCTGGCAGTGGTTCCGCGAAACCGGAGCCGCCAGCGTCGCGCTGAGAGCCGCGCACGACCTCGACACATGAGCGGCGATTGCAGCGCAGAAGGGCGATCCGCCCTTCGCCGGTGCAATTGTGCATCGATCCAAACACAAGGAAGAAAGCAATGACCGTTGAATTGATACCTTTGAACCGTTTGCAGCCCCCGGCTGCCAATCCCCGCAACATCTTCGACGACAAGACCATTGAAGGGCTGGCCGCCAGCATCCGGCAGGACGGCGTCCTGCAGAGCATCGTCGTCAGGCCGGGCAGGGGCAAGCTCTATCGCGTTGTCCTCGGCGAGCGGCGCTTCCGGGCGCTCAAGCTGCTGGAGGAACGCGGCGAGATCGCGGGCGACTATCCCGTCAAGGCGGAAATCCGCAGCAAGCTCACGAAGGACGATGCGCTGCGCCTTGCCACCGTCGAGAACGTGCAGCGCGAGAACCTGCCGCCGCTGGATGAAGCGAAGGCGTTCGCAGCGCTGCTGCGCAGCGGCACAACGCTTGACGATCTTGCCGCCAGGACCGGCCTTTCGCCCACCACCATCAGGCGGCGGCTGGTGCTGAACGACCTGTGCAAGGAAGCGAAGGCGGCGCTTGCCGCAGGGACGATCAGCCTCGCTCAGGCCGAGAGCCTGACCCTTGGCGATCATGACGCGCAGCGCAGCGTGCTTGGCGATATCGAGAGCGGCTACGGCCCCTACAGCGCCGCCGATATCCGCGACCACCTGCTTGATGATCGCCCCTGCGTTGCGATGGCGGTGTTCCCGCTGGAGTGGTACACCGGCACCATCACCACCGACCTTTTTGCCGAAGGCGAAACCAGCTACTTCGGCGACCCCGAGCAGTTCCTTGAATTGCAGAAACAGGCCGTGGCGCGGCTTGCCGAAGAGTATGAGGGGAAGGCCGCGTGGGTTGAGGTGATCGAGTCGCACCGCATTCCCGACTGGCAGTACGAGGAAGCCGAAGAAGGCGAACCTTCCGGCGTGCTCATCAACCTCTCGCCAACCGGGCGCGTCGAAATCCGCGAGGGCCTCGCAAGACCGGAGATCGACCCGGACACGAGGGCGGCAACCGCCGACAACCCGGCTGCCCCGAAAAAGCCGAAGGCGGCGTACTCAGCGCCGCTGTGCCGCTACATCGGCTGGCACAGGAGCGCCGCCGTGCAGGAGCTGCTGCTGGCCGACCCGCGCAAGACACGCGAGGTCGCGGTTGTCACCGGCCTCGCCAATCTCGTGCCGCACGAGGGCATGCAGAAGCTCGCGCAGCAGGAAGAACCGGGCAGGGCCTATGCCGCCATCGAGGCGCAGGCGCGGCTGTTCGCTGGCTGGCTCGGCTTTGCGATAGACGAGAACCGGCCCTTCTGGCAGCAGTTTCCGCCGAGGCCCGGTACGGACATCCTGAAGGTGTATGAAGCGGTGCGCGGGCTCTCCGATCACGAGCTTGAGCAGCTTCACACCCTCGTTGCGGCGCTCGGCTTCGGGCAACTCATGTGCGAGCGGCTTGATACGTCCGACAACCTGTTCAACCGCGTTGCGCGTGATCTCGGCGCGGACATGCGCAACCACTGGCGTCCCGACCGGGCGTTCCTTGAGCGGCGCAACCGCGAACAGCTTCTCGCCATCGCGCAGGCATGCGGGTGCGCGGAGCGCTACGGCATCGGGATGCTGCGCTCATTCAAGAAGTCGGAACTGGCCTCCTGCCTGCTGCGCCACTTCGCGGGCGCGTTTGCCGCGAGCGATCCGAACGCGGCGCAGCGCAAGGCGCGGGAATGGCTGCCGGAGGCCATGCTGTTCCCTGCCGTCGATCCCGATGCCGCGTCCGGGCGCGATGAGGATGCGCCGGATGACGACAGCGCGGAAGTGGAAGACGATGTGATGGAAGACGAAGCGTAAGGCCCCTTCCCGGCGCGGCGCGGACCGGAGGGGTCCGCGCCGCGCATTTGCCGAACACAGGAGCAAAAATTCGCCGCGCCCGCCATTGGCGGGCGCGGCGCTTTCGGCTCAGAGGGGCCGGGATGTGGCAGGCGGCTTCGGCTTCTGCGCCTGATCGCGTTTCTCTTTGCGCTTCTTCGTGCGGCGGTCGCCGTCGTCGATGATGGCGATGGCGAAGACCATCAGCCAGAAGACGCTGAAGCCGGTGAAGCCGCGGGCGGCGTGATTGAATGTGGGTTTGGTCGATTGCATGTTTTCCTCCATGGCTTGAAGGCCCGGCCAATCCGGACCTTTCTTGCCGCCACGGAAGGGCAGGCACGGACGCAGGACGCATCCGCAGGACCGCAACGATCAGAGGAGGAGCTTCACGCTTGCGTCGGCACAGCGTTCTGCCTGCCAAATTCGTGGCCTGAAAGGTCGGATGGCGGAGGGCCGAGAGCCGCTCATGGAGGAATGCGATCGGCCGACCGCGTTCATAGCGCGCGCCGCATGCAGGCCGCCGGGTTTTCCGGCGCTTCTGGGTGATGTCTGCCGTTGCTATCGCACGATGGCGAGCGCTACGACGATGAAGCAACGCAAGGACGAGGAGCGAGCCGCCCGCAGAAGGAAAAGAAGGGGGCTTCACGGCGCACCTTTCTCCTTCGCGCCGTCCGCCGCTGCCATCCACAGATCGACAACAGATGCGGCACACATTCACCGGCAATAGGACCAGTCTTCGCGCGGACCTCCGGCACTTGGCCGCACTGTGTTCCGACGAGTGGCCTTGCTCGCGGGTTCAGGGGAACTTCATCCGCCGCTTGTGGGCCACGAGCGGCAGCGATGGTGATCGCCGAGGCGGGGTTCAGGGGCTTTTCCTGCGGCGCCACTTGCTGCGGCTGAATACGTGTCGCCGCTTCTCCGGTTTCGGCCGGGATCATTCCCTCGATATTCACGCCAACCTGACCGCGCGCGCCGGTGATGCAACGGGCTGCCCGATCCATTCCACTGCTCCGCCAAGGCTACTCAGTGTCCCGTGTTGCCCGTTCCCCTGACGGTGCATCGCCGGCTTGTCCGCGCGGGTCCAATCGGTGGGCGTTACGAGGAAAACCCTAACCGAAAAGGAGAAGACAATGACGACACGTACCAGCAAGTACCGCAAGGAAGCCCAGCGCGAAGCCCAACCCCCGGCGCTGATCGCCTACCACGTGGCCGAGCGCGGCGAGAAGTCCTTTTGGACCCGCATCGGCGCGGCCTGGGACCACGAGGACGGCAAGGGCCTGACGGTCCAGCTCGACCTGGTGCCCGTGAACGGAGGCCGCATCGTCCTGCGGCAGCCCAGCGAAGACAACGGGCAGGCGGAAGGGAAGGGCGCGTAAGCGCCCTTCTACTTTCACGCGGCGGCGGCAGGCTTGCGCGGCCTGCCGCGCTTGCCCCGCCGCTTCCTCGCCTCGACATCGAGCCCGTGCTCTTTCGCAAGGCGGCGGATTTCGGCGAGGGCCTGATCCTGCCGCTCGCTGCGGCGCGTGACGAGCAGGACATTCGCCCGCTCGATCACGGCGCGCAGCTCGCTGTCGGCAAGCGCCTTGAGCGATTCAATGACCGGGAGGTCTGTCGTCGCGTCCATAACTCGCTCTCACTCTTCTCTCGCGCTCATGGCCAGAGCTTTATGGGTCGTTCCACCTGGGCGACGAGGCTGCGGGCCTCATTGCCTTGTTTCACCAGCGCCTTGCCGCTGCCGGTCCCCGGCGCGTTTCGTTCCACCTGAACGGTATCTCGCGCCCGGCTAACAGGCGCGTGCCGGCCGCAGTCCTCATGGCAGAGATGCATAAGAGTTCCGTCAGAATCGACATATCCACGGCCGGTACACACATACTGGTTGCAGCGGTCGCACCTGATTTGTGTATGTACGAACCTTTTTTTGCACCAGGGACAGGGCATGCGGCTCCAATGCCGGAATTCCTTGGCGGCGATCGTCGCATCGTTTGCGCCAGTATGCTGCTGTGCCGGGTCGGCGCGGCGGGACTCTTCCTTGAACTGCGCCACCGGCACGAACTTGCCGTCCTCGGGCGCGCGCCGATAGAGGGTCCTGTAGTAACGTCCTGTGACCGCGCAGCGGGCGCGCACCGACACCTCATCCTGCTTTGCCCGGCTGGAAAGGATCTCTTCCCATCTGCGCTGCTCCTCCAAAGCGCGCTCCTCGCGCGCGAGCGCGCGGTTCTTGCGGAAGCGCTCCAGCGCACGACTGAATGTACTGCGCTCTGTAACCGCAGATTTCCTGAACAGGGCGGGAAGCATTGCCGTACTCCGTTTGCGCCGCTTCATCGCGGCGCGCGGATGTCATGTGGTGAGCGGAGGCTGCTTGCCTATGGCTTTGTGTGAGCACGTTCTGGTCACGGCGCTGCCTTCTCTAGCGGGACCAGCCGCGCTGACGCAGCAGCAGATCGTAAGCACCGTTGACCTCTTGCGCCGCGCGCGTCGAGCCGGCGCCGGCTCTGTCAGGATGCGCGGCGACAATCGCGCGCCTGTAAGCCTGCTTGAGCGCGGCCCGCGTAAATTCCGCACCCAGGTCGAATAGCGCGCGCGCCTGTTCGTAGGGGTCCGGCGCCTGGCGGATGGGCCGCTCTTCCTGCCGGAAAAACTGTTCCTGCCGGTCGTGTTCATCCTCCTCGCGGAAAAACTGTTCCCGTTCGCGGAAAAACTCTTCCTGCCGTTCGGACTCTTCTTCCTTGCGGAAGAATTCGTCCTCATCGGCGGGCTGCCTATCGCCGCGCCGCCATTCCTCCATCAGCAACAGCAGGAATTCGAAACCGAGCGCAGCACCATGCCAGGCGTGCACCGCAAACCACGCGATGACCCTGAAGGCGAGCTTCAGGGTCACCCACACGCACCGGAACAGCAAGTACAGCAGCTCCCCCAACGCCCCGACGGTGATTTCAATATTGGCGATCGCCCACCAGAAAAAGCACCACCCCCAGATCACCAGCAGGCCGATCAGACCGCCTTGCACATCCGGGTCCATGGCACTTAGCCGAACAGCCAGAACAGGAATGCAAGCAGGGCCGAACACTGGATGACGGCTGCAACAGGATGCGGCGCCATCCAGCACACGAGCCCGTAATAGGTGCGGCCCCACAGCGCCCTGAGCGCGCTTCCCACCCCGGCGCGGGGAGTCTTTCCCTCCCAGTAGGGATTGGGATGGAAGCGGCCCCGGAGCTCGGGCCGCAGCCAGTAAGGAGTCTTGCGCAGCTTCATCGGCGGCAGGTTGCCGATGAAGACGATCTGCTCGTCCTCCCGCAGCCGGCGCAGCTCATCGCCCGTCAGCAGGGGACGCGCGGCTTCGGAAACAGAGTGCTCGCCGCGGCCGTTCCTGCTGACGCTCCGGACCGTGGACTGGCCGATCAGCGCTTCAGCGTGCTTCGCCGTCTCCAGATCGTTGCCGACCGAGAGAATCTGCAGCAGGCCGCAGTTGGCGATAACGGTCTGCCAGCCCCGGCCATAGAGCGCCGCAACCTGGCCGATGTTCTGGAAGATCGGCCAGAAGACGACGCGGTACTTGCGCAGCGTTGCAAGCCACTCGGGCAGCCGCCTGATGCTCCCCAGATCGGCCGCCTCGTCGATCAGGAAGACGGCCTTGCGCTTTGCGAGCGGCGCTCGCTGCATCGTGAGCACCGCGCAGGCGAGCGCAAGCCGCGAGATCGCCGCGTGGCTCCTGTTGTATTCAAGAGGCAGGACGACGCTGATGACCGCGCCCTTCCGGCCGGAATCGAGGTTCTTCAGGATTGAAAAATCGACATCGCTGCGGCTGATGAAGCGCCGCACGCGGGGATCGGTCAGCCAGTTCAGGTCCTCCTGCATCGTCGAGCGGATCGCCGAGAATTCCTCGGGCGACTGCTGCTCGCGCCGCTCGAGCGCGAGCGCGCCGGTCCGCACGAGGCCCTCGCTGGCCCCGTTCGCCTTCATCGCGCGCATGAGCCGGTTCCACTCGTCGGGCGCGCTGTTCAAATACCGGAAGATCGTCGCAAGGTTCTGCCGCGCCTTCGGCTCTGTCGTCTTGCAGTGGACGATGAAATCCCGGATATGGCCCTCGGCCGTTTCCTTGAAGAAAAGAGTGCTGCCGGTTTCGGACCCGTCGCGCTTGATGAGAAGCTCGGCGATGACCAGCGCATCGGCCTCGAAGGTGGGGCTTCCCGCGTCGAGCATGTCGAGCGGATTGAATCCGTCCGCAGGCAGCTCCCAGGGAGCTTCCGTGTGCTTGCCGAAAAAGTTGATACAGCGGAACTGATAGCCTGCCTGCCGCCAGTACTTCGAAGCAATGGCGCTGTTCTCGCCGCCCGGATCGAGCAGGAACACGAAAGGATAGGAAAGCAGGTTCGGCAGCACGGCGGCAACGCCCTTGCCCGATCCCGTCGTCCCGAAACTGATCGCGTGCGTGCCGTCATAGAAGACCGGCAATAGCCCCGACCAGTCGCCGACCATCAGCCCCTTGCGATTGAACAGGCCCTTTTTGTAGAGGGGCCATACTGTCGTCCAGCCGGCGGAGCCGTGGCTTGAAGGCTTCTTGCCGTCAGCGCGCCAGATGAGCAGGCCGAACTGGGCGATACCGGCGACGCCCATCGCGATATAGGCGAAGATGCTCCCGGCCATCGATGCGTTTCCTTCTGTGCGTCACGCAGCGTGCTGCGCAGACGCGACACATCAGAAGGAGGCGGCGCAAATTCCAGAGCCGACCCTGGGCATGTTCTGGTCACGGCAGTGGCCGGAAAATCTTTACCGGCGCAGGAGCCGGGCACGGCGGCGCGAGCCCGCACGCGCAAGATCGCCGTTGCCCTGCCGGCGAGGTCAGGTTGGGCGCGTCAAGGCCGGGCGCATCCCCGGCGGGCGATGCTGAGCGGGGCTCGCGAGCCGCTCTACTATTTCGCCCATCGAGCAACATTGCCAACCGGACTCCATCCGCTTGCGCAGCTTTAACGCGGCTTCAATGAGACCATGCAAAGGGGTTCCCAGAAAACCTGACTCCTTGCAGAACGGCTGAGGACAACCCATCTTAGATGGCTGGTACGCTCCATTGGAGCGCGATCTGCGGTTAAGCATGAGCCCTTCGGCATTTGCCTTTCCCCACATCTGAGTTGCTAGGCCGAGCGTGCGGCCTTTCAGACCGGCATCATCACGCCTTACCGGGAAAGGACACCCAGATGCGAACCACAGGTACAGTAAAGTTCTTCAACACGGCCAAGGGCTTTGGCTTCATCCAGCCGGAAACCGGCGGGAAGGACGTCTTCGTCCATGCCACTGCGCTCGAGGCGGCTGGTATCTTCTCCCTCAACGAGGGCGACAAGGTTTCCTTCGTGCTTGAAGACGACCGGAAAGGTCGCGGCAAGCAAGCCGGACAGATCCAGAAAGCCTAAGCTGCGGGCCCTGGAGAGGGTTTGAAGAGAGCGCCGCTGGGTTCGCCCGGCGGCGCTGTTGGCGTCTTAGCCCAGATGTTTATGAGGATTACCAATGAGCACCATGTCCGCACGCCGCAAGGCCATGCGCGGCACGAAGCACACCTGCCAAGCGTGCGAAGTCCGCTTCTACGACCTCGCTCGCAATCCGATCGTGTGTCCGATGTGCGGAGCGCACTACGCGCCGCCTGCTGAACCTATTGTCCAAGCAAGGGAGCGTTCCGTACCCTTCTCCAGCAAGACGGGATGGCGCAGCCAGCCGTTCAAGCGAACTCAGCCGGTGCTGCCGGTCGCCGATGTCACGCCCATCGATCCTTCGGACGCGCTGGCCGTGGGGAACGAGGCCGAGGAGACTGCGACCGAACTTGCAGAAGACCGTGTCGTTCTCGAGCAGGAGCCGGACGACGGGGATGTCCTCAGCCTTGTTGACCACAATGCGCCGGACACCGCGGACCAATGACATCCACGTTAGCTGACGCCAGAATGCCGCTTCCTCGGTCATGGATCTGACCGTCGAACGAGACCGCGCCGTGGTTCGCCAGCCAGGCAGGGCCGCTCCACGTGCAGTCCGGCAAAGCCTCCCTGGCATTCTCGTCCCGGTCGCTCTGCGATGGGACATCGGGCGGACGCCAGGTCCCAATTGCGATACTGACGCGCACACACAAGTGTGCGGGCGCGGCGGCGCGCAAGCAATGCGAGGCTGTGGCTATGCAAGTGTGCAAGACCTACGACGGATCACCACCGGAAGTGGGAATTGCCGAGCTGCGCGGCTGCGTTGAGCTCGCGCAACGATTGCGTGTCAATCTGGAAATTCATGGCGTCCGTGACAGCAACGGCATCTCTCGGTGGTACTTGCAATGGATAGAGGC
>Ga0247727_10007884_pt1 | contig 20033 bp, 11 predicted proteins | sample WisWelCaveWW1625_FD_202498 | JGI IMG/M metagenome (GOLD analysis project Ga0247727, IMG submission 202498) | Biofilm microbial communities from Wishing Well Cave, Virginia, United States - WW16-25 | ecosystem: Environmental > Aquatic > Deep subsurface > Groundwater > Cave microbial mat | place... | reverse complement strand
TCCACGGCAGCGGCAGCCCGCCGTACGCGGCATATGCTCGCGTCACGCTCCGCAGCAGGCTCCAGTACGAAACGGCGGACGGCCAGCCTTGCCAAACGAGAAGCAGCAGAGTGACCGGCGCCGCACAAGCGAACAGCGACGCAATTACCCACGCCGCGCGGCGCCAAATCGTCGCCCGCTCGCCGTGTCCGCGCCAGTTGCCGCCCGGCGCGCCGCCGACCAGAACGGCCGCAACAGCCGCGCCGCAGAACGCAATGAAGTTGTCAAAGCCGACCAGCGCCGCGGCACACGCAATAGGCGGCAGGCATGTCCAAATGCAAAACCACTGCGAACGCAAAACGATCATCGCCAATCCGGCGATACAAAATTGCGATCCAATTCGGCCGCTGAGATACGGCGAAGCGGCCATCATGACGCCCGTCGCAAAACTCCACACGAGCGATCGCGTCCATGCGAACGCAATCAAGACGGCCCCGCCGATCGGAAGAAACGCCAACAAATCGATGCCGAGAAAGTAGCTCAAGAGGTTCGGCCGAATCAGGCGGCGGGCCAGCCACGCGACGAAGAACTCGTAATTCCACTGCGGATAAACTTCCGAGTACAGCCGCCGACCCGATTCGAATTCCCAGACCGACGACAACACGTGGCCGTCATGAAAGGCATCGAGTGCGCCGAGGAATCCGTGCGGCAGAATGCCCCACGGCAACAACAGCGCGATCGCGAAGGCCAGGTAGCTGCTCCACCGTCTCGCGCCGATTAATTCCAGCCAACACAATACCGCGGCAAGCGCCGTGACGACCAGTCCCCACCATGGCTTGACGAAGCAGACGGTGACCATCGCGGTGAAGGCGACCCACGGAATCGCACGCGGCAGCACATCGCCGAGCCGTGCGGCGACCAGCGGCCCGCGCAGCGGCGACGACAGGGCACGGAACAAAATCGCCGCAGCCGCGGCGCCGCCGGCGACCGCCAGCGCGGGCCGCCAGAACTCGACTTCGCCCCGCACGTCGATCGAGAAAACCACGCTGGCCAAAATTGCCGCGCAGGCCAGCCACGCGGGACGTTCGAGCGCGCCGAGCACTCCCGCCGTCGCACGCGACCGATGACCGAGCAGAAACGCCGCGCCGCCGGTCAGCGCCAGCACGACGTGCGGCCAACTCGCGATCAGCGTTCCCGCGCACACCACAACCGCGACAGCACGCATCGTCCATCGTGCGAACGCGGCGAGATCGTCCGCCGAGCGCCGCCCGCGCTGCCACCAGAAAATGCCGACAAGCAATAGCAGCGTGGCAAGATATGGCCAGTGCCGTGCCAGTACCAGCGGCAGCTCAGGGAAACCGCCCGCCCAGACTAGCACGCTCGACGACACAATTGCCGCGGTCGCACCGGTCGACTCGCGCGGCCGCGTCCCGCACCAAGCGCCGACCAGAAAGCCGATCAAGCCCGTGAGCGTCGCGGGCGGCAGCGTCTGCGGCCTGAGACTCCACGCGGCCGCGCTGAGCGCCACCAGAATACCGACCGCGCCCAGCGTCACGACGAGTTGAATTGAAAGTCGGCCCACGAAGCGATTGAACAGAATCGCAAACGCGACCACTCCGCCGATGAACACGTAGAAACTGAACTGCTCGGTCCGCTCCGAGTATCCCGCGATCAGCGGCACTCCCACGACGTCGACGGGATCGTCGAGCGGCGCCCAAAGGTAGAACAGCGCCGCGATCAGCGTTGCCGCGAGCAGTGCGGCGGTCGCCGTGGCCGCGGCGATCATCAACCCGCGAAGTGGCGGAGCGCCGCGGGCGAACCACTCGGCATGCGAGCAATCCGACGATCCGTCCTCGCGCGATCGGGCATCGAGATTCATATCGGAAAATAGTAACGAAAACGCCGCAATTCGCTACTCGCGGGTGAATCGGCCGATAGTGTGAGCAGGAGAACGGCCGGCTATCGATCGCGCGCGACGGGAGCGAGCAGATTCTCGACCGGCGCAAAGTCGTCGGTGAGGACGATGTTGCCGCTGCGTTTGACCGCCTCTTCGACTTGTTCGGCCGAGAGCAGCGTGCCCTCGAAGCGGCGCTCGCCAGGCCGCGAGCCGAGTTTGCTGAGGTCGAGCGGTTCGGCCGACATCGCGATCACGAACGTCTCGCGGCTCTCGGTCGGCTCGCCTTCGGCCGTGCAGAAGACGGCGACGCCGTCGAACGTCTTGCCGGCCGTGCGCACGTAGGCGCCGAGAAATTGCGAGTACTTGTAGTTATCGATGATGTTGATCATGTAGACGCCGCCGGGCGCGAGCAGCTTCTTGATCTTCTCGTTGAACTCGAACGTCGTCAGGTGCCACGGCACGCTGAAATCGTTAAAGGCGTCGCCGAAGATGAAATCGAATTGCGGCTGCTCGCGCGCCAGCATGCGATCGATCGTGTAGCGTGCATCGCCCCAGCGCGTCTCGATCTTCGTATCTTCGGGCAGATAGAGCGCCTCGTGTGCGGCGCGCGTGACGGCCGGGTCGATTTCCGCGACCAGCATGCGGCTGCCCGGGTAACACGCTTCGATAAACCGCGGGTAGGTGTACGAACCGCCGCCGATGAACAGCGTCTTGAGCGCGCGCGGCGGGCCGCCGAGCCGATCGGCCTCTCCAGAATCGTCCAGTACCGGAATCGCGCCGGCTCGCTCCATGACCGACGCGTAGATCAGCTCGTAGTCATATTTCAGTTTGCGCGGGTTGACTTCTACGACGTACCCATGGATCAAATTGTCAAGCACAAGCGTGCGGGAGGTTGTGCCGTCGAGACTGTCGAATTCCGGCGGGTACACCTTGATCGTGTAGTAGTTGCTCTCGCGAATGTACTCGCCCTCGCGCACCTCGTCGCGGAGTTTCAGCAAGTGGCCCATGCGGGTCGCCCAGTCGAGTGAATCGGGCGCCGCGACGGCGATCGTCAGCGCCATCATGATGCCGGCCCAGATCGCGTGCCCCAGGCCGCTCGTCGTCATGCACACGCTGATCACGGCCAGGATGCCGGCCACGGCACAGATCACGACCTTGGCACCGAGCAGCGAAACGAGCAGGAAGCCAGTGAGGAACGTGCCGACGATGCTGCCGATCGCGCCCCAGGCGTACACGTTGCCGATCGCCGCGCCGGTCTCGCGAGCCCGGTCGATCGCCAGCTTGGCGGCGGCCGGCGAAATCGTCCCCAGCGCGCACGACGGAATGAAAAACACCATGAGCACGCTGAAAAAGATGCGGTTCGGCAACTCTAACGTCGCGAGCCACGTGCCCTGCGCGGGTGCTTGCAGCAGGTCGTTCGTCTTCAAAACCGCGGCGCAGCAAATCGACGCCACAAGGAACAGGTGCGGCAGCAGTCGCGTCGGCCTGAAGCGATCGGCCAGCATGCCGCCGATGTAGTTGCCGATCGACACGCCGGCCAGCACGACCCCGATCAACGACGTCCACGTGTAAATCGACGAACCCGCGGAACGCGACAGCAGCCGGCCGCCGACCAACTCGACCATCATGATCGACATGCCGCTGAAGAAGACGAGCAAGTTCGGCATCGCGCGGTCCCAGGTCAAGCCCGCGTCGGCCTCCGGCTCGTCGGCCGCGACGGCTTTCGACTCATTGTCCGCCTGCTCAGATCCATTGCGCGTCAAAATATAGATGCACAACGCCGTCACGCCCAGCACCGCGACCGACATGAGCACGATGCTGCGAACGCCGAACCACCTCATCAGCACGTAGCCGGTGAGAAAGGTGCCAAGAATATTTCCCGCGGTTCCCCACGCGCCGAGGTTGCCGAACGCGGTGCCGGTGCGCGTCGATTGCCGCACCGCCCAGCGCGCGACGGTCGGCTGAATCGTGCCCAGCACGCATGCGGGCGGAAAGAACACCAGCGTGATCGTGAGGATGACTCGCACCGAATGCGGCACGCCGGCCATCAGCGACCAGCCGCCAACCAGTTCATTCGTGACCAGCACGCTCAAACACATGAGCGCGGCGCCGCCCATCAAAAGCGGCAACGCGTCGAGCGGCTCGCGACGATCCGACAGCCGGCCGCCCCAATAGTTGCCCAGGCTCATGCCGGCCAGAATCACGCCGATCACCGTGGTCCACGTTTCCAGAGACGAGCCGATGTGCTTGGCGACGAGCCGGCTCGCGACCAGTTCGAGCGTCATGATGGCCAACCCGCTCAGGAACACCACCAGGTTCGGCACCGCGCGCGCCGCAAACCCTCTCATGCGCTGCTCCTTCAAATGAATTCGCGGCCCGTCGCCCCTGCGACGACGCCGCGGAGCCACAATATACTGACTGACTTGGACTCACAAGGGGCCGGTCGGTTGTGTATGCTCGAACCGTGCCGCTTACCGTTTTGGAGAAGTTGCCGGATGCCGCAGGCGCCTCCCGAAGTCTTGGCCATGGCCATCTGCGACCTCGTGATCGAGGACGCGGAGACCGGCAAGAAAAGTCTCATCGGCCTGTTCGACCACGTATACACGACGCGGCTGCCCAGCATCGTCAACGAGTTGAACGTCTTCCTGAGCCTCACGGACGGCCACGGCGCGCCGGCCGCCGAAATCCGCTGCATCGATTCCGTCTCCGGCGAGGAACTGTTTCGCACCGAAGGCGAAATCGAATTCCCCGATCCGCTCACCGTCGTCGATCTGCACTTCCGCTTCCAAGGCTGCGAGTTCCCCGACGAGGGCGAGTACCGCTTTCAATTCTTCTGCGCCGGCGAATTGCTGCGCGAGCGAAAGTTCTTCGTGACACTCGAAAACGAAGAAGAAGACGAGGCCGAGACGGATTTGGATGCAGAGGAGGAATGAGCCGCAGCAGCCGCGCGACGGAGTGGCACGTCCCCCTCTGCGAGCTTCGCGCCTCTGCGTGAGCCTCCGCAAGTCCCACAGAAATCCACGCCGAGGCGCAGCGAGCGCAAAGGTCACCCCAAAGAAACGCTTCGGTCCCCGCCCGACACGCTTCGGTGCCCGCAAGACGTTCGTGAGGACGCAAGCGACACCCGTCAGGACGCATCAGACGCCCGTCAGTGCCCACCCGACGACCGTGAAGATGGGCAAGACGCCCGTGAGTGCCCGGAAGACGACCCTGATGACGCACAAGACGAGCATAGGTGCCCAAGTGACGCCCGTGAGGCCGCAAGTGACGAGCTTCGGTGCCCAAGTGACGCCCGTAAGGGTGCAAGCGACGCTCGTGAGGGTGCAAGTGACGAGGCAGTTTTCGCTCTTTAAGCCATTTCACTATGGCACTTATGGAAATAATGTGCGGAATCGCACACTGCGGATGCCAAATTGGCAGCTTCTTAGGCGTTCACATCCGTTTGACGAACTTTTCGAGGGACTCCGGGACTCGCACCTTTTGATCCTTCTGAAGGTAGATGGTTTCGAGGTTATTCAGCCCGACCAGCGGCGACAGGTCGCTCACCGGCGCGCCGGCGAGGTGGAGCGTGGTCAGTCCGCTCAGCCCGGCCAGCGGCGACAGGTCGCTAACTTGCGTGCCACCGAGGTAGAGTCTCTCTAGCCGGCTTAGCCCAACCAGTGGCGACAGGTCGCTCACCGGCTCGTTGAAGAGGTTCAGCGTGGTGAGCCCGGTCAGCCCGCCCAGCGGCGACAGGTCGCTCACTTTCGTGCTGTGAAGGTGGAGCTCAATCAGCCCGGTCAGGCCTGCCAGCGGCGACACGTCGCTCACCGGCGTGCCGCCGAGGTAGAGCATGGTCAGCCCGTTCAGCCCGGCCAGCGGCGATAGGTCTCTCACTGTCGTGTTCCGGAGGTCGAGCGAGGTCAACCCGCTCAGCCCGGCCAGCGGCGTCACGTCGCTTACCTTTGTCAAGTTGAGGTCGAGTCTTGTCAACCCGCTCAGCCCGGCCAGCGGCGATAGGTCGCTCACCTTTGTTAAGTTGAGGTCGAGTGTTGTGAGCCTGCTCAGCCCGGCCAGCGGCGTCAGGTCGCTCACCTGCGTGCCGTAGAGGTCGAGCGTGGTCAGCCCGCTCAAACTCGCCAGCGGCGTCAGGTCGCTCACTTTCGTGTACCGGAGGTCGAGCGTAGCCAGCCCGCTCAACCCCGCCAGCGGCGTCAGGTCGCTCACTTTCGTGTTCCGGAGGTCGAGCGTGGTCAGCCCGCTCAACCCCGCCAGCGGCGATAGGTCGCTCACCTGCGTGCCGTAGAGGTCGAGCGTGGTCAGCCCGCTCAATCCGGCTAGCGGCGACAGGTCGATTAGCGCCATTTCAACGAGTTTTAAGCTGGTCAACTCCGTGAGATTCCGCAGTTCGCCGACGTCTCGAATCTCCGGGGAACCCCTGAGTACGAGCCGCGTGCATCCGACTCGTCGCAAGAGGACCCATAGTCGATCGAGTGATTCCGGTTTGAGCTTTTCCGCCTTAAAGGAAACGGCATCGTCCGTCACTTCGATCGTTCCCAGTTGCTTCAACTCTTCCATCGCAACATGTCGCAAGTAGAACCGCTCGCCGAACAGCGCGGCAGCCCAGAGCACGACGCCCGCCGTCGCCACCCACAGCAGCTTCGCTCCCGCCCGCAACCAATATCCGCCACCCGTTCGGTCCATTGGCAACACGCTCCGTATAGTCAGCGTGTGATGATCGCCTTGGCGTTGATGTACAGTCAAGTCGTCCGCTTGCTGGCGATGCCGCCGTTCCGGCTGGAAATCGCCTGCGGAATCTGCTTCACTTGGCAGCCTTGCCTGTGGATACAATACTTGTGCATCCCTTGGGAGTATCCGCAATGTCCCGCCTGGCTGTGAAATGTGGCCTGTTTTCCGTTGCGACCGCCGCGTTCGGGTTGCTGTGGGCGGCGCGTGCCGACGAACCGAAGCGTGGTCCGGCGCCCTCGGCCGAGCATTGGTCGTTTAAGGCGCTCGTGCGCGCGGCGGTGCCGGCCGTCAAGAATGCCGCGTGGGTCCGCAATCCGATCGACCAGTTCGTGCTGGCGCGACTCGATGGGCTTGGCATCGCGCCGTCGCCGGAGGCGGATCGCGTGACGCTGATCCGGCGGCTGTCGCTCGATTTGCTCGGCCTGCCGCCGACGCTCGCTGAGGTCGATGCGTTCGTGACGGACGCGCGGCCGGACGCGTACGAGCGGCTCGTCGAGCGGTTGCTCCAGTCGCCGCATTTCGGCGAACGGTGGGGACGGCACTGGCTCGACCTCGCGCGGTACGCGGATTCGGACGGTTACGAGAAGGATTCGCCGCGGCCGTTCGCGTATCTCTATCGCAATTGGGTGATCGACGCGATCAATCGCGACCTACCGTTCGACCGATTCACGATCGAGCAGCTCGCTGGTGATTTGCTGCCCGCGGAGCCGGACGAGTCGGCCGACGCGGCGCTGGCTCGCAAGATCGCCACGGGCTTTCATCGCAACACGCTCACGAACAAAGAGGGCGGAGTCGATCAGGAAGAGTTCCGCAACAAGGCGAACGCCGATCGCACAAGCACCACGGCGACCGTGTGGCTCGGGCTGACGCTCGCGTGCGCCGAGTGCCACAATCACAAGTACGACCCGCTGACGCAGCAGGAGTTTTACAGCCTGTTTTCGTTTTTCAACACGAGTCAGGAACTGGACGTGCCGGCGCCGCGGCCGGGCGAAGTCGCGGCGTACGACGCGGCGAAGAAGACGTTCGACGAGGAGCACGCGAAGCTGGCCGCCGCGCTCGGTCAGTTCGAGAAGGAGCAACTGCCGACGCGGCTCGCGGAGTGGGAACAGTCGCGGGCCGGCAAACTGCCGACGGCTCGTTGGGTCGTGCTCGAACCGACGCGTGTCGCATCGGCCGGCGGCGCGACGCTGACGCAGCAGCCCGACGGCTCGATTCTGGCCGCGGGCACCAGTCCGCCGACCGACACGTACACGATCGAGGCGAAGACGAACCTCAGCGGCGTCACGGCGTTTCGCCTGGAAGTGCTACCGATCGACAAGCACCCGGCCAAAGGCCCCGGCCGGGTGAAGCACGGCAATTTCGTGCTCAACGAATTCAGCGTGAAGGTCGCGGCGGGCAACGACGCGGACGCGCGAACGGTCCCGCTTCAAAACGCGACGGCCGATTTCGCACAGGACAAGTACGCGGTCGCCGGCGCGATCGACGGCAACCCCGGCACCGGCTGGGCCATCTCGCCCCAATTCGGTCAGCGGCACGTTGCCGTCTTTGAGACGAAGGAGAACGTGGCGGCGACTTCCTCCGAATCCGGCACGACGCTTGTATTCACGCTCGATCAACTTTACGGCACCGAACACACGATCGGGCGGCTGCGAATTTCCGCGACCACGGAGCCGCGACCGGTGCCCGCCGACGATCTGCCCGACGACGTCATCGCCGCGCTGCGAGTTCCGCAGGACCAGCGCGACGAGAAACAGACGGCCGCGGTGACCAAGTACTACCGCACGATCGACGCCGAGTGGAAGAAACTGAACGTCGCTGTGACGGAGCACACGAAAAAGGCGCCGCCGCCGCCCGCCACGAAAGCGATGGCGATCGGCCAAGACGCGAATCCGCCCGCGACGCACATACACATCCGCGGCGACTTCCTCCGCAAAGGCGACGCGGTCGAACCGGGCACGCCCGCGGTGCTCGCAACCACCACTTCCTTCAAACCGCGCGCCGACAAACCCGACCGGCTCGACTTGGCCCAATGGCTCGTCGATCCCGCGAACCCGCTCACCGCTCGCGTAACGGTGAATCGCATCTGGCAATACCTGTTCGGCAAGGGCTTGGTCGCGACGCCGAATGATTTCGGCACGCGCGGCGAAACGCCGTCGCACCCGGAATTGCTCGACTGGCTCGCCGCCGAGTTGATGGCTCCCTCGCCACTCGGGGGAGAGGGCCGGGGTGAGGTGTCCGCTCGGCCTTGGAGCACGAAGTCGCTCATCAAACTGATCGTCGGCTCCGCGACCTATCGTCAATCGTCACGCACCCGCGCCGACCTCGCGGACCGCGACCCGACGAACACGCTTCTCGCGCGGCAAAATCGCTACCGGCTCGAAGCCGAGATCGTTCGCGACAGTTATCTCACGGCGAGCGGCCTGCTGACTCCCGCCGTCGGCGGCCCGAGCGTCCGCCCGCCGCAGCCGGCCGGCGTTTCCGATCTGACGTACGCCAACTCGGCGAAGTGGAACGAAAGCACCGGCCCCGATCGCTACCGCCGCGGCATGTACACGCACTTTCAGCGGACCAGCCCGTACCCAATGCTCGTGACGTTCGACTCGCCCGACGGCGTCAACTGCACTGTGCGGCGCGAGCGATCGAACACGCCGCTCCAGGCGCTCACACTGCTCAACGACGCGGTGTTCGTAGAGTGTGCCCAGGCCCTGGCGAAACGTGCGATCAAGGAATCTCAGTCCGCCGAGCCGCCGGCTCGCGTCCGCGTCGCGTTCCGGCTGTGCATGGCCCGCGAACCTGGCCCGCACGAAATTGACCGGCTCACAAAACTCTACGCCGAGCTGCACACCGCGTGCAGTGCCAATCCGGACGCAGCCGCGAAGCTACTCGGCCAGCAGCCGCCGGACGGAATTCCACCGGGCGAGGCGGCCGCGACCGTCGCGCTCGCGCGAACGATTCTCAATCTGGATGAATTCGTAACACGGGAGTGAAACCATGCACCCGTTTCAACAAACTGCAATGCGAACCCGACGCAGCTTCCTGACCTCATCGGCCAACGGCATCGGCCTGCTCGCGCTCGCCTCGATGCTCCGCGACGACGGCCTGCTCGCCGCGGACACGGTGGCCGAAGACGCCGCGCGGCGAGTGAATCCGCTGGCGCTCAAGCGGCCGCATTTCGCGCTAAAGGCAAAGGCGTGCATCTGCTTTTATCTGGAAGGGGCGCCGAGCCAGATCGACCTCTGGGATCCGAAGCCGAAACTCAACGAACTCGACGGCCAGCCGCTGCCCGAGTCGATGACCAAAAACGTGCGGTTCGCGTTTATTCAGAAAGACACTGCACGGCTGATGGGCTGTCCGCGGACGTTCGCGAAGCACGGCGAGTGCGGCATGGAACTGTCGGATTTTCTGCCGAACCTCGCGACGTGTGTTGATGACATCGCGTGGGTGCGGTCGATGCACACCGATCAGTTCAATCATCATCCGGGCCAACTCATGATGAACTGCGGCTCGGCATTGTTCGGCCGGCCGAGCGTGGGATCGTGGATCAATTACGGGCTGGGCAGCGAATCGCACAACCTGCCGGGCTACGTGGTGCTCACGTCGGGCCGTGGCACGAGCGGCGGGTCGTCGAGCTTTCAGAGTGGGTTCCTGCCGTCGAGCTACGCGGGCGTGCTTTTTCGCAACAAGGGTGAGCCGGTGCTGAACCTCGCGAATCCGGCGGGCCTGACCGAGGAGATGCAGGCGAAAACGATCGCCGCGATCGGTGACTTGAACCGCGAGCGGTTCGGCGCGATCGGCGACCCGGAAATCCAAAGCCGCATCGCCGCGTACGAACTGGCGTTTCACATGCAAGCGGCGGCGCCCGAACTGATTGACCTCGCCGGCGAGACGCAGGCGACGCTCGACGCGTACGGCGTCGGCCGCCAGCAGATCAAGAAGGGTGGTCGCGGCGGCGGGGCCGGCGGCGACGTCAACGTCTTCAACTCGTTCGCAACGAACTGCCTGCTCGCCCGCCGCATGGTCGAACGCGGCGTCCGATTCATCAACCTCTATCACGCCTCGTGGGACCACCACTCGAACCTGAGCGAAGAACTCTCATTCAACTGCGAGATGGCCGACCAGCCGGTCGCCGCGCTCATCAAGGATTTGAAACAGCGCGGCCTGCTCGACAGCACGCTAGTCCTTTGGCTCTCCGAATTCGGCCGCACGCCGCTCGGCGAGAATCGTCCGGGCTTCGCCACAGTCACCGGCCGCGACCATCACCCCTTCGCCTTCACCCTCTGGGGCGCCGGCGGCGGCCTCAAGGGCGGAACGATTTACGGCAAGACAGACGAAATCGGCTGGGGCATCGCCGAAGACCCGGTCCACGTAAACGACCTGCACGCCACGATTCTGCGCCTCTTCGGCATGGAACACACGCAGCTCACCTATCGTTTCCAAGGCCGCGATTTCCGGCTCACCGACGTGGGCGGCAAGGTCGTTGAGCAGTTGCTGGCTTGACGCACCGACGTCATCTGGCTCGCCGGCGTGTGCGCGCACGAGCAAGCGCTCGGCCGTTGTGAATCGACCGGGCGCGCCGCCGGAATTGCTCGCGTCCGACGCGGATCAGTCCGCGCGGTGTCCGATCGTGAAGCTCGCTTGGTACTTGTTGAATATCGTGATGACCAGCTTGCCTTGCCGCGTTTGTTCGTTGGGGTCCTTGATCTCAACCACGGCCGGTTCGGTGCCAGGTCCGGTGCCTTGAGAGAACTTGGCGTCCACCAGGGGTTTGTCTTCGTGACCGTAGCAGTACAGCCGATATTCGTCTTCGGCGACCTGGCGGACTGAAAGCAACAGGGTGTAGATCGTGTGCTCCCCGCCGTTGTCGTCCACGAATTTGACGGACCGCACGCGGCTCACGTCCACCGGTTGGCCGTCGATCACCGGGACGAGGTGAAACATGAAGAGGTAGGCGAGCGGTGCGCCTTTGTCAGTCTTGAACTTCGCCGCCAACTCTTCGCCTTCCTTCAGGCCTCTTTGCGGCACGAGCAGCAGGCCGAGCTTGTCGGGCACGTGCATGCCGTTGGACAATTCGGCGTCGGCGTCGATCTTGATCTGCTGCTTGTCGAGTTTTGCCGCATGTTCGGCGAAGATCTTGCCGAACTTCTTCGCGGTCTCGGCGTCGATCGGCGTCGGATTCTCCTGCAGCACTGCGGCTGCCGACAACAGCAACGACGCGACCGCGGACAAACACAGGACGACGGCTTTCATGGGATTCTCCTTGGTCAACTCAAATCAGGATGATTCAGCCCGGTTACGCTGCAAAGTGATACCTTAGTCGGGGCGTTCGCGTTTCACTAGCCCCGCGACGAGTTGAGGTCTGCACCGCGCGATGGCGACGGGTCACTCCAGCCCGCGTTCGCGGCGCATCCGCGTGACCTCGCTCATGATCTCGGCAATCAGCCGGCCGTTCGCCTCGACCGCGAGGTATTCCCAGAAGTAGCTCCAAAGATTAAACGCGATCACTGCCACGGCCATCATCAGATGAATCGTGTGATCGAGCATGCCGCGGTCCGTGGCCGCGCCGAGCACGGCCGTCGCGATGACAAGCAGGATGCTCGTCAGCACGTAGGGCAACGCCTGCATCTTCAAACCGCGCGACCGCTGCCAGAATTCACTCGGCAGCCGGTACGCCTTCACGACCTCCTGCACCCAGCGGCCGGTGCCGATGAAATAAGTGAGAATCAAGCTGTGTACGAGCAGTGTAATCAGCGCGGAAAAAAGTCCACCCAGCAAGTGCAGCGTGAAGAGTCGCTGGGCGGCGTTTAACGGCGTCTCGCTCGTCACGTGCGCGCGGCCCTCTGTCATGAATCCCACGGCAAACGTCACGACGAGTGCGAGCGTATTCAAACTAGCAAGACCGACAAAAATGCGCGACATCAGACTAGAATCCTCTGATCGGACGCGGAACGACGCTCGCGGCGACGATAGCGAGCCGCCGCGCGGGCCGCAACGCCGGCTTGTGCCGGTCCGCTGGGTCGTGCCGGCAAGCCGGGCGAACATTGCGGTCGCCGGACCCTGCGGACCGAGCGAATCTTGTTCAGTTCGGCCAAATGCCTGTCTGGACGAATTTCGCAAGGTCCCCCTATAATGCGGCCGTAATTGCGATCAGCTCATTTGTGCCCAAACCGTGCTGGCTTTTGGCGGCGAGTCGAGTAAACCAAGCGAGAGTTGCCGTGCGTGCCACGCGAGCTGTGCTTGATTTCATCGTCAGTCGCGTGCTCCGTTTTTGGCAGGCGGATGAGCCCGACGATGAACGCACGCTGCTCGCCAAGTTCGATGAGTTGCGCCGCGACGGCAAGCTGTCGTTCGAGGAGTATCGCGAGATTCAGATCGCTCTCGCGGAGCGAATCCAGGAACGAGGAGCAGAACGAGCGGCGAAGAAGGAGAAGGGCTGAGCGTTCCGCACGGCCCGCGTTACAGTCCAAATGCCGGGAAAATCCGACACAGGTCCAACGCCCGCGGTGGGTTTCGTCGTCGCCGCGGCGGTGCTGCGTTTGCGACGACTGGCACAAGAGGTACAGGCCGGAGCGTGTGTTTCGAGCGGTGGCTTTCGACATAAAGTTGGGTGCGAGGCGGTCCGATTTTCAGTTCGACCTCGCTTGATTCAGGGTCGAACGAGCATCACGGAGTTCCCACCACCAGCAAAGGAGACCCGATGAGTTCGGGCAAAGACATCACGGGCGGCAAACGCAACGGCGGCCCCGGCTCCCCTGGCGGAACGAATCGGAAAAACGCCTACTGCTCTTTCTGTCGGAAGAGCTATCGCGACGTCGGGCCGCTCGTCGAAGGGCCTGGCGACGTGTACATCTGCGGCGAGTGCATCGAACTCTGCCAGTCGATCCTCGATCAGGAAAAACGCCGCCGCGGATCGCCCAAGAGCCTCTTCACTGAAGTCCCGTCGCCCCGCAAGATCAAGGATCACCTCGACGAATACGTGATCGGCCAGGAACGCGCGAAGAAGGTCCTGTCCGTCGCCGTGCACAATCACTACAAGCGGCTACTGTTCCAAGAGGACCAGCCGGCGCAGTCGAACGAAGTCGAACTCGACAAGTCGAACATCCTGTTGATCGGCCCAACGGGTTGCGGCAAGACGCTGCTCGCCCGCACGCTGGCCCGCATTCTGAAAGTGCCGTTCGCGATCGGCGATGCTACGACGCTGACCGAGGCCGGTTACGTCGGCGAGGACGTCGAGAACATTCTCTTGAAGCTGCTGCACGCGGCCGATTTCGACATCGAAGCGGCCCAGCGGGGCATCGTGTACATCGACGAGATCGACAAGATTCGCAAAACGTCCGGCAACGTTTCGATCACGCGCGACGTGTCGGGCGAAGGTGTGCAACAGGCACTGCTCAAGATTCTCGAAGGCACGATCGCGAACGTCCCACCGCAGGGCGGCCGCAAGCACCCCGAGCAGCAGTACATTCAGATGGACACGACGAACATCTTGTTCATCTGCGGCGGCACGTTCGTCGGCCTCGATAACATCATTTCGCGCCGGCTCGGCCGCAAGACGATCGGCTTCGGCAGCCCGCAGCAGCAAGACAAAGATTACGAACTGCGTGATCTACTCGAACAAGTAACGAGCGACGACGTGCTCGAATTCGGCATGATTCCCGAATTCGTCGGCCGCTTGCCGGTCGCTTGCCCGCTCGAACCACTCACGGTGGACGCGCTCGTGCAAATTCTGACCGAGCCCCGAAACGCGCTCGTGCGGCAGTACCAGAAATTCTTCGAGATGGAAGGGGCCGAACTGCGATTCACCTCCGGCGCCCTCACGGAAATCGCCCGCCGCGCGCGCGACAAGGACACCGGCGCACGCGGTCTGCGTTCGATCATCGAAAGCCTCATGACCGAAACCATGTTCGAGTTGCCCGACCAAACGATCAAGGGCATCTACGAAGTCAACGACGCCGTCGTCCGCGGCGAACGCCCGCTGTTCCCAGTCTCCGTCGTGCCGGAACAGCAGAAGGAAAGTGCGTAGCGCTCACGCACGCATCCCCACCAAGAGTGAGTGCCGGAAAAGTATTCGGCGGCTCCAGGTAAGAGCGTGTCTGCCATTCTGGCGGTCTCCTAGTAGGGAAACGGGCGGTCCCTAGTCTAGTACACCAGCGAGCCTGGCCTTGTACGCCAGCGAGCTTGGCCTAGTACGCCAGCGAGCCTGGACTGTAACGCCAGCCAGGCAGGCTCGGTGGGATTGTTGATTCACGGCCTAGATGCGATTTGAAGGCGGCTTCACGCACGTCAGTCCTTCGTGCCTGCACCATTCACTCGACTCACGGTTCATTCGCGGAGTTCGTCCGCTACTTGCCCGCACGGTGCTGTTTTTGTATCGTGCATCGCGTAGTCATTCCGACCGGACGCGAGTTGTCCCGCCTGAAACAACACCCAGATTTTGAGATTTCCACATGAATCCGAACCGGCTGCGTCGCGTTTCCGCGGTGGCCGCGACATTCTTGGCGCTGCTCGCCCTCGACGCGACGGCGTCACTCGCCGCCGCGTCGGACAAACCGCTGAGCGAAACGCACGTACGGCAGAAGGCCGAAGTTGACCCGCTCGACTGGCCGCACTGGCGCGGACCGGAATGGAACGGCATCTCGCGCGAAAAGGGGCTCGTCAACAGATGGTCGACCGACGGCGAAAATGTTTTGTGGAAGAACCCGGAACTCGCCACACGATCGACGCCCATCATCATGCGCGGCAAGCTGTACGTGCTCTGCCGCAACCATCCCGATTCGACGAGGGAGGGCGAAAGGGTTGTTTGTGCGAACGCGGCCACGGGCGAAGAGATCTGGGAGAACACGTTCGGTGTTTTTCTCACTGACGTGCCTGCCGAGCGCGTGGCATGGTCAAGCGTTGTCGGCGATCCATCGACGGGCAACGTGTTCGCGCTCGGAGTGAGCGGTGTGTTTCAGTGTATCGACGGCGAGAGCGGCAAGACGCTCTGGATGCACTCGATGAGCGAAGAATACGGCAAGATTCACACGTACGGCGGCCGCACAAACCTGCCGATCGTGTTCGAGGACCTCGTCATGATCAGTTGTGTCATGACCGGCTGGGGCGACTATGCCGTGCCGGCCCATCGCTTCATCGCGTTCGATAAGAAAACCGGTCAGCCCGTGTGGATTGCGAGCACGAAGTTGCGTCCGGAAGACACGACCTATTCGACGCCGATGCTTGCAAACTTCAACGGCCACGCGGCGATCGTTGCCGGGTCTGGCGACGGCTCGGTCTACGCGATCCAGCCGCGGACCGGCAAGATCATCTGGAAATACGACGCGTCTGTGCGCGGCATTAGCACGTCGCCGCTCGTCGCCGGCCGCGACGTCTACTGCGGCCAGGCCGAAGAAACTCTGCGCGACAAGACCGTCATGGGCTCCGTCTTCAAAATCGACGGAACCAGCTCAGGCGATGTGACGACGACGAGAGAAATCTGGTACACGCCGAAAATTCTCGTCGGCCGCGCGCAGCCGCTGCTCGTCGGCGATCGCCTGTACGTGATCGAAGACAGCGGCATGCTGTACGTGCTGGACCCGGCATCGGGCAAGGAAATCGGCAGACAGAAGCTCGGCACGATCATGATGGGCAGCCCGGTCTACGCGGACGGCAAGATCTACGCGGCCGAACGATCAAACTTCTATGTTCTCGAACCGTCGGAAAGGGGCGTGAAAGTTTTGCAGCGGCTGCGATTCAACCCGGAGCAGGAAGACATTTCAGGCTCGCCGGCAATCTCGCACGGCTGCATTTACATTCCGACCAGCAAGGCGCTGTACTGCGTCGGTAAGAAGGATCATACGCCGAGCGCGGACCCGCAGCCGGAACCCGCAGCCGAGATGCCGGCATCGAGCGACTCGAAGCCGGCCCAGCTCCAGATCGTGCCTGTCGAATCACTACTAAAGCCCGGCGGCCAGCAGGCGCTCGAGGCCCGCGTGTACAACGCGGCCGGGCGGTTTCTCAAGACGGTGCCCGCCACAAAATTCACGTTGAAGGGGCCGGGGCAGATCGACGCAAGCGGTGTTTTCACCGCGCCGTCCGGCGCCGCGCACTCCGCCACGATTATCACGGCCGACGCCGCGGGCCTGTCGGCGACCGCGCGCGTCCGCGTCGCGCCGCCGCTGCCTTGGAGCTTTGACATGTCCGACAAACAAGTGCCGCCGACCTGGATCGGCGCGGCCTATCGCCATCAAATCCGCGAGGTGGACGGCAACCCGATGCTCGTCAAGATCACCACCATTCCGCGCGGCACACGCAGCCAGTGCTGGATGGGGCCGTGGGATTTACACGATTACACGATCCAGGCCGATCTCATGGGCACGGTCAAAAACGGCAAGCAGCCCGACATGGGCCTGATCAACCAGCGCTACACGCTTGACGTCATGGGCTCGACCAAGCAACTGCAACTTCGCTCGTGGACGTCGCGGCTGGAATTGCGTTTCGCGAAGACGATCCCGTTCCCCGTCGAGGCGGACGTGTGGTACACGATGAAATTTCAGAGCGAGAACAAAGACGGTCAGGCGATCCTGCGCGGCAAGGTCTGGAAGCGCGGCGACAAAGAACCGGCAGCGTGGACCATCGAAGCCGCCGACGCCGCGCCGAACGTCGTCGGCAGCCCGGGCCTGTTCGGCAACGCCAGCGACGCGGAGATCTTCATCGACAATGTGAAGGTGTTTTCGAACAGCGGACTGGCTGCCAAGTAGCGGCGGCTTGATTAAGGCATTTCAAACTCATCAGCCTGTGAGGAGCATTCAATGAAGACGGTCTCGCGTGCCTGCTTACTCTTGCTTGTCTCCGCGGTCACGGCCTGTGGTTGGTTGTCAGCCGCTGACGACAAGCCGGCCTACGATCCAACCGCCGAGACACTCAAAGGGATCAAGCAACTCAAGGTGAAGCCGCTCGACTGGCCAATGTGGGGCGGCTCGTCGATGCGCAGCAACACGCCGAGCGGCAAGAACATTGCCACGGAATGGGACGTGGAAAAGGGCACGAACATCAAGTGGTCCGCCAAGCTCGGCTCGCAAACCTACGGCAACCCGGTGATCGCGAACGGCAAGATTTTCATTGGCACGAACAACGGGGCCGGCTACTTGCAGCGAATCCCCGCCGAAAAAGACCTCGGCGTGCTGCTCGCGTTCGACGAGGCGACCGGTGAGTTCTTGTGGCAGCTTTCGCGCGACAAGCTGCCAACTGGCCGCGTACACGATTGGCCGTTGCTCGGTTTTTGCAGTTCCGCGATGGCAGACGGCGACCGCGTTTGGTGCGTGACGAACCGCAACGAAATCATGTGCCTCGACAGCGAAGGGTTTCACGACGGCGAAAATGACGGCCCGTTCAAAAACGAGCCAAATGAAAACAAGGACGAGGCGGACGTCGTCTGGAGCTTCGACCTCATGGCGAAACTGAGCGTTTCGCAGCACAACGCGTCCAGTTGTTCCCTGACCGCGGCCGGCGACGTGCTCTTCGTTTGCACGTCGAACGGCGTTGATGAAGGCCACGTCAAAATCCAATACCCCGACGCGCCGAGCTTCCTCGCGATGAACAAGAACACCGGCGAGGTGATCTGGACCGACAACAGCCCCGGCTCAAACGTCATGCACGGCCAGTGGTCGAGCCCGACCTACGCTGTGCTTGGCGGCCAGCCGCAAGTGCTCTTTCCCGGCGGCGACGGCTGGCTCTACAGCTTCGACCCGAACGGCGCGAACGGCAAATCGAAGTTGCTCTGGAAATTCGATTGCAACCCAAAGGAGTCGGTCTACTCGCTCGAACGCGCGACGCGAAATCACTTGATCGGCACGGCCGTGGTTTATGACGGCCTCGTTTACATCGGAGTCGGCGAAGATCCGGAGCACGGCGAAGGCAGCGGGCACCTGTGGTGCATCGACCCGACCAAACGCGGCGACGTCAGCCCGGAACTCGTGTTCAATAAGTCCGATCCGAACAAGCCGATCGCGTACAAACGGCTCAAAGCGTGCGAGCCGGAGAAGGGTGACTTCACCAAACCGAATAAGAATAGCGCGATGGTCTGGCACTACGGCGGTGAGGATCCGAGTGAATTCACCAAGGCGATGCACCGCACGCTGGGCACCGCGGTCGCGAAGAACGGCTTGCTCTTCATCGCCGATCAGAGCGGCCTCTTTCACTGCATCGAAGCGAAGACCGGCAAACCGCATTGGACGCATGACACGCTCGCCGCCTGCTGGGGCTCGGCACTGATCGTCGAAGGCAAGGTCTACATCGGCGACGAGGATGGCGACATCTGCATTTTCGAGTTGTCGCCGGAAAAGAAGTTCATCAGCGAAATCAACATGGGCTCGTCGGTCTACAGCACGCCGGTCGTGGCGAACAACGTGCTCTACATCGCCCGCAAGGACGAACTGTACGCGATCGTGCCAGGCACGCAGGCCGAGCGGCCGGCCAAGCGCGAGTGACGCTTGAAAGTCCGGTCGGGTCCGACGTGACGTGTTCGCGGCCTGCAACGGTTGTTTGGGTCGTCGTGCAGTTTTGAGTGCACGAAGACACAAGCGGCGACTTTCCGTCGCGGCCACAGTCGCCACCCGCCGAAACAATAGAAGCGCATCTCGCTCGCGGGTCACGGATTCGACCCGCCCCAAGTTTCGGGGAGCACTTCGATGGCATGGATCGCCTGGAGTTCACTACTGGTCGCGTCCCTCGCGCCGGCAGAAGAGTCGCCGTCAGCCGCCGCCAGTGAATCGGCAGTCTGCTCGCGCTGTTCCGCCGCATCGGCGTTGGACAATCTCGGCCTGTCGTCGCTCGCCAGTTTGTTTCCGCCCGGCGATCGCTGCTTCCCCCGTTTCATCAGCCCGATCTCGAACGCCGCGCTGGCCAAAGATCCGCGGGCACTGTCGCAAATCTATCCGATCTTTTTGGGCGACTGGGTGCCGTCGTCGCATCCGGTCGAAGGCGGCAACTTTCAGGTGTACGCCGCGGGCGTGACCGTCGCCTTCAACAACTGCTGGGAATTCGGCCTCGTCAAAGGCGGCTACGCCGATCGCCACTTCGGCAATGGCGACGACGGCAACGGGTTCTTCAACCTTGGCATGCACCTGAAGCGCGTGCTGGTGCGCGACGTCGAGAATCAGTTCCTGGTCGCCGCCGGCCTGCAATGGGAACCGCAGACCGGCTCGGGCGAAGTGTTTCAATCGCATGGCGACGGACTCGTCACGGTCTTCGCGACTGCCGGCAAAGAGTCGAACGAGGTCAACCACTTTCTCGGCACGATCGGCTATCAGTTCCCGTTCGACGACACGGACAACAGCAGCTTCTTCTACACGAGCCTGCACGTGGACCGGCGAGTCTGCGGCTGGATTTATCCGCTGCTCGAATGCAACTGGTTCGCGTACACGGACGGCGGCGACCGCGGCCTGCCGCCCGCGTT
>Ga0247727_10007883_pt1 | contig 20034 bp, 16 predicted proteins | sample WisWelCaveWW1625_FD_202498 | JGI IMG/M metagenome (GOLD analysis project Ga0247727, IMG submission 202498) | Biofilm microbial communities from Wishing Well Cave, Virginia, United States - WW16-25 | ecosystem: Environmental > Aquatic > Deep subsurface > Groundwater > Cave microbial mat | place... | reverse complement strand
AGGGTGGGGGGGATGGCGTGACGCTGACCATCCCGGCCCAGGTACTCGTTGTTGAGTGAGTCTTTGCCGGAGATAAAGGGCGTGCCGTAATGCAGGGCGGCATCATAGCAACCACGCGCCGCTTCCACCAACCCGCCTAATGTTTCGGGGCGTTGGGGGTCGCCCCAACAAAAATTATCCAAGAGCGCGATGCGCTCCGGGTCGGCGCCCACGGCCACCGCATTGCGAATGGCTTCATCCACCACGCTCAGGGCCATGCGATACGGATCATGTTTGCCAAACTCCGGGTTGAGTCCGTTGGACAGCACGAGGCCGCGCAAGCCTTGGGTGCCGATGGGCTTAATCACACACGCATCCGATGGCCCGTCATTCAGCGCGCCGGTGAGCGGCTTGACCACCGTGCCGCCTTGCACTTCGTGATCGTAGAGGCGAATCACATCGGCTTTGGAGGCGAGGTTGGGGTGGGCGAGGAGTGCTAAGAGTGTTTTGTGATAGTTGAGAATTGGACGCTTCGCGTTGGCGATTGGAGAATTCTCTAACGCGAAGCGTCTAATCCTCGCTTCGAGTGTCCGTTGCGGAATGCCATCGTGCAAAAAGTCGTTGGCGAGGTTGAGGGCGATTTTTCCGCCGTAGCGCACGCTGAGGCGGCCCGTGTCGGTGAACGCGCCAATGTCGGTGAGTTCAACATTGAAGGTGTCGCATAGATTTTGCAGGGAAGCGGTCCCGGCTTCCGGCACGGCCAGCACCATGCGTTCCTGGGCCTCCGAAAGCCAGATTTCCCAAGGGGCCAAGCCCGGATATTTTAGGCGCACGTTTTTTAATTCCACGTCTGCGCCGGTTTTACTGGCCATTTCGCCGACGGCGGAGGAGAGGCCCCCGGCCCCGCAATCGGTGATGGCGTGATATAGGCCCGCATCGCGCGCGCGGGTGATGACTTCAATCAAGCCTTTCTCGGTGATGGGGTCGCCGATTTGCACCGACGCGCCCGCCACCTCGCCGGTCTGTGCGTCCATGGTCATCGAGGAAAACGTCGCGCCGCGCAAGCCGTCACGTCCGGTGCGTCCGCCCAATACCATTACGCGGTCGCCAGGTTGAGGGGTGCGCGGATGTTTGTTTTTCGGCGCGAGGCCCACACATCCACAAAATACCAGCGGATTGGCGGTGTAACCTTCATCGTACCAAATGGCACCATTGACGGTGGGGACGCCAATTTTGTTGCCGTAGTCTTGCACGCCCGCCACCACGCCGGAGCGGATACGGCGCGGGTGCAATACGCTTTCGGGCAGGGTCGCCGGATCCAAATCTTGCGGGCCAAAGCACAAAATGTCGGTGGCGGCGATGGGCTTGGCGCTCACGCCCAATACATCTCGAATCACGCCGCCCACGCCCGTGTTCGCGCCACCAAACGGCTCGATAGCCGAGGGATGATTGTGAGTCTCTACCTTGAAAGACACTTCATACTCGTCGTCAAAGTCAATGATGCCGGCGTTGTCCACAAACGCCGAGCGCACCCAGGGCGCATTTATCTTTTCGGTGGCGGCGCGGAGGTAGGTTTTAAGCAGGCCATCAATTGGGTAATTGGTAATTGGTAATTGGGAGTCTAATCCCCAATTACTAATTACGATTTTCGCCTTGAACGTCTTGTGAACACAATGCTCGCTCCACGTTTGCGCGAGGGTCTCAAATTCCACATCGGTCGGGTCGCGGCCTTCGGCGCGGTAATAGCGTTGGATGGCTTGCATCTCGGCCAGGTCGAGCGCGGCGCGGCGGTCGCGGGAGAGGGTCAGCAGTTCATCATCATCCAACTCGCGGAGGAGGATAGTTTCAACGTGGCCGGAGGCTTCGGCGGCTAGTGGAAACACCGGCTCAATCTCGCCGAGCGCATAGCGCTGAATCACTGGATTGGCCAGCAGACGACGAGCGAAGGTGTGCAAATCACTTTCACTTAAGTTGCCGCGCAGTATAAAACGCTGACCGGTGGCCGCGCGTTGCACGTTGTGGAGACCGAGTATCTGCGCGGCCCGCACCACCTGTTCGGCCACCGGGTCGGTGACGCCGGGGCGCAGGGCGATTTCGATTACCAAGAAACCCGGCTTCTCCAAGAAGCCGGGTTTCTGAGGTCCATTAAAAGAAACAACCCCGCCGCTTTCCACACTCCGCCACGCGGAGGTTTGAGCAACGGGGTCGCTGAGCAGGTCAGCGAGGCGCCGCAGGTCGGGCGGTGTCACGTCGCCCTCGATAAAGAATAACGATTGACATTCGATGTTCGTCAAACGTGAGAGACCTAATGCGCGCGCGTCGGCCAGCAAGCCGGCGTGGTGTGGGTCGGTGGTTTTGGAGCGCACCATGAGGCAGTGTGTGGGAAGTGAATCGACCATCACGATTGCCATTATACAATACCGATTGATAACTGCTCACGCCGGGGAATAGAATTCCCCGGCTGAAACCAAGAAGTGCGCTTCAGCGCACTGATCAGGGCCAACCTGCTTCAGCAGGTTTTTTAATTATAGCCGATGGTTTCTAACCATCGGCGTAGGCCATGGGCAGTTACACCGATTGTGCTTGCGGCCCAAATGATTACAATAGTGTGCACGCAAAACATGTCAGCGGAGGCGGCCGCTTGCGCGATGCCGCCGGGCCGGGCGTGGGAGCCCGGCCTGCTGACAACCTTTGCGCGCACACCTACAATAACGCCATGCGCTCCCGCCCACAACTTCTCAGCCTGCTCGTCACGGTCGCCCTCGTCGTTATCATTCTCATCCTCTTCATTACATTAGTGGATGTGCGCGCGGTGTGGGAGGCGGTGCGCCGCGCCAATGGCCTCTACCTGCTGGGCGGAACGGCGGCGCTGGTGGCGGGCCTGGCGGCCTATGCCACCCGCTGGCGGCTTTTGCTCGCTGACAAGCCTCGCTGGCGCTCGACGTTTGACGCCGCGAATGTGGGTCATGCCGTCAACACCCTCATCCCTCTGCGCGCCGGAGAACCGGCCCGGATTTTGGTGTTGGGCCGGATGGATCAAACGCCATTGGCCGAGATCACCTCCAGCGTGGTGGTCGAGCGGCTGTTTGAACAAATCATGCGGCTGACGGCGCTGGCGGGCGCGGTGCTGTTTGGCGCGGGCCTGAAGCTTTCACCCGGCGCCGCGGTGGGTGGGGTGGGAATGGTCGTGGTCGTATTTGCCGGGCTATGGTGGTTGATTCGGAATCAAGCAATCGTGATTGAACGCTGGCCGCGCGCGCTGGCGCGGTTGCCGCGCGTGACGGAAGCGGGTGCGCGGCGCACGCTGACCCATTTACTGGCGGGTCTGTCCAGCGTGTCGTCGCCCCGCCGGTTGGCGCTGGCCTTTATCTGGTCAGTCGTGGCATGGGGATGCTTTCTCGTTTTTCATATTTTGATTTTGCTGGCCCTGCCCGATGTGCCGCCCGCGCAACGGCTCGCCATCGCGCTGGGGGCTTTGGCCCTCGTGCCGCCCTCTGCGCCCACCTTGCCGGGCTTGTATCATGGCTCACTCGTGGGGCCGTTGAGCGCGGTGGGCTTTGATGGAACATTGCTCACCTCGTATGCGGTATTGTTGCATTTGATTCAATTGTTGTTGATGGTGGGGTTGGGGGGGTGGGGCTTTTGGCGCAGTGGGATTAAGTTGGGCGAACTACGGCCGCGTCCGAAGGCCCAGGCGACTGACATTAAATAACGTGAGTTCGGGATAAGCCAGCCCAACAGTTTTGTACACGGATAAAAGCAGACCGCGTAGCGCACGGATTTTCTTTTGGTTATCCGTGCTCATCCGTGTTAATCCGTGTACGAAATTTCTTATCCCGAACTGACGTTAAATAAATTGGGCTCGCCTGTCATTTATCCAAACCAGCCCTGGGGCAGGGCGGTCACGCCCACCACCACGATGGCGAGTGAGCCAAGAATGGCAAACAGTGTGTTCCGAAAACGAGTCTTATCCGGCTGTTTCTTCCACATCGCGGGCAGGTGACTTACGATCACAGCCACCAGCATCACCCCCACATGCTCAAGGCGCTGGCGCGGCCAGCCGCCGCCGGTGAAACCAGAGCCGAAGAGAAAGATCAGCCCCAACAACATTTGCGTGTCCATCAAACTGCTAAAGCCGGTGACGAGCAGGCGGTCGGCCTTTTCAAATGCGCCGCCGCGAAGCCAGCCCAGCGCCAACTTGATGATGGCGGCCACGGCGACCAACACCGTGACCCAGCGCACCCATGAGTGCAGGGTTAATACAAATCCAAAAACGGCTCCCATAGGGGTATCTCCTATTCAACTTCTTTGTGAAATCATCTTCGTGTTCTGACTTGAAAATACGCTCGTTGCTCAACACAAAGTCACGAAGTCTCAAAGACACAAAGAATTTAGTGACTTCGAGCCTTTGTGCCTTGGTGTTAATCCATTTTCATCTGTCGTGGTGAACGCAGTTCATAGCAACTTCGTGGTAAAGCGGGCGGCTGAGTGTATGTTTATTTCGTTTGGATAAGCACTTGAACGAACGTTTTGCCCGAAACGGGTTCGCGGCTGATGGTGGCGATGGCGCTCCGGTCAGGCTTGTCGTAGTTCAGAACGGCGGCATCGGTGGTTTCCACCGAGCCGTTCGTCACAAACTCCCAGCCCTTCTCGATCATCCCGGTTTTATAAAACTCCACCACCGCCGCAAATTCCATCGGGGTGGAATACGATACCACGCCTTCCATAGCGAATAAGTTTTCGGTTTCGGCGTCCACCACCGGGATGTCGGGCGGGACATCGCCAAAGCCGGCCAGGGCCTGGGTGGCGAGAGCATTCACGGTGGCTTCCACATCGCCCACACCGGCCTGGGTGGCAAACGCCTCCGCGGTGGCTTCCAGCCCGCTGGACTCAAGTTCGGTGGCGGCGGCTTCTAAAGTTTTGACAGCTTCACCCACTTCATTGGCTTGGGTGGCTACGGCTTGCGCGGTCGCGACCGGGTCGCCCGGCAACAGGTCGGTGACGGCGTTACAGGCGATGAGGGCTGCGGCCAATGCGATGAGCGCCAGTTTCCATTGGAGGTGCGGTTGAGGGATGGGCATGTTGGACTCCTGATAAGACAGCCCCCATTGTACCTGATACGCGAAGTTCATTGGCAACGGATGGTTAACAGATTATGAGTTACGCAGTTGAGCGTGGGAGCCGCGAAGCGTGTAACCGCGATGACAGCGGGCTTGCAAAGCCCTCCCACACTTGCCAACTGCGTAAGTCCTACAGATGTAACAGATGGGTGCGCCCATCCGTTACACGCGAAGCGTCCGTTGCCGTCGGTGAGTCACCGCAAAAAAAACCGGGTGTCGGCGCACTGGCCGACACCCGGTGGAGGGCAACCGAAACGGCTATTTGGTGCCACGCATACGCGGGTCGAGCGCGTCGCGCAGGCCATCGCCGAGGAAGGTGAAGGCCAATACGATGAGGGCCACGCACAAGGTGGGGGCCAGCAAAATCCAGGGCTGGGCATTAATGGAGGCGCGACCATCCAATAGGAGCGCGCCCCAACTGGTGATGAAGAAATCGGTCGGGTCGGTGGACGGGCGCAGGCCCACCCCCAGATAACCCAGGATGGCTTCGGTGATGATGAGGCCGGGGATGGTAAAGGCGGCGCTTACAACCAGCGGCCCGATACAGTTGGGCAGGATGTGGCGGAACATGATGTGCATATCTTTAGCGCCGATGCACCGGGCGGCCTCCACAAATTCTTTTTCTTTGATGGACAGCACTTGTCCGCGCACGATGCGGGCCACCCCAGTCCAATTGACGATGGCCAACGCCACAAACAACAATATCAGGCCATTCCACGCCCGTCCCAGAGCCGTTTCGCGGAGCGAGACCATCACAATGATAAAGAACAACAAGTCGGGAAAGGCATACACAATGTCCGTCAGGCGCATCAGCAAATTATCCACCGAGCCGCCCATATAGCCTGACACCAGCCCGATCACGGTGCCCATCAGCAAAATGATAAACGTGGGCAGGAATCCGACCACCATCGAGACCCGCGCCCCATACACGGTGCGGGCAAACACATCGCGGCCGAGGGTATCGGTGCCGAATAGGAATTGCGGTTCGCTCTTCTTGCCCGCTGCGCTTTCGACGATCCATACCGGCGGCAGATATTTCTTGCCACTGTTAATTTTGAGCGGGTTTTGCGGCGCCACCAGCGGGGCAAAGACGGTCATCAGCATAAACAGGCCAATCAGCACCAAGCCCGCAACAGCGGCCTTGTTGCGGAACAGGCGCTCCATCGCATCCTGCATTAAACTGCGCGGTGGGCGGGCGACTTCGAGCGAGGCAATTTGGTTGGGGGTGGTGGATACGGTAGCCATTGGATTCTCCGGGGAGTTAGTCGGCGAGGCGAATACGCGGGTCAATAAAGACATAGACGACGTCCACGCTTAAGTTGGCCAACGCCACGAGAAAGGCATAGAACATGGTGGTGCCCATAATCATCGAATAATCGCGCTGGCCGATGGCCTGCACATAGGCTTTGCCCATGCCGGGAAAGGCAAACATGGTTTCGATGATAAACGAGCCGGTGACCAGGCCCGCCAGCGCCGGGCCAAGAAATGTCACCACGGGAATCAGCGCGTTCTTAATCATGTGCCGGACGATGACGATGCGCTCGGCCAACCCTTTGGCGCGGGCCGTGCGCACGTAGTCTTGCCGGGTGACCTCCAGCATGGAGGCGCGCGTCAGGCGCGCGGTAAAGGCCATCGTGCCAAAGTTCAGCACGGTGGCCGGGAGAATCCACGCTTGGGGTTTGTCCCAATCCGGCAACACCGACACCCAATGTAGCCCGGAGGCAAAGATAAAAATTAGAAAAATGCCGATGACAAAATTAGGCATGGAGGTGCCGGCGGTGGCGACAAACAGGCTGATGTAGTCCACCCAGGTGTTTTGTTTTAGGGCCGCAATGACGCCGAGCGGGATGCCAATGAGAATGGCGAGGCCCAGCGCCAACATACCCAGCCGGGCCGAATAGCCAAATTGGCTCTCCCAGAAGGTTTTATTTTCGGGCGCGGCAAAGAGCAAGTCTTGAACACTCTGGCCGCGGATCCGGTAGGATGGCCCAAAGTTGCCGCAAACGATGCCGCAAACAAACTTGCCTTTGCTGTTAACATCACCGATGACATAGGCCATAAACTGCCGCCAGAGCGGTTTGTCGAGACCGTAGTATTCGTTCAGGCGGGCTTCGGTGATGGGGTCCACCTGGCGTCGGTCGGCATCCCGGTCCCATGGCCCGCCGGGGGCGCTCCGCATCAGCGTAAACGTAATGAGCGCAACTAAGAGAAGCACGGGTATCATAAAAAACAAGCGGCGGATGATGTAGGTTGCCATGGGACGCCTCCAGACAGACGGGAGACCTGCGGGGCCAGAACGGCCCCGCAGGCATTCGTAACGTTCTATAGATGTTAAGATTTGCTTTTTGAGTCAGGTGTCAACGGATTGCTTCGCACAACCGATAAACGGATAGCGCGTTCCAGCGCGGATGAATCTGTTTATCCGTTTAACATCCGTTGACGCCGATTCAAAACCATTTTCTTAACATCTCTAGTGGTTGACCGGCTTACGGAATCAACGAAGTGTCAATATCAATCTCGGTCGGGAAGTAGCTACCGGCCCAGTCTGCGTCCTGGGGGGTCTGCACGATGCCGGTGACCCAGGGCTTGACCAGGTAATGATTGGTGTTGTTGTAGCCAAAGGCCGAAGGCACATCGCTGATGAGGAGCTTTTGGGCTTCTGCATACAGTTCGGCGCGTTTGACCGGGTCCAACTCCACATCGGCCTGCGCCACGAGGGCGTCAAAGTCAGCATTGACATAGCCCTGGCGGGAGGCAAAGGAGGTGTCGCTCTTCCAATACACACTCAGCCAGTTTTGCGGGTCGGGGTAGTCCGCGCACCAACCCTGGCGGGCCAGCAACGGGAAGGTGGTTGGGTCTTTGGTGATGGCGGTGAAGGTGGTGGTTTCGATGGGGTCGAGGGCGATATCCACACCCAGGACTTCCCGGTAGTTCGCCACCAGCCACTCGGAGCGCACGCGGTTGCGGGCGGTGTCGCCAAAGGTCAGTTTCAGGCCCAGGGCGTTGAGGGCCTCCGGGCCGCCATAGGTGGATTCGGCCAGCGCTTTCTTGGCCGCTTCGGGGTCGAAGGCATAGCGGGTCTCGTCGGCGTCATAGCCAGGGAAGCCCGGCGGGATCCAGGTCTGGGTGGGTGAGGATAGGCCACCATCTACATCGGCGGCCCAGCCCGCGGCGTTGAAGCCATAGGCAAAGGCTTCGCGCACCTTCTTGTCGAGGAAGGGCGAGTCAAATTCGGTGCCATCGGGCGTGGTGTATTTGCCCGCCAGGCCCATCTTGATTACAGTCGTGCAGGAGCCAGGATACTGCTGATGCTCGGCGCTCAGAGTGGCATCGCTGACGATGGCGTCGAGGTCCTCAGCAGCGGAGGCGATCATGTCGAACTCGTTGTTCTTATAGGCTTCAAAGGCCACGGCCGTGTCGGTGATGTAGCTATACTCGACATCCACTTGGCCTTTGGCATCCCAGTAGTTGGCGTTGGGGACGAAATACTGGCGGACAAACGGCTCCACGGTGGTCATGACGTATGGGCCATTGCCAATTTGGTACTTGGACGAGTTCCACCAGTTCTCCCCGCCTTCTTCAATGTTCTCTTGCTTGGCGGGATAGGCGACCCAAATGCCCAGGATGGTGTGGAAGTAGGGGGCGGCCTTGGACAGGGTGATGGTGAGGGTGTTGCAGTCTGCATCTTCGTAATCTACACATGCCGCGCCATCGGCGTGGGTGGCTTTAACGCTCTCGGCCACAACGGCGGCGGTGGCTTCACAGGCGCCTTCGGTAGCCGCATCACAACCGCGCCATTCAGGCGCGCCGAGGATTTCGTCGGTGATGGAGGCATATTCACCGGCGGTTTCTGGGTTGACGTTGCGTTGAATGGCGTATTCAAAGCGCTTGGCGTTGAGCAGGGAGCCGTCGCTGTAGGTCAGGCCATCGCGCACCTGGAAGGTCAGTTCGGTGGCCGTGTCATTGTACGTCCAGCTTTCCGCGGAGCCGGGCACGGTGTTCAGGTCGTGATCCAGTTTGGTCAGGCCTTCGTAAATCATCTTCAGAGTGGTGATTTCGATGACGAAGGACGACTTCTGTGGGTCAATCACATCGGGGTAGGTGCCGATGTTGATGTGGAGGACCTTGTCTTTCTCGGGGGCGGCGGTGGGTTCCACCGCGCCGGGGGTGGCGGTGATGACGACTTCTTTCACCGTCTCGGTGCCCGCCACGGTCACGATTTGGGTCTGGACAATTACTTCCGGGGTAGCGGCGACGGGGGTGCAGGCCGCCAAAAGGGCGCTGGCGATAAACAGCAGGCTCGCCATGGCTTGAATCTTCTTGCTAAACATACGGGTTTCTCCTTCTCTCTCTCTTGTTAAATTGTTGATGGTCTTACTTAAACAAACACGCTCATTAAGTTATTGTGAGTTGAGACACACCTCCTTTCGCTTCCAAATTTACACAAGACCCTAAGGGTTTCAAAAACCCTTAGGGTCTGGCTAAGCAAAATGACAGGCCACCCAATGGCCAGGCCGCGCCTGCCGCCACTCGGGCGTTTTGGCCGAGCACTCTTCCGGCATGTGCTTCTCCTGGGCCAGCGGGCAACGGGTATGGAACGGGCAACCTGTGGGCGGGTTGGCCGGGCTGGGCACGTCGCCGGTCAGAATGGTGCGTTTCCGTTTCGCTTCCGCCAGCGGGTCGGGCAATGGCACGGCCGAGAGTAAGGCATGGGTGTAAGGATGAAGCGGATTGGCATACAGTTCGTTACGATCCGCCAACTCCATGGTCTTGCCCAGATACATGACACAAATCCGGTCAGAAATGTGGCGCACCATGCTCAGGTCGTGGGCGATAAAGAGATAGGTGAGACCAAATTCCTTTTGCAGGTCCTCCAGCAAATTAACCACTTGCGCCTGAATAGATACATCCAGGGCCGAAATTGGTTCATCGCAGATGATAAACGACGGGTTGAGGGCCAGCGCGCGGGCGATGCCGATGCGTTGGCGCTGGCCGCCCGAAAATTCGTGAGGATAACGGTTAGTGAAGAAGGGGTTAAGGCCCACCACCTCCAGCAGACGCTTGACGCGCTTGTCCTTTTCAGCGCCGTTAGCCAGGCCGTGCACTTCCATCGGCTCACCAATGATTTCGCCCACCGTCATACGTGGGTTGAGCGAGGCATACGGATCCTGAAAAATCATTTGCATGTGAGCCCGCATTTGGCGCAGGGATTCGCCGCGCAGTTGGGTCAAATCCTGGCCGTTGAAGATGATGTGACCGGCGGTGGGTTCGTGGAGTTGCAGGATGGCCCGCCCGGTGGTGGATTTGCCACAGCCGCTTTCGCCCACCAACCCCAGGGTTTCACCTTTGAGCACTTCAAAGGAGACTCCATCCACGGCCTTAACCGAGCCTACCTGCCTCTGCAAAATGCCTCGCCGGATGGGGAAGTGCTTCTTAAGTCCCTCGACCCTTAGCAAAACTTCGGGTTGAGAGGGGGCGGCATTAGCGGTCATAGCGGGGTTGTCCTCGGTTCACGTCCCACCAACAAGCGACTTCGTGTTCGACCTCAACCACCATCAGGGGCGGGTTTTCTTCGCGGCAACGGTCATAGGCGAAGGGACAGCGCGGCACAAACGGACAGCCTTTAGGCGCGGTGAGCAGATTGGGTGGCGCGCCCTCGATGTTCACCAGCCGCCGATTTTCGGTGTCATCCACACGGGGCAGGGAGCCGAGTAGTCCGCGCGTGTAGGGATGTTGCGGGTTGGCATATAACTCAATGACCGGCGAACGTTCGACGATAAAGCCCGCATACATGACCATCACCCGCTGGGCCAGGCCAGCCACGATGCCCAGGTCGTGTGTGATCCAGATGATGGACATGCCCATCGCCTCGCGCAGACGCTTGACCAAATCAATAATTTGGGCCTGAATGGTGACATCGAGCGCGGTGGTGGGTTCATCGGCGATAAGGAGTTGTGGGGTGCAGGCCAGGCCCATGGCAATCATCACCCGCTGGCGCATGCCGCCGGAGAATTGGTGTGGGTAATCGTCGAGGCGGGCCTTGCCACTGGGGATGCCCACCATTTCCAGCAGTTCTGCGGCGCGGGCGCGGGCCTGCCGCTGGTCCATGTTGCGGTGGGTTTCGAGGGGTTCGGTCAACTGGCGGCCCACCGTCAGCACCGGGTTCAGCGAGGTCATCGGGTCTTGAAAGATCATGCTGATTTGCGAACCGCGCACACTGCGGATTTCGTTGGCGTTCATCTTCAGCAGGTCGCGGCCAAAAAAAATCGCCTCCCCCTTTTCCACCCGGGCGGGTGGGATTGGGATGAGGCGCAACATGGACAGCATGGTGACGCTCTTGCCGCAACCGCTCTCGCCCACCACGCCGAGCGTTTCGCCTTCTTCTAAGTTAAATGACACGCCGTTGACGGCATGCACCGTTCCCTCTGGTGTCTCGAAGCGGGTGATGAGATCCTTAACTTCCAGCACATTGGTCATTGGGTCAGGGTTCTCCTTTGGGATGAGACGTAAGGGAAAACGACCATCCGTACACAGCGCGCGGGTAGTGGGGGAGGGGGGGAATTATAGGGTTGTGGTCTTGGTGTCATAGTTGTGGGGACCGCCATTGGCATGTCCAGCGTTTAGTGAGTGGAGGGATGAAGTTTAGGCGCATTCCAAGACTTCCGAAGTCCGCGCCCAACCGACTCAAAGTATTTGCGCCTCATGCGCGGACTTCGGAAGTCTGACAGGCATCCATGTAATTGGCTTTCATTTCGATTGCGGCGGGGACTATACTATGAAATTGTAAAATATGCCAACCACTGGCTGGAATTAAGGGACGTTTAGCGCCCATTGGCGAAATGAAGCCAGAGCGCGGTGGTGGGCGCGCAATTGCAACTGCCGGGCGAAGCTATGAGCAAAAAATGGCAAGCGCGGGCCGGGTCTGGAAACGGCGCGCAGGGTTAAGGTCACGTCACCCGACTCGCGCCACTCGACGAGCGCCGTCCATTCGCCCACTTCGGCGTGGCATTGGGTGGTGGTGTAGGTAAAGCCCTGACGCCGCTCCTCATCCACAACGGCGGTCACTTCGTTCATCGTAATCACATCCAACAGCGGCAAATCCAGCCAGCGCAAGATGTGAATACGCTGCACGATGCGGTCGCCCGCCCGCAATGGGCGTTGCTCCAAACCAAAATCGCTGATGTGCCGCATGACATCGGCAGGGTAGAAGCGATAGCGCATCAACAGATGGCTGGCGCGCTCAAAAAGTTGGGGAGTGGCGTCGTGGCCGATGACGCTCGGGTAGTCATCCTGATGCCAGGTCGCGTCAATCGGCTGGCCGGGCGAGTAGGTTAGCGCCGCGCCGCGCCACAGACGCAAATAGCGCGCATCATCGTGCGCGCGCGGGAACCATTCTTCGATGTGCGTGAAAGGCCCGGCGCTCAAAACACATCTTCCATACTGCTGACATAGCCGGTCAATTCAATGTAGCCGTTGCCCGCAATCGCCGCGCCGTTGCTCGTGCCGGTGAAGCGCACCGCGCCCTCCCAATAGGCAAAGCTTACCCGCATTTCCTGTTCGGCCAGCCAGGGTTCAATGTCCAACTCAATTTGGGCCGAAGGGATCGAAAGATGCCAGCGGGCGGGATAGTTGGCGTTGGTCGCGGGACTGCGCCACTCGCCGCGCACTTCAATTTGAACATCGGCAACGAACAGTTGGCGGGTCGTGCCATCGGCTTCCACCAATGTCCCGCCGGACACCGCTTCCAGGGCACCGTCGGCGCGGCGCAGGCCATAAAACATCACCTCGCGCCCATCGCTAAGTTGCAAACTAAACCAATCCCAACCTACCACGCCATTGCCTAGCGCGGAGGTGCTCCATTCGTGATCAAACCAACTCTCACCATTCACCGTCTGCGTTTGCCCGCGCGCCGTCACTTGCCCGGTGGTGGCCATGCGGGTGTAGCTGAGGTAGTACGAGGCATTGCCCGGCACAGCGCTTTTTTGGCTCACGCCTCGGTTGCCGTGGGCGACAATCGGTTTTGTGGCGCGCAAGTTTAAATCAAGGGCGAGGTCACCGTCTTGCGCGCGGAGGCGCGCCTGACTGCCATCGGCGTTGAGTGACTCGACGCTCCAATTTTCCAGCCAGACCCCAAACGGCTCGTTGTTCGCGCCGGCCAACCCGGCCGCGCCACGACTAAAGCGCTCGGCGAAAGTATGTTGCCGGTCACTCACATCGGTCAGCGCAAAGTGCGCGAAGTAGATTTGATTGGTGGCGAGGCCCGCGTCAGCGCGCGGCGCGCCAGGCGAGAGGCCGCGCCGGAAGAAGGTGAGTTGATAACCAAAGTGGTCGCCGTTCTCAGCCGTCAGATTGCCGGTGTAATACCACCATTCGGTTTGATAATCAAAATGCGGGCCGTGGTCGTGTGGAAACGTAAACGCGCGCGGCTCCAGCACGCGGGCAAAGCCGCTGGTATCGGAAGTGTTGGCGAGTGAGAGCGCGGGGGGCGTGTCGGCGATGGGCCGTTGGGTTAACCACCAGAAGCCGGAGAAGGCGAGGGCGGCGATGAGGAGGAGCAGAAGAGAGCGTTTGGGCATGGCAGAAATATGTTGGGTGAATTGTATCGCCGTCTTGCCGAGAACAAGAGAGAGGCGTACAATCTTTAGCGGAGGAAGATACTATGTCTTTCGTAGAATTACTTCCCAGATTACAAGAATTACCCCGCGCTGACAAGTTGCGGGCCTTGCAGTTTCTGACCACCCAACTGGTTAAGGATGAGGAGTCACCTTATTGGTATCCTACGGTAGTTTTGCCAGCCAAGGCACTGGATGGCCTAGCGAGTATTTTACCGGATGGGTACGCGGGTGACGCTTTGGCCGACTCGGAAGCCTTATATGACGAGGTGTAAATGCGGATCGCTATAGATACCTCTGTTGTGGTGGGACTGATTAACCCGCGTGATCTATGGCATGGCACCGCGCTAAACCTACGAACGGCCTTGATAGACGCAGGACATGAGGCCGTATACTTCGATTGCGTAGCGGCTGAGGCGATCAGCGTAATCACACGTCGTTTGCATGAAAAGCGCTTGACGGCTGAAATTGAAACTTTACTGGACCGTTTAGGCATGCAGACGCCGAAAGCGATCATTAATTGGATATTGCCAGATGTGCCTCGCTTGTATGACGACGTATTAGGTCTTGTGCGTTCAACCGGCGGTATGCTCAACTTCAATGACGCGCTCATTGCCCTGGCTTGCCAGGAGCGGGCTATTCCAGCGATTGCCAGTTTTGATTCAGATTTCGACTCTGTCGGCTGGTTACGCCGTGTGAGTGAGCCTGACCATCTTCACGCCTGACCCGTTCGTGCCTGACGCAACGCCGCCTCGGGTAAAGCGCGGTCAGTAGTTTTTACAGCGGTTTCCAGTGGCATTTACGGCTTTAGAAACCGGGTTTCGGGCCCATAAACCAAAGTGGAATTCGCTCTAGGGTGGGTGACCGTTAAGGAAGTTGAAATTCAGGAGAGGGAACAGAACTTGCAAGCGCCGCAGGCCGTTTACCAGATGGTTTGCACAAGACCTGAGCGAATAATGGCTTCGTCGCGTGTCACGACCACAACGGTATCCGTTGACAGTTCACGGTAAACCAAAGCGGTAGCAACGATAATGGCGTCGTGAATATCAAGTTCGCCAGAAACGCGCATGGCTACGTTCTCGTCGAGCGGATAGACTGTGCAATTCTCAGCATTGGCAACTTCACTTAACATCCGACTGGCACTAACCGAGATGCGCTTGCGTGAATAAAGGTGGTTGGCTTCCGCCAATACCAAAGTCGGAAGCACCAGTTGATTGTGTGGGTCAGCTAGAGCCGCCTGAGCTACGGCGCTCAGGCGTTTGTTTCCCTCCAGAAACCAGACCAGCCAGTCACCGGCAAGCGTTCAAGGGTTTGCCAATTGTAGACGGCCAAGACTAATCGGTAATCGCCAGGCGGAAGATCAGTGGGTAGACGGAGTCCCACTTTGTCTTCGATAACTTCTCCGGTTGACCACATCGAGGTGGGCTGAAAGCCTCCCACCGGTTGGAAATCGCGTTGAGCATGTACAGCGCCATCGGAGCTCATCACATAAAGGCCGAAGCTATAATCAACCGGTGTGGTTTGTAACGCCTCCCATTGAAAATCCACCAGCACCGTGTCGCCCGGCAACAAATAATCGGCCTGGGGAATAGATGACACCGCGAACTGCTTGAGTCGAATAAGCGCGCCTAACGTCATATCCGCCAATTGCTGGTTGGCGCTGGGGGGCGTGGCTAACGCGAACAAAGAAATCTTCACATGGCCGCCGCTGACGACGATTGAATGGGCGCTCAGGGAACTGTACCGCTGGGACAACCACCACTCCTCAAGCCGTAACGCGCTATTCCCGGCGTTTAAGTCGGACACGAGCCAGAGGCGGTGATACTGGGGCGGCAACACTTCTTCGAATAAGAGCCGCGTGTGATCGGATAAGGCCAGTTCGGGCCGATTTTCCTGATAAATTGTTTGCAACGTGGCCGGCTCCACCGCTTGTGGATGAAACGAATACCAACTGGTGTTGAGGCGCGCCTCGCTGGTGAAGAAGTACCAAATGGGTGAATACAACATTCCTCGCAGCACCACCACGTCGGTGGGTTCAATCTGTTGTTGCAGGTAATCCAACGTGGCTTGAAAATCCTCACGTTGCCGATGATAGAGCGGATCGCACGCGCTGGCCCGCAAAACACCATAGGGTAAAATTAGGCCGGTCAAGCCAAATATCACTATCAGCCCACCGACTTTGGCCCGAGTCATTTCGGGCGAGCGGGTACTTCGGATGAGGAGGAGGGCCGAGGCCACCAGGGTGGTCGTCAGACCCACCAGCATTAACTGCACGACCGGCGTATTACACGCATAGACTCTGGCCCAGATAATATTCCATGAGGCCCCACTCAGAATGGCCTGAGCGCCTTGAACAATTTCTGACCGCGAAATATCCCAAACGACCTTTAAGCGTTCGGTTTCAGGATTGCCAATGTATGGCACATAATCAACGGCCGGGCCAATGGCCCCCACCAGTTGAACGGCCATGCTCACCAATAGTAAGGCGGTTGTCGCCAGGAGCAAAACGCGATTTTGGTTGTGCCAGAGCAGTTGGAAAACAGGCAGGCAGGCGATTGACAACAAGGCCGCCGCTGGAAGCAGGTGTCGAATTCCCCAGCCTAATCCACCCCACCAAATGATATTTCTAAACAAAGGCACAGACAGGAGTAGCCCACCCAACGCGCCCCAATAAAATACGGTTCGATAGGCTGGCTGGCGTAGCTTCAACCCCAAACAGGCGATGGATAAACACAGGATGGGCGACTCAAAGAAAAAACCTTTGCCCGGACTAAAAACCAGCGCGAGTAAAATCTGGCCTAAAAAGGGATTATCGGGGTGAAGTAGGCCGTTAATCGCCTGTGTCACAAACTCGCCGATTCGACCCGCCTGAAGTCGCACGGTGTCGGAAACGAGAAACGCGCCGACCCCCATCAAGACGATCAGGCCCAGGCCCCTCAACCCGATGGGTCTTTCCGTGGCTGAGAACAGAGCGCGAACGATGATGGCGGCAACGAAGGCCAGGATGACCGGGAGGGCAGATTGCTTGCTGACCACACTCAGGCCCAATAACGCTAACGTGGCTAACCATTGCAGGGTTTGAGACCACCCGTGTCGCCGTGTAAATACTAATTCAAAACTCCAGGTCGCCGCCATCAACAGAAATGTCACCAGCGAATCGCGAAAGAGGAATTTACTTAAGGGCCAGGCCATCGTTCCAAGCCCATACACCACGGCGGCGCTCAGGGCCGGTAGCGGTGAATAGTGTTGCGCGCGTCCGGTATAAAATATCATCACCCCCGTCAACGCCGTCAGAAATAGGTTCAACAACAATACCGAATGCACGCCCCCCACCTGGATCCATGAGGCAAGTTGGAACAGGCCCATTCCTAAGAGCACATGCAGAGGTTCAATGATATAGCGAGCCAACGGGTGCATGGGATAGACCGAGGTGGGCAACCATTCGCCCGTATCCGACACATTTTGAATCACGCTTAAGTACAAGTATTCGTCTACGGACTTAAATTGGCCGTCGAACGTCAAGCCGTAGATGGCTAATAACATACAGAAAAGTGCGCCAGCGGTCACATGGTCAGAAATCCGCCCGGAATTATTTTCGATTGTTTTGTTTTTCATAAATATTTATTCCTGCCTCAGCGCCAGCGCCACTTCCATTTTCAGCAATCGGCGCATGGGGTAAAGCGCGGCGAGCAGGGCGGCGGCCACACTTAACCCCAGGGCTTGCACATAGACCCATGGGTCATTCAACATCTGAATTGTCCAGCCAAACGAGCGCAGGTTGATGACGTAGACCAGCACCAGCGCCAGCACATAGCCGGTCGGCAGAGATAGCAGGCCGGCTGCCGCGCCCATAAGCCCGGTTTCTAAAAACGTCAATTGCCAGAGTTGTCTCGCCGTTAAGCCCAACGCTTGCAGGGTGGCCAATTCGCGTGAGCGTTCAATTTGCAGAGCCATTAACGCGCTGAGGACGCCGATAAAGGCGACGATGACGGCCAGGATACGGAGCGCGTTGGTGATGGCAAAGGTGCGGTCAAAAATGATGAGCGCCTGCTCACGCAATGAACGATTGACCTGAACTTGCAACGCCGTTCCGGCGAGTTCAACCCGCAGAGCCTCGGCGACCACATTTACATCTGCGCCAGGCGCGACATAGGCGGCGACGCCCGAAATGGAACGGTCGGCCCAATGTTGATTGTACACGGCGCGGCTCATCAACAGCGTGCCCTGATCGGAGGCGTAATCGTAATAGATGCCCACGACGGGGAAGGTCTGCTCGCCGTGGTCGGTGTGAAGTGTGACCGTACCGCCCTGGGGCGGCAGGTGGTGCCGAAAGGCAAATGGCTCGCTCACGATGATGGCCCCGCTTTGCACTTGCGCCCAAATCTCATCGGGGTCGCCATTGGCAAAGCGAAACAAATCTGCCGAGCGGCGCTGTTGCGAATCGCTCACCGACACTTGCACCGGGCCAAACTGGCTTTCGAGTGTGAGAGTCCGAATCGTTTCCACAGCAGCCACACCCGGCACAAGCGCGAAGCGTTCCGGGAGGTCCGGGGCCAGTGTGACATTGGCGCGTGTGCCGCTGACGGTGGGCGCAGAAATATAAATATCCGCCACCAACGTCAGGTCAAGCCAGTTGACGACGGTAGCGCGGAAACTGGCAATCATCACGCTCACGCCGATGGTGACCGACACCGCCACCATGAGGGCGGCGATGGCGACGCTAGTGCGGCTGATGGCCTTGACCACCGTGCGCGCCGCCATCCGGCCCAATGCACCGACGGTTTTATCCAGCGCCGGTGTAACGAGGCACATCAGCATCATCGTAGCGGTGGGCACGATGAGGGCGAGGCCCATGACGATGGCGAAGAGACCAGCGAAACTGGCAAAGAGGTAATTGGTAATGAGTAATAGGGTAATGGCGCCAACACTGACCAGACCAATTCCGGCCAGCGCGATCTTGGGGAGCCAGGCGCGCACGCGGTCTTCGAGGGTGGAGCGGCGCATGATGGTGATGGGTTCGACGTTGGCGGCTTCAAGCGCGGGGGCCAGGGCCGCCGCGAGGCCCGCCGCAATACCCAACCCTACACCCTTCAAAGCGCTGAGAAGAGTCAGCGGCGCATCGCGCACCGAGACCACGTAGTACAAATCGTTGATGGTCTGCGTCACCAACCGCACCGCGCCCTGACCCAACAGCCAGCCGAGGCCCAAGCCCAACACCGAGCCAATCCCGGCCACCAGCGCCGCTTCCAGCAGAATCAATGCAAAGATTTGTTCGCCGGTCACGCCGAGTGACCGCAACATGCCAAACACCGCGCGGCGTTGCACCACGCTAAACATCACCGTGTTGTAAATCAAAAACATGCCGACGACGAGCGCGAGCAGACTCAGTGCGGTGAGATTAAGTTGAAACGCCGAGGTCAGTTGCGCCACCGCGTTGGCCTGCGCGCTGGCGGGCGCGAGGCGGGCGCTGGCCGGAAGGCGTGCGGCCAAGGCGTCTGCGTCGGTAAGAATCAAATCTATACGGGTGAGGCGGTGATTAAGATTGAGCAGTGTTTGGGCCGCGCCCACATCCATCAACAATAGGCCATCGAGCGCGCGGCGGTGGCTGGCGTCTTGCGGAGTCAAAATGCCAACGATTACAACGTCTTTGTATGCGTCGCCTATTTGCAATCGAATCGAATCATCCAATGCGAGGTGATATTGCTCGGCCAAACCCACGCCGATGATGACGGCGTTGGGGGTGGTGTAAAGGCGATCGAGCCGCGCGGCGTTGAGAGTGGCCTGGGTGAGATAACTGCGAAAGGGCGGCTCGGCCAACGAGTCAATGCCCAGAATACGGAGCGGTTGCGCGTCCAAATCGGGCGCGAGAGCCACGCCCTCCACAATGGGCGCGCTGAGGCGATAGCCCCACTCGACCCGCACCTGCCGGTATAAATCTTCGGGCAAGCCCTCTGGCCCGCCAAGAATCTGGTGAGTGGCGCGGCCCGTCACCGCTTCGGTGCTCAGGGTGAAGGCGCGGCTGGCGCTGGTGTTGGCCAGGTCAACCGCAATCACCACCGCCACACCCAGCGCAATGCCCAGAATCATCAGCCCGCTCTGCCAGGGGCGGCGGGTGAAATCGCGCAGGGCGGTGCGGAGGAGGGTGGGGGGCATGAGTGAAGTCACTTACCAATTACGAATTACCTTGTATGTGGTAATTGGTAATGGCTTTGTTGCATAAATGGATAGTTGCGGACGCGAAAATCGGTTATTCTTAATGTGTGACCAAAAAGAAACCAACCTACCGCGTCCGCAACTGGAGCAAGTATAACAAATCGCTGGTC
>Ga0247727_10007882_pt1 | contig 20035 bp, 21 predicted proteins | sample WisWelCaveWW1625_FD_202498 | JGI IMG/M metagenome (GOLD analysis project Ga0247727, IMG submission 202498) | Biofilm microbial communities from Wishing Well Cave, Virginia, United States - WW16-25 | ecosystem: Environmental > Aquatic > Deep subsurface > Groundwater > Cave microbial mat | place... | reverse complement strand
GGTAGCGACCATGCGGCTGAGCAAAGACTACAATGACTTTATGAGCAAGCTAAACCGGTTCTATCCGCGCCAAGACGACACGATGCCTCTTCCCCTTGAGTACAAGCAGGAAGAGGATGACGGAAAGGGCATCTAACTAACCCTTCCTCCAGCGAGCCTGGGCAGCGGCTTTGGCGATGTCCTTACGGCGCTTGGCTGTCAAACTCTTCGCCCGCGCCTTCCCACCCTTGAGGCCGCCCCGGCGCCCTAAGCTGACGGCGGCGGGGTCTTTACCCTGCTCTTCTGGCGTAGGCTCGCGGTCCTCGATCTCGCCCGTCGCAATGTCCACGATCATCTTGGCCCGCTGGGCGAAGTCGGCTGGCCGCTTCCTGCGTCGTGCTTTATCGGTCATGCATGCGAGTTGGGGCGCGTCGCCCCGCAGTGTCAAGGGCGTTCAGAATTCAAACTGACCCACTACCCTATGCCGCGGCGGCGCCGCAATGCCCTTCAGGCCTTGTCACCAGAGGACACTGCCCGGCACAAAGCGGTCGAAGACGCCAAATAGCGCGCTGCCGGTGCGCTTGATTAGATCAGCGGATTTCGCCCCCTCGACCCAGCTGGGAAGCTCGCCTGGCTGGCAGCCTCCGCGTGTAATGGCCTGGCTCGCGCCGTCCTTGCAAACAAAGGAAACCGCAAACATGTACGGAATGACGACCAAAACGAAGCCTCTGACCACGCCAAAGGCCAGACCAAGTACGCGATCGATCGCACCGATACGGCTGTCGAGCACCGTGTCGGAAATATGCGACGTAATGAGGTGAACGATGATTAATACCACCAGGAACGCCACCGTGCCGATGACGACCTGGCCGATAATGGTGTGGACATCCTGCGGCGAGCTGGAGAACTGCTTGGCGAGCTCCTGGGCCCAGCCTCGCTGATAGATTGCGAAATAGACGGCTGCCACCGCGGCAGCGGCCCAGGACAAGATGGACAGCACCTCGCGGGTGAAGCCGCGGTACATGGCCACCAGCCCGGAAATGGCTACGACAGCGACCAGGGCGGCATCGAGATAAGAGATACCTGCGATCATTTGACTGCGCACCTCGACGCGGACCCAAACTGAATTGTTCGCCGGCTGCCCGAGACGACGGATGCGACGTCAGCCGGTCCGTGCCGCCCATCCAGGAATTCGACCCGTGAACTCGCTCATCCACCTTCTCACAGCGCTAGGGCATCGGCCAATCCCTTGATGTGGGTCAAGCGAAATAAATCCAGCTTCGACGCCGCCTCGTCCAAATCGCCGGCTGCCGGCAGTACGGCACGCTTGAATCCGAGCTTTCGGGCCTCTTTGAGCCGCGATGCCATATGCCCCGCTGGCCTGACGGCCCCCGACAGGCTGATCTCTCCGAAGTAGACCTCATAGGGCCCGAGCGCAACATTGGCAATGGACGACAGAAGCGCCGCGGCTGCAGCCAGATCGGCAGCGGGCTCGGCGATCTTCAGCCCGCCGGCGACGTTGAGATAGACATCATGCTGGCTGAAGCTGATGCCGGCGCGGGCATCGAGCACGGCAAGCAGCATGGCCAGCCGGTTGGCGTCCCAACCCACCACGGCCCGACGCGGCGTCCCGAGCCCGGACGGCACAACGAGGGCTTGCAGCTCCACCAGGATCGGCCGGGTCCCCTCCATCCCCGCGAACACGGCCGAGCCGGGACTCGAGGACAGCCGTTCGCCCAGAAACAGTTCGGATGGGTTGGCGACTTCACGCAGGCCGGAGGCCGCCATTTCGAACACGCCGATCTCGTCGGTGGCGCCGAAGCGGTTCTTGGTCGCACGCAGAATGCGGAAGGAATGCCCGCGATCGCCTTCGAAATAGAGCACGGTGTCGACCATGTGCTCGATCACCTTCGGGCCGGCGATCTGACCGTCCTTGGTGACGTGTCCCACCAGCAGAAGCGCAGACCCCTGAGTTTTGGCAAAGCGCACGAGCGATTGCGTGGCCGCGCGAACCTGGCTGACCATGCCTGCGGCCGCTTCGATGCCATCGGCCCATAGCGTCTGAATGGAGTCGATGACCACAAGATCGGGTGGCTTTCTCTCCGCCAGGGTCGCCAGAATGTTGGAGAGATTGGTCTCGCAAGCGAGCGCCACCGGTGCTCCCGCCAGGCCGAGCCGCTCGGCCCGCAGACGCACCTGCGTTGCGGATTCCTCGCCCGTGAAATAGATCGCGCGCCGCCCTGCCATGGCCAAGGCGGCCGCCACCTGCAGCAGCAGCGTTGACTTGCCGATCCCGGGTTCGCCGCCGATCAGCAGCGCCGAGCCTGGAACGATGCCGCCGCCGGTGACGCGGTCGAGCTCGGCGAGCCCGGTCGGGATGCGATCGAGGCCCTCGGCTGGCGTCTGCGCCAGGTCCTGGAGTGTGACCGGGCGTCCTTTCGACGCCCTGCTGAGCCCTGAGCCCGGTGGCGGTGCGGCGTCCGCTTCCTCAACCAGCGTGTTCCACTCTCCACATCCGGGGCACTTGCCAACCCAGCGCGGCGCCACTGTGCCGCAATTCTGGCACACGAATGCGGCCCGTCTAGCCATGGGCAATCAGGTTCCCTCATAGATGCGATGGACGCGAGGTCCGAGCCGCGACAGCAGTTCGTAGCCAATCGTGCCGGCCCTGTCGGTCAAGTCATCGACAGTGACGCGCTGGCCCATCACCTCTACCCACCCGCCGCGCCGGGTCAGCTCTTCGGGCACATCGGTGACATCGACGGTGATGAAATCCATCGATACACGCCCCACGATTGGGACCGGATAGTCGCCGATGTATCCGACAGGGCCCGCTTCCCCAGTGGCAACGCTCAAAGCGCGCAGAAAGCCATCGGCGTAGCCGCAGGCGATGGTGGCAATGCGCGAGCGCCGATGCACCTTGTAAATGGCGCCGTAGCCGATGGTGTCTCCGGGCGCCACGTCGTGCACCTGCAGGATCCTGGCGGTGAGCCGCACGACGGTGCGCATCGGGTTCGGCTCGCCCTCGTGCGCCCGGCCGCCGTAGAGCGCTATGCCGGGCCGCACGACGTCGAAGTGATAGGCGGACCCGAGAAAGGTGCCTCCAGAGTTGGACAGGCTCGCCGGCGCCGGCGGCAGAAGCGCACGCAGACTGTTGAACCGCTCGCGCTGCCGGGCGTTCATCGGGTTAGCGGGCTCGTCGGCACAGGCGAGATGGCTCATGACGAGCGTGGTCTCAATGTTCCCCAGCAAGTCTGGTTCAGCGATGAGCTGCTGCAACTCGTCCTCCGGTATGCCCAGCCGGTTCATCCCTGTATCGATGTGGAGGGCCGCCGCGAGCCTGCGCCCTCGCGCGCGGCTGTAGGCCGCCCAATCGCGCACCTCGGCAAGACTGGAGAGGACCGGGCGCAGATCGAAGCCCGCATAGTGCGCTTCGGCACCCGGCAACAGCCCGTCGAGCACATAGATGGTGGCCCCCGGCTGCACCTCGCGCGCGGCGCGACCCTCATCCACGGTGGCAACGAAGAACGTCTTGCAGCCCTCGTTCGTCAGCGCCCGGGCGATGGGGGCCAGACCCAGGCCATAGGCGTCGGCCTTGATGACGCCGGCGCACTCCGCGCGCCCGGAGACCTCGTTGAGCCGCGCCCAGTTGGCGCGCAGCGCCGAGAGGTCGACGGTGAGGACGGCACGCGCCGACAGGGGGATCGGGGCGCGGGGCCGGGATCTGGTGGTCGCGGTTGCTTCTGTCAACGCGTCCTCGCCGGCATGTAGGCGTCGCGAGCCAGATCGGAGAAGCGAGTGACGCTGGCCTCGAACTGCAGCTCCACCGTGCCGACGGGCCCGTGCCGGTGCTTGCCGACGATCACCTCGGCCTTGCCGTTGATGAGCTCCATCTTTGCCTTCCACTCGCCGAACTCGGGCGTGCCCTCCGCCGGCTTTGTACGCTCAACATAATATTCCTCCCGGTATATGAACATGACAACGTCGGAGTCCTGCTCGATGGAGCCGGACTCGCGCAAATCGGCCAGCTGCGGCCGCTTGTCCTCCCGGTTCTCCACCGCCCGCGAGAGCTGGGAGAGCGCCAGGATCGGCACATTGAGCTCTTTGGCCAGCGCCTTCAGACTGGTGGTGATTTCCGACACCTCCTGGACACGGCCTTCGCTGGCCCGCCTGATCGAACCGGACAGAAGCTGCAAATAGTCGACAACGATGAGCCCCAGGTGCTGCTGACGCTTGAGGCGGCGGGCGCGGGCGGCGAGCTGGGCGACGGAAATGCCGCCGGTCTGGTCGATGAACAGCGGTAAGCTGGCCATTTCCTCGCTGGCCTTCACGAGGCGCTTGAATTCGGGCTCGTCGATCATGCCGCGGCGGATCTTCTCGGACGGGATGCCGGCTTGCTCGGACATGATGCGGGTGGCGAGCTGCTCGGCCGACATCTCCAGCGAGAAGAGTCCGACCACCGCGCCGTCATGCGACGGATCGTCGGGCTTGAGCTCCGGTCGTTGGCTGAGCGAGCGCACTCGCGCCTTGGCAATGTTGCAGGCGATGTTGGTTGCGAGTGACGACTTGCCCATCGCCGGACGGCCGGCGAGGATGATCAGGTCCGAAGGCTGCAAACCTCCAAGCTTGCTGTCGAGCGCCTTGAGGCCGGTCGAGATCCCGGAAAGGCCTCCGTCGCGCTGGTAGGCGCTGTTGGCCATTTCGATAGCGGCGGTCAGGGCGGTAGAGAACGTCGCGAACCCCTGCCCGTACTTTCCGGTCTCGGCCAGGGAGAAAAGGCGCATCTCCGCCTCTTCGATCTGCTCCTTGGGTGGGAAGTCCACGGGGCTGTCGTAGGCCGCGTTGACCATGGTCTCGCCGATCACGATCAGCTGGCGGCGGATCGCAAGGTCGTAGATGGCGCGGCCGTAGTCGCGCACATTGATGATGGTTGTGGCGTTGACCGCGAGCTGGCCGAGGTAGGCTGGCACGCTCAGCCCGGAGCCGATCGGCTCGGCGCTCTCGAAGAAAGTCTTGAGGGTGATCGGCGTTGCCTGCTTGCCGGCGGCGATCAGCTTGGCCGCCGTCTCGTAGATCTGCTCGTGCAGCGGGTCGAAGAAATGGCGCGGCTCCAAGAAGCCGGAGACGCGGTCATGCGCCTCGTTGTTGACCAGGATGGCGCCGAGCAGCGCCTGCTCGGCCTCGAGGTTGTGGGGAGCGGCCCGGAAGGGCAGCGCATCAGGCGAAGCAGGGTCTCTGCCCGCATCGAGGGGCATACGGCGTGCGGTGTTGGTCATGGGCGAGGCAATAGCCCGATTCCGCTTGAGTCGCCCGGGACAGGTGCCGCCTCGGCATCCCTGTCCTCATTGTGCACACGGACAGCAGAATTCGCTTGGGGGGCGATTCGCAATACGGATGCCGCTACACCTCTCAGGCGCGCTTGGAGGAGACCTCTGCCTCGCCGGCCGCCAGGCGGCGTTCCTCTTCGAGCATGTAGTCGCGCGTCACCGGCAGCGGGTCGATCTGCTTCGTCAGCTGGAGCTGGAAGATTGTCAGGCCGCTGTGGCGGAATGCTGCCTCGCAGGCTTGCAGATAGAACTCCCACATGCGGCAGAAACGGTCATCGTGGCGCACGGGGTCGAGCTGACGCACCCGCTCGCGGTTCAGCTGGAAGCGCCGGTTCCACTCCTTGAGCGTAGTGGCGTAGTGCAGACGCAGGTTCTCAAAGTCGGTGAGCCAAAGGTCCTGCTTTTCCAGGATCGGCGCCAGCTGGGAAAGGCTCGGCAGGTAGGCGCCGGGAAAGATGTTCTGCCGTATCCAGGGGTTGATCGGCCATGGAGGCAGCTGCCGCCCGATCGTGTGTAGGAGGGCGACCCCGTCGCCGGCGAGGAGAGCGTTGAGGCGGGAGAAGAAATGGCGGTAGTGCGGACGGCCCACGTGCTCGAACATGCCGACCGACACGATGCGGTCGAAGGTCCCGCGCGTGCGCCGATAGTCCTCGAGCCGGAAGTCTACAAGACGCGAGAGCCCTTGCTTGGCGGCGCGTTCGCGCGCGATCTTGAGCTGCTCGGTACTGAGGGTAATGCCCGTGACCTGGACGCCGTAGTTGCGTGCGAGGAACAGCGACATGCCACCAAAGCCGCAGCCGATGTCGAGCACGCGATGCCCGGGACGCAGATCGAGCTTGGCGGCGATATGGCGCTTCTTGGCCTCCTGCGCGTCCTCCAGGGAGAGGCCTTCGCCAGCGAAGTACGCGCACGAGTACTGCAGGTCCTCGTCAAGGAAGCAGCGATAGAAGTCCGCAGCATGATCATAATGGTGGTGCACGTTGCGGCGCGCGCGGCGCGGGAGATTGACGACGGCCGCAAGCCGGGCCATGTCATCGAGCCGCCTTCTAAGCTCGCCCACGCGTCCGCTCGAGGCCAGGCGTTCGTTGAGCAGGAGTAGGTTGAGAAAATCAGACAGCTCTCCTTCGGCGATGGTCAGGGAGCCATCGACATAGGCGCGCCCGACATGAAGCGTGGGATAGAGAGCGAGATGCCGATAGAGAACCGGATCGTGGAGGCGTATCGTGGCGCGCGGGTGGGCGCCGGCGGCTCCGAAATCGTAGCGGCGCCCTGTGTGATCGATCACACCAAGGCGGCCACGCCGCACGAAGCGGCGAAGGAGTAAGCGCAGTGCGAACACGGGCCCTGCTCCGTATTGGATTCGCACATGTTAGCGCGGCATTTGCAGTTGGTTCAACCCACTGAATGCGAGGAGCAGAGCCTGTGGGCGGACCTTGCGGGGCTGGCAACCCCGCCGCACTCTCTGCTAACGGAACCTAACCCTCCGAAGGTTCCCGGGTCGGATCCTCGCCCGCCTGCCTCTCCAGGGGCCCCTCCTCGAAGACTTCGTCCGGGTTGAACGTCTCCAGCCGGAGACCCTCCTCCTTGACGACTGTGACGTCCTCGCCGCGGGCCTGGCGCTCGGCCTCGTCCTCGGTGCGCGCTACGTTGAGGGAGACACTGACGATGACCTCCGGGTGCAATGCAATGCGCGTTGCGTGGATGCCCAGCGTCTTGATGGGGCGGTCGAGCACGACCTGCCGGCGGTCGATGCTGAAGCCGCCGGCGGTGATGATCTCGACAACGTCGCGCGTGGCCACCGAGCCGTAGAGCTGGCCGGTATCGCCCGCTTGCCGGATGGCGACAAAGCTCTTGCCCTCGAGCTTGGACGCCACCGCCTCGGCTTCCTTCTTGAGCTCGAGGTTGCGCGCTTCGAGCTGGCCGCGGTTCGATTCGAAGCGCGCAAGGTTCTCCTTGGTGGCCCGCAGGGCCTTCTTCTGCGGCAGCAGGAAGTTGCGTGCGTAGCCATCCTTGACGGTGACGACCTCGCCCATCTGCCCGAGGCGGCCGATGCGCTCCAAAAGTATGACCTGCATGGGGGTGCTCCGTTTCTTGCGATGCGGTTCAAGTTGACGGGGGCGGCGGGCCGAGGCGCTGCTTCAGCTTCAAAATCGGATCGAGCAGACCGGCGATAGCGACGAGGATGGCAGCGTAAGGCTCGAACAGGAGAAGGCTGGCGTAAGCGACCCACAAGATCCAGCGCGCACGATGGCGGGCGATGAAGTGGATGAGGGCGAGGCCGGCGATCAGGTAGGCGAAGAGCAGCGCGCCCGTCAAGCTGGTGCCCGCAACGCCGATTGCCCCTGGCGCGAACGACCCCAGCAGTGCCACCGCGAGCAGGAGCGGGAAGCCGGGAGGGTACGCCAGGGCTGGCAGATCCGGCCAGTCGCGGCCGAGGTGGCCAGAGGCGCGGGCAATGCGGCCCGCCAGATAGAGATTGGGGGTCATGATGGCGAGCCAGTAGACGGCGATGGCTCCCGGCGTAACCGCGACAATGAAGTCGGCAAGCGCGTCGATCTGAGGCTCGCTGAGCGCCTTCAGGCCGAACTCCGGGGCGTTGGTCGAGAACCGCCGGAAGAACTCCGCAGTGGTCGAGCGCAGGCCATCGTAGCTCCCGCCAATCAGCGGCAGGACCAAGACCGGCAGCGCGCCGCCATAAAGTGATAGTGCGACCATCAGGCGGCCGGCTGGATACCATTCGCGCGCACTCTGATCGTGGGGGGAAGGCCTGTTGAGGTAGGCGAGATACGCGACCAGCGTTGCCGGGAACCCGACCGCTAGGAAATAACCGACCCCGAAAGGCAGGGTGGCGGCCGCAGCCATCACGAGCGCGCCGGCGAGGGCCCCAGCAGCTGCCGGTAGCCAGCCCCAGCCAAGGCCTGCCAACAGGGATGGCAACGGCGTCAGGAACAGTAGGAGCTTGCCCAACACGGCTCCGCCCCGTGCCGCCGAGTAGAACAGCAGCGCCGACACAAGTCCCGACCCAAGACCGATGAGGAAACCGTATCGCATGTCTGCAGCTGTCCCGCCGTGGCGGTTAGAGACGAGGCACCGTCCCAACCCTTCGACATCACATGCGACCCTGCGTTCCCCGCCGGGCCGCCGGCTACGCGCCTACTCGACGATATACGGCAGCAGGCTGAGGAAGCGCGCGCGCTTAATGGCCCTGGCCAATTCGCGCTGCTTGCTTGCGGACACGGCTGTGATCCGGCTCGGTACGATCTTACCGCGCTCGGACATGTAGCGTCCGAGCGTGCGCGCATCCTTGTAGTCGATCTTGGGCGCGTTCTCCCCGGAGAACGGGCAGGTCTTGCGGCGGCGATGGAACGGCCGCCGAACAGGGGTGCTGGCAACGTCAGCCACGGCTCAACTCTTCTCCTCGGTCTGGGTTTGCGGCGGTTCGGCGTCGCGCGGCTGTTCGCGGGGACCTCGCGGTCCGCGCGCGTGCGAACGGTCACCATCGCTGGCATCGCGATCGCGGCGAGGCCCGCCTCCGCCACCCCCGCGATCTCCCCGGAACCCGCCGCCACCCCCGCGAAAGCCGCCACCCCCGCCGCGAAAGCCGCCACGGTCGCCGCGAAAGCCACCACGGTCGCCGTCACGGCGGTCATCGCGGTCGCTCTTGCGCATCTGGATGGAGGGCTCCGTCTCGTGCGCATCAACGCGCACGGTGAGGAATCGGATCACGTCCTGGGACAGCCGCATGCGCCGCTCCATCTCGGCAACCGCTGCCGGCGGCGCGTCAATGTTCACTAGGGAGAAATGCGCCTTGCGGTTCTTCTTGATCTTATAGGCGAGCGGCCGGACACCCCAGTATTCGACCTTGCCGACCCTGCCGCCGCCCTCGGTGATGACGTCGCCGTATTCCTTCGTCAGAGCGTCGACCTGCGTCTGCGAAATATCCTGGCGCGCCAGGAAAACATGCTCGTAGAGTGGCACGTTGCAACCGCCTTTCCATATGCCCATCCGTCGCAAAGCCACTTTTGGACCGCAGTGCGGCATGCGCTCGCACAGAAAGGCCCAAGGACCCGAAAGAGCGAAGACACCGACAGCCGGGCGTGCGCCCTTCCCCCACTTTCTTGGAGGATCTGCCGTTCAGCCTCCGGCCGGACCGGGTGAAGCGTGTGTTATACGCATATTGGCAGCTCCGGCAAGCATAAACCGCCACGTCGACGGGCTAACTTCGCGGTGGAGGGAGCCTTGACAGAGCGGTCCAGCGTGTGGCTAAGCCCCGGCCTTGGACCAACAGCTCGATCAAGGTTGCATGGCCCTCGCCTTCGTATTTCCCGGACAGGGCAGCCAGACCGTCGGCATGGGGGCGGAGCTCGCCAGGGCTCATACGTCGGCGAGAGCCGTGTTTGACGAAGTCGATGCGGCGCTGGGCCAAAATCTCTCCGGGATCATGTTCCAGGGCCCGATCGAGACGCTGACCCTCACGGAAAATGCGCAACCGGCCCTGATGGCGGTGTCCCTCGCCGTCATGCGGGTGCTCGAGGAACACGGTGTGCGTGTCGCCGATCGGGTCAAATTCGTTGCCGGTCACTCGCTCGGCGAATACTCCGCACTTTGTGCCGCCGGCGCCCTGACGATCACTGACGGCGCACGCCTCCTGCGCACCCGAGGCCGGGCCATGCAGGACGCCGTGCCAGTTGGAATGGGGGCGATGGCTGCACTGCTTGGCGTGGGCCGGGAGGCCGCCGAAAGGCTCGCCGCCGAGGCCGCACAGGGCGAGGTGTGCCAGGTCGCCAACGACAACGAGCCGACACAGGCCGTGATCTCCGGAACCAAGGGCGCGATCGACCGGGCGGCGCAGCTGGCGAAATCGCACAGCGTACGCCGATTCATACCGCTCAACGTCAGCGCCCCCTTCCATTGTGCCCTGATGCAGCCCGCCGCGGACGCGATGGCGGCGGCGCTTGCGCAGGTGCAAATTGCGCGGCCGGCGGTCCCGCTTGTGGCCAATGTGGTGGCCGCGCCGATCTCCGATCCCACCGAGATCAGGGTGCGCCTCATCGAGCAGGTCACGGGCACCGTGCGCTGGCGCGAGTGCGTCGCCGCAATGGCAGCGAACGGCGTCACGGATATCTATGAGATTGGATCGGGCAAGGTGCTCGCAGGACTCGCCAAGCGTATCGTACCCTCGTTGAATGCCGTTTCGATCGGTACACCCCAGGACATCGATGCCGCGTTACCCTCGCTCAGACAATAGGGGACACCATGTTCGATCTGACCGACAAGACAGCGCTCGTCACAGGCGCCACGGGCGGCATCGGCGGGGCCATCGCGCGCGCCCTTCACAAGCAGGGCGCTGCTGTGGCGGTCTCCGGCCGCCAGACCGACAAGCTCGAGAAGCTCGCAGCGGAACTGGGCAGTCGCGTCCACGCGTTGCCGTGTGATCTTGCCGACAGAGCGGCTGTGGCAGGACTGATCGACGCGAGCATAGCGAAGCTCGGGCGCCTGGACATCTTGGTAAACAATGCGGGCCTCACCAAGGACAACCTGTTCATGGTGATGAAAGACGAGCAATGGGACCAGGTGATTGCCGTCAACCTTACCTCCACCTTCATGCTGATGCGCGGTGCGGCGCGCGCAATGATGAGGGCCAAGACCGGATATGGGCGGATCGTCAACATCGCATCCGTCAGCGGCGTTGTCGGCAACCCGGGTCAGGGCAACTACGCTGCATCCAAGGCCGGTATCGTCGGTATGTCGAAGTCGCTTGCGCGCGAGGTTGCGTCGCGCGGCATCACCGTCAACTGCATCGCACCGGGCTTCATTTCCACGGCAATGACGGACGTCCTGAACGAAAAGCAGGTCGGCGCCATCAAGGAGGCGATTCCGGCCCAGAAGTTCGGTACTCCCGCCGACGTCGCTGCCGCCTGCGTCTATTTGGCCTCGGCCGAGGCCGGTTACATGACGGGGCAGACGCTGCACGTGAACGGTGGCTTGGTCATGCTCTAGATATGCCCCTCCAAGGACCCCGAGCCACGGCCCGTTCAGGCGCTGGTCAAGGCCGGTGAATTGTGTTAACGAGCCCGTGATTTGTGTGCCCAACCTTAGGGGAAAGCGCGGTTGTGGGTTGTGCATCCGCCCCATTGCCAAGATGGGTCGTGGCGCTCTCGCAGGCTCGGGGTTTGCGTACCGACACGTTGACGCGAAGAACAGCAGCTTGGAACAGCAAACAGACAGGGTCAGCCGAGGAAATATGCCGATGAGCGACGTCGCAGAGCGCGTGAAGAAGATCGTGGTCGAGCACCTATGTGTGGAGGCCGACAAGGTTACGGACAGCGCGAGCTTTATCGACGATCTGGGAGCTGACAGCCTGGACACCGTCGAGCTGGTCATGGCCTTCGAGGAGGAATTCGGTTGCGAAATTCCGGATGACGCAGCAGAGCGCATCCAGACAGTAGGGGATGCGGTCAAGTTCCTCGAACAGCACGCGAGCGCTGCGGGGACGCCGCCGCCCGCGGCTTCATGAAGCGCACCTGCTGGTCTCCCGTGCGAACAAGGCGCGCCTGAGGGAGCGCCCGCCAACTCGGGCAATATGGGGGCCGAATCGGCACCAGGAATGCTGCGTCGCGTCGTTATCACCGGGCTTGGTCTTGTCACGCCGCTTGGCTGCGGAGTCGAGGCGAGTTGGTCTCGACTGCTCCAGGGCAAGAGCGGCGCACGGCGCATCGAAGAGTTTGAGGTCGGCGACCTCGCTTGCCAGATTGCCTGCTTCGTGCCGCGCGGGCCGTTTTCGGAAGGCAAGTTCGATGCCGACGATTGGATGGAGCGAAAGGAGCAGCGCAAGGTCGACGATTTCATCATCTTCGCCATGGGTGCTGCCGAGCTTGCCTTGCGTGACGCCGGCTGGAAGGCCGACACGCCGCAGAAGCAAGAGTGCACGGGCGTACTTATCGGCTCCGGGATCGGCGGGCTTGCCGGCATCGCCGAGACATCCCTGTTGTTGAAGGACAAGGGTCCCCGCCGCGTCAGCCCTTTCTTTATTCCCGGCAGGCTTGTCAATCTGGCCGCCGGTTATGTCTCGATCAGGCACGGCCTCAAGGGCCCAAACCACGCCGTGGTCACCGCCTGTTCCACCGGCGCGCACGCCATTGGCGACGCATCGCGCCTAGTGGCGCTGGGCGACGCCGATGTGATGGTGGCTGGCGGCACGGAGAGCCCGATTTGCCGCATTGCCGTTGCCGGTTTCGCCGCGTGCCGTGCCCTTTCCACCGGCTTCAACGAGCAACCTACGAGAGCCTCGCGTCCCTATGACAAGGACCGCGACGGTTTCGTCATGGGCGAGGGTGCCGGGGTGGTCGTCTTGGAGAGCCTGGAGCATGCTCGCGCACGTGGAGCCCACATCTACGCCGAGGTTATCGGCTACGGGATGTCGGGCGACGCCTACCACATCACGGCGCCCGCCGAGGATGGCGACGGGGCATATCGCTGCATGCGGGCCGCGCTGGCCCGCGCCGGGATTTCGGCCAGTGACATCCACTACATCAACGCCCACGGCACCTCCACGCCGATGGGCGACGAGATCGAGCTTGCCGCCGTCGAACGCCTTTTCGGCAACGCCGCAGGCAAGCTGGCCATGTCCTCGACGAAGTCGGCGATCGGTCATTTGCTGGGTGCCGCTGGCGCGGTCGAGGCCATCTTTTCCGTGCTTGCCATCCGTGACAATGTCGCACCGCCGACGCTCAACCTCGACAATCCATCTGTGGCGACGGCTATCGACCTCGTTCCGCACGAGGCAAGAAGGCGCAGCATCGATACGGTGCTCTCCAACTCCTTTGGTTTTGGCGGCACCAACGCCTCGCTGGTACTGCGGCGCTTGGCAGCATAGGAACGAGCACACCCCGCTTACCCATTAGACGCGAGGACACTCGGGCCGTCTCCGAGCGCTTGCGCAAAAATCGTCCTTCCGCCACATTTACCCTGAAGCTTGGAAACCGGAACATTGACGAGCGCGCGCTGCGAGGAGTGAGCCCATGAGCAGTCGCCGGCCGGCCGAGCCGCACCACAGTGGCCGGGAGGCATTGGCACGTAGTCCGGCGGAGCGGCTGGAGCCGACCCGGCCCCCAGTGCGGGCGCGCCAACGGCGCTTCCATCGCCAGCCTGGCGACTCACGGGGCCTTTTCCGCGTTGTCAGTGGACTATTTACCCTGCTCTTGCTGTTCATGGCGATCGCCGGCGGCGCAACGCTGGCGCTGCAGAACTGGATGAATGCGCCCGGTCCCCTTGCTCGCAACAAGGTTGTGGTCATCCCCAAAGGTGAAGGTTCCCACGAGATCGCTGCACGGCTCGAGCGCGAGGGCGTGATCTCGGATCGGCGCTTGTTCATCGCCGGCTATCTGCTGGCCAAGATGGCGGCTTGGAACGACAGTGCACGGCCGATGCACCTCAAGGCAGGCGACTATCAGATGCCGCAGGCTGCAAGCGTGCGTCAGGTCATCGATATTCTCGCTGACGGGAAAACCATTACCTATCGGGTGACAATTCCCGAGGGTCTGACGAGTTACCAGATTGTGGAGCGCTTGAAGGCTGATCCCAACCTAACGGGTGATATCGCCGAAGTACCGCCGGAAGGCGCGCTCTTGCCTGAGACGTTCATTGTTCAGCGCGGCGCGCAGCGGCAGGCGATCATCGATAACATGCGGGCCGAGGCACGCAAGCTGGCCGACAAGATGTGGACGCAGCGACGGAAAGATCTGCCCCTGAAGACGTGGGAAGAAGCGGTCGTGCTGGCGTCCATCGTTGAGAAGGAAACGGGGCGCAACGACGAACGGGAGCGCGTTGCGGCAGTCTTCGTAAACCGGCTCAGGAAGAACATGCGGTTAGACTCCGACCCAACCATTCTCTACGGCCTCGACGGGGGCAAAGCCGTTTGGGGTCGATCAATTCTAAAGAGCGAGATCGGGCAAAAAACGGCGTACAATACCTATCAGATCGGCGGCCTGCCGCCGACTCCGATCTGCAACCCCGGCAAAGCCGCGATCGAGGCCGTGCTCAATCCCGGCGAGACCAAGGAGTTCTTTTTCGTCGCCGACGGCAAGGGCGGCCACATGTTTGCCGAGACGCTCAAGGAGCACAATGTCAACGTCGTAAAGTGGCGTGCGCTCGAAAGAGAGATCAAGGCCAAGGCAACAGCGCAGGGTCCAGCCGCGGCGCAGCCTGACAAGAACAAGAGCGCGGCCCCGAACGGAGGGCCTTGGGCGTCGACGACCGAGCCGGCAAAATCCAAACGCTGAGCGAGCGTGGTCTGCACAACGTGACAATTTGCGTGGCCCTGCTGAGCTTCAGATGGCGCGGCATGGCGGCGGTCGACCTGTTGGCGCGGTCACGCAAATCTGCTTAGATCCGGATCCCGGTTCGGCTTCTCTTCGGCAGCGCGGCGCTCCGCGCACAGTCACCCGCGCCAACGATACGATGACCACAAAGAGCATGACGGGATTTGCGCGGGCGGACGGGACGGCCGGCCCTTTCAACTGGCATTGGGAATTGCGCTCCGTCAACGGGCGTGGCCTGGACATGCGGCTGCGGGTTCCCCCGGGGTTTGAGGGCCTTGAGCCGCGCATTCGCGAGGCTGTAGGAAAGCGCGTCGCCCGGGGGAGCCTCACCGTCAACCTAGCCGTCAAGCGAGCCCACGGACAGACTGAAATCCGGCTCAATGAAATCGTCCTGAAGCAGTTGGTGGCGGCCATCGAGGGCCTCAAGGCAACGATAGCGGTTGGTCCGCCAAGCGCCGATGCGCTGCTCAATATCAAGGGTGTGATCGAGTTGGTGGAGCCGGAGGAAACCGAGGCCGAGGCGCTCGCGCGCGGCGAAGCGATGTTGGCAAGCCTCGACACCGCGCTCGACGGCATGGTCCGGGCGCGAACCGAGGAAGGAGGCCGGCTTAGGGTGATCGTGCTGCGGCAGCTGGCCGAGATCGAACGCCTGGTGGTTGCGATCGAGCAGTCGCCGTCCCGCACGCCGGCCACAATCCGACAACGGCTCAAGGAGCAGGTCGGCCGGCTGCTCGAAACGGGTATTGCGCTTGACGAGGCTCGCCTCTATCAGGAGGCTGCACTGCTTGCAGCCCGGGCCGACATAGAGGAAGAACTCAAGCGCCTTACCGCACATATCTCGGCGGCGCGGGACCTGCTCAACACGAGCGAGCCCACCGGGCGACGGCTCGATTTTTTGGCCCAGGAGCTCAATCGCGAGGCCAACACGCTGTGTTCGAAGGCCAATGACTCAGAGACGACGCGGTCCGGCCTCGAGCTCAAAGCCGTAATCGATCAGGTGCGCGAGCAGGTCCAGAACATTGAGTAAGGCAAGCTTGAGGGACGTTCCCCGCGTCGCCCGCAGGGGAATGTTGCTCGTACTCTCCTCGCCGTCGGGCGCCGGCAAGACGACCCTTGCGCGCCGCTTGCTTGCAGCCGATCCCGGCATTCGCATGTCCGTGTCGGTAACGACGCGCAAGCCGCGTCGCGGTGAGGTCGACGGCATCGACTACGTTTTTGTCGACGAGGCGGAGTTTAACCGGCTGAAACGCGGCCGCAGGCTGCTCGAATGGGCGGAAGTGTTCGGGGAGTGCTACGGGACTCCCCGCGCCAGAGTGCTGGAGTTGCTGAAGGCCGGCAGCGACATACTCTTCGACGTCGACTGGCAGGGCGCGCGGCAGCTCAAGAAGCGTCTGCCGCGCGATGTCGTGCGCGTGTTCATCCTGCCGCCCGACGGCAAGGCGCTGGAAAAGCGCCTGCGCAGCCGCAACCGGGATTCCGAGGCGGTGATGACGCATCGGCTGACAGCAGCGGCGGCCGAGATCGAGCACTGGGCCGAGTACGACTACGTGATCGTCAACGCCGATGTGGAGGCGAGCGTCGCGAGCCTCGTCAGCATTGTCGCGGCGGAGCGGCTGAAGCGTGAGCGCCAGACCGGCCTCTCGGCCTTTGTGGCGGGTGTTGTGGCCAGTCTTTAGCGCAGTAGAGACCTGAGCCCGTCGTCGTCCCTTCTGATGTGAACGGACAAGCCGCCCCGGACGCGGACCGCAACGGCCTGTTGCTGCGAGGTGACATTAGCCAAACGCGAATCACGTAAGCGTCTGAAGATGGCCGATTGCCGTTATCAGTTGGCTGGTAGGAGTGATGCAAGTCCGGGCCACCTTCAGAGTAGGGAGGACGGAACAAGAACCGATCGCGACCGGCAATCTTCTGGGAGGAAAGCATGGTAAAGCTCGCGCGCGCCGCCACGTATGGAATGCTGATCGGCACGATTGCCGTTTTCGCCGCGGGACCCGCGGCTGCGCAGAATGTGCGCATGGCGACCAGCTGGGGCGGAGGCCCGCATCTGGAGGTGATGGCCAAGGGGTTCGCCGCCAACGTGGCGCTGCTCACCGACGGCAAGGTCAAGATCGAGGTGTTCCCGGCCGGAACCATCGGCAGCCCCCTGAAGGTGACCGAGACGGTGCAGAAGAAGGTGGCCCAGGCCGGCCACCACTGGTCAGGCTACGACTACGGCCTCGACAAGACGGGGGTGCTGTTTGGCGGCTATGCCGGCTCCATGCCGGCCGAGCACTACATCCATTGGCTCTACGAAGGCGGCGGGGCTGACCTGTGGCGGCAGTGGCGGCTGGAGAAGTTCGGCCTGGTGGCCATGCCCTGCGGCAGCCATGCCGACGAGATCCATATGCACTCGCACAGGCCCGTCCGCAAAATCGAGGACCTCAAGGGGCTGAAGCTGCGCACCTCGGGCGCCTGGGCCGAGATTGCCGGCTCGCTCGGAGCCTCCACCGTGGTCCTGTCCGGTCCCGATACTTTCCCTGCGCTCGAGAAGAAGGTGGTGGATGCGATCGAGTGGGCCAACCCGGCGATCAACTACTCGCTGGGGTTCCACAAGGTCGCCAAGTACATCATCCTTCCCGGCATCCATCAGGCCTCCTCCGCGCAGGAATGCCTGTTCGACAAGGCCGTGTGGGACGCTTTCGACGCACGCACCAAGATCGCGCTCGGCAAGCTCAAGGCCGAGGGCGCCGAGTTCATCACGGTGGAGCCGTCCTATATCGATGCCGCGCGGAAGGCGACGCGTGCATGGGAGGACAAGACCGTTGCCGCCGAGGGCGGCTGGTTCAAGAAGGTGCTGGACAACCAGCGCGCCTTCGTGAAGCAGTGGGAGACGGCGAGCCAGTACCGCTCCGAGCTGAAGTAGCCTTGCTGGGGGAGTGCGGGGCGGATGCTGCCGGCGCCGTCCCGCTTTTTTGTCGTCTTTGCGCCCCGGGGTGATCCTTGCGCGCCTTCGTCCGCACCATTGAAGCGATCAGCCGCGCCTCGGGCTACGCTGCCGCCGTGCTGGTGCTGCTGCTGGTCGTGCTCATGACCTACGAGGTGGTCGTGCGCTACGCGTTCTCGGCGCCGACCATCTGGGGCTACGAGGTCACCACCTGGGTGATGGGCGGCAGCTTCGTGCTGGCGATCGCCTATGCGCTCGCCACCAACAGCCACGTGCGCATCGATTTTGCCCACGACATCCTCGGCCGCCGCGCCGGCCACGCCATCGATCTCGTCGGCTACGCGTTTTTCATCCTGCCCCTGCTGGTGTGGCTGAGCTGGGGCATGTGGGATTACTTCTACGGCCCTTTCAGGAACGGCGAGCGCACCGGCCAGTCGGCCTGGAACCCGGTGATTTGGCCCTTCCGGCTCGTGCTGCTCGCCGGCGTGCTCATCTGGACGCTGCAGGTGGTGGCGGAGATCGTGAAGGCGGCGTTCGCGCTTGCCGGACGGCCGCTGCATCTAGGCGCGCCCGAGCCCCCGCCGCCGCTGGAATGAGCCGATGTCCTCCCTTTGGATGTTCCCGGCCCTGATCGCAGCCATTCTCACCGGGTTTCCGGTGGCCTTCGCCATGCTGGCCGTCGCCCTCGTGTTCGGCTGGTTCACCTTCGGCGCTGCGCTGCAGTATCAGATCATCCAGAAGCTCGACGACGTGGCGAGCGCCAATGTGCTTGCTGCCGTACCGCTCTTCATCTTCATGGGCGCGATGTTCGAGCAGTCGGGCATCGCCGGCAAGCTGTTCGACGTCGTGCGCATGTGGACCCGGCGCATCCCCGGCGGCATCGCCGTCGGCACCGTGCTGACCTGCGTGGTGTTCGCCGCCACCAGCGGCGTCATCGGTGCCACCGAGACCATCGTCGGCCTGCTCGCGATTCCGCCGATGCTGCGCTACCAGTACAACAAGGGGTTGATCTGCGGCACGATCTGCGCCGGCGGCTCGCTCGGCACCATCATCCCTCCCTCGGTGCCGGCCGTCGTCATCGGCCCCGTCGCCAACACCTCGGTCGGCGACATCCTGATCGGCATGATCATCCCGGGGCTGATGCTGGCCGCGGCCTACATCGTCTACATCGTGCTCCGCTGCATCGTGCGGCCCCAGGACGGCCCATCGCTGCCGCCGTCGGCGGACGATCCGCCGCTCGTGCGTAAGCTCATCCTCACCCTGCAGGTATTGGTGCCGCCGGTCGTCATCATCTTCGCCGTGCTCGGATCGATCATGATGGGGTTCGCAACGCCGACGGAAGCCGCCGCGACCGGAGCCGTGGGCACACTTCTGCTCGCTCTGGTGTATGGACGGCTGACGCCGGCAATTCTGTGGGACGCGCTCAAGCGCAGCGTGCGCGTGTCGACCATGATCCTGACGATCATCCTGTCGGGTTCGGTGTTCGCTGCCGTTTTCGCTGGCAGCGGCGGCATGACGGCCGTAAGCGACCTCATCGCCAATTCCGGCCTGGGGCCATGGCAGACGCTCTACCTGATCCTGTTCATCGGCTTTCTCGCCGGCTACATGCTCGAGCCGCTCGTCATCATCCTGATCATAGTGCCGGTGGCGGCGCCCATCATGAAGGCGATGGGCTTCGACCTCGTCTGGTTCAGCGTGGTGTTCCTCGTGCTGCTGCAGACGGCCTACCTGACGCCGCCGATGGCGCCCGCCATCTTCTATCTGCGCGGCATCGCGCCGCCCGAGATCGAGCTCAAGCACATGTTTACGGGCATCTGGCCGTTCATCGGCCTGCAGGTGATCGTGCTCATCATCGTCACGGCCTTCCCGCAGACGGTGCTGTGGCTACCCAACGCCCTGCGCTAGAGCGAGATCGTTCGTGATGGAAGCGAAGTCGCTTCCATCAGAGAACGTGAATCTCGCTCTAGATTCAAATGATAGAGCAGGATTCACGCATACGATGGATGCGTGCCAACGCTTCCATCTCATGCGATCCTGCTCCAGACGCGTGCGGCCTACTTGTGCGCCACGGCTGCGGCGCAGGCGAGCGCACCGGCCGTCGGGGTCAGTGTCATGATGGCGCTATAGCGCGGCGCCCGCAGGCCGCTGTTGCGCTTGTCGCGCTCGGCCTCGGCCTGGTGCTGCGTGGTATGCGTTGACAGCAGCTTCACTTCGCCCGCAGCGAGCGGCTCGACCACAAGCCAGGTGTCGAGCGGCAGGTCCACAACCCTCATCGCGCATCTCCTCTCTGTCTCTCTCTCTCTTGACCCTCTCGGCGCGAGATAGCAAGTTTGTGCGCGCCATGTGCCTCACAGAAAGTTAAAGCGTACTTTGCGGCGACAAGGAGAACTGAGGCTTGGGCGCACGGCAACGCCTTCAAGGCATGTCTGCACAACAATTGATAGCGCAGCGCAACATCATGCGTGCACTGCACGACGCGACGGTGG
>Ga0247727_10007881_pt1 | contig 20037 bp, 16 predicted proteins | sample WisWelCaveWW1625_FD_202498 | JGI IMG/M metagenome (GOLD analysis project Ga0247727, IMG submission 202498) | Biofilm microbial communities from Wishing Well Cave, Virginia, United States - WW16-25 | ecosystem: Environmental > Aquatic > Deep subsurface > Groundwater > Cave microbial mat | place... | reverse complement strand
AGCCACTTTCGTGATCGCCGCCGTCAGCGTCGTCTTGCCGTGATCAATGTGCCCCATCGTCCCCACATTCATATGCGGCTTGCTCCTGTCATACTTTTCCTTCGCCATGTCGCTTTCTCCTTTAGTATAAAAGCGGGTTACGCTTTCAAAATTTCTTCCGCCACTGATTTCGCAACAGGTGCGTAGTGGTCAAATTCCATATTAAAGACGCCGCGTCCCTGCGTAGCCGAACGCAACTGGGTTGCATAGCCGAACATTTCCGCCAGGGGGACCATGGCTCGAACTGCCTGCGCATTACCCAAACGGACTTCCATGCCTTGAATCAACCCGCGGCGGCTGTTGATCTGCCCCATGACATCGCCCAGGTATTCCTCAGGTACAACAACTTCGACTTTCATCATTGGCTCAAGCAGAATCGGATTCCCTTTGTGCACGCCTTCTTTGAAGCCCAGGATTGCCGCCATCTTGAATGCCATTTCGCTTGAATCCACTTCATGGAAGGATCCATCGAATAAAGTGACTTTGATATCCACAACCGGGTACCCGGCAAGGACGCCGCTATCTGCGGCTTCCTTAACCCCTTTTTCGATGGGGTTTATGTATTCCTTGGGAATTGCTCCGCCGACAATTTTATTCTCGAAAACTATACCGGTCCCGCGTTCGCCAGGTTCGAGGGAAAAAACAACATGTCCATACTGCCCCTTACCGCCGGATTGCTTTGCGTACTTGTAGTCTACTTCTTTGACGGGTCTGGTAATCGATTCGCGGAACGCAACTCGCGGAGCGCCGACATTCGCCTGAACTCTGAATTCACGCAACAGACGATCCACGATAATATCGAGGTGGAGTTCGCCCATTCCCCTCAGGATCGTTTGACCGGAGTCGATATCGGAGTTAACGTGGAGTGTAGGATCTTCTTCTGCCAATTTACGGAGGGCTTCGCCCATCTTTTCCTGATCGGCAGAACTTTTCGGCTCAACGGCAATTGATATCACCGGTTCCGGGAAGGAGATCGTCTCGAGAACAAGGGCTTTCGTATCACAGAGTGTGTCGCCGGTGAAACTTTCCTTGAAGCCCAGCACCGCGCCGATATCCCCGGCGCGGATCTCTGTCACATCTTCGCGGCGATCCGCGTGCATACGGATCAAACGCCCGATGCGTTCCTTTTTCCCTCTTTTAGTAGTATTTTGTACGGTTTGTCCCTGACTCAACACGCCGGAATACACGCGCACATAGGCAAGGCGACCCACGTAGGGATCGGTTACGATTTTGAATACCAGCGCCCCCAACGGGGAAGTATCCTGCGCGGGTACCTCAAAAGTATTTTCGGGCTCATCAGGAACCGACACAGTGATGATCGGTTTATCCGCCGGGGATGGGAGATAGTCAATAACGGCATCCAGCAATACCTGGACGCCTTTGTTCTTCAGCGATGAACCACAAAAAACAGGAGCCGCTTGAACGGCAATAACGCCCTTTCGTAGCGTTTTCTTTAATTCATCAACGCTGATTTCCTTGCCTTCGAGGAATTTCACTGTCAATTCATCGTCAAGCTCCGCAATTTTTTCCACCATTTTCGCACGAGCTTCTCTGGCGGCTTCCAACATATCCGCTGGGATATCAGTCGTTATCGGTTCCTTGCCGAGATCATCTTCCCAGACAATGGCTTTCATCGAAAGGAGATCCACCGCCCCTTTGAATGTAGCCTCGAATCCAATCGGGATTTGCATGGATATCGGGTTGGCTCCAAGCCGATCAATGATCGTCTCAATCGTCCGGTCATAGGATGCGCCAACGCGATCCATCTTGTTGACAAAGCAAATGCGCGGGACGCCGTAGCGATCCGCCTGACGCCAAACGGTCTCGCTCTGCGGCTCGACGCCTTGTACCGCGTCGAAGACCACCACCCCACCGTCCAATACGCGGAGCGAACGCTGGACTTCGGCTGTGAAGTCAATATGCCCCGGAGTGTCGATCAGATTGAACTGATAACCCTTCCACTCCGCAGAGACCGCCGCAGACACAATTGTGATGCCGCGCTCGCGTTCCTGTACCATCCAGTCGGTCACCGTCGTTCCGTCGTCTACAGAACCGATGCGATGAGTCTTGCCGGTATAGAACATGATCCGCTCGGTCGTGGTTGTTTTCCCGGCGTCAATGTGGGCAATGATCCCTATATTTCGATACTTCTCAAGCGGATACTCGCGAGCCATTCTTTATCAAATACCTTCTCTGTCAGAAATCAAATTAAATACGATAGTGTGAAAACGCGCGGTTGGCTTCTGCCATTTTGTGCGTTTCATCGCGCTTGCGGATCGCCGCGCCGGTTTCGTTGAACGCATCAATCAATTCGCCTGCCAGTTTATCCGGGAAGGATTTACCGGAACGTTCATGAGCCGCGGATAAAATCCAACGGATCGCCAGCGTGGTGCGGCGGGCTGACGAAACCTCCATCGGCACCTGATAAGTCGCGCCACCCACACGCCGCGGGCGGACTTCCATTGCAGGCGATACATTTTTAAGTGCGCCGTCGAAGACCTCCATCGGATTCTTCTCTGTGCGCTCTTTGATCAAGTCCATGGCGCCATAGATCACGCCGACGGCAACGCTCTTTTTGCCGCGTTTCAAGACGTGCTGCACCATGGTCTGGACGTGAACACTGTTGTAACGAATGTCGGGAAGAATTTCCCGTCTTTCAGGTTTTGCTCTGCGCATCTTTCACTACTCCATAATTTACTTCGGGCGCTTCGCGCCGTATTTCGAACGACCCTGTTTGCGGTTGGCAACGCCGGTGGTATCGAGCGAGCCTCTCACAATGTGATAACGGACGCCCGGCAAGTCTTTTACACGACCGCCGCGCACAAGCACCACGGAGTGTTCCTGCAACTGGTGACCTTCACCGGGGATGTACGCGGTCACTTCGATGCCGTTGGTCAGGCGCACGCGCGCGATCTTGCGCAGCGCCGAGTTCGGCTTCTTCGGCGTCATCGTGCGGACTATGGTGCACACGCCGCGTTTTTGCGGCGCGCCCTTATCCTGGCGCACGCGCCGTTGTTTATAGGAATTCAACGTAAATTGCAAGGCGGGCGCCTTGCTCTTTACCTTCTTGCTCTTGCGGCCCTTGCGGACCATTTGATTGATTGTCGGCACGATCAGCCTCCGATAATAAAATTCTTCACAATGTATTTTTGCATAAAATGAGGCCATCACAAGGACATTGATGGCCTCACACAGTTGGTGCCATACTCAGCGGGGGTAACTGCCGCCTTTTTCAATTGGCAACGGAGCGAGATTTTATCACGCTATTAACATAATCGTCAAGATTTTCGCCTTGATGAAAGGTTGTCTCCGATTCCAAGCAAACCCGTATCCATCTTGGGCGGATGTTGCTTCTCTTCGTCTTTTCCAAACTTGACGATATCTCCGCCTTCGTTGACCGCTTCAACCGCCAACCCAAGCGACTGCAACTCCTTGACCAGCACCCTAAAGGAAGCAGGGATGCTCGGCTCTTCGATTGGCTCACCTTTGACGATGGCTTCATAGGTGTTGACGCGCCCCTGCACGTCATCAGATTTGACCGTGAGCATTTCCTGCAACGTGTACGCCGCGCCATACGCCTCGAGCGCCCACACTTCCATTTCACCGAAGCGCTGTCCGCCGAACTGCGCCTTGCCGCCGAGCGGTTGTTGGGTCACCAGGCTGTACGGACCCGTCGAGCGCGCGTGGACTTTATCCTCCACAAGGTGATGCAGTTTCAACACGGTCATCACTCCGACCGTCACAGGCTGATCATACGGAATGCCGGTCTTCCCATCACGCAGGATTTGTTTTCCCAAAATCGGCAGGGGTTGACCTGTTGAATTCACCAACTCATGCGCCACTTCCATTAACCGCGCTTCAGCAACGCGTCCGGTATGACCCTGGGTTTCGATCCACAATCGTAAACAGGCATTGACCGCGGCGTCGTTGTATTCTACGCGATCTTTCGGGTTGATCTCATCCGGGTAGAAGATCGTGTCGGGGTCATAATCACGGTCGCGCAACCATTCGGTTGCCGTGGCAACACGAGCGTAATCCACGTCGGTCAGATCATAGGCATCGTACTTGCGTTTGCCCAGCCACTCCTCGAGATACAAGCGGCGGACTTCATCGTCATCTTGAATAGACTCGGAGTCATACTCCTGCTCTTTGATCCATTCCCAGGCTTTGACCGCGACTTCCTTCCACGCCTCGTCAATGATCCAGGCGCGTGCGAGTTCGGCTTCGATCTCCTCTTCGGAGGCGCCGTCGAATACCGGCGTCACCGCGCGGTAACCAAGTCGCTTCGCCGCCCAACCCAGATGCACTTCCAAAACCTGACCGATGTTCATACGACCCGGAACGCCGAGCGGATTCAAGATCAAATCCACAGGTGTGCCATCTTCAAGGAATGGCATGTCTTCGACTGGAACGACCTTGGAAACAACACCTTTATTTCCATGTCGTCCTGCCATCTTGTCGCCAGCCGTCAACTTGCGGCGTTGCGCCACTGAAACGCGCACCATCATGTCCACGCCCGCTGAGAGGTCGGAATTTTCCTCGCGGGTAAAAACTTTGACGTCCACCACTTTGCCGCGTTCGCCATGAGGCATCCGCAGGGATGTATCTTTCACGTCACGCGATTTCTCACCGAAGATCGCTCGCAATAATCGCTCCTCAGGCGTGAGCTCTTTTTCGCCCTTCGGGGTGATCTTGCCGACGAGAATATCGTTCGGTCCAACTTCCGCGCCGATGCGGATAATGCCGTTCTCGTCCAAATCCTTGATCGCATCTTCACCGACGTTGGGAATATCACGTGTAATTTCTTCGGGTCCCAACTTTGTGTCGCGCGCTTCCACTTCATATTTTTCGATGTGCACCGACGTGAAGCGATCTTCCTGCACGAGCCGCTCAGAGATCAGGATCGCGTCCTCAAAGTTACCGCCTTCCCACGAAAGGAAAGCGATCACCACATTTTGACCGAGCGCCAACTGCCCACTTTCGGTGGATGAAGAATCGGCGATAATGTCGCCCTTCTTGATCTTCTGACCTTTGACGACAGCCGGACGTTGGTCAATGCACGTGCTTTGATTGGATCGCTGATACTTGCGGAGTTGATACGTGCGATGACTCCCGCCTCGTTCGCGGACGGTGATTGAGTTCCCCGTCACCGACGTTACCTCACCGTCAGCCTCTGCCACCACCACCTGACCGGAATCCAATGCGGCGTGATATTCCATGCCTGTCGAAACGAGCGGAATCTCCGGGCGCACCAGCGGCACAGCCTGCGCCTGCATGTTCGATCCCATCAAGGCACGGTTGGCATCGTCGTGTTCAAGGAACGGAATCAACGCGGCGCTGATGCCCACCACCTGATGCGGCGCGACATCCATGTAATCCACCGCGTCGGGGATCGAGAACATGAAGCCGGAGTGATAACGGCAAGAGACGCGCTCGCGCACAAACTCTTTCACATCCGTGAGAGGAGCATTTGCCTGTGCAATGACATACTTGTCTTCGGCATCGGCGGAAAGATAGTCAAACTGATCCGAAACGTACGGCACGATCTCAACCGGCTGAGCGAACTTGGCGAGTTTCTTCATCATCTTCGAGTCGATGACTTCACCAGCCTCAAACGCTACTTCCTCAGACTTGGGGTCAACGACTTTTTCGCGCAGTGTGCGACCTTCGAGTCGTTCGTCATCTGCTTCCATCGTGCGGAAGACTTTTCGATATGGCGTTTCGATGAAGCCATATTCGTTCACGCGCGCAAACGACGCCAGACGCCCGATCAAACCGATGTTCGGACCTTCGGGTGTTTCAATTGGGCAAATACGACCGTAGTGCGAGTGATGCACATCGCGGACATCAAAGCCGGCGCGCTCACGGCGCAAACCGCCGGGACCCAGCGCCGAAAGCGTGCGTTTGTGACGCAACTCAGCAAGCGGGTTTGTCTGATCCATGAACTGTGACAACTGTGATGAACCGAAGAACTCGCGCAAAGCCGCAACCACAGGGCGGATGTTCACCAACGTCACCGGCGACAACTGCTCCTGATCGCGGATGGACATACGCTCTTTGATGACGCGCTCCATTCGGCGGAGACCGATGCGCAACTTGTTTTGAATCAACTCACCCACCGTTTTGACGCGGCGGTTGCCGAGGTGGTCAATATCGTCTGGGGGTTCAACGCCGTTGTTGATCTGGATCATGCGGCGGATCAACCGAATTACATCGCCCTTCGTCACCGTACGATGAGGGATCGGGATGTTCAAATCCAGTTTTTGATTCAATTTGTAGCGACCGACGCGTTCGAGATCGTAGTGACGCTGATCGAACAATTGCTCTTCGAGGAACTGGCGGGCATTATCCAGCGTAGCCGGGTCTCCGGGGCGCATCTTCTTGAAGAACTCGATCAGCGCGGCTTCGGCTATGGTAAGCCCGCCGGAGAGGTCCCACTCGGGTTCCTGTTTTAAAGTAGAAGGAAGGAACAATCGCTCTGGGTTGTTGTCCACATCCTGGAACAGGGACAACAATTCCTCATCCGTGCCAGCTTTCAACGGCGAATCCTTGATGCCATCGTTAACCGCCGCCAGCGCGCGCAGAAACACCGTGATAGGCACGGTGCGCTTGCGATTGAATTTCAGAATGATGTAATCAGACTTGCGGGTTTCGAATTCCATCCACGCGCCGCGGTCTGGAATCAGCTTGGACATGGCGAGCGGGCGTCCCGTCGCGCGATCCGTCGGCGCTTCGAAGTATACGCCGGGGGAGCGGATCAACTGCGAGACGACGACGCGCTCCGTCCCATTAATAATGAAGGTACCCTTGTCGGTCATCTCCGGGAAGTCGCCGAGGAAGATATCCTGCTTGATCGGTTCGGGAACATCCGCGCCAGCCAGCAAGACAGAAACATATAACGGGCTGGCATACGTGAGGTCGCGCTCCACACATTCTTCGATGGTGTGTTTCGGGTCGCCAAACCAGTATTTCAATCCCCATTGTTTGGCTTCGGGTCCGCGCCCGGGGAAGAACAGTTTCATGCCCTTGTTGTACGATTCAATCGGCGACACTTCATGGAAGAGATCGCCCAGCCCCTCCTTTTTGAGGCGCTCGAAAGAATCCAACTGGACTTCAATCAGGTTCGGCAGTTTGATATTAACAGGGATGCGCGCATACGTTTTGCGAGGCAAAGTAGAAGACATTCGGTTCACTCCTGACCTTGGATCTGTGCGCCGTTACGAAGTACCGTCCCTCAGCCCTGAATTTTGTGCTTGCCGGGTAACAGATGCAATTCAAATTCGAGGGTGCGAGCAAGAGAAAGTAAACACACGAAGCCATCCCGCGCGTTTTGCGGGATAGCAAAACTTGATTATATATGAAGGAACAGATATGCGCAAGGGATTTTATCGCTGAATTTCACCCACCCTCCTGCTCACGATTTCAGCGATTCTATCACACTCAAGACAATTCGCAACTCCCAAAGGTTACGTGGGTTTAGACTTTTGAAAGCAAGACCATCTCTCGGGAGGCATCATGACCACAGCACAAGCAATGACGAATGATCGGCGTGAGATTTTCGGCTGGGCAATGTACGACTGGGCAAATTCGGCGTTCAGCACCACTGTGGTTGCTGTGTTTCTTGGACCTTATATCGGTGGCTTAGCTCGCGCAGTTGCAGAGGCAAGTTTCCTGGCAAAGACCGGCGCGGCTTGGACCGAAGGACAACCCCTGACAGTCAACTTTCTTGGGTTGCCTGTCGCTCCCGAAGCTGTGATCCCATTTGCGATTTCACTCTCTGTGGTCTTTCAAGCAGGCTTCCTTCCAATCCTTGGTGCAATTGCAGACTATTCCCACCGCCGTAAACAGATGCTCCAGTTATTTGCCAGCATCGGCGCACTTGCCACCCTTGCCATGTTCTTCATTACAATCCACACGTGGATGTTAGGCGCCATCCTATTTATTGTTGCAAATCTAACGTTTGGAGCGGCGCTTGTGTTTTACAATGCCTACCTGCCAGATATAGCCAGTGCAGAAGAACGGGATCGCGTTTCATCCTATGGCTTTGCGTTAGGATATATCGGTGGATTCATTTTGTTAGCGATCAACCTGGCGCTATATTTACTTCATGAAAGTTTTGGCATCTCCGAGAGCGTATCTGTTCGCATCAATCTCGCTTCGGCAGGAGTTTGGTGGCTCGCATTTTCGACAGTTACCTGGGGGCGACTCCGCTCGCGTCATGCTGCCAACCAAATTCCCCCGGGAGAAAACCTGCTTAGCATTGCCTTTAAACAGCTCTCCAAAACAATGGAAGTGCCCGCGAAATCAATTGCGTTTTATTTACTATCCCCGCTGTTGATATTTATTTGGGCGCCTTTGATCACACCATACCTTACACAATTGATGAACAGCGGACAGCTGGATCCAGAACTTGCCATACTACCGGTATTTATTCCTCTATTCGGTCCAATTATCCTTCTCGTGAGGTTCCTGCGTAATAAAGCCCGTACAACACCGGAAACCTCCAAATTTCTTACCGCCTACCTGATCTACAATGACGGAATTCAAACTGTAATCTCCGTGGCAGCCACGTTCGCGGCTGCCCCCTTGCTCCGCGGCGGTCTCGAACTTTCACAAACGGTTCGCATCTCGGTGATCCTGTTAATCCAATTCGTTGCATTCTTCGGCGCGTTATTATGGGGCAAACTTGCTGGATGGATCGGCGCAAAACAAGCTATCATCGTTAGTTTGGTGATTTGGTCAGGTGTGGTGATCTATGCCTACAGCGGCATGAAAGGCGACTCGCGCGCTACCGAGTTCATGATCCTCGGAGCCATTATCGCCCTCGTGCTCGGTGGATCGCAAGCCATCAGTCGTAGCCTTTTTGCCCAAATGATTCCCAAAAATAAAGAGGCGGAATTCTTCTCGATCTATGAAATCAGCGAACGCGGCACCTCCTGGCTCGGCACACTGGTCTTCGGTCTTGCTGTCACCATCTTTGGCAACCTCCGAATTGCCATCCTTTTGCTGATCGTTTTCTTCATTGTCGGGCTGGTCATTCTGCCATTCGTCAATACAAACAAAGCGATGGACGATGCCAAATTGGATCACAATCATTAGCATCCATCTTCAATTGGTTAAACAAAAGAATAATGAACATAACAGGCTGAGAAATTTCTCAACCTGTTTTCTATTTCACAACTTCGGCAATACAATGGACTGTTGCTTCTGGTATTTTCCCTTCTTATCGGCATACGAGACTTCACACTCCTCGTCCGCCTCAAAGAAGAGGACTTGCGCGAGCCCCTCGTTAGCATAAATCTTTGCGGGAAGTGGAGTCGTGTTTGAGATTTCCAGTGTGACGTAGCCTTCCCACTCCGGCTCGAACGGCGTGACGTTGACGATCAATCCGCAACGCGCGTAGGTGGACTTGCCCAGGCACACCGTCAACACTTTGCGAGGGATGCGAAAATATTCGATGGTTCTCGCAAGCGCAAACGAATTCGGCGGGATCACGCACACATCTCCCCTGAACTCAAACATGGATTTCGTGTCGAAATTCTTGGGGTCCACGATGGCAGAGTGGACGTTCGTGAAGATCATGAATTCGTCTGCCACACGAACATCATATCCATACGATGAAACGCCGTATGAAATCACGCCTTGTCGAACCTGTTTATCCACAAAGGGTTCGATCATGCGCTGTTCAATTGCCATCTTGCGAATCCAGTGATCGGGTTTGAGTCCCATGGTTTCTCCTTGATTTTTCAATTGATGAGCAGGGGCGACCCATCAGGGTCGGCAAGGTATTTTACTTTCGCCGGGCGGGTCGCCCCTACGATTCGTTCATAAAGAAATTTATTTCACAACAATCACAACTTGCGTGAGTTTGCTCGATTGTACTTCAACCCAGCGTTCGTAAAGATAACCGTTGAAGATCAGTGTAATTCGATACTTCCCAGCAGGAAGATCGCCGATGGCGGCGTTTTCACTTCCCAGCGCGAGCGTTGGATGATATGTGCCAACATAATAAGTGACAAGAACATCGTTTGAGTCGTTGATGCGTTGAATCGTGAAGGCAGCCTTTTGAAATTGCGACGTCGCATTGATGATCGAAATTTCCATTGCGCCAAAATCGAATTGACTTGGCAGAAGCCACAGTTCGGGGTTCTCCATTGAGAAATAATCCTCCACCTCCCCACGGCGGACTTCAAAGTGGAGGTGGCTTCCAATTGCCGCGCCTGTGCTTCCCACTTCGCCGATTTGATCTCCCGCTTGAACTACATCACCCCCGTCAACCTCAATTTTGGATAGATGCGCGTATAACGTGAACAATTCATCGTTGTGTTGAATCACAACCAGATTGCCGTAATAAATTTGCCACGGAGAATAGATCGCTTCATCATCTGGACCTGCAAAGATGACCACTCCCTCCCCTGCCGCATAGACGGGAGTCCCAAACTCGTTGACAAACTCCACCCCGCGATGCGGGTCACGCGTCCCGTCCGCGGTTGAAGCGTAGGGATATATCCGATCCACCGAATCGTTCGCGGGCGGATGAATGGGTCGCTGGAGGAGGAAGTATCCATCGGTGATGCAGAAGTCTGCGGTGAATGTTTCGCAGGGAATCGCCGTGTCCGTCGGCGCAATGGTTGGAACGGTTGTTACTGCTGGAGGAAGGGACGTAATAGTCGGTGTAGGAGATGGTTGAGTTGTTGATATTATTTCAACAACGGGGACAGCAGTTTGGGATGAGGAACAAGAAACAATAAATATCAGGCTAAGAAGGCAGGAAATTAATTTCATTTGGGTTTTGCAAACCCGAAGGGGTAAAACGATTATAGATGGCAGGATATGATTTCCAACCCCGAAGGGGTGTAATGATTGTAAAAGATCATGATATCCCTTTCGGGATTTATTGCCGCCGGGCAAAATTAAATCCCTCCGCGCTCTTTCATGATTTTACCGATTTTCTTTTCGAGGGTATCAGCCTTCTCTTCGAGTTCGGCGAGTTCTTTCAGGTAATCATCACCTGCGGATTTATCGGGCAGGGAATTGACGTTGATACGCACGTTGTAGGCGGCGGCGGTTAGCGATGCGCGCGACATGGCAAAGCCAGACATGGAATCACTGATGGCATTGAGGTTGCCGTGCTCGGCGCATTTGATCGCCAGTTCCATGATCTTGACAGACCTCTTCGCCGAGTGAAGCGGGATGTGTGCGGCGTTTATCGTCGCAATTTGGATCGCGGCAGTGCGCGATTTTTGTTGCACGTCTGTTTCTTTGGGCAGTTTGAACGCGCCGATGACCGCTTCGAACGAGGCGGCGTCATCGTCCACGGCTTGAGTCATTTCGGCGCGGAGTTTTTCAGCCATCACGCGCACGGCTTGCATCTCCGCTTCGACCTCTGCATATTTTTTTCGTCCAATGGTGAGTCCTGAAACCATGGCGACTAGCGCGGCTCCCATTGCGCCTGCATACGCGGCGGCGGAGCCGCCGCCAGGAGCAGGTAAGGCGGAGGCTAATTCGTCCAAAAATGAAGCAGGTCGAGGTGAGTCCGACGCGGCGGCGGGGGATGCGGAAAAGAGTCGAGACTCGAGAATCTGCTCAGGCGAGAACGAATCCAATTGGGTGTACCAGACCGCCGCATCCACCAAAGCCTCTTGCGGAATCAATCCGATGAGTTCGCTGTGATGAATGCCGACGCCGTAGCGCTGTGCCTCGCGTCGAATGAATTCGACGACGCGCGCGATGGGCGTTTCGTGAAAGTTGGTGAGGTTCATCGAAACCTGCGCGCGACCATCCACAAGCAGACCGAGACCTTTGACATAACGCAGTCCGCCCGTTGAATGACGCACCGCTTTCGCGATTTTCTTCGAGATGCTCACATCGTCGGTAGTGAGATAGACATTGAAGGCAATGAGCGGATTGCGCGCGCCGATGACAGTTGCCCCCGCCTTTGGGAGTTTGCTCGGACCAAAATCGGGTTTGCGATTTTCATTTGATTCGCTTTCAGATTTCAAAACTTCGTATTGACCCTTGCGGATGTTTTCAAGATTCGCGCGTTCGGGACGAGTTGCCGCCGCTTCATATAAATAGACGGGAATGCTGAGTTCACTGCCCACGCGTTGACCAAGCCTTTTCGCTATTGCGATGCAATCTTCCATCGTCGCGCCGCCCAGCGGAACGAAAGGAACAACATCCGTCGCGCCGATGCGCGGATGCTCGCCCGTGTGCGCGTCGAGGTCAATGAGTTCGGCGGCGGTCTGGATGGCGCGAAACGCGGCTTCTTCCACGCCTACGGGTGTGCCTGCAAAGGTAAGCACCGTGCGGTTGTGGTCGAGGTCGGAGGAACGGTCGAGGAGTTTGACCTCGCTGACCGATCCGATGGCGGCGACGATCTGGTCTATCACTTCGGGCCGCCGCGCTTCGGAGAAGTTGGGAATGCATTCGATGAGTGGAGGCATGGGGTTATCTATTTTTGGATGGGTTTGATTATGAGTATAAAGGCATTATAAATGGAGACTGAATAGACGTGTTGGAATGGGACATGCTATAATTTTTTCTACCTAAGCGAAATGGCAGGTAATGATGAAAGAAAAGAATTCTGACAACATAACCCTAACAGAAGCCAAGTCTGCATTATTGAGATCGGGCTATTTGCTCGAGGGCAGAGTAGAGCAACTTTTGTTAGAGAAGGATTATTATGTTGAAGCGAACGCGGTCTATCCAGACCCATCAACCCAAAAATCTCGTGAGTTTGATCTACAGGCGTCAAAATCTCATGCCCTTGAAGGAAAGTTTGGAAATTGGGTAAAAAGCAATTTGGTTATTGAATGTGTAAATAATCCACAGCCTATTGCATTTATCACAAAAAAAGCACCATCTCCTGAAAGATTAAGTGAAAACATCAAATTCAACGGAGTGCCCACAAGTATAAGAGACACTAAACTTTTGACTTTTTCAAATCGCAGCAAGGATGATTTGCGCCTATCGACTGATGATTTCCTTGAAATGAGCACATATCATCATTACTGCTCAGGCAAGGTTGCCACCCAGTTTTGTTCGTTTACTAAAAAGAAAAACCAAGACGAGTGGATGGCTTCCCATGACGATACCCATTTTGAATCTTTCCAAAAACTTTGTGATGTAATTGATTACTTCTTAACAAAGACCAAGGATGATTGGAGCTTCAGCTCATTAAGAGCTGTAAGTTTGCAATTTTTCTATCCATTAATTGTTGTCCAAGGCGAGCTACTTGAAGTTAGAGTAAATAAAAAGCGAGGCCTCGCTTTTCAAAAAGCAAAACATATTCAGTTTACGCGAACAACAATACAAAAAACTGAACCGACAACCTATCAAATTGATATTGTTGCAGAATCTTATTTGCCTGAATACTTGAAAATTATAGACGAAGAAATGCTTGAAACCATAAAAAGAATTAAGAATAATATTGATGCAATGAACATAGCAATTGAAGAAAATATAAAAGCCAGTTTACCAATTGCATTTATTTAGGTGCACCTTCTAGAGCAGGAAATTTTTGTTTGTGGGGTTGGGTGAATGACCTCACCCCCTTCCCCTCTCCAAATGGAGAGGGGAGTCTGTCCGCTGAAAAATCGTGTATGATTGGAGCATAGATATTCCAAACAGCCTTGGATATCAAAGGTTTAAAATCATGAAAACAGATATTTCAATTCCCAATCCTATTTTCAAGTCTGCGCAACGGTTGGCGGAGAAATTTGGTGGGCAAATCTTCCCGAACCTGTCGGTCCTGAGCGTGGGTTTCGCAGACTGTACTTGTAATTCAGTCCGATGATTTCAATCGTAGTCGAATAGCAACGGTCATCGCATTAGTGATTACGTCAAACATAAAATTAGCACAAGCGCCCGGCAATGTTCTTTTGCCAGGGAAAATAACTGGTTCAAACAAAGACTCTGTAGCAAATGTTTCGCAGGTAATAACAATTGACAAATCCTTCCTAACCGAAAAAGCTGGGGCAATTCCATCTTACCTGCTTGAACAAGTCGAGAACGGCGTAAGACTTGCGATGGGGCTATAACTAAAACGTGTACAAAACAAAAATCACCCGTCTGCGTCTGGAGATTTTTGTTTGTGATGTTGGGTGAAGAAGACCAGACACGTTTCACCACGTCTTGCCTCGTCGTTCCGTTTTATTTTGGGGTATGATTGCCCGAACTGCCAACTTTGGAATGGAGGAAGAAGATGTCTATCGTAAAAACTTCACAAGCACAGGGGCGCGTTCCCGTCACCGTTTTCCACCTGCAAGACCGCATCAACCTGGGGAATGCCACCGAGCTGGAGAAAACCGCCAAAGAAGCATACGAGGGCGGAATGCGCAACCTGATCATTGACCTGACCCAGACTCCCTCCATCACCAGCGCGGGCATCCGCTCATTGGTTGTCATTTATAAAATGTTATCTACAGGCGACGAAAAACACGTCAAACTCGCGGGAGTCTCCACGGACATCCGCGAAGTGCTGGATGTGGCTGGAATTACCCAATCCATTCAGCTGTACAACTCGGTAGATGAAGCCGTGGCGTCGTTCTAACGTTTTCGCCTATACATTTCGGCTCGTGATTTTGAATTCAATTGGAGCGGGATGATCAACTCAGAGATCGCCCATCGGCGGCTTCGCAATCAGGGGCTTTCCAAAATTATTTTCAAAGACACGCTTGATGTAGTGACTCAACTCGGCGCGGTGCAGGCGCAGGATTACACAGGGGCAAAATGGGCGCTCGGTCAACGATTGAAGGATTCATCGGATGCCGCGCTGGACAAACTCTTCAACGACGGTTCCATCCTCCGCACACACCTGCTCCGCCCCACCTGGCATTTCGTCGCCCCTTCAGATATCCGCTGGCTCCTCAAATTGACCGCGCCGCGCGCCCACGCGGTCAACGCGTTCATGTATCGCGGGGAGGGATTGGATAAAACCATCCTCAAGAAAAGCTACGTGGTTTTGGAAAAAGCGTTGCAGGGAAACAAACAACGGACGCGCACAGAACTTGCCTCGGCGTTTGAAAAGGCAGGCATCCATGCGCAGGGATTTCGACTTGGGTACATCATGATGTCCGCCGAGTTGGACGGGGTTATTTGCAGTGGCGCGCGACACGGCAAACAATTCACCTATGCCCTGCTCGAGGAGCGCGTGCCGCCAGTCAAGCCGCTGACACGGGACGAATCGCTGGCGGAATTAGCGAGACGCTATTTCACGACGCGCGGTCCCGCCACGGTGAACGATTTCGCGTGGTGGTCGGGATTAACCGTCAGCGACGCGAAACGCGGAGTGGAGCTGGTCAAGCCGCAATTGGGAAGCGAAGCGATGGAAGGTCAGACGTATTGGTTCAAAGAGTCGAAGCCGCCTCCGAAAGAAAAATCCCCTACTGCCTATTTGCTTCCGAACTACGATGAATATTTTATCGGCTTCAAGGATCGAAGCGCCATTGGCGATATTGCAAAACAGGAGGGAATCAAAGGCGACGACCCTGCGTTGATCGCGCACATCGTCATCCTGGACGGGCAGATCGTCGGCGGCTGGCGGCGGACGCTGGAGAAAAATAAAGTCGTCGTCGAGTTGAATTTGTTCGCGAAGTTAACCAAGCCCGAAAGACAGGCGATCCTAATCGCCGCAGAAAGATACGGAAAATTTCTCGGCTTGCCTGTGGAAATTTCCACGTGAATCCTGAGAGATTGTTTCTTAAGTCTGTTGTGCCTTCGTTTTGTACACAGGATTCACGGACAACACGGAGAAAAAAACCGCTTTTTAAATGCTCTTTTCCGTGAAATTCCGCGTAATCCGTGCTGTCCGTGTCGAAAAAGAGTAGCTAAGAAACACTCTCTGATCGAAATTTCAAAAATTGTTCGATGGTATAATTCCCGCCGTTATGCTCCAGGAACCTACATCTCAAAAATCACAGGTCTGCCCCACGTGTGGAACGCGTCTCAGTGAAAACGCGACGCGCTGTCTCGTGTGCGGCACAGAACTCACCTCGAAAGCCGCGACAAAAGCGAAGAGGGCAGATACTGTTGTGCAAGCCAGCCGCATGCCGGAGATCACGCTGAGTCTGCCCGCCGCGCTCGGCGCGCTCGTGTTACTTTTGGCAATCGGCGCGGTTGCCGTGTATTTCATTTTGCAATCCGGCGCAACGGGAACCACGCTTCTCGAACCAACTGTTGAAGGCACCACGACCGCGACTGCCACCGTCACCCCAACCGCAACCGAACTTCCCACCGGCACACCGATCCCAACTGAGACACCGTTGCCCCCCTTCGATTACACCGTGCGCGAAGGCGAAACGTGCGGGGTGATCGCCGCCACCTTCAAAATTTCGGTGCAAAGCATCATTATTCAGAATCAATTATCGTCCGAATGTTTTGTTTCGGTGGATCAGGTGTTGAAGATTCCGTATCCCACCGCCACGCCGGCGCCGCCTCCGACTGCCATTCCGAACGAAGCGACGCAAACCTCTCAGGCATGTGAAAAAGCGCCGTATATCGTTCAAGCAAACGATACGCTCTCGACAATTTCACTCAACTACAACGTCCCGCAGGATGCGATCAAATCATACAACGGCTTGTCCACAGATAATGTGTTCATCGGGCAAAACTTGTTGATACCGCTGTGCGCTCGATTCGCCACCCCGGGACCGACTCCCACAGCGACGCTTCCGCCTCCCTACCCCGCCCCGCCCCTGCTCCTGCCAGCGGATGGCGCCGCGTTCACGTTAGCGAATGACGTTGTCACGTTGCAATGGTCATCTGTTGGCATTCTCCGTGATAACGAAGCGTATCAAGTGACCATCGAAGATGTGACCACCGGCGAATTGCGGATCACCGATTACGTGACCGACACAAAGTACATTGTGCCGACATCCTTCCGCCCGAACGACAACCTCGCGCATCTCATCCGCTGGTGGGTGACCATCGTCCGCCAGAACGGCGTGGACGAGCAGGGTCAGCCGGTGTGGATTTCAGCTGGCGCGGTCAGCGAGAAACGCGGCTTCACGTGGGTCGGCGTGGCTGTGCAGGGAACGCCAAACCCGTAGGGTCGAATACAAACAAAAATCATCCCCGCCGAAATTTTGGCGGGGATTTTCATTGTACAATTCAAGAGAGGAACATTCATGGATATTCTTTCGTACAACCGCGACGCGTGGAACCGCGAGGTCGAATCGCAAAACCGCTGGACTCAACCTGTAAGTCACGAAGTGATCGAAAAAGCAAAACTGGGCGAGTTTGGAATCCTGCTGACGGAAAATATCCCTGTTCCGCATCGCTGGTTCCCGCCGCTCAAAGGCGCGGACGTGTTGTGTCTCGCCAGCGGCGGCGGGCAACAAGGACCTGTGCTTGCCGCGCTCGGCGCGAACGTCACCGTGTACGATAACTCACCCGCCCAACTGAAGCAGGACCAACTCGCATCGGAGAAAGAAACGCTCGCCCTCCGTACGGTGGAAGGCGATGCGGCGGACTTATCCGCATTTGCTGATGAAACTTTCGACTTGATATTCAATCCGTGCTCGACAGTGTTCATGCAGGATGTTCGCGCAGTATGGAGGGAATGTCATCGCGTGCTTCGTCGCGGCGGAATTTTGATGACCGGCTCGATGAACCCCGTGCATTACATCTTTGATTTGTTCAAGACCGATGAGGGCATTCTTGAAGTGAAACACGCCATCCCGTATTCAGATCTAACGAGTCTCGCAAAAGAGGAGTTGGAGGAATACCTTGCAAAAGGATTGCCCCTGGAATTCGGTCACTCGCTCACCGACCTGCTCGGCGGTCAATGCGCGGCGGGATTCGTTATTACGGATTTGTATGAAGATGTGATGTCCTATTCGCCGCTGGCGAAATATCATCCCAATTACATTGCCACGCGGGCGGCGAAGATGTAAAATGGACGCACAGGAATTGACCTACAATGACTAAGTATGAAGAGCGTTTGCATAACGATTATCCCACGCTCTTGAAAGAAGCGAGTAATTATTACATGGAACGCGGAGATGTTTTCACCACGTTGCAAAACCTGACGCGTCGTTTGGAGGAGGCAAAGATTCCATACGCGCTGGTCGGGGGTTTGGCATTGGCGGCGCATGGGTTTGTCCGTATGACGCAGGATGTTGATTTGTTGATGACGCGTGAGGGACTGGAAGCGTTCAATGAAAAATTTGTAGGGCGTGGATATGTGTCCGCATTTGCGGGTGCGCAAAAGACATTTCGAGACACCGAAACACAAGTACGAATTGAAATTCTGATCACGGGTGATTATCCCGGGGACGGCAAACCCAAGCCCGTTGCATTTCCCGACCCATCCATTGTTTTTACCGAACGCGGCGGGATGTGCATCATTCCCATGGAAAAACTGATCGAGCTCAAGTTAGCATCAGGGATGAGCGCGCCGCATCGTTTGCGCGACCTGGCGGACGTGCAGGATTTGATCGCGACGCTCAAATTGCCCATCGAGTTTTCAGAATCGTTGGACCCTTCGGTGCGTGAAACCTTCCGCGAATTATGGCGAAGCGCGCAGGCAAATTCATCAAACGACTCGGGTTAAGTCGAATATGGCTCACGCTGGCGGGATTTTCTAAAAATTACTTTCAGGAGAAACGTCGCAATGACTTACACGCTCATCCGCAACGGAACACTGATTGACGGCACAGGGAAAGTCCCACTCCCCAACGCGGGACTCTTGATCAAAGACAATCGCATCCGCGCGGTTGGGGCGGCGGATTCGCTCAGTCTGCCGAATCAAGCCACCACTGAGATCGATGCGGGCGGAGGGTACATCCTGCCTGGGTTCATTGATACACACGTCCACCTGATGCTCGAAGGTGTCAACATCGCGCGCGATATGGTCACGCCGTTTTCCATGCGGTTTTTCAATGCTGTGAAATATATGAAAAACACCGTCAATGCTGGCGTCACAAGCGTGCGCGATGCGGGCGGCGCGGACGCGGGAGTCAAGCAGGCGGTGGAAAGCGGAGTTGTTTTGGGTCCACGGATGCAGATCAGCATCAGCGTGCTGACGATCACTGGCGGACATGGCGATGGTTGGATGCGATCTGGAAACGAGTTCGATCTATTCCCTGCGTACCCAGGCTTCCCCGCCTCGCGCGTGGACGGTGTGGATGATTGCCGCCGCAAGGTGCGCGAAGTTCTCCGCGCAGGCGCGGACATCGTCAAGATCTGCTCGACGGGCGGAGTGCTCAGCCCAACGGATCATCCCGAATTTACGCAGTTCTCACCCGAAGAGTTGGAGGTGATCGTGCGTGAAGCCGCGTATCGGCGCGGCGTGAAGGTGATGGCGCACGCGCAAGGCGCAGAGGGAATCAAGAACGCGGTGCGCGCGGGTATCCATTCCATCGAGCACGGAATTTATCTCGACGATGAGGCGATCGAGTTGATGCTCAAATACGGGACGTTCCTCGTGCCGACGTTGCTCGCGCCGCTTGCCGTGCTGGAAGTGGGAGAAAAAGGCGGGATGCCCGAATACGGGATTCGCAAATCGAAAGAGGTGATCGAGATTCACAGCGAGAGCATCACGCGCGCGCACAAAGCAGGCGTGAAGATCGCTATGGGCACAGACGCGGGTGTGATGCCGCACGGGACCAACCTGCGTGAATTGGGTTTGATGGTGGACATCGGCATGACTCCTATGGAAGCCATTATTGCGACCACCAAGATTGCGGCGCAATGCCTCGGTTGGGAGAATGAGGTCGGCACTCTCGAAGCGGGCAAACTTGCGGATGTCGTCATCGTGAAAACAAATCCGATTCAGGATATTCGCTCGCTGGAGAATAACGAAAATATCGCACTGGTGATGAAGGATGGAAAGGCTGTGAAGGGATAAACGGAATGATGAGTAAGGAAGTGAGTGCTATAATCCTCTCGTCGCATTTTAACCTATGACCGTGTTCAGGCGTTCCCCCTAAAGGGGACGATGTAGGCGGTGACCGTCTATAAGCAGTTATACGGCATTGCTCCGTCTAAACACTA
>Ga0247727_10007880_pt1 | contig 20042 bp, 36 predicted proteins | sample WisWelCaveWW1625_FD_202498 | JGI IMG/M metagenome (GOLD analysis project Ga0247727, IMG submission 202498) | Biofilm microbial communities from Wishing Well Cave, Virginia, United States - WW16-25 | ecosystem: Environmental > Aquatic > Deep subsurface > Groundwater > Cave microbial mat | place... | reverse complement strand
AACTGTACTGGGATAACTCTTGGCAAATCACTGATCTCTTGTCCATCATATAACGTAATCTTCTTACCTTTTCGTATATCGCTATACAAAATATGCTCATCATTATAAAACATAGCCCCCCACCTACTCAAAGCATAAGAACTACTATCACAGGATAAATAAACTGTATCAAGCAACCCCAGCTCCTTAACTGCCCAAAGCAAATGCGGGATACTCTTAGTCCCAGATACACCAAACGTATGCACTAACTTACCTGGAGTTAACTCCCCCTTTTCCATCAAAAACATAATTTCAAAAATTGGCCCTAAAACACCTGTTGCCTTTCCTGTAACTGCCCAGCCTATATTCTTATACTCTTTTACTACATCATACCACATCTGCATATACGAAGGCGATATACCATGTATGACATTTATAAATCTATCTGCAGTACACCCCAACTTATGCTGCAAATCCATATTCTCCTTAGTAATCATCAAATAATGCCTAAACTGCTCCTGCGGTAGATTATGCCCTGCGGGTATATCTCCACCTATAACATAATCCCCCACTCTATTCTGAAACTCATACATAGCCTCACGATTCGCATAAAACTCCCTCTGCTTACCTTTAGTCAAAAAGTAATACTGAAACCCGCCCGAATCTGCTAGAATCTTTAACCTAGGCTGCTTGATGAAATTCTTATTTTTAAATGTTCTAAAGAAAGCAGCAGACATTAACATCTCTGCCGGTCTATCTAAAGTCTCCAAAATATCTACGGTATCCTCACTAAACCAATAGGACGTTTTATTATACTGAATGCCACAGATCACAGCTGGCGGCAAAGCAGGCCAATACTTAAACTTAATTCTCGGATCCACTAAAACAACCCCCTAGCTTCTAACTTATTCTGAACTTGTGCCAAGTTACTACACCCCAATATCTCAAAATACAACTCCTTAAAATTATACCCATACCACAACTTATACTTATCAACAACATCTAAATGCAATACTTCTGGTACGACCAAAGTATTAAACGATACCCCCAATTTCCTACGCATAAACCAATCTAAAACTATAAATTCTGCCCCCCTATTTAAAGAATCTAAAAAATCAGTCAATTGAGTATTAGCTAAAATTTCATGAACTATCCATCCATCAACTAAAGAACAAAACAACGTAAAACTAGCTACACCTCCAATTTCCTTGAAATCACACCCCGTCTGCCAACCTATAACTCCCATTCCTTGTTCTTTTAACAATTTCAACCTCAAATACTGCTTAGGAGTAATAACTGTATCATCATCCAAAAATAGCACTTGATCTGTACCATTAACATATTGACTAAGTTGCGTAAACAATCTAACTGTATCTTTACCCACTCCTTGGGGTGATCTCCTTTCATAAAATAACGAAACATTACCCCCAATAGCCCGTCTTAACTCATTAACAATTTCATTCTCCCATAACTCACCAATTAAAACAACTACGTCTTCTTTCTGTAAACAATCTACAGATAGCGCATGTAACGAAGTCAATAACGCTACGTGCTGTACCCTAGCAACTAACCTAACTGCTACTACTGTCTTTGACATATCTCCTCACCAATATAAACGATACTAATACAACTTTCTACTTAACTACTATCAAATTACTCTAAACCTTAACTAAATCAGCTTCTTTGAAAGAACCCTGTCTCCCCATATCAAAAGCTACCTGAAAGAAGTGTTTCTTACCGCGAACTACTATATCTACAACACTTCCAAACTTAAGGTAATACTTACTACTAGCTAAAATTACTTTAACTTTACTACCTATCATTAAATGCATACTCTCCTCCTAATTACAACTTATTACAACGATGCTTAAATTAGCTGATAGGGATTTTATATAATTATTACTAAATACTGTAATACAATCAATCTACAGTGGTAAACTTAAGAACCTTTTGCTGGTATCGCATTCAAATCCTCTACACTTGGTAAACTAACAACCTTCTCCCAAACAAACCTATTTTTAATTAAAGAATTAAAAAACTTACCTTTTGATTCAGCCAACATAAAAGTTTCTACTAACTCCTTAGGAACTAACAAATACTTATACACCCCTAACCCCCCTTTAAAACGTACATACAACTCTTTAACTTTTTCATCATATCCAACAGAGTCTATATTCGAAGACACAACTTTAACCATATCAACTTTCATACTACTCCTTTCTTTAGATACACTAACCCATACTTCTTCAAATTATCAAAGATACTATACTCCCGAACAATACCACCTGGAACTAATGCAGCCAGTTCCCCCAATTCCCAAGAAGACAGATGCCGCTCATACCTATTCCCTCCAATCACATCTTGCTCCCATACCCCAAGAGGTACCGCTAAAACCAACAACTTAGTTACTAAAGGTAACAAATCTTGAACTATTAACTTAGCAGACTCTCTACTAAAATGTTCAATAACATCCCCCATATAAATCATATCATACTGCCCTATCTTCTTATCCTTAAGCAACTGACCAATTTCCCCAAACACAACCTTGCTATAAACCGAATATAAACTATTTTCATACTTATCGAATACTTCAACCGCATCAATTTTAACTTTATAGTCTTTTGGCAAATAATTCCCTTTAACTACATCTACTACATCTCTAAATAAAACCCCCCACTTACCCCAACCACACCCAACATCTAAAATACTATTTGGCTGAACTTCCCATACTAAATCTAAAACATCTACTACATGCGTATATACACTTGTCGGCAAACAAACACTCCCTTTAACTAATAATACTTTTCTTCACCTAATCCCTGTACAACTATGTCCCTATTCAAATTCAAGCCCTCTACCAATAATACTGCCAGACGTCTACCATACAAATCGGTCTTATCCTGTACAGTATAAATCAAAATTGACTTACCCTCAATCTTATCTTTAACATATTGCTTCGAAATTAACCCCTCCTCTTTCTCTACACCATAAATCTCCGGGGTGTTAATCCCATACAATCTTATCTTTTCTCCACGTCTCCAAATCCCAAATCCCAAATTTACATCTACAACTACAGTATCCCCATCTATCACTCTAATTATATTTACATCATATTCCCATACCGGATCCACAGCCTGCTCAATCGTTTCAAATGACATGGCATGTGGGACTAAACAGGACAAACTAACAACAAACCCTAATACCCCAACTACGCCTTTATACCACATAACAAACCTCCTCTTTCAGTTTACTTATTTCGTTCACGTTCATCGTGCTCCATGTCTAACTTCAAATTTACTAAAACTTCTATCCCCTCAGCATCCTGATTCATAAGCTCATTCGCTCTTGCTTGCAATTTCTCGGGGGTATCAAGTTTGCCTAGATTCCCTTCCATACTGGCCCTCAATCCCGAATTGAAACCCGCTGTCCAAATCATATTATACAATTCACTATTTTTCATCTAAAAAGCTCCTTGACCTATCAACCCCACTACCCCAAACCACCCGAACGTAATCACATCTCCGTTTTTTGTAAATAACTTGTCCGCCAAACCTCAACATAATCCCCTATCTCTAATCGCATTTCAGCACACTCCTTTTCTCGGAGATCATCGTTAAAATGCGTGACCTTCAACGCTTCCTTGGTTGTCCATGACCATGACCGTTTCGTCTTTGTGTTTCTCGCAAAGCCTATGGCCACGATGATTAACGTGCATCATTTCGGAGCTTTGCAGGCAAACTAGACATAACATCAGATCAAAAGATTTAGCATCTTGAACAATCCATCTGTTGCCAACAATAAGGGTTCTCTTCACGACGCCATCATCCTTTCTCGATGATTAAACATCCTCCGTCTTCTCAATTTCTAGAAGCGTATCTTCGACCTTTGAGCTGGAGCCATAGCTAAAGCCAGAGCCGTCGCTAAAGCCGGATCCATCATCGGATCCATAGCCGTAGCCAGAGCTGGATCCGTCGTCGGAGCCAGAGCCGACCCATAACGAAAAAGGAATTCTACAGGAATCGCAAAGCACCGCACGAAATGCGATTTCCTTGGTTACGCGTTCCATCAGAAACCATCCCAATTTTTCACCGCTTCTTCGGAAACAGGTGCGACGCTGGTTTTTTGTAAAGGGTCAACTTTGAGACTTTCGCGCCGATGCGGCAATCTTTCGACGGCCCTTTTGCCGCAAGCCCTAAAAATCCGCCGCAATCGGATGACCAGTAAATACAGTTTCTAGCGTCTTTAAGCGTAATACTTTCAGGCAGATTTTTGCTCCCTTCGTCATTTGTGTATCCGAAAAAAACTCCTCTGAACTCTGTAGTAATCAATACTGGATTCATTTTTCTTTCTCCTTTTTTTAAACTTTACCTTTTTTGCTTGTTATGACGTTTTTCCATTTGTTGTAATTTTTTAAAACCTCACAGCAACAGTTCCAAGATGAATTACTTTCTGTCTTTTTCTTATAAGTATATTTACAGTAAGGATGATGCTTAGCCACATTTTTCATATTTGGTTTCATGTTAATGCCTGATTTGGTGATTGATGAATAGGTTTCCTAGGTTCATCCACTAACAAATTAATTTTGGAAGAAACCCATTCACGCATTCTTTCCCATTTCTCCATAAACCCCTCAAGTAACTTCTTTAACTACAAACTTTTTATACTTTTTATACGTTGGATGATATAAACTTGGTTCATATGACGTAAATACTGCTACACACCCATTAAATCCTTTCAGCTGCCATTTCCCAGTATATTTTTCAATCTGATCTATAGCAAACTGAATCTCTCCTCTGGCTTTATACCACGTAGTCAAAACGTACTTACAATCAGTCTCTGTATTACCAGCTATAATTTCTAACCCCATCTAAACTCCTTATCTATAACTATTCCGACTTATCAAAACTAGTAACAATATAAGCCCCAACCATTTTAACGAAACTGGTACCTGTAACTTCTTTCTCCTAGCCTTTACCATACTTATCCTGGCCCAAATACATTTCTTTAAAACTATCTAATCCAATATACAATTCACGATGCTCTAGTGACTGAACTTGTAACTCTTCTGAATCCCTTACCAACTCAATCAATGCCAGTAACTCCTCAAAGTTAGCAAGGTATACTTCGTATACCTCATCTAACCCGTTGTTATACAAACGTACTAGATGCACTTTACACCTCCCCAACTAATTTTCACCCGCTAGTCTATTTCCTCTTGAAATAACCACTACTGGCTTCATACACACGGCCTATAGCAAAGCCAATCAAAAAACATAATATTCCCCCTACGATAGAGCCAACTATAAACGACCCCAACATCACCCATCCTTTAACAATCACATCAATCATCATTCCCCACCACCTTATTTGAATCTAATTTACACGTCCTCATCTTACGGATACTGCTAAAACCAACTACTTTCGACTTATTACAGCAATCCAATACTTGACATGTAAGAGAGGATAAAGATCCTCCAGATCTGCTGTTACAATCTAAATACATGTAAAATCTAAGGGTATACATATACTTTCTGAAAGAATAAGTTATTACACCCATTCACCGGTAGACCTATCCCAATGCTTATTCCAACGACAATACATAACAGTATGCAATAAAGCCTGTTCTGGAGACTCTGAGAATTCAACTACCTCTGGGTAAAATTCGGTCGAATCTGATCTACGACCTACTACATGCCAACCTAACTCTGAAACTGAGATACTCCACCAATGAATTGGAGCTTTAACTAACTTAACTAATTGGTCGAATCTAGGCAACCAGACTACTTTAGCCGATACTTGAGAAGTAAATGTTCTATCAACTACTACCCCCACTACAGCTACTTTGACCCCTGTAGCATCTGCTACTCTGGGTACTAACGCGAACCAATCCCCCAACTGGATAGACCATAGCCGCTGTAACATATCAGCTTTGTCACATAGCAAAACGTATCTAGACGAATCATCCATAATTGCAGACCTACCTACAAAGGTCTAAAAACTCTTGCTTCTGACTAACTTGCAAAAAATTACCCCTAAGTGCTACTGTGGTCATTAACATATCTTTATTTCTAACTCCCCGTATACAACTACAGAAGTGCTTGGCCTGAATAAATACCCCCGCCCCTTTTGGACTCAAGATATCAAACAAAGCATTAACTATATCTTCCGTTAACGTTTCTTGAACTTGCAACCTTGCGGCAAATACTTTCGTGATTCTAGCAAGCTTCGATAACCCGACTACACGATTATCTGGAAGATACCCTATCTTAGCTTCACCATAGAACGGGATCATATGATGTGCGCATAACGAAATCACTTCTATGCCACTGACAAATATCATCTGATTATACTTCTGCTCGCTAAATGACGTGTTTAAGATTTTTACTGGATCTAAAAAGTAACCGCTACAAAGCTCTAATAATAACATTCTAGCTACTCTTTTCGGAGTATCTTTCAAATGTTCAGTAGCTAAATCTAAATCTAAGGCTGAAAGGACAATGGCTATACCCCGTGCTATTTCACTTAAACGAGTGGAAAAGTTTGAAATATTCGGAACGTTACGACATAACTCTGTAACTAAAAGCTTATCTAAGACCGTAGTGGCCTCTGCCATACTGGTATCTACTAGTGGACTATCTTTTTCCATACTCGGATCTTCTAAATCTTCTCTTTGATCTAGCGGTTAGCAGACCACTGCCGCAGTTCTGACAGTTCGAGCCATTAACTAAAAAGCCGGACTGGTTGGCTGTTACACTTAACTTCTGATAACTGCCACAGGCACGACAAACTACACACAGCACTTGATCATTTAAACAATACAGATATTTGTGCGCGTACTGGCTACGATTCAAAACAACCTCCCATCAACTGCTACTACTACTACAAGCTAAAGCAAATACAAACAATACAAACAATACAAACAATACAAATCCCATGCATACCTAAAGGTATGAGGTTAAAACGTTGACAACAGCAATTTCCACATCGATTATTTTAAAAATTGGGCCACCTGATATAGACAACAAACCAAATTTATTTTCTTATCATATACTATGGCATCTTTATACAAATATTCACCTACATATTCAACTGCAACTTGCGGACTTTGTTCAAACACCATATCAAAAAACTTCTCAAGTACATATGTCGTATCTATTCCATCATTTATCAAATTTCTAACTTGACTCCACTGCTGATCTTTTGCAGCCAACCACAACTCTTCAACATCCACTTTATCTTTTAAAGACTTATAAACTAACTTCATACCCTTAACTAAAGCCTGAGACATACCAATAGCCCTTCTCAAATCTCCACCACTATCATCTATAATCTTAAATACATCGTCACTACTAAATTCAATCCCCTCCGTTTTCAAAACTGTCTCTAACAACGAATAAACTTGCTTATCTGGTAGATCAGAAAACCCTATCAATCCTGTACTAAATCTAGATATAAGCGGCTCTATTAACTTATCTATATAATTGGCCGTCAAAATAAAACGAGCCGTCTCCTTAAACTTTTCAATCAACCCCCTAAGCGTATCTTGAGCTTGTAGAGTCATTCCATCCGCTTCATCCATAAATACAATCTTCCAAGTGCCAAACCCCGTAGTCATAATAAACTTCTTTACTTTATCTCGGATCATATCTATCCCACGTTCATCCGAAGCATTTAACTCCAATACATCTGCTCCTAACTCTCTAACTAATATCCTAGCTACGGTAGTCTTACCCGTTCCTGGTGGGCCATAAAACAAACAATGTGGAATAGCCTTCTTCTCTAACCACTCAAGACATTTGAATCTAATATCTTCATTTAAAACTACCTGCTCTAACTTTCTAGGCCGATACTTCTCAATCCATAAACTATCTAACGGATTCTTCATATAACCTCCGGACTCGGCGTATCCACTTTACTAGTTAACTTTTTCTTATGTACTTCCATCCCTAAATCAGTACATAACAAAGCTTCATTTACTTTACTCCCAAATAACTTAACAACTACAGCAGCATCTGACATAGACATATTATACTTCCTTTTCAAATATACCTTAATCAAATCATCCTTCCAAGCATCTCTTTTCTTAAACTTAATTCCCAAACTATCCAAAAGCGCATATTGAAAAGTTCTTAACTTCTGCGACGGAAACAATAAACAAGACTTCTTAAGTACTGTAAGACTCATTACTTATTCTGCTCCGGCTTTAACGAACCTATATACCAAGTAAAATCTCCACAAGTTACTCGTAAGATTCCCTCAGCATACGTCTGGTTCAACTTATCATCGTGCATTTCTTTAGTCGCAAAACTAAGCACCACTGTACCCGAATCCAACCCCTCTAACATCCTATTAACTTTATCTGCTTCAAAACTAAGCTCAATCGATAACCCAATCCCCTTAAGCTCAATCTCACCAAAATACATAGCTTTATCCCCAACACAAACTACCATCTTACCTGAATCCTCCCTAAAAGAAACCTTAGCTACACCTAAAGCTGAAATCAACTTCTTAATTTTAACAAAATCTTCATACACCAACTTACCTGAATTCCATTGCCAATCTTTATCAATATCAGCTTTCTTACTAATTTCTTGACCATCAACTAAATCCCAATTGGCTAACCTATAACCGTAACGAACTTCTCCACCCGATATCTTTAAAACCCCCTCTGCAACATCCAACATAACCTCTGCTTGTGAAAAAGAATCCAACATCTTAACTAGAACTTCTAACTCTAAAATAGCCAACTTACACCCCAATACTAAACCCTTACCAAATAACAAACTCGCACCATCAGAAGAAGCTACTCCAAAATTACCCTGTTCATCAAATTTAACTTCTGATATCCCCATTGACTTAGCTAACTTCAAACCCCTTAAAAAATCTACTCGATTGACCTTCATAGCTTCTCCATTCTGGTTACTTTCAAGTTATACTTACAACAATCTAACATTGTCCTATACTAAGGATAACGAACTACTTAACAATCTTATCAGCTAATTCTATTAACTTATCATAAACATTTTCAATTTTAACTGCATATTTGACCTTTTGGTAAGTTTTCATCCGTTGCTTAGAGTGATCTAATAACTTTGGCGGATACTTATCCCAAAAGTCAATAACCTCAAGATACTTCTTACCCTCCTGTAATCTCATACCCCTTCCCACTCTTTGTAACAAAGCTATCTCTGCTTTACCTCCACCAGCTAATACAACTACCCTAATCCCATGTATATCTATTCCTTCTTGTAAAATTGGAGAGGATATCAAAATCTTAATCTCTTCTTTTTTAAACTTATCAAATAACTCCGCTCTATGTTCAGAACCCGACCAAGTAAACGGAGCCCCTATCATTCTGGATAAAATCTCCCCCTGCTTAATCCGATCAACTATGATCAATACCCCCGACTTACCTTTAACTAAAGCTGCAATTATCTCATTTCTATCCTTACACTCAGTTAACCCCCTCCTCCTAACTTCTTCCCAATACTCTTTATCCTGACCCTGCTTTGCAAAGTTATACTGCTTCCAAAGCTCCTTTAACTCTACATTCCACTCTCCTTCATACATCGTAACCATTGGCGGAACTACATATCCTTCCTTTATCAACTCCTCTGGGGATATCTTAACTATAACTTGCCCCAATGCCCCAAGTAGGTACATACCTGATATCGTATCTAAATCAGGTACTGAACCAGTTAACCCAATCTTTACTCTAAGATCCTGACACACCTCTATCACATCCCTATACGAAGGACTCCCCGCTTTATGCCCCTCATCAACTATCAAAACTTGAACTTCTTTAAAAAACTCTAAATCTTTATTCTTAACCATAGAGTACAAAGTCTGTATCATACCCACTACATACTTTTTACCACTTTCCTTAAACCCCGACCCCATTCGTCCAACTTCATCCCCAAAGTAATTTACAAAAAATTCATACTTCTCCGTAAACAATTCTTCTCTATGTACAACATACAAATACTTCTTAGCTATAAATCCCTGAAACAAACCTAAGGCAATATAAGTTTTACCTCCCGCTGTCGGCACATCAACTATCCCAACTCTCTTTTCAAATATCTGTAATATAGCCTCCTTCTGATAATCCCTAAACTTTGACAAATCTATACCCTTTACCTGAATTAGCTTATCAACTACTTTCAAAGTATGCCCCGGAAGCTCTGCCTGAACATATGGCACTAACCCAGACTTAAACATTACCCCATACTTTGTCTTGGTATACAACTTCCTCTTACCATCCCATAAACGTTTTCTCCAGAGAGGGGAATGATAAGCCGCAGGGTCTTCCTTAGTCAACAAAAGCTTAAGTTGCTCCTGCTCTTGATCAGTGGCATTTAACAAAATAGCCGAATTGATATCTTGTACTATTTCTCCCATATTAACTATACCACCTCTTCTTTAACCTAAATGCAAAACCATATACCTTAGCTTCTTTAATTGCCTGAAACAATTGACTAGAAGGCATATCTGAGGGATCATCTACTAGAACCTCCACATATTTAAACGACCCTAACTTCAATTTTAACTTCTCATACTTATCTTCTCTTACATCTTTATCTAAACACACTATTGGAGTGTATCCCCCCAATTTCAAAAAAGCTACACAAGACCCATATAACTCCGTACCCAATAACACTAAAACATTAAACCCTAACTTCTCAACCTTTATCCCATCAACTACACCTTCCACCAATACTATCTCCCTATCCCTAGGATTAACTAGCTTTGTAAACACAACCTCTTTCTTATTCCAACCTTTAGGCATATGCCAATAATTATCAATCATATGCCTCCATACCCAATATTTTAGAGTACCTGCCTCAAAAAATGGAAACAAAAGCTTATTGTCTTTGTATCTAACTCCCCATTTAACTAGATCTTCTAGCTCAATCTCCTTAGGTCCAAAGTACTCCTTAAACAACAACCCATTTAACCATACAGGATCCCAACTACCTAACTCTATAACTTCACGCTCTTTAACTTCTTCAGGTATCTCTGACAAACTATCCGAATCTATTCCAAACACCCTAAACAATGCTTTTACACCCCCACCCCCATTACAAACCCAACAATGCCAAACTCCCTTACCTATAGCTACTTGCATATTCCACTTCTCATTACCACAACTAGGACAAACTTTAAAAACATATTCATTTCCTCTTATTCTATACGTCCCTAACCTAGAAATAAGCTTCTCCATCATTTCCTCATTCCTACAACGTATTACAGCTATTCTTAAATCAACCGGTATGTAGAGGGGTATCCCATAGCCAAATAATTAAGTACAATCGATATACGAAATAGAACAAGTTAAATCACAAGGGTAACACATAACAATTACTAAACATAATCAGTTATTAAGGATTTCTCAAAATCTATACGAACTGGAATCTGAGCCCCTTTCCCCCCATACTCCCTATTCTTCAACACCACTATACGACCCGCATTTTTCTTTTCATCTGATTCTGATCTATTCAGCGAGATAGCCACATCTGAATTTTCTATTTTCTTAAAAGACTCCCCCACAAATTCTTCAGTAACAACTACAGCACTTAACGAAGCTCTATTGGCCTGCGTAGCTGAAGCTACAGCAATATTCTTCTCTACAGCCAAATCCCTTAACTCATCAACCAAATAACCATACCCTAACCTAGGATCTTTTACAGGCAACTTTAACCTATCTAAATAATCTATAAGCAAAAGATCTAATCCCCCAAACTCCCTCTTAAACTTATCAACTAAAACCGAAACCGCAGGAACTGACACCATATGGGGCTTCTGATATATCACCGACAAGTCTTCTGCTATATTTACAAAAAGATCAACCGACTGCTGTGCTTTCTCTTTATCCAACCTAATTTCCTTACGAGAAAGTTTACTTACCCTTCTAACAATTCTAGCATTAATAACTTCTTCACTTAACTCCATAGTTAAGAATAAAGTTTTTCTTCTATTCACTATTGCTCCATATGCCATATTGATCAACCACATTGTCTTACCTCTACCTGTCGGAGCTATTGTACATAAAAACTCCCCTTTAGCTAAACCCCCACCCAAAACTTTATCTAACCCAGCAATCCCCGTTGGAATGACCTCTTCTTGATGCTGTGTAACCATTCTATCAATAATTCCCGCAATTCCATCTGCAAACCTAACTAACCTCTTCTCTGCTCCAGCAAAATTCTCTACAATCTTCTTAGCTTGATCATATACCTCCTCAATAACCACTCTACCAGTATCTATCCTCTCCGAAGTTTCTAAAACAAATTCTTTCATACGCTCTGCTTTAACAAATTCTAATAATTCTCTATACAATACCGCCCCATCAATACCGGTATCTAAAAATACAACTCCTTTCTTTAAAGACACTTCATTCAACAAAGGCATTCTTCCTACATCCTGCTTAAATTTCTTAGCCCACTCCAATAACAATCTTTCTTGTGCAGAAAGTCGTAACCTAACTACCTCCTCCTGAAAAGAATTAAACACATCTTCTTTCGTAAGAAAATACTCATACAAAATACTCTTACTCTCAAACATTTTTCTTACTCCTCTTTATCCCCCGTCTATCCTCTCCTTTTACTGCAACAAAAGCCAAACAATCCTTCATCCGACTTAACCAATAATCCTCTATTTGCCACTTTGCAACAAGATCATCTGGACTCTCGACATTGGTAGATACTAACAACTTAGTCCCCCTATCATAAACCTGCTCTATAATTCTTTTCAAAAAATCATTCCAAATCCTACCTCCAAACCCCGGCCTAATATCATCAATAATCAAAATCTTATATGCTGTAATTCTTTGTGCTACCGACTCTGGAATACCTCCCCGTTCACTAACAGGATTAAAAATTTCAACCAAAGTGTCACTCCAAGTCATATAAAACACATCCTGACCCACAACTTTACCTTGCTTTTCAACTAATTCCCTAAACATACTAACTAACAGATGGGTCTTACCAATACCCGGATCTCCATACAATAACAATCCATGATCTAATTTACCGGCGAGAAAATCATAAACAGTAGACTTTAAAGTAGGCTTTCCAACAAAATCAAAATTATCTAAGGTACAACTACGATGCGAATCTGGAACAAATAAATCAATACTCATCTTCTCCCAATTTCTTAACTTAATCCGATATAACCACTAGCCCTTCAGTTATATTCGTTTTTATCTCTTTCTGTTTTGGTACTCCCATTCTCTGAGCCCACTTCAGATATCTCCAACACCATTTCGGAACTAAAACATCTAACTTAGCACCTTTTGTACTACTCTTTAAAACTTCCTGCATAGACTGCCCGCCTTTTAAATATGATAAAACAAGCATATCCCAAAGGTATCTACCCCCCAAATAAACCTTAGGCATAACAACTGAATTACTTAACACTCGCAATAATTTGCTTCTATCCATATCTGCAAATTCATTCCACTCATCAATATCTCTTCTTGGAACATCCTCTAATACTTTTAACACATTCCAATACTCCTCATCTAACCCATTTAACACTGTTACTAATCTACCCTCTGATTTCCTCCATGACCCCGGCCACTTTTTAGAATCTACTGGATCAATAACCCCGCCCAAACAAAGCAACAACAAATTCCTACTCTTACAAACTGCTCTTCTTTCAAACATCCACCTATTCAAAGTATCTTGATAATCAAACAACAAATTCAACATATAAACCCCCAACTATTTTATATCTCAACCAAAAAAGTTTTAACTTCATTTGCAGCAACTTTAAATCTAGCCATACCCCAACCTATATTCTTACAAGCAAAACTAGCAAGATCAGTCATACACAACTTGGAATTATATTTTCTATTTCCAGTTTCTCTACGAACCTTACTTACCTCCTCCAACGAATCTGTATCATTTAAAACTATATCCAACAACACCCGAGCATCCCCTGACAATAATTCATTTGCTTTCTCAAACCACAACTTCCTATACATTTCTTCAAACTCTTTTCCGCTAGCTATCAACAAACTTTCTGGAACCTCCTCTAAGCTAATCATAATATGTTTTCTACTTCTAAGACAGTTAACGATATGATTATTGCAAACCCGATATAACAGTTTGCTAAAATCTCCGCGCGGGATATTTCTTTGCGATATCAGTGGAAACAAATTCGAATAAACAAGAACAAACTCATTCTTAAGTTCATCAAAATCCCACCTACGATTGAGTAGGCTATACCATTTTGCAGCAATTTTATTAACGACGGGAACATAAAAATCAAACTCCTGCCACTTTTCTTCCATAGCACTCTCCACTCATCTTTTATACTAATTTGATCAAACAAAAAAATGGGGCATATCCGGCTCTTGGGAGACCCAGAAGCGCCCTTGCAGGCGCAGGCGGGAATTTCACCGGACAGCCCCAAACTTATTTGACTAAAATTGTTTTTTTGTCTTGATTTCTTTTGATCGGGTCTCCCAACAACCATCTTTTTTTCTCCCTTTAACTTCTAACAAAAGAGAGTATAAAAAAGAGTCCCCCTAAAATCAAGAACAAAATCAATTATTTTACAAATTTTTATCTTTTCTCAATCTTACAAAAACAGGAAACCTCAAAGCCCCATCTTTGGTCACTTCCTGCGCCTTAACTTCTAAAACATCTCCTACCATACTTTCCTTGGCTAACCAAAACTTATCTCTTTCAAGGTCAGAAAACCCTCCTCCTACCCTAACTAACTTGCCATTAAAATTACACACAAAAGCCCCCAAACGATTAACATGCCGTCCTGTTCCCTGTTCCCAGCTTACAATAACAACATCATGCGTTACCGTCGGCTTCCACTTCAACCACCCGCTTGAACGACCAAACGGATACTCCGAATCTAAATTCTTTAATACTACACCTTCATATCCCCAATCTACTATGTCCCCATACCATTTCAAAGCCTTCTCATAATCCTGCCCAACTATCTGTATTTGTACTAATTCCACATACCGAGTGTCTCCTTTAACACAGCCCACTAACCTATCTTTTCTATCCCTTAAGTGAGCCGTACGTTTACTTTCCCATTCAGACAACAACAAATAATCAAAAACATAAAACTTTAACTTCTCTATTGCTCGATGCTCTCCTTCTGTATGCAAAACACTTATGGTAGTATTCCAATCTCCCGCGTACATCTCCCCATCTATAACACAATTTCTACATTTCGACTTCTTAATCTCTTGTGCTATTAACTCCGTATTATACATATCCTTTCCATTACGAGACACAAACCTAGCATCCCCTTGATCTGATACAAATATCAAACAACGAAGTCCATCAAACTTAGGCTCTACTCCCCAACAACCCTCCGGCAACTTGTTTCCAAACACCACTGAATCATACGTTTCACAAAGCCCTATCTCAAACTTGGGAATTAACTTACTAAAGACCTTAGCTACAGAGGACTCAGCAATCCCTGCCTTTAAGTCCTTCTTAAACGCCCTAACCAACCAGGTCTTAACTACAATATCATTGCACAACAATAATTTACGCATTTCTTCTCTAGCTTTATTACCCGACAATTCTCTAGTTACTAAAGCATCCCTCAAACTCCGTACTTCTTTCAAAGAAGGAATCTTTTGAGAGTAAACTACCTCTTCATCAAAATCACTAACTCCATATGTCAAAAAAGGATTCATAGCCGTCTCCAACAAAAACTTTAATTCCTCTGAATCCCCGCAACTCCGTAACAACTCAATCTTTTTATTCCTGGAGCTCACCTTTCCAATCTCTTCTAATACTAAACAAGCCTGTTTCATTTGCAACTCCTAGCTCTTACATTTCAATCTAATTGCCCAATAAAAAACACCGCCCCCTATTGAGGCATGCTTACTAGCAAACTGTTCCTTCAACAACTTAAGCTTCTGTTCCAATTTCTGTATTAACTTCGAATACATCCATTTAGCCGGTGTCCTTTGATGAATAAGATCCGCATTACTCAAACGAATAACTCCCCCTGTCTCAGACAACAGATCACATGCTACATTAAACTTCTCCTTAATTTCCTCAAATTCACTTAAATACTTGGCAACTAATATTTTCAAAACAATTGCCCTATTGATCACCTTCTCAGCAACGTCTTCTCTCATTTATCCCCCCCATTACTACGATACTTTAAATATTGACCCTTACCTACACCTAAACCAACACCCTGCTCTCCAAAACATATCAAACACATATTAGCCCAAGGCCCATGCTTGGTTCTACCATCATACTTAGCTACTTTCCCACAAAAATCACACTTAGGTAACTGTGAAACTTCAACTTCATACCCTTTCTTCATATACTACCTCCTGAAAGTGGAAGCTAGAACTAAGTTAAGCTTGATTTTATACATCTCTGAGTCTCCCATCTTACAAAAGAAGTATAAAGGATAGCTACAACTTTTGCAAGTCAAACACGAATTTAATCTGTAACAAGAAGTATAACGGAGATACAAATATTATCAGCAGTATACAAACAATAAAAACTTAGTACAACGGGTACTTACAGCTAACCAATTAACCCCCTTGGGGGAAAGGGATTAAGTAACCTCTTCAACGGAGGCTTCCATGACCTCCTGAAAATAATACTCTGAAATAAAATACCCGTCTTTTGAAACTACCCGATCTCCAACCGACGTACCTGTTTCCACACTAAAAAAATCATCTTCTAAAGCATGAACTGATAGCTTCTGTGGTTTCTTACCTTCTAAAACTGCACAACTACTTATTCCTAAGCCTCCTAATACGATCAACAACAGCTGTAATCCTAGCCAAATCCTTTTTCTTAATCGCATCGTGCAACTCCTTCTTAGCTTCTTCCAATTGCTTTAATACTTGTTTCTTAGCTTTCTTACGATCGTTGTCTTTATCAAAAAAGATATCTACAACGCGGAGCAAGACACGTAACGATATTCCTAATAACTCCAACCAACCCATAAAGGCACCCCCTAAAAACTAAAGAACTCCAGGAACTGACAAATTTAACTTTTTCTTTAGAACATTAGCCAACCAGACTATACCAGCTGTAGCTAAAGACGAAATGGTCATCTGCCCCCAATGCTCTGGTATCAACTCCGAAATCTTACCTGCTAAAGTTGCAGTCCCAGCATCAGTCACCAAAAACATCAATGCAGATCCAAAAAGCCCGGTCAATCCACCTTTCCACGCTTTCTGTAACGAAATCACCCAACTAAATGCATCCATACCGCCTCCTTTGTTTAACTACTAAACTAGACCTACTGCTCTCAATTGTCTATACTTCTCAACTTGTGTCAATCCAAACCAATCAGCATCTGACTCTCTTGGCTGCAAATGATATGAGGGAACCAACTTTTTCGTCTGCTCATTAACTTCAATAGGATGATAATCATCTAACGAGGACTGTTTTGAACAATGCCTATACTCATGAAACAATAAAAACAAAGCATGATCTTGAGAATGCTGTAACTGGGGTACCTTCCAGTAATCTGCCATTCGATTGAAATCTTGCCTCCATCCCTCATTCGCTATGTTTAACTGACTTAACACTATATTCGGACGAAAAAAATTACTAGATAGATGGGAAACTACTCCAGCGTCTTCCCCAACATAAACTGTAACCGCAAAATCCTTGGGCGAGCTAAAATTTAACTGCAGATACTTTTTACCCTTAACTAAAGTATCCTTAAACTTACCAGTATACAAATCTAATGCCACCCGATCCTTACGGTTAACAACGCCACTCAACAAGAACCCCAATATCAAAACTATAACTCCAACTACAACAATCAAGGGCATTAAATTCTCCATAGCTCCTCCAACTTATATTGCTTCTACTGTAACAAAGATGATACTATCCCCATGTACAATAATCTTATCTAACACCCGCTCATAAACACGAGTATTCCAAGTCATACCCGCATACCCAAACAACTTATGCTCAATCTCCTCAGAATTATAGGCAATTTTAGGTTCTCCAGCAACTACATGCAAGTGTACCAAATACCTGGTCAAGGCTACTCCATAACTATCCTTTTCTGGAATTTTAACAACTCCCCCATTAACAAGCTTCACCGAATATAAAATCGGATTCCAACTAGGATGGTCAGATTCTCTAACAAGTCCTAATGGCAAACTACCATTTTGATAGCAAACAAAACTCGGATAAATCTCTCCCGACTTAATTCTAACTCCAGCAAATTCAACACTCTGTATTCCAACATTTCTATAGGAAGGCATTATAGCACCACTGATCTTTTTCTATACAACTCTAAATTTACCCAACCATTACTAGCAACATCAATATCTGGTACTGTTACCTCAATCCAAAACTTATAATTCAATGTGATCTTGTCTGATACTGTTTCAGTGTTCATTTCATCGCCCATAGCTACAGTACCCTGCATCATTTGATGTATAACGTAATGGGATACAGGAGTATCTACTCCCGCTAAATGAGGTACCAGGATATTATCGTAATAATACTGACCGGCAGGGCAAACTACATAAAAATCTAAATAACTCCCCTTGATAGCATTATGGTAATAAACTGCTCCTTCTTTCACATAAACATCGTCCAAAAACTTAAATTCTAACCTCTTTTTCTTAAACCCAACAGGAGCTGAAATATCATCATCACCATTACTAAAATCCCAGGACAACACTTTTCCGTCCCCAATTCCAACATTATCTGCTTGAGTCACGAACACCGTACCTGTTCCAACTGGCTTTGCTTCTGCTCTTAGATATTCCCTACCCTGCTCATCAATAGGACCAATCAAATTAGACCCCGCTTTATGATTGGCTTCAAAATCTAATTGATCTACATTTGCTGGGGAGTCTATCTTTATTGTAGTTTCAAACCTAGTATCTTTATCCGAATACCAAATATCATAACAACTAGTATCCGTAATAATATACTTCATAGCCGCCTTCTTCCCAACTATCCCCTTAAATACTACCCAACTTACTGATATGACTTTCATACACAATCCCCTATACGACATCCAATTCTAATCCGTTAAATCCACCAATATATTCTTTGTTAACTATGCCTGTTAGCAACTGAACTCTGACCACCTGCCCCGCCTCAGCTTTTAACGTATTATTAAAAAATGCTGTGATTCTTTCTCCAATTGACGAAGCCGTAATTCTAATCGCGTCCTTAGGTACAGTAGCAACTTGTAACTCAGACAGCACTGCAGAACCTTCTGAGGCCATATTCCACGTATTGATCAACAAAAATCTATCTGCCGGCACAGTATAGGAAATCAATTGATGCGGAAAACTTGTTACTACCGTTCTTGCAAAAACATTAATCTTACCTTCACTTTCAACTCCAGCTGTACTGATTAACAATTTACCATCAGAATCAACTTTAATATTTACAAAAGTTCCCGGATTATTTGCGTCTTCTGCAGACAAAATTGATTTTACTAATTCTGCATCCTCATGCACTAAAATTGAATCCTGAATTCTATGACTTGAAGCCTTCTGAATCCGACACTTCAAAATGACCTGCAACTTGAAAGTTGTCTGTGCTACAACCCCATTTACATATCGAATTCTAAAATATCTACCAAAAGGACCAAAAGTAAAATCGCGACCATTATTTGCAGGGATTGAAAATACATCACTCCTATCAACTGTTACCCCATCCTGCGACCAATCAATTTTCAATCCGTCTACTGCTGAAGCTACATTAGCAAATACAAAAATCGTAATATGGGCAAAATCTAAAACTTCTTCAAAAGTTCCCGTAAACGTCGAACTAATACCTAAAGTAACCACACTACTATTCAACGTCGAAAGCTTTGATCCCACTCCTGTTATCGTAGTATCTGCTAATAATCTACTCGAACTATTAACATTAGCCCTATTTCCGTCAGAATCACCAACTATACGAGTCAGCAACTTTCTATCAAGAGTCATTCTAGGAATCCCAATATCTCCTTCATTGACTGAATCTGGAGCTGTTTCATCAGCCAATGCTCCCATAGGAAAGACTTTATCAACTTCAACTACAAAAACAGAATCATCAACTTTAGCTTCTGTAATGTCAACGGTT
>Ga0247727_10007879_pt1 | contig 20044 bp, 24 predicted proteins | sample WisWelCaveWW1625_FD_202498 | JGI IMG/M metagenome (GOLD analysis project Ga0247727, IMG submission 202498) | Biofilm microbial communities from Wishing Well Cave, Virginia, United States - WW16-25 | ecosystem: Environmental > Aquatic > Deep subsurface > Groundwater > Cave microbial mat | place... | reverse complement strand
GTCAAGCCGGGGGATGACGGTAAAAGGATAGTGTGTTTAAATAGGGTCATGGCCGATAAAAACGACGAATACAGCATTGCCCCCTCCCAGATCGCCGACCTTAAGGCGATCCGGCCCATCGACGAGGGCCGCTTTACCTCGGCCATGGATGCTGTGGTCAAGGAATCGGAGGCCATGCGGCTGCGCTATATGAAGCAGCACAGCAGCCGGGGAATGCTGACCATGTCGCTGGGGATCGTCCTGGCGCTGGGCGGCGCCGGCGGGTTCGGCTGGTTCTTCCTTGTGAAATTCAACCTCATCAAGGCCGCTGCCTGCATGGTGCCGGCGCTGATCGTGCCCTTTGCCCTGCATGTCTGGAGCCAGGCGCCGCTCGGCAATTATATCCGTGATTACAAGCTGAAGTTCATGCCGCAGATGGCGCAAGCGCTGGGCGGATTCAAGTTCTACGCGCAGCGCGGCATCCCGCGCGAGATGATCGGCAAGACCGGCGTTATCCCCGCGCATGATACTTATAAGGTCGAGGATGCCTTCATCGGCACGTATAAAGGGACGAAAGTTATTTTCAGCGAGGCGCGGCTTTACAGCCGCAAATTGCGCGACCCCGCCTTCCACGGCGTGTTTGTCATGCTGGAAACACCGCACAAGATTTTCGAAGGCCACACCATCATCACCGCCGACCGGGCGATGGCCAAAAATTCGATCAGCACCCGTTGGCAGAAACTCTCGCAGGTGAAGATCAAGGTGGAGAACCCGGACTGGGACCGCTTCCTCGTGTTCTCCGACAAACCCGAAGATGCCGCGCTGCTCGTCGGCGAGAAGCTGCTGAAAGAACTTTCCGAAGCCTCCGATATTTTCGGCAAGACGGACCTGACCACCGTTCTGTTCCGCGGCAAATTCATCTTCATGATGATCCCCACCAAGGGCGACATGTTCGAGCCCTCCAGCATGTTCATGCCGGTTTCCACCAAGCAGCACGCCCTGCAGTGCAAAAAAGAGATCGAACGCATCCTGGAAATCATCGATATTTTCGAGATTTACAAAGCCAGCGCCCCGCCTTTGTAAGATTTATCATCACTAAAAAAAGTGTTTTCAGGTATTTTATTTGTCTTTAGGACAAAAAGCCTGTATATTTTTTTCCATATTAAAACACTGGTGGGGCGGGGCGTATTTTGGCCAGCATTAATTTTGCGTATACACAGGCGGGTATACGCCCACGCAAACATGAACGCGCCGCGGTTTCCCTCTCCGGTTACAAAGCGGGCGAAGCCGTTCTGGTGGTGGGCGAATTGTCCAAAAACGGCATCACTTCGATGTTTACGGAAGCCCTCATAAAAAACTTCGGAAATTCGACCAGAAAGGCCCCTTCTGAAATTGCTGTGACCCATCCCGTTGATTTCACAAGCGCCCTCATTCATGCCGAGATGGCCAATCTGCACCAGACAAGAAAACTCAAAATGCCTGTTGGCTTGTTCCCTTATACGGATATTTCCAAAGCTGTTGAAACATACGACAGAATTTTTCTGACAACTTCTATGGGAGATATTCCGGAAACCGATACGGCACTGATATCAGCGTGGAAAAATCGAAACCGTCGCGATAATTCCATGGTGCATTTGAAAGGCAACCCCTTAAACCAGGGCTTATCCAATGAAGCATGGACTGGTGCCGGACTTGATAACTTCGTTCCTCCTGAAGCCATCCGCGCAGAAATGATGAAACGCGGTCGCGATAATCGGGCGCTGACTGTCCTGGCTGAACAAGCTGCAGATTTGTGCGCGCAGATGCGGATGGACGGACGCAGGGCCAACGTACCGATGATGCAGGACCTTGTAAAAAACTCGGCTATTGAAGGCGCGAAAGAGCTTGAGTTCGTGCGTACTTAGATCTGTACACGCAAAATAACGACACCCTCAACGATCAGCACCGATTTTCGCGCGCTTTTCGGCAGCGGAATACCGCAGCCGCGGCAGAACAGCATCAGCGCGGCCGCGAGAAAGTCGCGTGCGTATTCTTCGCGGGTGACCTGCTTGCCGTCCAGCGGGTTTTGAAAATCAATCAGGATCGGACTGGCGTCCCCTGCCCCTTCGCTGATTTTTACAATCACGCCGGGAATCGGCTTTTTCATTTGCTTCTGCGTGCAGAGCGCAAAGATGGCTTTATAGACTTCTTCGTTGTCGAAACTAATTCTGCGGTCTTCGCGGGGCATGGTTTCTTAATGATCTCTTGCACGTGTTATCGAGGCGACTCTCAGGTTCAGCCTTCTAAAAGCTAGATTGAAAACAAGGGTTTGTCACCCCCTTCCGTCAGCACTCTTCAAATAGATAAAATTTTATTCAAATACAGTTCAAGTAAAAAATCCATTAGTTAAAATACAATCTATAGTTAAATGGATATTTACTTCACTTGCCTAAGATGAACCTCAAATAGAGGGGCAAAAATGGGCAAGACCTCCAAAATAAAAAAACTAGAGGGTGTTCTTAAAGATCTGGTGAGGGAGTTGGAAAATCTGACTTCCCAGCCAGACCCGATTTCTCACCACATTCCGGTCAGTATCGACCAGACAAACCGCATTACAGCGGGTTTCAATGTCATCGGCTTCAGCGACCTGCCCCGCCGCCAGGGCCTGCTCCGCCGCATCGCCGCCTGCCGCCGCCGCATCGCCGCGCTGCAGGTTTCCCCTTACGCTGAATCGTTCGCTCTCGCCGCCTAAAGCCTCTGGCTTGGCTCTGAAACTCCCGGTAGTATTTGCTTCAGGACAACCGGGCGGGATTTATGAAAGATTTAACGACTGAATTGCTGCGCGAGAAATTCGTCCTGCACGACCCGGGCGCTGTCGCCGCCGGAAAAGGCCCGACAATCGCCCTCAGCAACCGCGTGGTTGTTCCCCTGAAAAACGAAAAAGGCGCGGTGCAGGAAACCATGATTGTCCGCGCCCACAATATGCATTCCGCCATACGCATGGCGGCACGCCTGATCCAGTCCTTCAACAGCGGCGGGCCTATTCTCGACCGGCCCAACCCCTATGACTGGGAAGCGGCGTGGGATGTCGTGTCGGGCGATTACGAACAGAATTTTAATCCGCAGCGCTGGATCGCGATCTACAACAACGGCAAGGTGATTTTTGAAAAAGGCGAGCGCCATGCCCTCCTCGACATCATCGAAAAATGCTGCGGCTCGCTCAAAACCAGATACGAAGAATGCATCCCGCTGGCCGAGAATATCATCCGCCAGAGCGGCAAGGCGGTGCGGATCGAATATGACGGCAACGTTGCGCTGAACGTCAACCTGGAGAAGCAACAGGGCCGCATCGGGGTTATCTTGCGCAGCGCGGACAAAACCACCACGTTCAATTTCTCGATCTCGACGAAGAAAGATACCGGGCTGAATTACCCGCAATGCCTCGGCGCGGGGGCGGCCTTCCTCGAAGGCATCCAGCTGGCATTCATGGTCGGGATGAACGGCGAGAAAATCAAGCGCGGCATCATCGCCCGTCATTCACCGGAAGAAAAGCAGACGCGCGAGGCGGCTGTGCGCCTGTCGCGGCTGAATGCCGAAATCGCCAATCTTGAGGGAAGTTTTGAAGTGCGCTACCGCCCGGAAAAACCGGAATTCGGGCTGATCGTCGGCGATGCCGAGAAACTGGCCCAGAAAATCCTCGCCCCTCCCGGGAAGAAAGCTTAAGCCGCTTTCGTCATACTCCGCAGGACGTAATGCAGGATGCCGCCGTTTTTGTAATATTCAATCTCGTCCAGCGTATCGATGCGGCACATCGCGGTGACCTGCTCCGTCTTGCCGTTCGCGCGGTGGATTGTCACAACAACGTCCTGACGGGGCTTGAGGCCCTTTTCGATACCGCCGATGTCATAGGTTTCCGTACCGTCGAGCTTCAGCGTCTGGCGCGTCATGCCATCCTTGAATTGCAGCGGCAGAACGCCCATGCCGACCAAATTCGAGCGGTGGATACGTTCAAAACTTTCAGCGATGACGGCGCGAACGCCGAGCAAGGTCGTGCCCTTCGCCGCCCAGTCGCGGGATGAACCCGTGCCGTATTCTTTACCGGCGACCACGATCAGCGGCGTGCCGTTTTTCTGGTATTTCATCGAAGCATCATAAATCGGCAATTGCTCGCCGCTTGGGATGTGTTTCGTGATGCCGCCCTCGGTGCCGGGGACCATTTCGTTCTTGGTGCGGATATTGGCGAAGGTGCCGCGCATCATGATTTCGTGGTTGCCGCGACGCGCGCCGTAGGAGTTGAAATCCACGGCTTGCACTTTGTGTTCAATCAAATATTTTCCAGCCGGAGAGTCTTTCTTGATGGAGCCTGCGGGCGAAATGTGGTCGGTCGTGACCGAGTCCGACAAAATCGCGAGTGCATAGGCGCCGGTAATGTCCTTCACGTCACGCGGCTTGTGCTGCATGCCCGAGAAGTAAGGCGGGTTTTTCACGTAAGTGGAATTGCCCTGCCAGTCATAGGTTTCACCGCCGGCTGCGCCGCCGATTTTTTGCCATTCAGGCGGACCTTTGAAGACGTCCGCATAGCGCGAGCGGAACATTTCCGGCGTCAGGCAGAATTCGATGGTCTTGGCGATATCTTCGTTCGAGGGCCAGATGTCTTTCAGGAAAACATCCTTGCCGTCTTTGCCTTTGCCGATCGGCTCTTTCAGCAGGTCGATCTTCATGTTCCCGGCCAGCGCATATGCCACCACGAGCGGCGGCGAAGCGAGGTAGTTTGATTTCACATGCGGGTTGATGCGGCCTTCGAAGTTGCGGTTGCCCGAAAGCACGCCGCAGACATCAAGATTCCCGGTTTCAACCGCCTTGGCGATATTGTCCGGGAGCGGACCGGAGTTGCCGATGCAGGTCGTGCAGCCGTAACCCACTAAGTTAAAGCCCATGGCATCGAGATCAGCCGAAAGATTGGCCTTGTCGAGATATTCAGTAACAACCTGCGATCCGGGGGCGAGAGACGTTTTCACCCATGGCTTGACCATCAGGCCCTTTGCCTTCGCGTTACGCGCCAGAAGACCGGCGGCAACCATGACAGACGGGTTTGACGTGTTCGTGCAGCTTGTGATGGCGGCGATAACAACGGCGCCGTGCTCAAGTTTGTAATTCGCGCCGTCCACAGCGATGGCTTTTGACACAGCCTCGCTATGACCGCCTTCCGCCACCATGGCACCGGAGGCGCCATTGGGATTAAGCGTTGTTTCAAGATGCTTTTTGTATTCGGCTGCGGATTTGGACAATTCAATTTTATCCTGCGGGCGTTTCGGACCGGCGATGGACGGCTCAACCGTGCCCATATCCAGTTCGAGAGTGTCCGTAAAAACAGGATCAGCAGACGACGCATCGCGCCACATACCTTGTTCCTTGGCGTAAGCTTCGACGAGTTTCGTGCGGTGCTTGTCGCGGCCTGTGAATTCAAGATAGCGAATTGTTTCGGCATCGATCGGGAAGAAGCCGCATGTCGCGCCATATTCCGGGGCCATGTTGGCGATTGTTGCGCGGTCGGCGAGCGACAAATGGTCGAGGCCTGGGCCGAAGAATTCAACGAATTTATTCACGACGCCCTTTTTACGGAGCATCTGCGTGACGGTAAGGACGAGGTCCGTTGCCGTCGTTCCTTCTTTCATCTTGCCCTTCAATTTAAAGCCGATGACTTCAGGGATAAGCATGGAGACAGGCTGCCCTAACATTGCGGCTTCGGCTTCGATACCGCCAACGCCCCAGCCGAGAACGGCCAGACCGTTGACCATCGTGGTGTGCGAGTCCGTGCCCACCAGCGTGTCAGGATAAGCGACGGGGCGGCCTTTTTTAGCGCCTTCATCGGGCTGCACCCAGATTGTCTGGGCGAGATATTCGAGGTTCACCTGGTGACAAATTCCTGTGCCCGGTGGAACGACGCGGAAATTCTTGAAGGCTTTCTGGCCCCAGCGCAAAAACGCATAGCGTTCATGGTTGCGTTCAAATTCGATATCGACGTTCTGCTGGAACGCGGATTTGTTGCCGAACGCATCGACCATGACCGAGTGGTCGATGACGAGGTCGACGGGAACCAACGGGTTAATCTTTTGCGGGTCGCCGCCGAGGGCGGCCATCGCTTCGCGCATCGCGGCGAGGTCGACGACGGCGGGAACGCCGGTGAAATCCTGCATCAACACGCGCGCGGGGCGGTATGCGATTTCGCGGTCGGAGCGTTTATCCTTGAGCCAGCCATGCAAAGCCTTGACGTCGTCGGTGTTGACCGTGCGGTTGTCCTCGAAGCGGAGCAAATTCTCAAGAAGCACTTTCAGTGTGTAAGGCAACTTGCTGATATCGCCGATTTTTTCAGCAGCCGCTTTCAGGCTGAAATAATCATATTCCTTGCCGTCTACTTTAAGAGTTTTACGGGTGCCCAGTGTGTCATGGCCGGTGCGAGTCATAGTGTAAATCCTTTGGATATGTCATTGAGACGTTAGGAAAAACACGCAGAAGAAGTCCACGTGAGATTTTACACTAAGCGGTGGGGGTTAAAAAGGGATTAATAGCCGGGCTGAGGCCGCGGCGACTGGTGCGCCTGTATGCGCTCATCCAGTTTCCTTAAATTTTCAATCATATCCGCATCCGGCATACGAAAGGCCTGAAACATCCCGACCTGAACAGCTGCCGCGGCTTCCTGCGGATTGGCTTCTGCCAGGTGAAGCTCGGCCAGGTAATAATAAGACTGAGGCTGATGGGGATTCCGGTCGATTGCCGCATGAAAGCATTGTTTGGCCTCAACGGATTTTTTCTGTTTTGTCAAAGTCGCGCCCAGGCCATTCAGCATATGAGGATCGCCGGGGCTAGCCTCCAGCGCCTTACGGAAAAGCACTTCCGCATGCCTTGTATCAGAAGAGATCAGGTAAGACGTCGCGCAGGCCCCCAAAGCAGCCAGGCTTTTTGGATCGGCAGCAACAGCGCGGGCATAATAAGCTAGGCCACATTTGCGCTGATCGATTGCATCCATAAGACGGCCCATCAGAAGCAAGGCGCCGACATCGCGCTGATCATGATTCAAAGCCCGCAGCGCCTCATCCTTGGCGCGCGTCCATAAGTTGCGATCATTCTGCAACTCTTCGATGGTGTAATGCCCGTTGTTCATTCCGCCCGCATTTATAGATTTTTTTGGGTTTTTTGCAATATAAGCAGGCGCTTATCCTAGAAAAATATTTATAATATGTCAAATTATATATGGAATAGGCGACGGGCCTGAAAAGCATGATTCGAACAAGAAAGACGGCCTGAAGGGCGAAAAAATGCCCTCCCAAACCGTTGTTTCAGGACTATTCAGGAAAATTTATATATGGGAATCAATGGCTTGCCAAATACCCTAAAAACAGCATTTTCCGCCCACTTTTCCGCCACAATTGAAACCGATACTGATAATACAGGCACCAGAGATCAGAATTCTAAGTTCCTCTCTAACGCCGGTTAGCTCACGAAGAATTTGAAGCCGCTGCCCCTACCAGGCAGCGGTTTTCGCTTTCCTGGGGTTTAAGCGCTGTGAGAGTTCACGCATGCTTTATTAGGCATAAGACGGGTTGTCCCGCTAGTAAAAAGGGCGTAGGAATCAATAATTCAACAACCAATAGAGTAGACTTGCGAATGAAAGTTCTCATTTTGATACTGGCCACAATTGCTATGATTTTACCCTCTTTTGCATACGCACATGGCGGCGGATGTCGCCAGGCAGACAAACCTCTGTGCTGCCACATGGATAACAGCACCGGAACGGTTCACTGCCACTAATTCAGCGATTCTTCTTTTTGGAGGTCACGTTGGTAGGCGGTTTGAAATCGGGGCACTGCGCGCTCACGCCGTTATATTCTTCCACATTGTCGATGGCGTTCTGCGCTTCCATGCGATCAAGCTCCATTCTTTTATATTCCTGATCGATGACCTGGCTAACGACTTTCGTCATGCGATCTGCCATGGCCTGCGCGTGCTCGGGCGCGACGGGCTGGGCACGGAAACCACGCTCCTTCAGCGCGGCGTAGATTTTCTTGCCCATAACGCCCGCATATTTGTTCACGATTTTGCGATCCGCCTGCACATGCTTCATCTCGTGATCGATGACGGCCTTGCGCATGCAGGGATCGTTATAGACTTCGCGGGCGATGACGATGGTCGGGCTGATCTGGATCGGGAGGGTGACTTGATCGTACCAGATGCAGACCGCGCCGATCCGCTGATCGTATTTATGATCGAGCTTGATCGTCGGCTGCATCCGGATTTCGCCCTCCATATAGCCCTGCGTCATGGTCACGCCGTGGAAGCCATAGGGGTTGATCGTATCCGTTTTGGTGGCCTGGAGCTGCGCCATGGTTTTTGAATAATCGTAGGTGACGTCTTTGGCGCTGGGAATAACGCTGATTTCGGCGGTCTTGACGTGCGGGCACGGATTCGCCGCCGGCTGCGATGCCGCCAGCGTCAGAAGAGTGCCAGCCATAAGGAAATCCAAGCCCAACATTCCCTTATTTTATACCAGAACAGCTTAAGGAAATATAAGGAATATCCGCTTCTCCTGTATTTGCCGGGGACGGCAATTGTGCTAGACAGGATGAAGGACAACTTAAAGGAAAACGCTCATGTACACGATCATTTACCTTATCAACCTGGCCTTTAATGTTTACGTGGGAATTATCCTGCTCCAGGTGGCCGTCAGCTGGCTGATCAATTTCGAAGTGATTAACGCCAGCAACGAACGGGCCCAGAATCTTGTCCAGCTTCTCAAAAAGGCGACCGATCCCGTTTATAAACCGATTCAGAAATACGTTCCGCCCATCGGCGGTATCGATGTCACGCCGCTGATCATCATCATCCTGTTGTCGATCCTCAAAAGCGTGCTGATCAGCGTTTTGATTTAAAAACGATGGCATCCCCGAAATCCATGCCCGCCAAGGCGAACATCATCGACGGAAAATCGATTGCCGCCGGTTTGCGCGCCGATATCGCTGCCGACGTTGCGGGTTTGGGTTTCAAGCCGGGACTGGCCGTTATCCTGGTCGGCGACGACCCGGCCTCGCATGTGTATGTCGGCAATAAAATCAAGGCCTGCAAGGAAGCCGGTTTCGAAAGCTATGAAGTCCGCATGGCGGAAAACTGCAGACAGCAGGATGTACGCGACGCCATCAATGCCCTGAATGCCAACCCGGAAGTGCATGGCATTCTGCTGCAGCTTCCCCTGCCCGCGCATCTTGAAGGAGACGAATTAATCCAGATGATCGATCCGGCGAAAGATGTTGACGGGCTGACGCTGCGCAATGTCGGCGCCTTGGTGGCCGGACTGCCGGGCATGGTTCCATGCACGCCGCAGGGATCGCTGCTGCTGATTAAAAGCGTGACGAAAGACCTGACGGGGAAAAATGCCGTGGTGATCGGGCGCTCGCTGCTGTTCGGAAAACCGATGGCGCAGCTTCTGCTTGCCGAGAATTGCACGGTGACGCAGGCGCATTCGAAAACGAAAGACCTGGCCGGTGTTTGCCGCAATGCCGATATTCTTGTCGCCGCTGTGGGCCGTCCGAAAATGGTCAAGGGCGACTGGATCAAACAAGGCGCCATTGTCATCGATGTAGGCATTAATCGCCTTGAGACGGGAAAGCTCTGCGGCGATGTGGATTACGAAGAGGCCCTTGGCGTGGCCGGCGCCATCACGCCCGTTCCCGGCGGCGTCGGGCCGATGACCATCGCCTGCCTGCTGGCGAATACGCTGAAAGCCGCGCAAGCGCCTTAACTAATAGACCATCGCCCGGAACATCATGTACCCGCTGAGGATCTCGTGGGATTTTCTGGCGGCTTCGTAGTGCCGGGCAAATTCAAGACGGTCTTCATTTTTGTCGAATTTGAAGTTCGGATCTTTGTAGGTGTAGTAATCCTGCCGATCGAGCAGGAATTTAAGCAAAATTTCGTTCTTTTCAAGCCAGACGTCGCTCTCGGCCAGGAACGCATTCACCACGCCTGAATTATATTTGAACATCGTACGCGCATCAGAAGCTGAGGGATTCTCGTCGATGATTTTTTGAATCTCCCCGGCTTCCTTCTGCAATTCCTGGCGCCAGTATTTGTGAACGATTTTCGCCCTGCCGATATTTTTCAGCTCCTGTTCGAGCCTTGTGCTGTTCCCCAGGACTTCCGGTCCGGCGATGTGGGCCATATAGCGGCGGATCTCGTAGCCGTAGTGATCATATTCGGGCGGGACATCCACCTTGATGCCGTACAGCAGGCGGTCGACGCGTTCACGCAGCGAAGCGGGCGGCGCCGGCTTGAGATATTTGACGACGGGATAATCAGGCTCAGCCGGGGCGGGGCTCAGGAAGTCCTTATCGGAAGTGGTATATCCCGGCATCTGCGCCTGCAGCGCGGCAGGACAAAGGGCGGCAAACGCGGCGATCAATAAAAACCGTTTTATCAATACAACCTTGGTCCGCACTTATTCCCCCTGGGCGACCGTGAAACCCGGAACGCCATTAAAGGTGTTCAACATGGCGGAGTTGGTGAAATTGAGGTCAGCCTCGTTCATGTTTGTCATCAATTCCAGCACCTCGGATGTTCTGACCGTTCCGCCATTTTTCGCCTTGAAGCGCAGGCGCCAGTTGTCGGAGCAGAATGTTTCCGGGTTTCCATCGGGCCAGACTTTCGTGCCGCGGTTGGAAATCATGGTGAGTTCAAGATTGTCGGTGATGCAGGGTTTGATTTTTTCAACGAGCTTTTCAACCGTTGTGCCCCAGTTCACGCCGATATCAACGCCGACGCGTTCTTTTTTTTCATCAACGTAGGCTTTCAGGCGCGGCATGGTCATGCCGCCGGCGCTGGCGCCGCTGTAATCAACGGCTTTCATGCGCTCGGGTTTCTGGCCGAGGCGCGCGATGACGGCCTTGCAGAAACCATCGGTGCCGACTTTTTCCTTGGAATTTTTCGGGCGGAAAATATCGCCGGTGTGAATGCCGTCTTCAATCGTTTTCAGCCAGGCATTGTGGATGGTCGTCGCGGCGTCGCCCTGCCCGATATGAACAAGCATCATGATAGCACCGAGCAACAGGCCGGACGGGTTGGCGATGCCCTTGCCTGCGATATCCGGCGCGGAGCCGTGGACAGCTTCGAACATCGCGAAATCGACGCCGATATTGGAGGAGCCGCCAAGGCCGACGGAGCCCGTGACTTCCGCCGCGACGTCCGACAAAATATCGCCGTACAAATTCGGCAGAACGATCATGTCGAACATATGCGGCGATGAAGCGACCTTGGCCGTGCCGATGTCGATGATCATGTGGTCCTGCTTGATTTCCGGGTATTCCTTGCCAATCTCGTCGAAGATTTTATGAAACAGGCCATCGGACAATTTCATGATGTTGTCCTTGGTCATGCAGGTGAGTTTTTTGCGGCCATTGGCTTTCGCGTATTCAAAAGCGTAGCGCACAATGCGTTCGGTTCCCGGGCGGGAAATCAGTTTCAGCGAGGCCATGACTTCCTGGCTTTGGCGGTATTCGATGCCGCCATAGAGGTCTTCCTCGTTCTCGCGGATGATGACCATGTCCATGTTCGGGTGGTTGGTTTCAACATAGGGCGCGTAAGACACGCACGGGCGCACGTTGGCATAGAGGCTCAGCGATTTGCGGATGGTGACGTTGAGAGATTTAAATCCCCCGCCCTGCGGCGTGGTGATCGGCGCTTTCAGGAAAACCCGTGTGCGGCGCAGGGAATCCCACGATGATTCCTCGATGCCGTTTTTGACGCCCTTGTCATAGACGCTCATGCCGATGGCGATTTCATCGATTTCGAGTTTTGCGCCGCCAGCCTCAAGAATTTTCAATGTCGCGTCCATGATTTCTGGACCGATGCCGTCGCCGCGCGCGACCGTGATGGGAATGGATTTGGATGATTTGCTGAACATATGGAGGAACCCCCGTTGTGATGGAGGCGATTCTAGCACCGTTTTATGGGCCTGTCATTGGCTTCTCTGCGCGAGGCGAATGATTCCATAACCGATGAGTGCCGACAGAATGGACCCGGCCAGAACACCCACACGGATGGAGGCCTGCAATTCCGGCCCGGCGAAAGCCAGCCCGCCGATAAACAATGACATGGTGAAGCCGATGCCGCAGAGAACGGACAGGCCGTAGAGCTGGAACCAATTGGTCTCTTTCGGCATGGGCGAAAGACCGGTTTTTACGGCAAGAAATATCGTGCCGAAAATGCCGAGCTGCTTGCCGATGAACAGACCGGCGATAATGCCGAGCGTTAAAGGTTCGGCCAAAGAATGCAAACCCATACCGGTGAATGGAACGCCCGCATTGACGAAAGCAAACAGCGGCAAAATGCCGAACGCCACCCAGGGATGGATTTTATGAATCAGGGCATCCAGAAAACGGCGCGGCGTGAAGATTGCCGCGACAAGGGCGATCTCTATAAATATGTGCGAGAGAATATCGCCGGAATAAAACAGGCCCATAATCAGGATGGCGCCGAGATCATCGAGCACGGCAATGGCGGTGAGGAGGATTTTGAGCTGGATCGGCGCGCGTGTTCCCAAAAGGCTGAGAACGCCGAGCGCAAACGCGATGTCGGTGGCGGCGGGAATGGCCCAGCCGTGATGGTTGGCGGGAATGTCCTTGTTGATGAATAAATAAACGAGCGCGGGAATGACCATACCCCCCGCCGCAGCCAGCGCTGGGAGCAGCGCCTGGGCGCGCGTCGATAACTCGCCCTGAACAAATTCGCGCTTGATCTCCAGCCCGACGACGAAAAAGAAAACCGCCATCAAGCCGTCATTGATCCAGTGCGAAGAGTGTTTTGAAAATTCATCATAAAGCGGATAAAGCGGCGAGTTGGCAGCAAGAATGGCCAGAAGCGCCGTCAGGCATAATATAATGCCGGAAGCGGATTCCATTTTGATAAAGGCGGCGATAGGACGCGGCAGTTCCATGGGGCCTTATTTCTTTGGCGTAACCCAACCGATGATTTCACTGCCGGGTGCAGGCGTTTTCTTTTCCTCGCTTCTTTTATAGACGTAGATGCCGAGCACTGAAAGGCCCATTCCCCAGATAATACTTAAATTACCCATGGCGTTGATGACGAAAGCGGATTTTTCCGTCTGGAAAACGATGACATACGCGATAGCCAGCATCTGCGCCGCCCATGTGACGGCCATAAAGTAACCAAAAGTCGGGCGCATGCGGCGGACATACAGATCGCTGGAGGCGATTTCGGCACGGACGGTTTCGTTGCCTTCGGACAGTGTCGATTGGTATTGCGCGAGTTCCAGCCCGGCCATTTTTTCGGCGTGGCGGTTGGCCTCGGCGATTTGTTCGGGGGAAATTTCGCCTGTTTTAATTGCACCGGTGATTTTTCCCAGAGCTTCGGCGGCGTTTTTGCCGAGAGGGGAATCCATTTTGCCGACGGCTTCGGTCAGGATGGCGATGAGAACAGGAATGCTGATTTGTGAAATGAGTGCAGAAAGCATAAAAACTCCTTCGCCGCTAATAGGCGGCGTGCTTGAACGTTCAGAAAATGAAATTAAAAAATCAATGGAAATAGATCAGGAACAAAGCGGCCAAAGAAAGCATGCCTGCGAGCGTTCCTGTAAACCCGCCGAGGACAAAACCCCTCCAGGCAGGCAACGCACGCTTTCGATAAACCCATGTGCCTACAAGAGCCAGAACAAATGCAAAGATGCATATAAAAAAGAACACAATAAGTCCGAAAGTAGTTGTTGGATCACTCATTTTTTTGCTCCTCATCTATATCCTGCCATGTAATTCTGCGACTTACCAGCTTGCCATTTTTGAGATTCATCGTTGCATTCATCCTTTGCTGCCACTGCGAGTGAATATTAAAATTTTGCGCGCGCCCCGCTTCCTCAAGTGCATACGCGCCAGCTCCGAAAGGTTTCATTGTTTCAAAATCATACAGGTCTTCCCAGCGATGCGTAACAATGCCCTCAAGAGAAATGTTGTTGTTATGTCTTTTTGCTGTGAAATTGCCTTCAGATTTTAAAAAGCTAGTTCCTGATGACAAATATTCATCTAAATCTCCACGTAAAAAATGACTGCGAGAAGGCTCCAGATTTGTTATTATTTTCAACGGAAGAAGTCCAATTTCATAGTCCCAGTTATCTTTCAGATTTATGCTGTGTCCGGGTTTTAATTTCAAAAGCTGAGATCCCAGTTTTTCTGTTTTAGAAAAACTTCTGTTAAATCTTTCCCTGTTTGATTTTTCGGCATCGCGGATAAAGTCTTTTTTTCGTACTTCGGCGGCATCCAAAATTCTTACAGGGCCTGATTTGTCTAAAAAATATTCAAGATTTTCTGCTGCTTTCTTGTAACCATACTCCCTGCCTGTCCGAACGTATCCACGATAAGTGCTTTCGACACTATCCAAAAATTCTTTTTCGTTATAGTCGGGCGATACTTTCTTTGACTGATATTCACGCACATAGGTTTTTATCTGTCTTTCGTTTTCTTTGTGTGCATATCGATTCAGATTTTCTGAAATTTTATCAAGATTGATGTTAAGCCCGAAAAATTTTGTGAATGACATCGGATTATCCTTCCATGAGTTTGTAGAAAATATGGTTGCCGATAGCGGCGACGGGTGTTTCGCCGCGGGCCCAGTACGGATCAATGCCGCGCGCGTGATAATGCGTGGCATTGTTGGTGGAATCTTCGATTGTTCCGGCGGCGGCGCGGCGGGCGATGCGCAGGGCCGTCGCGAAATACAAATCTTTTTCGTCGACGGCCTGAAGTTTGCGGAAATTCGGGTCGGAGCGGTTCCAGCAGGAAAACTGATACGGTTTCTGGCAGACCTGGATGATGTTGCCGCCCCACCAGAATTTTCCGCCTTTTTCATCGGCGCATTTAACGCGGTTGAGGATGACATTCGCCACGGCTTCCATGCCGGGCACGCCCTCGCCCCGCGCCTCGCCCCGCGCCTCGCCCCAGAGTGTGCGGGCCAGCGTGTCGATTTCGATGTTGCGGTAAAATTCGATCATGTCCTTGTCCTTGATCGTTTTCGGGCGCGCGTTTTTTGCGCCTAAAGCGATGAGCTTCGGCTTTTTCATGGGATTTTCCTTTCAGAATTATCGTCATTGCGAGGAGCAAAGCGACGAAGCAATCCAGATCCCCGCTTTCGCGGGGAACACAGAAAAAACTGGATTTCTTCGCCTTCGGCTCGCAATGACGGGTGGATTTACTATTTTTTTGCCTGCAGCGCCTCGGCCTTCAGCGCGGTGACGTCGAGTTTTGCCTCGATGCGCAGCAGGTGGCCGGTGAGCCGCGATTCCAGATCGCGCATATCAGTTTGCGAAGCGTAGGTTTTTGCGACTTCCAGCTTGAACGAGGTGAGCGCGTCGCGGAGCTGGTCGCTGCGACGGGCGAGAAGCGCGTGGAGATGATCCACCGCGTCCTCGCCGTCCTGGCGCGTCCGCCAGATGAGCCAGAAGAGGCCGGCCATGGCCGGCAGGTCGAAAATCGTGACCCACCAGACCAGATCCTGTGAAATATTGATCATGTTGTTCCTTTATATTTCGAAGTCGGTGTTGGCTTTGTGGTTTTTTGCGCCCTTCATCCAGTTGTGATTGCCGGAGCCATAGAGACGCGGCAGACGCACGGGCTGCTGGGCGATGGCACCCGCGACGGCATCTAACCCGTCATCATGGCCGCGCGATAGTCCCGGTCGCCATTCCTGCATTTCCATTATGAACGGCGTTTGCAGAACGGACTGATGGACGAACAACCGCCTTGCGGCGAGAACGGCGTCGAAGGCTTCGAGAATGCGCAAATCCTTGGGCCGCGTGGATGTAATTTCCTTCACCGTGCACGGCGCCTTTCCGCTTGCGATTTCATTGCGCAGGATCGTCGGCAGAAATTTGCCGATGCCGTTGATTTCGACAGAGAGCGATGGAAGGTAATAATCTTTGGCGATTTTTGTGACCTGGCGGCATTGCCAGGTGGCTTCGTCAGTTTCATCGCGACCGGTCGTCTCCAGATAGACAAGGCGGTGGAGATAAAGATTGCCTTGAACGTCGGCGAACATGACGGCAAGAACCGAGCGGTCGCCACGCGCGGAACCAAATGACGGATCCCACCAGCACGACGCCGCGACAAGTTTTTCCGGGCCAAGGAAAAGAACCTGGAGTTCCCTGGAATAATCAAGCTCGTCATCGTAGGGGCGCAGCAGCGCGGGATTTAGCCGCCCTTCCACGATGCTCACGGGCTTCAGCAGCATCTGCGAGGCGAATTTGTTCGGGCCGGTTTGCAGTTTCAGCCGCTCGAGAGCATAGGGAGAATATTTCTCCGGCCAGACGCTGTCGCCCTTGCTGTCCAGAATTGGCAGGACAAGGCGCGTGAAGCCTTTCAAAAATTCCTGCTCCTCGCCGATTTGCGTGCGCGGGCTGTCGGCATAGATGCTGTAATAGCTGTGCGGCGTGCCGATATAAAGCTGCGTGCCGCCGGGTGTCAGAACATAATCGATCTCCATCAGGCGTTCGCGCAGGTCATTGCGTTTTTCAGCCGTGTCGCAGGTGTTGGGCACTTCGACGTCGTCGCAGATGATGATATCAGCGCGGCTGCCGGTAATGTTTGACGTGATGCCGCGCGCGATCATCGACGGATCGCGCAGCTGTATCATGCGTTTGACGGTGAAGCGGCTGCCCGCCCATTGATCGGGCCTATCCGGTTTCATGTGCGGAGTCAGCGGGTGAAGCTCGATGATTTTCTTCACCTGCCGCACCATCTTGCGCGCGAGGATGGAGTCCGCCGCCAAAACAAGGATACGCAAATCCGCATTGCGATATAAAAGCCATGCCGCGAAAAGCCCGGCCATCGTGCTTTTGCCGCTGGCGCGGAACGCCATGAGCAGCAAATTCGTGTTTTTATTTTTCCAGTTCTATTCAAGCCATAAGGCCATTCTCCTGTGAAGGTCGGGGGTTACGAGGCCCATTTTCTGGTTCCAGAGAACCGTGAACAACGTAAAGTCGGCCTCTTTAATATCGAAGCGGCTCATGGGATTGAATCTCCTTTTCGGCTTCTGCCAATGCAGTTTCAAGTTCTGGATTTTGGTCGTCCGGTTTTTCAGGCGGCATCATTTTGAGCAGATAGGCGATATGCGACGCGCATATTTTCAGCGCGGCGTGATGTTCTTTCAGGTCTTTGGAGTTTTCCGGGTCTTCATTAAGAAATTTTTCGTAGGATGCCAGGGCGGCTTCCAGCGCACGTGGCAGTAATTCGGCAACGCGCTGCCGCGCCCGTTGCCGGTCGTTTATATCGTTCATGATTTTCCTGATTTTATTTTATATTTTGTGAACTGACGTTCAGATCTACCGGGCCTTTGATACCCGGGATTCGTGCGTTGTCCGCATATTGCCAGACCGCCCAGATTGGGAATATTTTCTGATCTGGCACCTTGAAAACATCACGAATCCAGAAAGGATAAGATTCAAATTCTGTTCCCTTAAGATACTCGCGGTGGAACTGATAGGTCGTATAGAGTACAGGCTTGGTAGCATAATGCTCCTCAATTGCAGTAGTATAATCACGAAGCTCGTTTAAAAAAAATTCACGTGACGGTCGTTTTTTACAATTCCCTACAAATTCCAGATCAACAACAGGTGGCAAAGCATCCTTTTCAAGCGGGACATAAGCTACGAAATTACTTGCTTGTTCTGCACCAACTCTGCAAAGCGTGAAAAAGTGATATGCACCGACAGAAAAACCGTTCAGACGCGCGCTATTCCAATTTTCTGTAAATTTTCTATCTTTGTAGTCCCCTCCTTCTGTGGCTTTAATATAGACAAACTGAATTTTATCTTTCGGTACATCAAGCCAATCGATATCACCTTGATGATGCGAAATATCAAGACCCTGCACGGGATATTTATCTAAAGGCGGGTAATTAAAGCGCCAATAACCGGCCATATAAGAAACAAATGCTGCAAAAAATAAAAGGAAAAGAAAACCAGTTAAACAAACTGATTTTTTAATCAAGATTTTTCCAGGGTTTTTTCTTGTATGTACTTCCGACATAATTGCCAAATTCACTAATATTTTCTGCCTGTAAATTATTCCAAAGAGTGCCTATTTTTTCAGGAGTCGGCGTATTAACCCGATCACGTATGCGCTTTAGAAGGAGAGCGCCAGTCTCAATGTTCGTGTTTGAATCGTATATATCTTCTCGTTGCTTCGCAACCAGGTCCGCCCATTTACTTTTATGAATATTCATCGGAAGAACCGTCTTAGAGGTATGACTTGCGTCGAATGGAAGACCGTACCATCCCTTTGCATTCTCAGCGTAGACGATGGCCCTTGTAAGATCTGGATCTATATTATTTTTTTCTGAGTGTTGAAGAATTTCTTTATTAAATTTTTTCACGGCCCTTTTCCCAAGATAATCTATAGTCGACACGTCAGATATCATTTGATCCGCAGCGTCTTTCAAATTTTCAAATATATTTCTCTTTCCTTCGTTCCGAGACAACCTCCGCTCTTCTATTTCAAAAACTGCAGAGATATTTTCTTTAATTGATCTTTCTCTGTCTATTCCCAAATTTAAAATTGTCTTGAATGGTCCGAATATTTCAAAAGGTCCAAACATTTCATTTTTTACCATACTTACTTCTCCTGAAAATTAGAATCTTGAAATAATAAACCACTGCCCACCATCGGAGACGACCGTGATCGCGTCGTATTGATCGGAAAGAATTTGCGATGACTGATCGGGGCCGGAGCCGCTCCAGCTCATGCCGAGGTCGCAGCGCGCCACATACATCGCCCGGTTGCCGTCCGGGGAAATCCCGGCATAAACCGTGCCGTCGGAACAGACATCCCCCACCGTCGGCGATGCGCCGCAAGCGCCGGTCAAACCGGTTGTCACGGTCCAGACATTGGACACTCCGCCTACCGTCACCGTCACATTGCTCGCCGTGTTGTTAGTAGCGGCGCTGGTAGTCCTGACCTGTAAATAACGACCAAACATGGCGATGTTCAGGTTGCTGGCCGTCCAGGCCTGCGTCACCGACGAACAGCCCGCGTCCGAACAGACCTGGTATTGCGGCGAACCGTCGCCGCTGACCGACACGGTGGAATTGCAGCCTGAATCAACGCTGACAATGGGCAGGATGTTCGAGGCCGTCTGCGTGCTGGTCGTCACGTTCGGCGCATCGGTGAAATCGAAAGTCGTCGGCATGGAATCGCAGGCCGCTCCCGCAACGCACACAATCTTCGTGCCGTCATATTTGATAAAATCACCGTTGGCGCAGGTCTGGTTGCCGATTTTTGTGACTTCGCCGTTGGCGTTCGCGCTCAGCATCGCCTTCCACGTTCCGCCCTGACACACCATCAGATGCGTCACGCCTGACATTTCCGGACCGCCGACGGTCAAAAATTGCTGCGCCGTGGAACAGGCACTTCCCGGCGCAGGTTCAGCGCGAGCGGGATTGGGCAGAATGACAACAATCGCCATGGCGAAGAATAAAGCAAAAAGAAAAACGGGGGGAAACTTACGGCGCATCGCCGCCCCCCGTATCCGTCATAACGCCGCTATAATTTACATCACCTTTAACGTGCAGGCCTTTATCGTCTATAATAACGACTTCCTTGCCGCCGATTAAAATCCGGACAACGCCGTTCTTTTCGTCGGTGATGATTTCAGTCTTGCTGCTGGTTGTATCATTGGCAGCGTCTTTTTCGGCATATGACGGGGAAGACGGCTCGGGCCCGGCAGCATGAGCGGGCGCAAAAATAGAAATAATGCAAAAAACAACAAACGAAAAGAAACAGGCGTGGCGGGACAAGCTGTAGAAGCGTCTACAAGTTACCCCCCCCCTTCAAATTATGGGAAATAATATCTGCGCGCATTGCTTTTGTCCCCTTTTTTGCGTGATTAAACACCATTATATGGTCTCACTATTTAGGGCGTGTGGACAATTAATTTGATTACCGGGATTCCCATGAGAATCGAGATGTGATTCACTGTTCATAAGCCGTTGGAGGGGCTTATGAATGGTACGACGGTATGGATTGCGCGACGATCAATG
>Ga0247727_10007878_pt1 | contig 20045 bp, 21 predicted proteins | sample WisWelCaveWW1625_FD_202498 | JGI IMG/M metagenome (GOLD analysis project Ga0247727, IMG submission 202498) | Biofilm microbial communities from Wishing Well Cave, Virginia, United States - WW16-25 | ecosystem: Environmental > Aquatic > Deep subsurface > Groundwater > Cave microbial mat | place... | reverse complement strand
GGCTAGACTCGCCGGGTGGACACCATCGTCGCCGCCGGGACAGGTGTGACCCCGGACGAGCTGACGCGCCTGCGAGACGCCGTCGACGTGGCGCTACCAGCCTATCTCGCCGACCTCGAGCGCCTGGTGAACATCGATTGCGGGAGCTACACGCCCGATGGGGTCGACGAGGTCGGTCGCTGGGTGGCCGCGTTCCTCGCCCGGATCGGTGCCGGGGTGGACGTCCGGCCGGACCCCGCGGGCCGGCTCGGCGCCACCGTGATCGGGACGATCGAGGGCCGCTCAGGCGCGGGCCCCTCGGTCCTGCTCATCGGACACATGGACACGGTGTTCGATCCGGGGACGGCGGCCGAGCGGCCGTTCCGGGTCGAGGACGGCGTCGCCTACGGTCCCGGCGTGACCGACATGAAAGGCGGCCTGCTGACCGGGCTGTACGGGCTCACGGCGCTGCGCGAGCTCGGCGGCGGGTCGTACGCCGGACTGCCGTTCGAGCGGCTGACGTTCATCGCCAACCCGGACGAGGAGATCGGCTCGCCGAGCTCCACGCCCCACATCCGCGAGGCGGCCGCCGCGGCGGACGCCTGCCTCGTCCTCGAGTGCGCCCGGGCGAATGGCGACTTCGTCGCGTCGCGGAAGGCCGTCGTCCACGCCCGGGTCAGCGTGCGCGGGCGCGCCGCTCATGCCGGCGTCGAGCCGGAGAAGGGTCGCAGCGCGATCGTCGCCGCGGCGGACCTGGTGACGCGCCTCCACGCGCTCAACGGCCGCTGGCCCGGCGTCACGGTCAACGTCGGCGTCATCGCTGGCGGCACGCGACCGAACGTCGTCGCCGAGCGCTGCACGCTCGAGGTCGACCTCCGCGCCGTCACCCGGGAGACGCTCGTCGAGGCGGATTCGGAGATCTGCTCGATCATCGCGTCGCCGGCGGTGCCGGATGTCGTCGTCGAGATCGCGGAGGGCGCCCGCTGGTGGCCGATGGAGCGCCTCGAACGCTCCGGCCGGCTCGCCGACCACGTCGTCGGGCTCGCGTCGAGGCTCGGCTTCCGGACGGCCGGCGCCGCCACCGGGGGCGCCTCGGACGCGAACACCACGGCCGGCATGGGCGTTCCGTCGATCGACGGCCTCGGACCGGTCGGCGGCGGCGACCATGCGCCGGCCGAGTACCTGGAGATCGCCTCGATCGTGCCCCGGACGGCACTCCTGGCCGGCCTCCTGCTGGCCATCGGCCGCGACCCCGTCGTCGCCGGCTGGCGCGATCGAGCCTGACCGGCGTGGCCGGGCGTCGCTCCGTCTCGAGCGGCAGCCCGTGGGAGGGCCCGTATGGCTACAGCCGGGCGGTCGTCGTCGGCGACGGTTGCTGGGTCGCCGGGACCACGGATCCGAGCGGCGACCATCCGGGCGACGCCGCCGCCCAGGCCCGTGCCGCTCTCGAGATCATCGAGCGGGCGCTCGGCGCAGCGGGTTTCGCGCTCGACGACGTCGTCCGGACGCGGCTGTACGTGACCGACCCGGCCGACGCGGCTGCGGTCGCGACCGTCCACGGCGAGGTCTTCGGCGCGATCCGGCCGGCGTCGACGCTCGTCGTCGTGCGGGCCCTCATCGAGCCGGGCCTGCTCGTGGAGGTCGAAGCGGAGGCGCGGAGGGCCTGACCGAGCGCGCGCGCCGAGTTCCCGGCGAGCCGGTCAGGGCAGCGGCACGATCCCCCATGCCCGGGCGGCTGCGACCAGCCCCGCCGCGACGACGAGGCCGATGAGCAGGTTGCGGCGCGCGGCGACGACCGTCGCGCACGCCCCGACGGCGAGCCACTCGATGCCGACGTGGAGGGACGTCTGCCGATCCCCGTCGATGGTCACCGTGACGCTCACCGCCGCAAGCGCCATCAGGACGGCCGGGCCGACCAGCCGCAGGTAGCCGAGCACCGGGCGTGGCAGCCGGTCGACGCCCGGAGCGAGGAGTGGTACCGCGCGCCACGGGTACGTCGCCAGGCCCATCAGCGCCGCCAGGACGACGAGCTCCGTCTTCATCTCGACTCGCGCGGGCCCGGCATCGCGAGGCCCGCCAGCGGCCCCAGCAGGCCGCCGGCGAGGATCCCGGCGGCCGGATCCCAGGCCAGCGACACGGCGACCGCGAGGATCGACCCGACGAGCGCCGCCACGACCTCACGCCGGCCGGTCATCAGGCCGACCGCGAGGCCCCCCATCGCCGCCGGGAAGATGACGTCGAGGCCGAACCGCGTCGGGTCCGGGATGCTGCCGCCGACGACGACCCCGACGACGGTGGCGACGTTCCACGGCACGAACGTCGTCCCGAGGGCGGCCCACCAGTAGCCCGGCAGGTCGGCCCGACCGATGCGCCGGAAGTGGGAGATCGAGAGGGCGAACGCCTCGTCGGTGAGGACATGGGCCATGACGGCGCGCACGGGCCGCGGCGTCCGCCCGAGATACGGCGCCAGCGCCGCCGCGTACAGGAAGTGGCGCGCGTTGATGAACGCCGTGAGGATGACGACGCCGAGCCACGAGAAGCCGCCGAGCACGTAGCCGACCGCCGCGAACTGGGCGGCGCCGGCGAAGACGAGCAGGCTCATCGCGGACGCCTCGATCGGCGAGAACCCGGCCGAACGCGCGGCGAGGCCATAGACGAGGCCGAACCCTGACGACGACGCGACGATGCCCAGCCCGTCGATGACGAGCCGGCGGCGCGCCGCGCGGAGGTCTGTGCTGCCCTCGCTCAACGGTCGCGTCGCGGATCAGCGGACGAACGTGCGGCCGCAGGTCCCGTCGCACACCACGACGAGCGCATGGAGATCGCGGGCGTAGCCGGCGACGTGGAGCAGGCCTCGGCAGGCGGCCGTGGGGCACTTCCAGATCCACCAGCGCTCGTGGGCATCGAGCGGGCTCGTAACCTCGGCCAGCGTCGACGCCAGCCCGTCGCGGCGCTCCAGGAGGGCCGCCAGCGAGGCCGCTCGCTCCGCCTCCGACTCGCTCGTGTAGGGGTAGCTCTGGCCGACGTTCGAGGTCACGGCGCCCTCCGGGTCTCGGATCGTCAGGGGAGGGAACGAGGACCGGTGGCGGATCTGTGTGAGCGCGGCCCGCCACCGGCGCCGTGCAGTATCGCACGCTCGTCGAGCGACGCCGCGCTACCAGGTCGCGGGTCGCCCCTCGCTCCGAGGATCGGTGGCGGCGGCCAGCGAGCCACCCAGGGCGGGCCCGCCGTCGACCAGCTCGATCGCGTGGGCGTGCCCGAGCGCGCTGTCGTACGGCGCGGTCGGCTCGATGTCGTGGCCGAGCGACGCCAACCGGTCGATCACGCCGGATGCGAAGCGCGGCTCGAGGCTGACGCGGGTCGGCGGTCCAGGGCTTCGCGCGGGGCCGACGAACCAGCGTGGCGCCCCGACGGCGGTCCCGATGTCGGCCCGCCCGTCGACGAGCGCCGATACGAGCTGCGCCGCGATCTGGGTCTGCGCGTCACCGCCCATGGAGCCGAGGACGACCCACGGTCGCCCATCGCGGAGGAGCATCCCCGGGACCAGCGAGTGGACCGGTCGGCGACTCGGCCCGAGGGCCGCCGCGACGTCCGGGTCGAGAGAGAACGCCTGGCCCCGGTTCTGGAGATGGATCCCCGTCACCGGATCCACGACCCCGGAGCCGAAGCCGCTCGCGTTCGACGCGATGAGGCTGACCGCATCGCCCTTCGCGTCGACGACGGCGAGGTAGCTCGTGCCGCCGACGAGGATCGGCGTCGGCGGCGGCCCCGGGTCCGCCCGCTCGGGATCGATCGCCGCGGCGATCCCCTCGATCCGCGACTCGTCGAGGAGAGCGGCCAACGGCACGGCGACCGCGTCAGGGTCAGCGATCCGGCCGCGATCGACGTACGACGCCTTCGCCGCCTCGATGCCGAGGTGGAGCCAGGCCGGGTCCGCCCAGCCGTCCGGTCCCATCGCCGGCGGATCCGGGGGGACGAACCGGCCAAGCACGGACACGATCTGGAGCGCGATCGCGCCGACCGAGTTCGGCGGATGGGTGAGGTAGCGGACGCCGCGGTAGTCGGCGGCGATGGGCTCGCCCCAGGTGGACGCGTGCCGCCGCAGATCGTCGAGCTCGATGGGCGATCCGGCGGCAGCGAGGGCACCCGCGAGCGCGACCGCCGTCTCGCCCTCGTAGAACTCCTCGAAGCCGCGCTCGGCCAGCCGCCGCAGCGTCGCCGCGAGCGCCGGCAGCCGCAGCGTCTCGCCACTCCGCCACGGCCGACCGGCCGGTCGGTAGACCTCGTGGAAACCATCCGCCCAGGCGCCGCGGCCGGCCGCGATCGCGAGCGCCGTCCGTTCGATCGACCCGCTGAGATCGTCCGAAACCGGGAAGCCGCGGTCGGCCAGCTCGATCGCCGCGTCGAGAACGGCCTCCCGCGACAGGCGGCCGAAGCGCTCGTGCGCCTCCGCCCACGACGCGACCGCGCCAGGGACGGTGATCGGCAGCGGTCCCCGGCGAGGCATGTCGACGAGCCCGCGGGCACGCAGCGTCGCCGCGTCGATCGCGGCGGCCGACCGACCGGAGCCGTTGAGCGCCGAGGTGGTCCCGGCCGCCTCGCTCCAGATGAGCCAGAACGCATCGCCGCCGAGGCCGCAGCCGTTCGGCATGACGACGCCGAGCACGGCGTTCGTGGCGATCGCGGCGTCGACCGCCGACCCTCCCGCCCGAAGGACGTCGAGCCCCGCAGCGGTCGCGAGATGATGCGGCGCGACGACCGCGCCGCGCCTCCCGCGGGCGAGCCGCATCGGGACGAGCGTCGCGTCGTCGTCGGTCGCCGCGGCGGTCGCGCGGGAGTCCGTCACCGAAACGCCGCGCAGGTCAGTCGACGACCGCCGGTCGGGCCGGCCCGGCGAGATAGTGCTCGTGGCGCCGCAGGGACATGAGCGGGACGACGGCGATCCCAAGAAGCGCGAGCGAGGCGCCGAAGATGCCGTCCAGCCCCCACGCCTCGGCTGCAACACCGGCGATCAGCGAGCCGCCGATCTGCCCCAGGCCCAGGAAGACGCTGTACAGGCCCATGATCGCCCCGCGATCCTCCGGATAGGCCTCCGTCACGTCGGCCAGGAGGCCGATCGCCGCCGGCGTCGCCCCGGCGAGGACGAACAGGCCGAACACGGCCGGCAGCCCGAGGAGCGGCAGGGCGACCGAGCCGAGGCCGGCGCTGTGGTTGACGCCGACCGCGCCGGCGACGAGGAGCGCGCCGCCACCGAGCCCGTACAGGATGATCGTCGTCCGGCGCAGGCTCTTGAAACGGTTGCCCCAGTAGATGATCCCGGCGAAGAACAGCAGCCCACCGATCACGAGGCCGAGGCTGATCTGCACCGGCTCGTAACCGCCCATGAGCAGCTGGTCGGCGAAGCGCGGATCGGGCTCGTCGCGCTGGACGAGCTGGAAGATCGTCTGGGTCGTGAACAGGCCCAGCGTGGCGTTGAGCGCGATCCAGGTCGGCGCCAGCAGCCAGACGTGACTCTGGCGGAGGACTCGTCCGTATCGGCCGAGATCGATCCGCCGCGGCGAGGCGAGCCGCTCGGCGCTCGGCTGGACGTCGTGACGGGGATCGACGCCGTAGCGGTAGAGCGCGAGCGAGACCCCGTAGAACACGCCGTTGAGCAGGAACGCCTCCGAACCGAAGAGCTGGAACAGCGGCCCGGCTGCCGCGAAGCCGGCCAGCAGGCCGGCCAGCGTGGCCGCCTCGAAGCGCGCGACGGCGCGACCGCGCAGCCCTTCGTCAAGCGCGGTTGCCGCGGCGATGAAGCCAAGGATGGACGGAACGCTCGCGGCGGTCGCCGAGCCCTCGAGTAGCCGCGTGCCGGTGATGAGCGGCAGGTTCGTCGTCGCCCACGTGACGACGACCGCGACCGCGCCGAAGAACGGTCCGAACTGCATGACCCGGTAGTGGCCGAGACGGTCCGACATGACGCCGAACACGGGCGACAACGCGAGCTCCGAGACGTAGAAGCTGGCGTGGATCACCGCGAATGCGAGCGCCCCCACCTGCTGGCCGGGGCCCGACCCGAGCAGCTGGTCGAGGAGCCCATGGTGGTCGGGGAGGTCAGCCAGGTAATAGACGAGCATCGCGCCGGTGAGGCCGGTGCTGAAGCGGAGGGTGAACGTCCCGGCGAGCACGGCCCACAGCGAGCGATCCATCCGCGGAAGGGTAGCCGCTCGGACGTGCCGGGTGGGACTCGCGACCCGTATCATCGCGCTGGATGCAGCGGCGGCCGGCGCGCCGCCCCGACCACACGGAGGGAGACCACGTGAGCCGCGTCGCCATCGTCACCGATTCCGCATCGGACCTGCCGCCGGAGCGGGCGGCCGCGCAGGGCATCGCGATCGTGCCTCTCGTCGTCAGCTTCGGCGCGCAGAGCTACAAGGCCGGCGTCGACATGTCCATCGACGAGTTCTGGGCCCGGATGACGGCCCCGGACGCGCCGTTCCCGACGACCGCGGCATCCGCCCCGGGCGACTTCAAAGCCGCCTACGACCGCGCGTTCGAGGCGGGCGCCGAGGCGATCGTCTCGGTCCATGTCGCCGGCACCCTGTCCGGGACGATCAAGAGCGCCGAGATCGCGAAGGGCATGCTGCCCGACCGCGAGATCCACATCGTCGACTCGCGCTCGGCCTCGATGGGCGAGGGGATCCTCGCCGAGATCGCAAGCGAGATGGCCGGCCTCGGCGTGTCGGCCGCCGAGATCGCGCGGGTCATCAGTGATCGCGCCGCGGGCATGCGCCTGTTCTTCGCGCTCGACACTCTCGAGTACCTGCGCAAGGGCGGCCGCATCAGCGGTGCCGCAGCGATGATCGGCAGTCTCCTGTCGGTCAAGCCGATCATCGATGTGGTGGAGGGCAAGGTCGACGTGGTCGAGCGCGTCCGCACGCGCGGCAAGGCACGCGAGCGGCTCGCCGAGCTGATGACGGCCAAGCCGATCGACCGGCTCGTCATCCTCCACGCCGCCGATCCCGATGCCGATGCCTTCCGCGATCAGGTCCTGGCGCGCGCGAGCGGCCCATTCGATGCCGCCGCGGTGCCGGTCATCAAGGTCGGCGCATCGATCGGCCCGCACGTCGGGCCGGGGGGCGTGGGCGCCGCGATCCTGTACGCCGGATAGGGCATCGACCGGTCCGTCCGGGCGGGCGGAACCCCCGCGGGGGCCGACGGCGTCCGGCCGCGAAGGTTGCGGGAAGGTTGCGGGAAGGTCGCGCTCCGGTGCTGGGCACGTGGGACGCGGGCTATACTCGGACGAACCCCCCAACCCCAGCCAAGGAGTCCCCCGCACGATGACCACCGAGAACGTCGCCGCGCCGATCAACGCGTGGACCGTGGCGCAGCGGCAGTTCGACCTCGCGGCCGAACGACTCGACATGGATCCCGGACTGCGTCGCGTCCTGCGCGAGCCGCGCCGTGAGCTGACCGTCCATTTCCCGGTGAAGATGGACGACGGCACTGTGCAGGTCTTCACCGGCTACCGCGTCCAGCACAACCTCGGCCGCGGGCCGGCCAAGGGCGGCATCCGCTACCACCAGGACGTCTCGCTCGACGAGGTCAAGGCGCTCGCGATGTGGATGACCTGGAAGTGCGCCGTCGTCGGCATCCCGTACGGCGGCGGCAAGGGTGGCGTCATCGTCGACCCCAAGAAGCTGTCACGCAAGGAAGTGGAGGCGCTGACCCGCCGCTTCACGACCGAGATCGAGGTCCTCATCGGACCCGAGCGGGACATCCCGGCGCCGGACGTGAACACGAACGCCCAGGTGATGGCCTGGATGATGGACACCTACTCGATGCACCAGGGCTACACGGTGCCCGGCGTCGTCACCGGCAAGCCGATCAGCCTCGGCGGCTCCGAAGGCCGCAACGAGGCGACCGCGCGGGGAACCGTCTACTGCATCGTCGAGGCCGCCCGCCACCGCGGCGTCGTCCTGCAGAAGGCGCGCGTGGCGATCCAGGGCTTCGGCAACGCCGGATCGATCGCCGCGCAGCTCATCGCGGGCGAGGGTGCGACGGTCGTCGCCGTGTCCGATTCGACCGGCGGGATCCACAACCCGAACGGCCTCGAGATCGGCAGGGTGATCGCCTGGAAACAGGAGCACGGCACGGTCCAGGGGTTCCCGGGCGCGACGGACATCTCGAATGCGGCCCTGCTGGAGGTCGACTGCGACATCCTCATCCCGGCCGCGCTCGAGAATCAGATCACCGACGCGAACGCCGGGAACATCAAGGCCGGGATCATCGCCGAGGCGGCGAACGGCCCGACGACGCCGGACGCCGACACGATCCTGTTCAAGAACTCGAAGTTCATGATCCCGGACATCCTGTGCAACGCCGGCGGCGTCACGGTGTCCTACTTCGAGTGGGTCCAGGACCTCAACCGCGACCACTGGAGCGAGGCCGTGGTGAACGCCAAGCTCAAGGAGATCATGGTCAAGGCCTTCGTCGAGGTCCTCGCCATCGCCCGGCGGGAGCAGTGCGACATGCGCACGGCCGCCTACCTGCTCGCCCTGCAGCGCGTCGCCGACGCCACCTCCATGCGCGGTCTCTACCCGTAGGTCGGCGCGCCGGAGGCGGGTGCTACCATCGCCGCCATGCTCGACCACGAAGAGAAGTTCCTGTTCAAGGAGGAGATCCTCCACCTCGCGACGGCGATGGGCGAGGGGACCGCGCTCGACAATGTCGAGGACCTGCTGACCGACGTCATCACCAGCCCGCGCTTCGACTCGGAGGTGTTCACACTCGAGCGCAGCCTCCAGGTGATGCTCGGGGCTCGAGCGGGCACTACGCTCGTCGGCCTGCTGACCGTCGCGCCGGAGGTGTTCGACGAGGTCGCCGAGGTCCGCGTCCCGCCGGAGGTCCACGAGCGGCTTGTCGCCTGGCGAGCGCGTTTCGGCCTGGCGATCGACAACGCCCTCAACTTCCTGAACAACCCGGATGGCATCCAGGGCCACAACTTCGCGACCCAGGTCGCCCACGTCGAGGAGCGGCGCGTCCTGCAGGGCCGCCTGACGATGGTCCGCTACAACAACGAGCCGCAGTTCTTCGTCGCCGACTCGGCCGTCTTCCTGGGTCTCGTCACCGACATCCTCGAGCGTCTCGGGCCGTACCTCGAGCCGGACGCGGTGGACGCGGACGCGGTCACGCGACTTCGCGACGCGGTCGCGCTCGTCGAGCGCAAGACGGCCGCGCGCGGCTAGCGCCGACCGCTCACACTGACGCCGGCTCGCGGGACGGACGCGCCGTGCGCCAGCTGTACCTCGCCGCGACCGGCCAGAACCGGGGCAAGACGACGGCCGCCCTCGGGCTCGTCGACGGCTTCCTGCGCCGCGGCCTGCGGACGGGCTTCATGAAGCCCGTCGGCCAGCGGACGATCATCGATCACGGGCAGCCGGCCGACGAGGACGCCGTGCTCATGCACGAGGTCTTCGGCCTCACCGATTCGTACCCGGTGATGAGTCCGGTCCACATCCCGCGCGGCTTCACCAAGTCGTACATCGCGGGCGAGGTCGTCGAGGACCTCGGCGCGAGGGTCGTTGCGGCCCACCGCGCCTTCGCGGACCACGACGTGCTGCTTATCGAGGGCACCGGCCATGCGGGCGTCGGCGCGGTCATCGGCCTGTCGAACGCCGTCGTCGCGGCCCGGCTCGGGGCACCGGCGATCATCATCAGCGAGGGCGGCGTCGGCCGGCCGATCGACGAGATCGTGCTGAATGCGGCGCTCTTCGACCGCCACGGCGTCGACGTCGCCGGCGCCATCGTGAACAAGGTGGACATCGCCGCCCAGCCAGGCATCGCGCGCGTGCTGGCACGCGGTCTCGCGCCGCACGGCATCGCCCTTCTCGGCGTCCTGCCGGTCTCGAAGATCCTCTCGAATCCGACGCTGGAGATGATCCTGGAGGGGGTCGGCGGCGAGCTGCTGCATCCGGGCCCGGACATCGAGCTCGTCATCGACGGCGTCGCGATCGGTGCCATGGAGCCCGGTCACATGCTGGAACGGGTCGGTCCCGGGACGCTCGTCATCGTGCCGGGCGACCGTGAGGACGCGATCCTGGCGCTGACGACGGCCCACCTCGTCGGGCCGCCGAGGGCCGCCAGCCGGGCGGATCTGGCGGGCTCCGAGGCAGCCCCGGATCCGCACGCCGGCGCCGCGATCGGGCTCGTCCTGACCGGCGGCTATCGCCCGCGCAGCGCCGTCGTCGACGCCATCCGCCGGGCCGACCTGTTCGCGACGCTCGTCCGGGAGGACACCTACACCGTGGCGGCGGAGGTCCACGATCTGCTGGTGAAGACGCACCCGGCGGACACGCAGAAGATCGAGCTCATCAAGGCGCTCGTGGCCGAGCACCTCGATGTCGACCGCATCCTGTCCGTCGCGACGGAGCCGACACCGGCCTGAGCGTCGGGCGGTCCGGGGCCGTCGGCCGCTGAGTGCGACCCCGACCCCGGCGAGCACGAGCCCGGCGAGCCCGAGCACGACGAGCGGGCTGATCGTCCCGGTGGCCGGTACGGCTGGCGGCTCGGTCCCGGCAGCCGGGCCCGGCTCGACCACCGCGGGTGGCACGGCGGCGGTGAGCAGGACGCTCTGGAACTCGAACATCATGTCGGAACGCTCGGTCCGGCCGTCCGGATACGTCGCGATGCCGCGGAGCCCGAAGACCGCGTCGACGATCCCGCCGGCCGGCACGACGATCGACGTGGTGTATCTGCCCGGCCCCTCCTCGCGGCCGATCGCCTCGATCGTCTCGCCGACGCCGACGAGCCGGATGAACATCCCGCCGGCGCTGAACGGCGCCAGCGTGCCCGCTTCATCCGAGATCACGCCGACCGTCCAGTGAACGGTGATCGTGCTGCCCGGCTCGGCGTCCCGCGGCAGCGGCGCGGCGAGCTTCGCGATGCCGCCTTCCTTGCCGACGGCGGCCGACGCGAGGATGAGGACGGCAGCGAGTGCCGCGACCGGGGCCGTCGGCTGGATGCTGGGTCGGCGCATCGTGATCCCTCGGATCCGGAGGTGCTGTCGCCGCCTCTACACCATGTCGTGGATGCCGGTTCCCGGTCGCGTCAGGACAATGGCTCGTTGTCGATGAGGCGGACGTCGCTGAAGCGGACGGCGAGCGATAGCAGCGCCGGACCGTCGACCCGCCGGAGCTCGGCGAGCGTGGCTCCGTCGGCGCAGGAGACGTACTCGACGTTCGCGAGGCGCTCGGCCGAGAGCACGTCGCGCATCGCCGCGCGCAACGCGTCCGCCGATCGCTCGCCCGCAGCATGCGCGGCGCGAGCGGCGTTGAGCGCGCGCCACAGGACCGGCGCCGCGGCGCGCTCCGGCGGGCTGAGCCGGGCATTCCGGGACGACATCGCGAGCCCGTCGGGCTCGCGGACCGTCGGGCAGGTCACCACCTCGGTCGGCAGCGCGAGGTCGGCCGCCATCCGCCGGATGACCATCGCCTGCTGGGCGTCCTTCTGTCCGAAGTACGCCCGCTCGGCGCCGACGAGCCCGAACAGCACGGCGACGACGGTCGCGACGCCCTCGAAGTGCCCGGGCCGAGCGGCGCCCTCCAGGGGCCGCGCGATCGCGCCGACCGTCACGTGGGTATCGAAGCCCGGCGGATAGACCTCGCCGACCGGCGGCGCGAAGACGAACGACACGCCCTCGTCGGCACACAGCGCCAGGTCGCGCTCCTGGTTCCGCGGGTAACGCTCGAAGTCCGCCTGGTCGTCGAACTGGCGCGGGTTCACGAAGATCGTCACGACCGTCGTGGCGTTCTCGTCCCGCGCCCGGCGGACGAGCGCCCGGTGGCCGTCGTGAAGCCAGCCCATCGTCGCCACGAGGCCCACCGGCCGCCCGGCGGCGGCCAGCGCCGCCCGCAGCTCCGCGCGGGTCCGCAGGACGCGCATCCCCTCGCCCCGAAGCCGCGCCGGCGCCCGTCGCGACTAGAGGTCGCGGTCGAGCGGGATGGCGATCCCGGCGGCCTCGCCGGACGCGGCGGGACGGTCCTGCGCGGTCCGTCCTAGCGCATCGGCGAGGACCTCGTCGGCCATCCGCGTCGCCTCGGCGGGGCCCGGGAACGCGCCTGCCGCGACATCCGCCGCCCACGCCGCCGCCGCCGCTCCGATGGTCTCCCTGAGGTTCGCGTACGGGCGCGCGTGGCGCGGGATGAAGTCGCCGAGCCCGAGCAGGTCCGTGACGACCTGCACCTGGCCGCTGCAGCCGGCCCCTGCGCCGATGCCGATCGTCGGGATCGACAGGCGCTCCGTGATCGCCGCCGCGAGCTGCTCGGGGACGAGCTCGAGGACGATCGCGAAGGCGCCGGCCTCCTGGAGCGTGAAGGCGTCGGACAGCAGCTGGCGCGCCTGGCTCCGGCTCCTGCCCTGCACGCGCACCTTGCCACCCATCGCGTGCTGGGACTGCGGCGTCCAGCCGATGTGGCCCATGACCGGGATGCCGGCTCCGACGAGCGTCTCGACGGTCCGCTCGAGCCGCGCCCCGCCCTCGAGCTTGACCGCGCCGGCCCCGTCGCGCAGGAACCGGCCGGCGTTCTCGACCGCCTTCGCCGGCGTGCTGTAGGTCAGGAACGGCATGTCGCCGATGACGAGCGCTCGCCGCGCGCCCCGCACGACGGCGCGGGTGTGGTGGAGCATCTCGTCGAGCGTCACCCGGACGGTGGAGTCGTAACCGAGCAGGACCTGGCCGAGCGAATCGCCGACGAGCAGCAGCGGGATGCCGGCGTCGTCGAGGATCCGGGCGGTCGGGTAGTCGTACGCGGTCAGCATCGGCAGCCGGACGCCGTCGGCGTGCATCCGCGCGATGTCGGCGATCGTCATTCGGCGGACGTCGTCCTGGCTGCTCACCGCGGTGTGGCCTCCACGCTGCGCTCCTGTCGCGTGGCGCCAGTCTGCGCCGCGAGGTCGCGGACGTCCAACGCCCGCGCCACGCGGTCCAGGATCTCGTCCGCGACGGCCCGCTTGGAGAGCAGCGGCAGCTCGCTCCGGCCACCCCCGGCGTCGAGGATGACGACCCGGTTGGTGTCCGCGCCGAAGCCGGATCCGGGTGCCGCCACGTCGTTCGCCACCAGCAGGTCGACTCCCTTGCGGGTCAGCTTCGCCTCGGCGCGACGAAGGTCGCCGGTCTCGGCGGCGAAGCCGACGAGGACCGGTCGTCGCCGGCTCGGCGGAGCTGCGCCGATGTGCGTCGAGACCTCGGCCAGCAGGTCCGGCGTCGGGACGAGGGCCAGCGTCGTCCCGCTGCTCCGCTCCAGCTTCGTCGGGGCGGGGGCGAGAGGCGTGAAGTCGGCCACCGCGGCGGCCATCACGAGCGCGTCGAAACGCCCCACACCGCTGCTCTCGTCGCCGAACAGCACACGCCGGAGCGCCGTGCGCAGCTCCTCGGTCGTCTCGACCCGCACGACCGCTGCTCGATCCTCCGGCAATGGCACCGAGACATCGGCCGCGATGAGTGTCACCGACGCCCCGCGGTCCAGCGCGGCCTCGGCAAGCGCGACGCCCATCCGGCCGCTCGAGCGGTTGCCGATGAAGCGCACCGGGTCGATCGGCTCCCGCGTCCCGCCGGCGGTGACGACGACATGACGCCCGACGAAGTCAGCCTCGCGTGGCACGGTGGCCCCGGCCGGCGGCCGATCGGCCGGATCCGGCGCCCGGACCGGCCGCCCGGCGACGACGGCAACGACGGCGTCGACGATCCGAGGCAGATCCGCCAGCCGGCCGATGCCGGACTGCCCCGACGCGAGCGGACCGGCGTCCGGTTCGACGATCGAGTAGCGGAAGGCGTCCCGGAGGCGGGCGACGTTCGCCCGCGTCGCCGGGTGCGACCACATGTCGCCGTCCATGGCCGGCGCGACGACCACGGGCGCGCTCGTCGCCAGGCAGGTCGCCGTCACGACATCGCCGGCGAGCCCATTCGCCATCGCCCCGAGCCAGTGGGCGGTCGCCGGTGCGACGACCACGGCGTCGGCGGAATCGGCGACGACGATGTGCCCGATCCGGCCGTCCGGGAGGAGCTCCAGGAGGTCGCTCTCGACCGGATGGCGGGACAGCGCGGCGAACGTCAGCGGCCCCACGAAGCGCGTCGCCGAGGGGGACACGAGGACGGCGACGTCGGCGCCCTCGGCGGTCAGCAGGCGCAGCAGCTCGACCGCCTTGTAGGCTGCGATCGAGCCGGTGACGCCAAGCGCGACGAGACGTCCGGCGAGCCGGCCGCCGGGTCCTTCGCCGGCCCCCGGGGCGGAGCTCACGGCAGCCCCAGGACGAGCGGCTCGCCGCCGCTGACCTCAGCGTGAAGGATGGCGAGACCGCGCAGCGTGAGGTCCGGGTCGATCGCGTCGACACCGTCGAGGGCGGCTGCCCACGGAGCCGCCGACAGCCCGCCGGTGAGGATGGCGTGGACGTCGGACGGGGCCACGCCGTTGGCCATCGCGAGCTCGCGGCGGACGCGATCGAGGAGGCCGGCGGCGAGGGCCTGGTAGCCGAAGACGGTGCCGGCCTGCATCGCCGTGACGGTGTCCCGGCCGATCGCCCGATCCGGCGCGCGGAGCTCGATCCGCGGCAGCTTCGCCGTCCGCGCAGCGAGCGCCTCGAGGCCGAGCTCGAGTCCGGGCGCGATCGCGCCGCCGACGTACGCCCCATCGGCGGCCACACAGTCGAGCGTCGTCGCCGTCCCGAAGTCGACGACCACCGCCGGCGTCCCGTACAGCCGCTGGGCCGCCAGCGCGTTCACGAGCCGATCGGCACCGACCTCGCTCGGCCGGTCCACCCGAATCGGCAGCGGCACGGTCCCAGCGGAGGCGATGAGCAACGGGCGCTCCCGCCGCGCGGCGACCGCCTCGACCGCCGCCGTCAGGCCAGGCACGACTGACGAGCACGAGATGGCCGACACGTCGGCGAAGGAGGTGTCGTCGAGCCGCAGCAGCCCGTCGAGCAGCAGTTCGAGCTCATCCGGCGTGGCGCGCGGGTTGGTGAGCGCTCGCCGCGTGGCGAGCATCGTCCCGCGTCGGACGAGGGCCGTTGTGATGTTCGTGTTGCCGATGTCGAGCACCAGGAGCATCGCCCGATGATACGCGGCGCCGTCAGACCGCCAGCGCGTCGGCCAGCCGGCGGACCTGGGTCACCGCCCGTCCGCGGATCGGCGGCCCATGCCCGAAGACGATGGTCTCGAACTCGAGCTCGGCGATCCGGCGGATGCTCCGCTTCGCCTCGGGCCAACGCTCGTTGACCAAGCCGAGCCGGAGCCGTCCGAGGTTCGTCAGCGAATCGCCGGCGAAAAGGACCCCGCCGTGCCTCGGCCAGAGAAAGATCGTGTGGCCGGGGGAGTGCCCCGGCGTGTGGACGGCCCGCAGGTCGCCCGCGACGAGCTCGCCGTCCTCGAACTCGGTCAACTCCGGCCAGGCGTCGAAGGCGGGCTGCCGGAGCCGTCGCATGATCGCCGCGAGGAGCCGCGGCTCGAGCGTCGGCAGCGGACCCGGCTGGCCCGTCTGGAGCGGAGCCGCATCGGCGGTGTGGATCCACGTCCGTGCCCCTGTCTCGATCGCGACCCGCCGAACGCCGCCGACGTGGTCGAAATGAGCGTGGCTGAGGGCGAGGTGGCGGATGTCGCGGAGGGCACGACCGGACCCGGCGATCGCGCCGAGGATGGTCGGCGCGGCGCTCCGGCTGCCGGCGTCGACGAGCGTCGGGCCGTCCCCGGCATCGACGAGGTAGACGCTCACGAAACCGAGCGACATGAAGACCCGGATCCGACGGATGCCGGGCAGCACCAGCTCGTTCTTCACGTCACCTCCGCCGGCGATGCTAGCGCCCCGCGGCCGGACGCCGCGCGGTAGGATTCCCGGCATCCCTCGCCCCGAGATGCCGCGCAGGAGCCGCCCGTGTCCAGCGAGCCGCCGGTGAAGTTCTTCGTCAACTCGGGTGTCGTCTCGAGCCGGGACGACATGCTGAACCTGCTGCGGCCGCTGCTCAAGCAGACGGTGACCTATCGCTACCTGCGCGGTCGCGAGATCGTCGCCCACGGGACGGGCTGGGTCGAGCGGATCGTCGTCGACCAGCCGGACGTCTCGACGTACTTCACGCCCATCTCGATCAGCCTGAATGTCGACTCGTTCGAGCACCTCGAGTTCGAAACGCGGCTCGACCAGCTGCTCGTCTACGCCCTCGTCCAGGGTGACGAGCGGATCGAGATCGAGTTCGCCCCGGTCGGCGGTGAGGGCTCCGCCGACTCCCCAGTCGAGCCGCGTCAGCTCGCCTTCGACACCTCCGGCTTCGTCCAGATGGAGCTGCTGGGGCCTGAGACCGAGGGCTGACGCCGGGCCCTTCGCGCGAATCCACCTTCCCGTCGCCGTCCGCGGGCGCTACCATCGCCCCGTCGCGACGCCGAGAGGGACGGCGGCTCGTGACCCGGGCGAAGAGGGGTGCCCGGTCAGGTCGGCGCGGACCGAGCCCGCCCGGGCCGGAGCGCCGGTAGGGAGTAGGAGGGACCGGACCGAGTGGACGCGATCGCGTCTTACTTCAAGTTCGCTGAACGCGGGACGAACCTGGCCACGGAGGTCAAGGCCGGGGTCACGACCTTCGCGGTCATGGCCTACATCATCTTCCTGAACCCGCTCATCCTCGGGGTCAAGAACGCCGACGGCGTGCTCGTCGGCCCTGACCCGGTCGCCGTCGGCGCGGCGACGGCACTGATCGCCGGCATCCTCACCATCGCCATGGGCGTCGTCGGCAACGTGCCGCTCGCCCTTGCCGCCGGCCTCGGCCTGAACGGCGTCGTCGCGTTCGGGCTGATCTTGGGTCGCGGCATGACCTGGCAGGGCGCGATGGGCGTCATCGTCATCGAGGGCGTCGTCATCACGCTGCTCGTCCTCGTCGGGCTTCGCGAAGCGGTCATGAACGCCGTGCCGGCGAACCTCAAGCGGGCGATCGCCTGCGGCATCGGCCTGTTCATCCTGTTCATCGGCGCCGTCGACGGCGGCCTCGTCCACTCGACCGGCATCCCGGTGCCGCCGGTCGGGCTCGTCTTCCCGACGACGATGGCCCACGCCGTCACGCTCATCGGCCTGGCAGTCACGCTGGCGCTGTTCGTGTTGAAGGTCCGTGGCGCGCTGCTCATCAGCATCGCGGCGACGACCGTCGTCGCGCTCGTGACCGGCGTCAAGCCGTGGCCCGAGAACTTCACAAGCACCGTCGACCTGTCGACGCTGTTCCAGGCGGACATGACCGAGGTCTTCAACAAGCTCGGCATCGTCACCGCCTTGCTCGTCGTGTTCTCGATCATGCTGTCCGACTTCTTCGACACGATGGGCACCGTCACGGCGGTCAGCGAGGAAGCCGGCATCATGACCGAGGACGGCAAGGTCCCGAACCTGTCGCGGATCCTGCTCGTCGACTCGGTCGCGGCGGCTGCCGGCGGCCTCGCCGGGACGAGCTCCAACACGAGCTACATCGAGAGCGCCGCGGGCGTCGGCGAGGGTGGCCGGACGGGCTTCACCTCGGTCGTGACCGGGGTGCTGTTCATCCTCGGCATGTTCGCCGCACCGCTCGTGCTGCTCATCCCGTTCGAGGCCTCGGGCCCCGTCCTGATCCTCGTCGGCTACCTCCTGTTCACCCAGGTGACGGAGATCGACGTCCGCGATCCGGAGGAGGGCATCCCGGCGCTCCTCACGCTCATCCTCATGCCGCTGACCTACGACATCACGGTCGGCATCGGCGCCGGCTTCGTGTCGTGGGTCTTCATCAAGGCCATCCGCGGCAAGGCGAGCCAGATCCACACGCTCATGTGGATCGTCGCCGCCGCGTTCCTCGTCTTCTTCGCGCGGGACTGGCTGCAGAGCTTCATCTAGGCGTAGCGCGCCGATCTCGTTTCGCGCACAGGAAGTGGCGCCCCGGACCCCGGGGCGCCGCTTCTCGTACCATCGGCGCGATGTTCGAACGGACGGCGCTGGCCGGCGGGCCGCGCGTGATCAGCGCCCGGCTGCCGGGCGCGCGCTCGGTCTCCGTCGCCGCGTACGTCCTCGCCGGGTCGCGGCAGGAGGCGCCCGGACAGGTGGGCGTCGCGCACTTCCTCGAGCACCTCACGTTCAAGGGCACGGCCGCCTACCCGACGACGCGCGCCCTGAGCGAGGCGATCGAGGGCGTCGGCGGCTCCTTCAACGCCGCCACGGACCGCGAGTCCACGGTCTACTGGGCGCGCGTCCCGCGCCGTGAAGCGGAGCGCGCGGTGACGGTGCTCGGCGAGCTCATCGCTCGTCCGTCGCTCGGCGCGGCGGACATCGAGCGGGAGCGCGACGTCATCGTCGAGGAGATCCGCTCCTACCTCGACGACCCGGCGGAGTTCTGCCAGATCCTCGTCCAGCAGGCGCTTTTCGGCGACGGTCCGCTCGGCCGCGAGATCTGCGGCGACGAGGCGGCTGTCCACGCCCTGCCGGAGCGCGGCATCCGGTCGTTCTGGGCGGCCACCTACCGCCCGTCCAACGTCGTCGTCGCGCTTGCCGGAGACCTCGAGCACGAGATCGCGGTCGAGCTCGTCGATGGCGCCCTCGGTCGCGGTGACGGAGCGGTCGACGGGTATGACCCGGCGCCGCCCCTGCCGGCCGGCCCGCGGGTCCTGTTCGGGCGTCGCGCCACCAGCCAGGCGCAGCTGTGCCTCGCGTTCCCCGCGCTGGCCCGCGACCACCCCGACGCCTGGACGCTCGCGGTCCTCAACGCGGTCCTCGGCGACGGCATGAGCAGCCGGCTGTTCCTGCGCGTCGTGGACCGGGACGGGCTGGCCTACGACGTGTCGTCCGGCCTCGTCGAGTACGCAGACGCCGGGGCGCTCATCGTTTCGGCCGGCGTCGACCCGGAGCGGCTGCCGACCGCGCTCGCGGCGATCCTCGCCGAGCTCGTCCGGATCCGCGACGAGGTCGTCCCGGCGGACGAGCTCGCCAAGGCGAAGGCGTATCTCGCCGGCGGCCTCGAGCTGCGCATGGACGAGACGAGGCACCTCGCATCCTGGGTCGGTGGCCAGGAGGCGCTCCACGACCGGGTCCTGACGCTGGACGAAGCGCTCGCCGCTGTGGATACGGTCGACGCTGCGGCGGTCGCTCGAGTCGCCGGCGCCATCATCCGCGACGAGGCCGTCCGGATGGCGGTCGTCGCGCCGGGCCGCCATCTCCGCGGCCTCGAGCGACGCCTCCGTCTGCCGGACTGAGGGGCGCCCGATGGCCGACGAGCGAGCCCTCGACCTCCGCCTCGCCGGCATCCACCTGCGCGCCGGATCGACCTGGCTCGCCCGCGCCGAGCTGGAGGCGGCGGCCGGTGCCGGCGCGCTCGATCGAGAGGCGCTCGCAGACCTCGCCGAAGCGCGCTGGCGGACCGGTGACCTGGCGGCCGGCGCCGCGGCCGCCGGCGCCCACCTCGAGGCCGGCGGGACGTCGGCCGCCGCGCTGGTGGTGGCGGCGGAGGCGGCCGCCGCTGAGGGCCGCGACGCCGACGCCCGCGAGCTCGTCGGCCGGGCCGTGGCCGCCGCGGGAGGGGCGGCGGCCCTGTGGACGCTGTCCGGCGGCCTCGCGACCCGGGCGCCGTGGCCGGCCGACGTCGCGGCTGCGTCCGGCTCCGAGCGGCACGCCGAAGCTCGGCTCGCCGGCACGATGGACGGGGCCGGCCAACTCGAGGCGGCCGCGCGTGACCTTGCCGCCGGACGCGACGAGGACGCGTCCGTCCGGCTCGCGGTCGTCCTGCGGGTCGCTCCGGAGCTCGCCGCCGCGGTCCTGGGCCTGCTCGCCGACCACGAGCGTCCCGAGCTCGACCTCGTCCGTGGGGACGCGCTCCGGATCGTCGGTCATGAGACGGAGGCGCTCCGCGCGTTCGCCGCGGCCGTCGAGGCCGTCGGATCAGCGTCGACCTCTGACGGGCCGCGACGCGCCCGCTAGATGTCGTCTCCAAAGACGTTGTTGACAAGTGAGAGCCTCCGGACACGGTACGGGGTGTTGAAGCACCACACCGTGAGGAGGCTCTCGTGGCTCATCCTAGAGCCCGTCTCAACGTCCTTGGGC
>Ga0247727_10007877_pt1 | contig 20046 bp, 18 predicted proteins | sample WisWelCaveWW1625_FD_202498 | JGI IMG/M metagenome (GOLD analysis project Ga0247727, IMG submission 202498) | Biofilm microbial communities from Wishing Well Cave, Virginia, United States - WW16-25 | ecosystem: Environmental > Aquatic > Deep subsurface > Groundwater > Cave microbial mat | place... | reverse complement strand
ACACATGCAAATGTGGGTATCCCTAGGTCAGTATTCCACCAACTAAAATGACTGACATTCCCAATCACAGCCAGCCGGTCTGGAATTGAACTGGATTCCACCACGGTGCCGCTTCCCTCTTCTTGCCAAAAACCTGCACCCTCATCGAAGAACCACAATCCTAAGGGCGCCCCCAACCCTACAAACGAGATCTCTGAGAGCAAAAATTCAAGGCTGGCAAATTGACCTGGCTTTAAGTCTACAGGTAGGCCATTCTGGGATACATCAATATCCATTAAAGAAAAGGTTTCCATCCCGACTTCGCTTCCACCTAAATTAATGCCGATAAAATCTCCTGGGAACGCTCTCAATTGAGTTGTGGATACATCAATAGGACTTAAGACAACCTGTACATCACCAGTAGCTGCAAGTGAACCTGGCGCAAAGGTCACGGTAAAACCATCTTGTGCCACTGTACCACCAGCCTCGGCAGTGAGAAGCTGTGGACTTCCAGCTGGAACCATGGTCTTGTTCAGAGTTATTCTTTCGCTGGCTGAAAGATCTCCAACACCCAATGTTTTCGCAAACCCTTCCTTGAAAAAACGAACTAATATACGTTTCTCCTGAGAAAGGCCGACTAGTTCATAGAGTCCCGCTGCATTTGTCGTTGTGATAGAAGAATTAGAGCTGACCAAAACTCCTTCAATAGGTACTCCATTGGGATCAATGACCTGACCTCCTATGGATGGAAAAAGGGATCGATAAACATTTGCCGCAGGCATTCCGATCAGCGTGCTGTTTTGCTCTACATCCACCTTTTCGCCATAAAGGGCGCCTGTGAGACTTGCACCCTTGTGGAGTTCGATCTCCTCGTCAGCCGAGATATAAGTGCCAAAATATGTGCCGTCATCACGAAGGTCCACCTCCTCACCTGCCTGAAACAACACCTGGCTAGCATCACCGCCAGCTAAGGTCATTGTCACACGTGCCTTAAAGTCAATTTCGCCTTCTACGTCAACCACGATGGGACCGCTGCTAAGATCGATATGCAGAATCGAGCCCTCCCCTAGAGTTAAGTCTCGAAAGGCATAATGGCCAGACTGTAAATTCAATCTTGCCTCCTTGCGGACCTCGAGTTCGCCGTAGCTGCCAGGTTCGAGGGTCTTGATATCGCGGCTTTTTACTTTGATATCCAGCTCCCCAGCGGGCAGAGTAGGAGCTGGTATTATGCTCATCGGTTCGATTGGAGGGATGGAAGCCCCTTCGTTGGTGGTTCCAGTAACCAATGCTCCAGATCCGAGCACTATGCTTCCCATGGCTGTGGCGTCTCCATCAATCGATGCGTTTTTCAACAAACGGACATCACCCCTCGCCTGGACATTCCCGTGTATGACAGAACTGTCGCGAACAATCGTATCTTGGTCGGAGAAAACATTCCCCTCAACGGTAGAGGAAGGTCCGATATTGGCGCGGGCTGCCAGACTCTTCACATCTCCTTGGACCCGCGCACCTTTGACACGTACATCGCTATTAGCCCCCACTGCACACTCTACGTTTGCACCCTTGCGAACATCCACGGAATCGTCATCACCGAGGCGGTCTGCAAAAACACAAAACTGAAAGAACTCCGTGCCTGTAGACAAGCTCGCCGCACTTCGAAAAGCTGAAACGTTAGGTTTTGGGCCAGAACAAGCAGAAACTAAGAGGGATAACAATGCATGTCTTACTAAACGAGTGGGCTTGAGAGTAAATGGAATGTGTAGTTTATCTTTGACCACGATACCTCCTTCGCTACAATAGCTCCTTATATCTACTTAGACTTAGGAGAGTCAACTAAACCTGAAACCGATGATCTGGTTTGAGGATGAGCACGTCATTTTTCTAGAGAAAAATAAACTAGTATAAGATATTAGGATTTTTGTGGGTGCAGAAGTTGAGGTACAGAAATTAAACGTGGTTGACCCTAATCTGGAAGATAAGGCTGATTCACGGCAACGACTTTCTCAAGAGCTTCGTCATCTGTCAGAGATCTTAAGTGGCCCAAATATGACCTATCACGATCTCTTTAGTCATTTGACTACTCGAGGACATGCCTTGGTGTCCTTTTTTCTTTCGCTCCCGTTTCTTGTACCAATCCCCATTCCAGGTCTTTCCATGGTATTAGGACCTGCATTGGCGTTGGCGGGCTGTTTGATGGCGTTTAACCGTCCTCCGTGGCTACCCAAACCCTTGTTGGCTAAAAAATGTGACAGTGTAATCTTAAGAAAATTTTTCCTGTTTAGCAGTAGATTGATGAAGCGCATTGAGGTGTTTATTCGTCCGAGAGGCCGCTTCTTTCATAGGCATGACTGGATGATCCGATTTAATGGTTCGATGATTGCCGTCTGTGGTCTTCTTTTGGCGCTCCCTCTACCTCCAGGCACCAATGTCCCTCCAGCTTTGGGGGCTCTATTTCTCTCCATTGGTACCCTTGAAGAGGATGGGATTTTTATTGTTTTGGGTTACGTTGTGACAACCCTCTCAATGTTTTTTTTAGGACTCATTTTGTTCTTTGGATACGAGGGAATCCGGTTTTTGATGTTACAATTTTTTCAATAGTTCGAGGGACACACGACTGGACCCGAACTTTCAATTATAGTCCTAGTAAGTTAAGAGTTCGGGTCCAGTCGTGTATCCCCTTAATCCTTAATTAATGGAATCTCCATGTCAGGGGAGTTGATCTAATGGCCTCTGCCTCAAGTTCCAGGAACTCCTTGAATCTTTTCTCAACCAACTCCTTTGAAAATATTTTTTGGGCCTCGAAATAAAAAGCTAAGCCATGGCCGTATTCGCTGGCAGCAAGCTCATTATAGAATTTTCTCCACTCTACTTCGGGATGGTGCTTGGATAACATGGAGAACCTTTCAATTCCACGAATCTCAATGATGGAACTGATCAGCAGACGATCCAAAAGCCGTTCATCGCTTTTTGAACGGATATTCTGAAGAAGTTTTCCGACATAAAGGTCTTTTTCGTCAGGTTGAAGTGGAATATGAAGCTTTCGCATACGTCCAAAAACTTTTCGAAAATGGGAAATCTCTTCTTGTGCAATCCTTGAAGCTGTAATGACCAGACTTACGCGGTCTGGATATCGAACCACAAACTCCATGGACGAGGCGGCTGCTTTTCGTTCATTTGCCGCATGGTCTGCCAAAAACAACGGAAAATGTTTGATCACAGCATCCACCCAGCGCAATTCTGTCTTCCAGAGTAAAGGCAAATCATTTATATCTTGTTTCATGTCCCACGCGCTGGCCATTGTCATTCCTGCTTAAGGCAGGCTCTCCCTTTGCATTTTATACCATCGGTTCCTGCATGGGAACACGAGTGATCACTTACAAAAAATCCGGAGGGATGGTAGCAAAAACAGCCACAGAGGATTTTCATTTTTTAAACAAACTCAGAAAATATGGGACCATTGAATTTTGGAACGATACAGCTGTATATCCCTCTCCAAGAATGTCGAGACGCGTGACTTTAGGCACCGGATATTTTCTTGCCTCCTACGAGCTAGATCCACAAAAAACCTTTTCTCAACTTATGCTCCCATCACCCAACGTGTTTGAAGAGTTTCACGTGTTTCTACATTGTATAAAGAATTACTTTCAAAATAAAAGCTTAATTATTGGATATTTAAATAAAAATAAAACAATCATATCTTCTGTTAACCAACACAATCTTAAAGTAAAACTTGAAGAGTTGGCGAAGAATACGAGAAGTAAGGAGATGTATCTTAAAAGACTTCCACAAATTTTTGATGGCCTTCAAACTTGGCGATTTTTAAGGATCATGAGAAATCAGGAGCCTTATCCAACTGAAAAAATCTTTTTGCGTTGGTGCCAGGAAATAGCAGGAATTGAATCAAAGACTCCTATCCAGATTTTAGAAAAACTGAGGTTCAGTGAACGGACTGTCGAGCAACAGCAAAGTATAAGGGACGACCTTCCTGAGAGTATTTTACCTGAAAATTTGAACAAAAGGGTCCGGGTTGGGCCATTTCTAGTTTAAAGTTATTTCTATAAAATGGGATAAATGCATCTGTAATCATTCTAAAATATTCTTTATGATCTGTTGCAATATGTAGCTCTCCTCCCGGCGCAAGCGTGCGTATAATCTGATCAATAAATGTCTTTGTAAACAACCGTCTTTTCTCATGGCGCCTTTTCGGCCAAGGATCAGGAAAAAGAATGTGGTAAACATTTACAGCATGGTCCGCAACAAATTGCTCAAGAAACCCTTCTGCGTAACACTGTAAAAGGTGAACGTTTTTCACATTTGCCTTTTCAAGCCTTTCCTTGGCGCGCAAAAGCCATTTTTTTGACTTTTCAATCCCAAGAAAGTTATGGTCTGGATAAGCCTGCGCTCTTTCCTTTAAAAACCGCCCCTTCCCTACTCCTATTTCGATTTCTAACGGGGCAGATCTAGCAAAATGGTCACTCCATAGAACAGGAATAGCCAGTTCATGGAGATGGAGAAGCATTCTTGTTGTTGTTTTCTAATGTTGCATGAAGTTTGGCAAGCATGAGTTCATTTTGGGTTCGCTCAAAGGCTTTTTTTGCAAAGCAATATTTTCCTGTCTCAAAGGCTCGATACCCAATTTTATTCCAAACTTCGGTTTCGATCTTCAATCCTACTTTTTCGATCGCACTCAGCAAAAAGGTATCTCCCTCATCAATGGCTATTTGTTTGAGCCTTTCCAGCCCATGATGGTTATCAGCCATTTTGTAATACTCAAAAGCATCTTGAAGATAACCTAAAGAAAACGCGTGATCTCCTAGGGAAGACAAGGATTCTAATGGAGCATTTTTCCCTTTAAGATACAATATTTTTTGTTTCTCGCGCCAATTTGGAAGAGAGTCTCGTGTCATAACTTCCTTTTTTAAACAATTTCTTGACTTTGTGCAACCAGAAGGTTTATCGTTTCGCTGCAGTATTCCCCGGTTTTCGTGGGCGTCTACCCCTCCTTCAATCGTTCACGGGAATCGGGGCTTTTGTTTTCAACAAGCTGTTTAAGATGAGTTTTAGTATTTAACGTGGGGCACTCAATAACCTTTTCCAATAAATCTCTAAGAACAATCCCAACCTGTGGGCCAGGTTTAATATGAAGCCACTTCATGACATCATGACCATTGATGGCTAAGTCAGTTAGTTTTGGAATCGTTTCTTTGTTTTTAACCCATTGAATTCGCTTTGCGAGTTTATTTAAAGAAGGACGATAAGTTCGACCTGGTCCACAACCTCGAATATCTGCTTTTCTAAATTCAAGAAGATCATCGATTCGAGTTTCACCTACCCTTTGAATCAATCGTCGAATGGCAGCATCATTATTCACAATAGCATCTACTTCAAAAAGGTGGTGCCTTACGAGGGTGCACACGGATTCAATCAGCTCATTGGGAAATCGAAGTCGTTTTAAAATCGCTCTAGCCATCTCTGCTCCCATTTTGTCATGACCATAGAAATGATATCCGCGTAAATCACGTGTGCGTGTGATAGGTTTGGCAATGTCATGAAGAAGCAAGCCCAACCGAAGATCAAGTTTTTGAGGAGAGGCCAAAACAGCATAGAGGGTATGTTGAAAAACATCATAAGAATGCCAGCCACCCTGCCGAACGCCTTTACACGTCACGAGCTCTGGCAGAACACATTTAAGAATTTTTGTTTTATCTAGCCAAAGTAAACCCCTTCTGGGGTCTTTGGAAATCATGAGTTTTTCTAATTCATCACGAATTCGCTCTTTAGATAATTTGAAAATATGTTTTACGGATCTTCCTGCAGCTTGGGTCAATTCTGGATCAGGAGAAAAATCTAATTCAGCCAAAAAACGCGCTGCCCGAATCACACGCAAAGTATCTTCGTTAAATCGCTTCTGAGCTTTCCCTACGGTCCTTAACTTTTTATGACGAAGATCTTTAAGTCCTCCAAAAGGATCAATCACTTTCTCCGTTTCCAAATTATAGGCCAAGGCATTTATGGTAAAATCTCGGCGAGAGAGGTCAGCAGTCAGATTCTTGTGGAATCTCACACTCCTTGGTCTCCGTTGGTCCACATATTTGTCTTCGCTTCGAAAAGTGGTCACTTGAACTGGAAAACGGCGAACGAGCACTGTTACAGTTCCAAACTTTTTACCCACCGGAATAGTTTTGGAAAAACACTTTTCAACCTGGGATGGAATTGCATCTGTAGTTACATCCCAATCCTTGGGGTTTCTCCTAAGCAGGCAATCTCTCACTGCTCCACCAACCACAAAAGCTTGATGGTTATTTTTCCTAAGGGTCTTAATGACAGATATTACTTCTACCGGAATTTGCATCATCAAAACCGATCATCCTTGCTTTCGTGATTAAAGTTAAAACTTCGAACAAGGTATAAAAATTTCCAATATCGTTGGCTACCTGCCTCGATATGAGCGTCAAGGGGTGAAAAAAGTTCTCGTATGGAATCCAAAGAAATTCGATCTGTAACCATTAGATAGTATAGATTGTCAGCCAAAATATGGCCTAAAGCATTCGCACATCGATAAAATAGTCTTGGATATATTCTGAAAATCTTTCTTGGTAGGCCATGTTTTTTACCTGTTTTAATTCGGCGAATTTCATAGGATCGAAAGGCTAAGAGGATTCGTGCAAGTTCTCGTTGATCACGTTGCCGCCTAAGAAGTTTTCGACCTCGGGTTTGAATCAAAACCCTCTCAAAGTCTTTATAGCGGTCGCACTTTCGTTTAGGATTAATAATCTTAGAACCTAAAAATCCAACGGCTTCCCAAAGAATCAGGCGATAGAGAATTTCTGCCCGACTTGTTTCTTGCCCAACCACCGATGCCGGTGTAGGGTTCATTTTTGTAAATAAGAGCTGTGCTGCCTTTTCTGCGGCCCTATTCTCAGACAGGTTGCTCAAATAAAGAACCGAGGTCTCCGGGAAAAAACAACTTCCATTTTCAATAATCTCACTCCGAATAACCGAAGTAATAGGAAAATCTCTGCGTTCACAAGAAGAACAGTAGCGATCTACCTCATCGATGATCTTTACGTCGTGAGCCGTAAGTACACTGAAGTGCTCTAATCCAAGAGGTGTAAATTTTAGAAAATTCGCGATCTTCTGAGCGATTTCTAAAACCTGATGATAATAATCCGAGACTAACGTAGTCTCATTTTCACCATCCTCTGGAAAATCTAAAAGATCGCTCTGGTCTTCAATCCAAGACTGATAACTTTGCCATTTGATCCATGGAGCAGCACTTAAAACACAAAATTTTCTTGACCCAATCTTTACAACATCTACCTGATTCTCCAAATTCTTAAGCGATAGTTGCCAATAAATTGACTCACTGTTTTGGAAAATGGTTACAGATTTTTTCTTAACCCCATAACTCTTTAAAAGTTTTTCTACTTTTCGTGGAATGTGGCCGCTCCCGATGTGTAGATCACCATACAAACAAAAAATCAGGATATCTTCCGAATTGATCAAATGCTTAACCAACAACTCTGCAGCTAGTTGATCTCTCTCTTCTAAATTGAGCTGATCACCCTCATCAGAATTTAGACCAATAAGCCTGACATTATACTGTCTGGCCAGTACAAAAAGGTCTCTGTAATGACTCCAAGGAAAGCCCCACCTCTTGTCATAAGAAATATTAGTCAGGAAATTCTCCTCACTTGTTCTTTTTCGTACATAGTCATTGGCCAGTTTTTCTCCGTTATGGGGAACGAGTTCAAGCCCCAGGTAAACTCTCCGATCAAGCAAAATCGCTTTTAGAATTCGGACTGCTGTTCGTTGTGCTTGCCTTAGGGTGTGGTAATCACCACAATAAACGATGGATGCATCCTTCAGCTCTCCAATGAGTTCAGATTTATTCGATATCTTTTGAAATTTACTCACCTCCCGATCATATCTTCGTCTGTAACGTCTTAACTGAAGAGGTTCGGAAAACTGACCAACGTGAAGGTCCTCCTCTAACCTTGCAAAAGTAGCATGCTGCAACTGGAGAAGTTGCTGCCGCGGAGATGGTTCAGAGAAGTTTTGCAAGATGTTCTTGTATGGCTTTTTTAAAAAGATATTTTATGGGACTTAGAAGCAACGGTAAGTCCATTTCCACGGATATTCTGCAAGGAGAACTATCGTGGACAGTGATTGTTCCTCTTATTCCTTTCTCAAGAAACTGGCCAGTTCGCTTTTCGCATGTCCACACAATGTTTGGTTTGATTCCTCCAACTTCCTTGATGACCAGTTTTTCGTCACAGTACTTTTGAAGTTTTAAAAATACCACGTCAGGATGATCAGAGGTATCTTGGTTGATTTGAATGGTTGGCATTTTACACCTCTTAACTCGGTGGTTTTTTCTTACTCTTGAACAATTTTAAGAAAGTGCTTTCACCTTTCTTTTTTTCCTCAAGTCGGAGATTGATCAAGCGCAATTCAGAAGCTGCCTGTGGATGATTAGGTTTAAGTTGCAATACTTTATTAAATAGATCTCTGGCCTTTTCAAAGTCGGACCGCAGTTTGAAAAGAACTCCTAATTGAAAAAACGCACTATAATCTGAGGAATTGAGTTTTAAAGCTTTCCTTAATTCTTGTTCAATCGTTTCAGGAAAAGGCTGTTTTTCAAAAGCTGCTCTCTGAATGAGCGTCTCTGCATAAAAAACATGGTAAGACGATTCCTCGGGATTCAATTCCAGTGATTTCTTTATTTCTTCCTCAGCTTTTTCAAATTTCTTCTTTGTAATATGGAGTTTAGCCTTCAAAATATGAACTTCCGCAGAAATTTTTACTGGAGGCTGCTGTTCAGTTTTTGACTTCACAAAGCTCATCAAATATTGCTGCCTTCTCGTATCGTCCGAAAAAATAGTGAGCCCTAGGGTTAGACGATCCAAAACTCGATAAGCTAAGTCTCTTTCTTTTTCATCCTGATAATGTTCATCTATTGAAGCCAGATGAAGTTCTTTTACGATTGAATCATAAGCTTGTTTGATTTGGGGTTTGAGCGTTGCGGTGCTCACTTTCAGCAGCTCTTGGAGAGGACGATCAAGACGAAGCGCCCAATGATAAATAGGCGACGTCGACGCCTTAGGTTTGTTTTCAACTGTGACAATCTCTCGAATCGAAGAGTCGGCCAAAGAACTTGCTTGAGAGGCTGCCATTTTCTCAGTTTCACTTCGAGATACTGAAACTGTAAACTTCTGTGGGGGCAAATCAACAAACTCTAAAAAGCCAAGCTCCTTAAGTGTAATAGTTAAAACAGAATTTGAATCTAGGTCTCCTGATGCTTCTTCCATGAGTTGGTCAAAATTCCTTTTGCCATCCAAAAGTCTTACCAACTTGACTTCCCCAGGACTTAACGTCCGCGTAGATAAGTATTGCTTTCCTTGTCCAGTCAACTTAATAGCACGATTTATGGGAAAAATAACTTGGGGATCTTTATCCTCAAACATTCCAAACACCTCAAGTAGAACTCGAAAGAAATCAATACTTAACTCAGGGATTTCTTTGATTTGATCTTCTCCATCTTCAATGTTAAGCCTTGCATTTTCAAGCAAAAAACAATTTTGAAATTTTCGAGTAGCTTGTGCCTGTAAAGATTCGTATACCTCAAAAGCAGTAAGATAGCCTAGCTCAACCAAAACATCTCCTTGCTTTTTGTTTGAAGTTTCCATGGTTTGCATAACGTTTTGATATTGTTCTTCGGTTAAACGGTTTGCTTCGAGCAAGATCTGTCCTAAGGTTTCACTCCGGATCGATGATTCCACATAAATAGGGTTCCCTTTTTTAAAGTAGAGAGTTTTTGAAACTTGATCTCTAGTTAGAGAGACTTTCCCTGTAAATTTTTTTAGGTGCAAGTCAAATAAGGTTTTTTGAAGTGGAGTCAAGGTTCAATTTTTTTTAACCTGTAAACACTATAGTGAATTTACTCAGGTTCCACAAGAAAGAGAAGAAACAAAGCCCATGACAATGGCCTTTTGCACAGAGCTTTGAGTTTTATTAATTCTCACATTGAATGCAATGAACAAAATTAATTTAAAAGAAACACCTCTATTAGTTGTAAATAAAAACAAATGTTCTTATACTTTGGGCTAGAACACTGATGTATAAAAACTTTACATAACAGATGGAGAAAAAATGGCGAAAAAGAAAAAAGCAAAGAAAGTCGCAAAAAAGAAAGTCGGAAAAAAGAAAAAGAGAAAATAGGCATATCTTCTTTCATGCTTTAGAAGAAAACAGGCGCAGATGGGCGCCTGTTTTTGCTTAACTCTCTTTAACCTAAAGTAGACTTATGACAGATTGAGCTGCAAAATCCCAAAGCGGCTTCCAATAAACTCCAACGATGACGGTAGGGATCGCTAAGCAAAGAATAACAGTACGATAGAGCCCTATCACCGGTAGAGGAGATTCATCTAGCGGTGTTTCAAAATACATTATTTTTACAATTCGGAAGTAATAGAAAAGTGAGATCACCGTGTTAATCACCCCAATCACAGCCAACACGTATAACCCCTCATCAATCACAGCAGAAAAGATGTAAAATTTGCCAATGAACCCTGCAAAAGGAGGAAGACCAGTTAGGGAAGCAAGGAAAATAACAAGTGCTGTCCCCATAACAGGGGAACGCCATCCTAAGCCTCGATAAGCATCAATCTCCTCTGATCCCAGTTGATTAGAAACGATCAGAATGATGAAAAAGACTCCAAAATTCATCAAGAAATATGTCATTAAATAGAAAAGAATGGCTTGGGCTCCTGCTGTAGAAAGAGCGGCAAATCCCATTAGCAAATATCCGGCGTGAGCAATGGAAGAATAAGCCATCAACCGTTTTAAATTTCGCTGAGGGATGGCTGCCAAATTTCCAATGGTCATGGTAACAGCGGCCAAAACAGTTACAACGGTATTCCATTTTATAAACTCGAAAATTTCTACTCCCTTTCCGTCGTGAACTTGAAAAGCGGTGTAAAAAAAACGAAGCAGCATAGCAAAGCCAGCTGCTTTTGGACCCACAGATAAAAATGTGGTTACCGGTAAAGGTGCACCTTGATAAACGTCCGGACACCACATTTGTGAAGGAAATGTCGCAATCTTATATCCAAGTCCCATCATGGTGCAGAGCAAAGCAAAAAGTACAACCGGAGCCTCTGAGATCCCCTCAAGGTTCTGGAAATATGTTTTCAAGTGAACAAGGTCCGTGCTTCCTACCAAACCAAAAAGATAAGAAAGTCCAAATACCATGATTCCGGAAGCTACCGCTCCATATAAGATATATTTTAGTCCTGCCTCACTTGAGACACGATCTTTCCTTTTGTAGCCAACCAAAATATATGAAAGGACCGAAACCATTTCAAGAGACAGAAACATCATCAACAAATCCATTGATGCAGCCATCATGGACATACCTACGGTCAGAGTTAGCAAGAACGATGAAACTTCAGCTAAACTGTAGTCTTTCATTTCGCTAGATCGTAGGAGAAAAACCAACGTGAAGGCGCTGACGAACCCAAAGAAGATCTTAAAAAAAATGGCAAAAGAATCTAAGGAAATGGCCCCAGAAAATAACATTTGTGGGTTGGATTCGTTGGTCAGTAACCTAAAGGAAAGGCAAACGTAAGCAAATAATGAGATCAAAGAAATCCATGCAACAGATTTTCTTGCACCACTACAAAACGCTCCCATCATAAGAATAAGCAGGGACGTCCCAAGCAGAAGTATTTCTGGCACAAATGCTTCCATGCTGATCCGATTTGCAACAATCCAGTTCATCTCTTTACCAGCTTGCTACCAGCGTGTGTGTTAAATCCAAAAGACTTGCCTGAATTAAGTGAAGGATTGGCAGCGGATAAATGCCCAACACGATCACAAGAACAGCCAATGGAAGAAGTGTTAAAGTTTCCCTCATATTTATTTCTGGGAGTTCTTTCCATTTTTCATTTAAGGGACCCAAAAATACCCTCTGAATCGTCCAAAGGAGATATGCTGCAGTCACAATGACTCCTAAGGCTCCGATGATCGTGCAAATCTTAAAAATATTTTCCCCAGAAAAAAGCATCATTTCACTTCCAAATTTTGTAGCGAAGATCGAATCCGCATTGAACGTTCCGATCAAAACCAATGCTTCACTAATAAACCCTGAAAGCCCTGGTAACCCCATAGAGGCAAAAAAAGCAATGGCGGAAAGGGTGGCATACTGAGGCATACGGTGAGCCAAACCCCCAAAGTCATTTAATCCTCTTGTATGAGTCCGGTCATAAATGACTCCCACAAGCAAAAATAGCATCGCTGTGGCAGTTCCATGGTTAAACATTTGTAAAAGAGAACCATTGAAACCAATAAAAGTAAGCGCCGCAAGTCCCAACAGACAATACCCCATATGACTTACAGAAGAATATGCCACGAGCTTTTTGAAATCGGTTTGGTACATGGCACACAAACCACCATAAATAATATTAATCGCTCCCAAAATAGCCAACGCTGGAGCGAACCATACTGCGACTTGCGGAAAGAACGGATAACAAATCCGAAAAATCCCATAGACTCCCATCTTAAGCAGTACCCCTGCCAGAATCACACTGACCGCGGTTGGAGCTTCTACGTGAGCATCTGGTAACCAAGTATGGAACGGAAACATCGGAACCTTAATGGCAAAACCAAAGAACAATGCCAAAAATACAACTTTTGCAAAAGGAAGCCCTAAAATCTTTAAACTTGGTGCACCAAGCACTTGGTGCCTTGAAGCTAACTCTACCATGTCGAATGTTTGAGGCTCACCTGCATAGAAGTATATGGCCAAAAAGCCGAGCAACATGAATACTGAACCCACTAGAGTGTAAAGAAAGAATTTAATTGCAGCATATTCTTTTCTTGGTCCTCCCCAAATTCCAATCAGAAAGTACATAGGAAGAAGCATGACTTCCCAAAAGATGTAGAAAAGGAATAAGTCCAAAGCACAAAAGACCCCCAACATGCCGGTTTCAAGCATCAGGAAAAGGAAAAAATATCCTTTCAAGGCTTTTTCGATGTTCCATGATGCAAAAATGCAAAGGAAAGAAAGAAGTGCTGTGAGAAGAATCATCGTGACGCTGATTCCATCAGTTCCCATAAAATATTGGATGTTAAAACTTTCAATCCATCTGTATTTTTCCAAAAATTGCATTCCGGGCTGACTTCGATCGAAATTCAAAAATAATTGAACTGCTAACAAAAGGGGTAAGCCCGCTGAAACTGCTGCCACAGCTCTTATCGCAGATTTTGCTGTTTTGGGAAGAAAGAGCAACAGCGATCCTCCCAAAAGAGGTAAAAATGTCATCCACGAAAGAAGATTTGGAATGTGCATGTTCTGCTCCTACTATAATTTAAGACCCAATGGTTCTTGAGACCCACACTAAACTGATGGCTGCTAGCGCAATCGCCAGAGCCCCGAGATATGTTTGAATTTGACCTGTTTGCAACCGACGTACTTGGCGTCCAAGCGCTGCAGTCTGATGACCCATAAAATTCACTAACCCATCCACTACCCAACGATCAAACGTGCCATCGAAAAGAACAAGAATACGAAGTGTCCTGCTAGCGCCATTGACCATTCCATCTACGATCTTGGAGTCAAACCAGAAACAGGCCTGGGACAACCTTTTTGTTCCATTGACAAACACTCTTTCGTAAATCTCATCTACCCAATATTTATTTTGGATCAACCGATATACCCCCGACCATCGAGTAGCTAAAAAGTTCGGCAGTTCAGTTCTTACGCAGTAAAACTGATACGCAACATAGATCCCAGCTCCTGCCACCGCTAAAGATGCGAAGGCCAGGATAGCTTCTAAGGAATGGCTTCCGTGTGGATGATTGACAACAACCACAGTCTCAAGCCAATGGGGAAAAATTTGAGATATGGGAATAAAACTTGGCCACCAAACCCATCCTCCAACAACCGATAGCCCTGCCAGAATCATGAGGGGAAGAATCATTGTCAAGGGTGATTCATGAATATGGTGCTTCACCTCTTCGTTGGCCCGGCATTCTCCAAAAAAGGTCAAAAACAAAAGGCGAAACATATAGAAGGCCGTCAATAGTGCTGCAACAACAGCAACAAGCCATAACACAGGGTTTTGATTCCAAGCCTGCCACAAAATTTCATCTTTGGAGAAAAATCCAGCTAAAGGTGGTACTCCAGCAATGGCTAAAGTTGCAATGAGGAAAGTACGGTAGGTGTGAGGAATTTTTTTTCGTAATCCTCCCATTTTTCGAATATCCTGTTCTCCAGACATCGCATGAATCACGCTGCCAGCTCCCAAAAATAAAAGGGCCTTGAAAAAGGCGTGGGTCATTAGATGAAATATTCCTGAAGCATATGCCCCTACCCCACAGGCCAAAAACATATAACCCAGTTGACTTACTGTGGAATAGGCCAAAACTTTTTTAATATCATTTTGAGCTACACCAATGGTAGCCGCAAAAAAGGCTGTGGCCGCACCAACACAAGCCACAATATTTAGAGTAAAGGGAGCTTGGTCAAAGAGAAAGCTTAACCGCGCGATCATGTAAACTCCAGCGGTAACCATCGTTGCAGCATGAATCAGGGCTGACACCGGTGTAGGTCCTGCCATGGCGTCTGGAAGCCAGACGTACAAAGGAATTTGGGCGGATTTTCCTGTGGCTCCAACAAACAGCATAAGAGTTGCAAAAGTCAGCGCAGGAACTCCGAAAACCGTGGCGTTTGAAAAAACATCTGCATGGTTTCTCAGAACAGAAATATCAAAACTCCAAAGATTGGTTTCCAACCCAAGCGTCCAAAATAGCGTTAACATCCCCAGAATAAAACCAAAGTCCCCAATTCGATTTACAATAAAAGCCTTCTTGCCTGCATCTGCATTTTCTTTAATACCAAACCAAAAGCCAATCAGTAAATAACTGCAAAGACCTACTCCTTCCCAACCCACAAACATCAAAATTAGGCTGTCTGCCAAAACAAGGATCAACATCATTGCCATGAAGAGATTCAGGTAAGCAAAGTAGCGCTCATATTCTTTTTCATGGGACATATACCCAGCGGAATATAAGTGGATTAAGAATCCGACTCCGGTCACAACCAATGTCATCACAGCTGAAAGCGGGTCAAAGTGAAAGCGAATCCAGGTTTGTAACATTCCTACATCCAGCCAAGGGAATAACCCGTTTGTAAGATACCTTTGTTCTTCGGGGAGACCTTTTAAAGCAAAAAAAGCATAAACTGTAACTGAAAAGGAAACAAAAACACTAGAGCACGCTATGAGGTGAACCAAAGATCTTGGCAGAACCTTCTTTCCTAAAAATCGAATGACCGCTGAACTAACTAAAGGGACAAGAGGTATTAACCAAAGGTAATTCACTTCCATATGCTTAACCTCGAAGCTCGCCCACTTGATCAATATGAACTGTGCCAAATACTCTAAATACGGATAGAACCAACGCCAAGGCTACACAGGCCTCTGAAGCAGCCAACACAATAATGAACAGAGCAACGACTTGTCCTGAAAGTGCTAATTGAGGGAGACTTGAGGGGGTAAAATGGGAAAATGCCACGAAATTTAGGGCTGCGGCATTAAAAATGAGTTCTACTCCCATTAAAACTTGGATCATGTTTCGTCTAATCAAAATACAAGCCAACCCAGCAGCAAATAGAAACGCACCCAAAAGAAGATAAGAAGATAAACTCACCATTTATTTCTCCTTTAACTCCTTTCGAACCAAAATCACCGAACCAATCATGGCAAAGAGCAACAAAACTGAAATCAATTCAAATGGAAGTAAATATTTTGTAAGGAATAGCTCACCTAATCCTTTTGTAGAGGGAGAATATGTTGTAGCTTTTAAGGGCCACTGTGTACGAGATAAAACCATAGAGATAACCCCAAAAATGGTAACGGAAGTCAGAACTCCCATAACCCATGAATATTTGTTTTTTCGCTCTTCAATATTTGAGTCATAGATTCGGGCAGTCAAAAAAATACCGAAGATTAAAAGGACCAAAATTCCACCCGCATAAATGAGAAGTTGCGCTACCCCCAAGAAATCAGCTCCCAATAAAATATACAAAGCTGCCACTCCCGACAAACAAAAGAAAAGGGCAACAGCTGCATGTAAAAGATTTTTTAGGCATACGACAAATATTGCTGCCACTGCTGTCATGGTTGCAAATATTGTAAATGCTAAATTATAAAAAATGTCAGCCATCTGCTTAAGCTCCCACTTCTAGTTTCTTGGATTTTGCTTTTTCTGATTGTTCTTTGGCCAAAACCAAATCAGAAGGTCGGATGTAGGAGTAAGTTAATTCTGAAACATTTGAGACAGTCCCTTCAAAGCGTCGGGTATGATGAATGGCTCCTGTAGGACAAGGTTCAATGCAAAGGCCACAATACATACACTTAGCAATATCGATATCAAAAAGGGTCGGATACTTTACTTTGGGCGTCGGTTTTCCTGTGATTTTCGACATGACCGTGGTTTTTTCGCCTTTGGTATCTTCAATTTTGATGCACGCGATTGGACAGTATGTCTCACAAAGCCGACAACTGATGCATATATCCATATCGACTTGAAGGATTCCCCTGTAACGTTCTGGAAGTTGCGACTCTACGTTAACGTCGGGGTATTCGATGGTCGTGGGTTCCCTAAAAAGATGCTTTAGCGTAATCAACATTCCTTTAGATGTTGTAGTCACTCCCTCTACAATATCTACGAACCATTGAGCAAAGGAGTTAGCCATTTCCACCTCCAAGGAGCATCATGACAGATGTCCACAGAACACAGCCAAACCCAATGGGTACCAATTTTTTCCAGCACAGATCCATCATTTGGTCGACGCGATATCTAGGCAGAGTCCATCGGATCCATATAATGACAAAGACAAAGAAATAGACTTTAGCAATAAACATCAAGAGCGTGACCAACCAATAATTTGCAAACATCTGCAAAAGAGCTCCGCCAGCTAAACTGATGAAGGCTATTGCAAGAAACATCCATTTTGAAAATTTGATCGGTCGAATGTTGGACAAAAGGTCAAAAATGGATTTTCCTCTAACCATCTCTCCAACAAGTTTGGTAAAAAAGGACAACCCCTTGATCGCAAGAAGCAAGGTAAAGAATAACGCTCCTGTTGCAAATAAGACGTTGCTTTTAGAAGGCTGCCAACCTCCCAGGAATGCCGTCGTGGCGATGGCTCCAACCAAAAACATGTTTGCATATTCCGCCAAATAGAAAAGGCCCCAACGCATGCCACTGTACTCTGTGTTGTATCCAGAAACCAACTCAGATTCAGCCTCAGGCAAATCAAAAGGGGTTCGATTGACTTCAGCCAGGGCAGAAATGAAATAAACAAAAAAGGCTATGAAAGCCGCGGGAGGTGCTTTAAATAAGATCCAATTTCTCATCCCTCCACTCTGGGCCATATTTAAATCCTGTAAACTGAGACTACCCGAGAGTAAAACGGGTACCATTAAAGCTAAGGCTAAAGGGATTTCATAACTCACAATCTGAGCTGCAGATCTCATGGCCCCAAGTAAAGACCATTTGTTGTTCGAAGCCCAACCGGCCAAGAGAATCCCAACAACCACCAACGACGAAACTGCAATAAGATACAAGAGACCTACATTTAAGTTTGCAACAACAAGATATTTGCCAAAAGGAACACACACAAAACTTAAAAAGGCCCCTAAAATGACTAAGTATGGAGCCAATTTAAATAGTGGCCGATCTGCTCCTTGCGGAATCGTATCTTCTTTTAAAATCAGTTTAATACCGTCCACAATGAACTGCAGAAGCCCTTCTGGGCCGACTCGATTGCATCCAATCCTTGCCTGCATTCGTCCCGCTACTCTTCTTTCAACATAGGTTGAAAATCCAGCAAGGGGCGCTAAAAAAAGCCCCACTACAATTGTGGCGGCCAAAAACATGACAGCAATGTAAAAAATTTCAATAGGAACATTTTTTAAAACAGGAATATCTAATCTTTCAATAATTGAGTGCGTAATAAATTGCAGATTACTCATCGATCAATCTCCGGTGCAACAACATCAAGGCTTGCAATCACAGCCACCAAATCTGCTATCATAAGTCCCCTTGAAAGTTTTTCTATCATAGACATAGCTGCAAAACTCCCAGTTCGAATTTTGACCCGATAAGCCTTGTCACTACCATCAGACACCACAAAATACCCAAGCTCACCTCGAGCAGCTTCTACAGCTGCATAAGCTTCACCTGGTTTTGGCTTAATGTTCTTGGGTACTTTGCCCATCATGGGACCTTCTGGAATTTGTTTGAAACACTGCTTTAGAATCTTAGAAGATTCTCTCATCTCTCGAATTCGCACAATATATCGGTCGTAAGAATCACCCAAAACGCCCTTCTCACCCCGTCCAAGAGGCAATTCAAATTCTAATTCTGGATAAACAGCGTAGGGAAGATTTTTTCTTAAATCCCAATTCAACCCAGACGCTCTCAAATTAGGACCTACCAATCCGTAGGCAATGGCGTCTTCCTTTGAAATAGGACAGAGCTTACTCAACCGATTAATAAAAATTTTATTATAAGAGATGAGGTCATCAAATTCGTGCATGAGCTTTTCAAAAGAATCCAAAAAAAGATTCACTTGCTTGGGGTAGTCTTGCGGCATATCAAAAGCAACCCCACCAATCCGAACATAATTGTAAGTGAGCCGTGCTCCACACAAGGCCTCAATCAGCGTGTTAACTTTTTCTCGCTCTCGCAGCGCATGTACAAAAGGTGTGACCGCTCCAATATCCATTGGGAAAGTGCCGACAGAAATCAGATGACTGGCAATCCGGCATAGCTCATCTGCAATGACTCGAAGATAATGAGCTCTCTTGGGTACCTCCACATCCAAAAGCATTTCAACTGCCCGAGCATATCCATGGTTGGCGGTCATGGCTGCCACATAATCCACGCGGTCGGTATAAGGCATAAAGCCATTGTAGTCGACCATCTCTCCTATCTTCTCAATCGATCGATGAAGGTAGCCAACTTCTGGAATCGCTTTACGGATGACTTCTCCATCTGTGAAGGTGCGAAATCGTAATACCCCATGGGTGGATGGGTGCTGGGGTCCCATGTTGATTTCCATTTCGTCCTCTAAAAGGACTTCGTTTTCTATTGAGCCCATGATAGCACCAGCTTACTTGTGCGCTATGCTCGGCAATGTGGGTAACTCAGGCATGCCGGTAAGATATTCTCTTGTTGTAGAAACACCGTGATAATCGTCACCCTCCTTGTAGTCTTTTCTTAGGGGATGGCCTACCCAATCATCGGGTAGGAGAATTCTTCGAAGATCAGAGTGCCCATCAAAATGAATACCCATCAGATCATAAGCCTCTCGTTCATGCCAGTTGGCACCTGGCCAAATTTTTTCTACCGTAGGAACAGACGGATTTCCTCGGGGAAGGCGAACCTTTAATTTAAATTCGTGCTGATGTAAGTACGAAAAAAGAAGATAAACCAACTCAAATTCCTCTCGGTAGTCTACTGTTGCAATACTTCTCAAAAAATCAAAACTTGTGTTGGAGGAGTCTTTCAAGAACTGAGCGATCTCTACCAATTTTTGTGGCTCTACCTTAACCCAGGGTTGTTTCACATCTAGCTTTAGTTCGAAAATGGCAGAGCCAAATTTTTCTTTTATAAGCTCACCTATTTCCTGTGGCGTCATGAGGCGATATCCTTTTGGGATGTTGAAATCGTACGAACCCAGACTAAGTCGCCCTTTTTCCAAACATAAATAAGGCCAACCAATAGTATAAAAACAAAAGCAAAAATTTCCAGGAACGCCGCTTTACCCACACCTCTTTCAACCCAATCTTTGTAGACGGCCGCACATGGGTACATGAAAGCGATTTCCACATCAAAGATCAAAAAGACCAAAGCATAAAAATAGTATCGAGGATTAAATCGAATCCAAGGAGAACCCATTGGCATTTCACCGCATTCATAAGGAATTGATTTTATTGCATTTTGCGCCCTAGGGGCCAAAATGCGTGAAATCGTTAGATTGACCCATACAAAGCC
>Ga0247727_10007876_pt1 | contig 20053 bp, 18 predicted proteins | sample WisWelCaveWW1625_FD_202498 | JGI IMG/M metagenome (GOLD analysis project Ga0247727, IMG submission 202498) | Biofilm microbial communities from Wishing Well Cave, Virginia, United States - WW16-25 | ecosystem: Environmental > Aquatic > Deep subsurface > Groundwater > Cave microbial mat | place... | reverse complement strand
GAAGAACTTCTGCCAGTTTTAGCCGGAGCGCCCTTGCCCGTTCTTCCACTCACTCAGCATAGATCATCTTTGACCCTAATGTCTATGTTATTTTGTCACGGTTCCTAACAGCGCTCCCCAGCCGGGCGCTATCCGCCTGCTCGCGGTGTTAACCCGCCCACCTCTGGGTTAACAGCACCGAGAGAGAGTGAGAGAGTTTCGGGGCCCTCGGCGAGTACTTCGCGGCCCGGCGCGGACCTCTCTGGTTAACAGACCTGGAGGCAGCCCAGATCAACCTTGTACGGACGGCACAACTGGCGCGGTGTCTAGACGAACGAGAGCCCCGACCGCTCGCGCGACCGGGGCTCGGGATGATGGCTGCCCCGAAGACTCGGAGCTGATGAGGTTTGGCTCCTCAGGTAGGACTCGAACCTACAACCCTCCGGTTAACAGCCGGATGCTCTACCATTGAGCTACTGAGGATCGCTTGTTGGGCGGGGGGAATATTACGGAAGGGGGCGCCCCCGGTCAAGCCCGAAGTGGCTCGCGCCATCCGTCTCCCCGCACCGGATTACGAGACCGTGTCAGGACGAGGGATGGGCGATCGCGCCGGCAAGGTGGATCGAGCCGGTCGGCTGGGGCGAGCCGCCGGCGGGTTCGTCGGTGACGGCCGCGACGGCGATCGCGTCGAGGCCGGCGGGGATCGCGACCTCGATGGCGGCCTCGCCACGCGCGTCGACGTCGAAGGTCGCGGCGGGGATCTTCTCCTGGGCCGGCGTGATGAACCAGAGCTGATACGTGCGGCCGGGGGCGGGGGCGCGCAGCGCGGCGGCGTAGAAGTGCCAGGTGCGGCGCGACGGATCCCAGAAGATGCGGGCGGCGGCCCGGGGTTGCGCCTCGGTGCCGGAGAGCGCCACGACGCGGACGGCGGGCGAGCGCAGGACGCGCACGGTCTCGGCGGCGGCCTCCACGGCGCCGCGCAGGCGGACGATCTCGCGGTCCTGGGCCTCGACCCGGGCCAGCAGGTCACGCCGCGCCTGGGTGCCGGGGACGGTCAGGGCCACGGCGGTCACGACGGTCGCGGCGATGGCGGCGAGCGCCGGGCGGAGCCAGCCGCCGGCTCGCGAGGGCGGCGGGCTGGCGGGTCTGGTGCGCGGCGGGGCGGCACCCGTGGCCGGCAGCGACACGCCGGCCGGCGCAGCGCGCGGCGCCGCCTGGACGCGGCGCATCAGGGTGGCGCGCACGTTTTCGGACGGCGGCACGGCTTCGAGCGCGAGCGGAAGATGGGCGAGCGCCGCCTCGGCCTCGGCGAGGCTGCCGGCGCAGCGCGGGCAGCCGCCGGCGAGGTGGGCCGCCAGGGCGTCGCACTCGACCGGGTCGAGCGCGTCGGCGGCATACAGCATCCACTGGTCGCGGCGCTCGCCGCAGGGCATCTGCCCGTTCGATGTCGGGGTCATGCGGCCCCCATTGTGCCGTACTGGCCGGCCAGGGCGTCGCGCAGCCGCAGCAGGCCCTGGCGGATGCGGCTCTTCACGGTCCCGAGCGGCTCGTGCAGGGCGCGGGCGATCTCGCCGTGGCTCAGGCCGTCGAAGAACGACATCTCGACGGCGCGCCGCTCGGCCTCGGACAGGCCGGCGAGGGCGCGCCGGATGCGCGTCCTGCGCTCGGTGGCGGCGGCGTCCGCGTACGGGCCGGCGTCGGACGATGTGGTCTCCGCCGCGGCCCCGCCCACCGGGGCGCCGGGGCGCGCATCGTCCCGATCCGCCGCCGCTCCGCCCACCACGCCCTCGCGCCGGCGGCGGCGCAGGCGGTCGATGGCCCGGCTCCGCGCGACGGTCATCATGTAGGCGATCGGCGCGCCGCGGTCGTGACGGTAGCGGTCGGCCCGCTCCCACAGTTCCCAGAAGACGTCACCGAGCACCTCCTCGGCCTCGGCGCGGTCGCGCAGGATGCGCAGGCACAGCGCCATCACCTGCCCGGCGTGCCGGTCGAACAGCGCTTCGAGGGCGGTCGTCTCCCCCGCGGCGATGCCGGCCATGAGCGTTCGATCGTCCTGCGCGTCCCGGGCGTCCTGCACGTCCACCTTCCCGCTGGCGAAGCCTACCCCGCCTCGCGCACGAAACAACAGGGGGACGGACCGGGAGGCCTCCGGCCCGTCCCCCTGCGCCTCCCTCCGGCCGGTCAGTTCATCGGACCGTGATGAGCGTGGTTCCGGCCGTTCTGCGGCGTGGGCTCGTAGGGGAAGACCTTGCTGAAGGCGACGTCGTTGCGGTCGACGCCGTCGCCGACCGGGCCCTGGATGAACAGCGGCAGGGTCCGAAGGTCGCTGAGGAGCGCGGTGACGGCGATGTCCACCACGTCGTCGCCGAAGCGCCGGCCGTTCGGCCAGCCGCCGGGGATGAAGCCGCCGTTGCCGAACGGGTCCTGGACGTAACTCTGCAGCACGTCGCCGCCGAATATGCCGAGGCGCGAGTAGCCGGAATCGTCCGGGTTGGTCGGGTGATCCGCGCCGCCGCCCGCGAGGCGCGCGCCCGCGGTCGACAGATCGACCTTGATCATGTCGGGGATGAAGATCCCGGCGATGTCGGTGCGGCCGGTCTCGACCGCCGGCACGAGGCCGGTGCCGGGGACGACCAGCAGGTTGAGCAGGCGCGCCAGTTCCGGGTTCTCGGCGTACTTGCGGAAGAGCGTGGCGTCGGCGGAGGGGCGGGTGCGGCTGTAGCGGTCCTTGTCGGCGATCGCCACGAGCGCTTCGTTGAACAACGGGTTCCCCTGCCGGGCGACCTGGACGAAGCCGTCGCCGGGACGGAAGCGGTCGAGCGACGTGGTGATCGAGGCGCGCAGGCGCCGGGCGATCGTGCTGTCCTGGCTGTCCTGGGTGTCGCCGCGCAGGATCGGGAAGCGCAGGCGGCTGGTCGAGGCGTACACGCCGACGACCTGGCGGTCGCCGCCCAGATCGGACAGCGGGACCTCGAGCCCCATGAAGTGGAGGTTGAACCCGCCCTGGGAGTCGAAGCGCCGCCCCAGCTGCAGGAGGTCGAAGATCCCGTGGATGTCGGCGTAGAAGCCGTCGTCGCGCTGGCCTGCGAAGGCCAGGTAGCCGCCGTTCAGCGTGGCGATCGACTGCGCGGTGTAGCGGTCGAGATCGGCCTCGGTCGCGACGCCGTCCTTCGCCGGGTTGTTGCCGTTGTCGCCCTGGTTGTAGAAGGGCGTGGCGATCCCCTGGTTGTTGGGCGGCACGACGCCGGTGCCGAGCACGGTCCTCGCGCCGGTGCGGCGATCGAGCTTGGTGACCGTGTAGGTCTGCGTCAGGTTCTGGTTGGCGTCATCGACGTTCTGGATCACGCCCAGGTACGACTGCAGGACCGTGTTGGCGTTCTTGAACGCGGTCGTGAAGCGGAACTGGTAGGAGATGGTCGGCTCGCCGCGCGCCACGTCGTTTCCGAGGGCGACGTGGATCTCGTACAGGACGCTGTCGTCGAAGTTGTACTTGTTCGGGCCGATCCCCGGCTCCTCGAAGGGATAGACCGACAGCCCGAGGACGAGGCTCCTGTCGTCCCCGTCCTGATCGACGAAGGCGTAGACGTCGGTCGTGTTGGCCGCCGGGTCGAGCGTGACGAGCGGCGCGTCCATGTGGCTCGAGGCCGACGCCTGCCCGGCGAAGAGGCCGGCGACCAGCGCACCGGCGGCGAGAACTGCTGACTTCCTGCTTGGGTTCATCGTGCTCTCCTTTGGTTGGTGCTGATGCGCACGTCGTGGTTACGAAGCCCGGGGGGCGGGCGGATTGCTGTCGGCCGTCAGTGTGGCCCGCAGGGTTTCGAGAAGGCGGCGCTCGGACGGCAGGAGCGCGCCCGCCATGGCGGCTGCTTCGTCGGCGCGGGTCGCAGCCTCGGCCGCGTCGCCCGCGGCCGCGGCGATCGCGGCGGCGTGCAGCGCCAGGCGCGGCGCGCGCGTCCCGTAGGCGAGGGCCCGGCGCGAGTAGTCGCGCGCCTCGGCGATGCGGCCGTCCGCCATGAGGGCGACCGCGACCGCGTCGAGGGTCACGACGTCCTGGCGCACGGCGAGTTCCTCGCGCGCCAGGCGCAGCGCCCGCCGGGGCTCCATGCCGCGCGACGCGAGATAGAGGGCGACCCCGCGCGGGTCCTCGCGCTCCCCTTCGCCGACGAGGCGCGCCTCGACGGAGCGGGCCTCGTCGGCCCGGCCGGCCTCGACGAGGGACTCGTGCAGGGCCCAGAGATACTCGGGCAGCGGGTCGGCCGCCACCGCGGCGCGCAGCGCCTCGACCGCTTCCTGCGGGCGGCCCTGGTCGAGAAGCAGGAGGCCGCGGGCGTGCAGCGCCGGCGGATGATCCGGAACGATCGCCAGGGCCGCGTCGATCCACAGGCGCGCGTCGTCGCGGCGTCCGGCTTCGAGGGCATAGTGCGCGAGGCGCGCGCGGTACCAGGCGGCGGCGCGCGCGTCGCGCCGGTCGCCCGCCGCGGCGGCGCCGGCCATCGCCTCGATCGCCCCGTCGCGATCGCCGAGGAGCCAGCGCAGGTGCGCCGCGCGGCTCAGAGCCTGCGACCCGGGGTTCTCGTCGGCCATGCGCTGGTACTGGACGGCGGCTTCCTCGATCCGGCCCTGCTCGAGCAGGGCGTCGCCGAGAACGGCCGACGCGAGCCACGAGGGCGACTCCGCGACCAGCGCCCGCGCCACCGCCTCGCCCTCCCTGAAGCGGTGCATCGACACCAGGGCGTGGGCGCGCAGGAGGCGCGCATCGGGGTTGCCCGGCGCGCGCTTCTCCATGCAGGCGGCGGTCGCGAGCGCGCGCTCGAAGTCGGCGTGGTCGTGATCGATCGCCTCGCGCGCGATCCAGGTCCAGCCGAGGCGCTCGAGGTACGGGAGCGGGTTCGCGGCGGCCCGCGCCTGCGCGCGCAGGCGGGAGATCTCCGGCGCGCCCCCGGAATCGGCGGCGGGCTCGCCGGCGGCGCCGTTCAGGACGATCGCGCAGGGATCCGCGACCGCGGCGCAGCCCGACAGGACGGCGGCGGCGAAGAGCGGCAGGACCAACGACGCAAAGCGCGTGGTGACGGTTGTCATCTTGAAGGCCTCCTCGGATGCGGGCCCGCAATGGCGGGCTCGATGGTCATTACGTCCGGCGACCCCCATCCGGATGACATCGGGTCGCGAGGCTGGTCACCCTCCTCGCGTCGCCGCAAAAAAACACCGGGATGGCACATCCGATCGGCGGGTGGTGGTCGTATCCTTACTTGATGGTGATCCCGGCACGGACCGAACGGACCAACGGACCGGCGGCGGTGCATGCCGCCTCCGCGGCGACCCTTGCCGGCGTGGCCGGGGGCGACGCGACGGCCCTGGCCTCGCTTTACGACGCGACGTCACGTCAGGTGTACGGTCTCGCCCTGCGCATCCTCCGCGACCGGGCGGAGGCTGAGGAGGCGACCCTGGACGTCTATATGCACGTCTGGCAGAACGCCCTGACGTACGACTCCGAACGCGGGAGCGTCCAGGGGTGGCTGCAGACGCTCGTGCGCAGCCGGGCGATCGATCGCCTGCGGGCGCGCGCGCGCCACAACGCGCGCCATGCGCCGCTCGCGGTCGTCGCGGAACTCGAAGATGCGGCCCTCGGCCCCGAGGAGGGGGTCGTCGAGAGCGATATCGCGCGGCGCGTCCGGCGGGCCATAGGCAACCTGCCGCCGGCCCAGCGCCGGGCCATCGCCGCCGCCTACTTCGGCGGGCTGAGCTACACCGAGGTCGCCAGGGCCCTCGGAGAGCCGGAGGGAACCGTGAAAACCCGCATACGCGTAGGGCTGTCGGCGGTCCGCGCCGCGCTCGCTGGAGAATGACGATGGCACTGCCGACGACACGACACGAGGCTCTCGACGATGTCCTGCGCGATCAGGCGGCGCTGTTCGCGCTGGACGCGCTGCCCGCGGAGGAGGCGCGCGCGATGGAGGTCCACCTGGTTCATTGTGACGCCTGCCGGTTCGAGGTCGAGTCGCTCCGCGCCACGGTCGCCGCCATCGGATCGGCGATCCCGGGCCGGCACGCCGACCCGGCGCTGCGCACCCGAGTGCTCGATCACGCCCGCGGAGGCGCGCCGCGGGCTCCGGCCCAGCCCTGGAAGGGCTGGTCGGCGGACCTCACCGGGCCGGCGGAGTTCCTGGCGCGAGGCGCGGGCGCGGCGTGGGAGCCGACCTCCCTCCCGGGCGTCGAAGCCCGGCGCCTCTTCGTCGATGCCGCGAACGACCGGGCCACGCTCCTGATCCGCATGGCCCCGGGCGCGTCGTACCCGAGCCACCGTCACCACGGGCCGGAGGAATGCCTGGTGCTCGAGGGCGACCTGATGGCCGGCGGGACGCCTATGCAGGCGGGCGACTACCGCCGCGCCGCCGCCGGTAGCATCGACGGCATCCAGTCGACGCGTGACGGCTGCCTCCTGCTCATCGTCTCAAGCCTCAGGGACGAGATTCTTCCGCAGGCGACGGCCTGAGAGCCGGTCCGGCCATCGTCGGCGTGTAACGGCGATCGGCCGCCACCGCGGCCCCCGCCGCAACCCCGTCGTGCCACGCGACCCTGAACCGATGCCGGCCGGGGTCGCCGGGGTCGTCGGCCGGGAACAGGAGAACGCCCGCGGCGGCGCGGCGGCCGTCGCGGCGCACGGCGTCGGCGAGAGAGATGTGCTCGACGTGCCGGGCCACCATGTCGTGGGTGAAGTGGTAGGCGAAGGGAGTGTCGAACGCGACGACCCGGAACGTGTCGGACGCCGCGAGCGTGGTCTCCGGCGGGATCGCGGCGTTGAGGTTGGCCGCCATGGCGCGGTAGCCCGGCAGGGGCGGCCGGCGGGGATTGCCGGCGACGGTCTCGCGGGCGCCGGCGGCGGCGACCTGCAATACGACCCAGCCGGCCCCGACGGCGGCGACGCCACAGGCGATGGCGGAGATCCGCTGCAGCAACTCCCCGGCGGGCGCGCGGTGGCCGCGCGGCGTGGCGCTTCGCCGCGCCAGGCCGGCACGCGCGCGCTGCGCCAGGCCCTGCGCGCCGGCGGCGGCGAGATAGAAGACCAGCGGCACGACCGGCACCATCCTCTTGTAATAGAGGTAGAGCGGCGCGCCCGAGATCAGGGCGAGCGCCAGGCCCCACCAGGCGGCGCGCGTGAAGAACGTTGTCTGGCGCAGCAGGAACGGCGCGGCGAGCGCCAGCACGAGGAGCGGTCGCTCGGTGCCGGACGGGATCGGCAGGTGGCGCTCGAACGCCTCGAGGTAGTCGGCGAGACCGGTGAGCGGTGGCATGAAGGCGCGGGCGCGGTTGTACTCCCGGAGCCAGTCGTGGAACGGGTTCGGGCGGAAGAACCCGAGCGCGGCGTACAGGCCGAGGGCCAGAGCGGCGGCGGCGCATGCGCCGAGGACGAGCGCCACGAGCGGCCGCACGGCCCGCCCCCGCCGCTCGCGCAACAGGTCGCACGACAGCGCCAGGATCGGGGCGGCGGCGTAGATCGCGCCGTTGGCCTTGGCGGCCGCGGCGATGCAGGCCAGCAGTCCCCAGGCGGCGAAGGCCCGCGGTCGCGCGTACGGCGTCGGCGCGCACACCGCCATGGCGACGAGGCCGGTCAGCAATAGGTTCTCGTCGAGGCAGGAGCGCTGGAACGCGATCAAGGTGGCGTTCCACCCGGCGAGGACGACGAACGCGGCGAGCGCCGGGGGCGCCAGTTGCCGGCGCGCCATCCAGGTCATCGCGAGCAGCGTGAGCACCGCGAGGATCATGAACGGCAGGCGGGTGCCGGCGAGCGACACTCCGGCGGCCGTGTACCAGCCGGCGTGGATCACGAACCCGAGCGGCATGAGGGCCTGCGGCTGGTACATCCCGCCGTACGAGTCGGCGTCGCCGAACAGGACCCAATTGCGGGCCGCGAGGGCCGAGGCCTTCTCCTCGAAGTTGAGGCTCAGGTTGTTGGCGTAGGACGGGTTACTGAACCACAGGTCGGCGCCCGGATGGGTGACGCGCAGCAGCAGCGCGCCGACGAGGGCCGCGACGATGGCGGCGGCAAACAGCGCCCGGAGGCGACGGCTAGCGCGCGGTCCCATGCGCGGGGGCGGCGACAGGGCGGGCGGCGGTGTCGGTCGGGCTCGCGGCGGCGGCGATCGACCTCGCGGCGCCGGCGCTCGAGCTCGCGGCGACGGCGGCCTCGCCCGCGTCCAGGCCGGCGCGGTCGGGCACGGGCGCTGATTCGATCGCCTCGGCGAGGACGCGCGCCCGGCAGGCTCCCGGGTACGGTACGCCGAGCAGCCACGCGATCGTCGGCGCGAAATCGGTGATCGACGGCCGGAAGCCGAGGGTCGCGCCGCGCCGGATGCCGGCGCCGCACAGGACGAGCGGCACGTATTTTTCGTCGTCGTTGAGCAGGAACGAGTGGTCGAGGCACGACTGGCCATGGTCGGAGGACAGGATCACCGTCGTGTCGTCGAGCACGCCGCGACGCTCCATCTCGGCGAACAGGCGATCGAGCCGCCGGTCGGTTTCTTCGATGGCGCGGATGTAGTGCCTCGTCCGGGCGCCGAAGGCGTGCGCCGTCATGTCGACCGTCGACAGGTCGACGACGAACAGGCGCAGGTCCGGCGCGCCCTCGAGGTCTTCGAGCAGCCAGCGCACCAGCACGTCGTCGGTCGCGAACCCTTCTCGGGTTATGGGCACGACGCGCACGTCCCAGTGCGGCTTGGCGAAGTGGCGCATGTGGATCGAGCCGTAGATGCGCGCCGGGACGTAATCCGGCAACCCCTCGACCGCGATGCGGTTGCCGAGGTTGTTGTCGCGCATGGTGTGGACCTCGGGAGGGACGCCGGTCATCATGCTGGCGAACGCCGGGTTGGTGAGGGCGCGGTAGACGGTCACCGCCCCCGCCGGGGCGCTCGCCCATTCGCGCGCCAGGCGGTCGAAGAACGGGGTGCGGGCGCGCCGCATCAGATTCAAACTCAGGCCGTCGACCGACAGCAGCAGGACGCGGCGAACGACAGGAGGCCCGGGCGGCGGCAGGAAGGTTGGCGACATCCGCGAGCGTGGCCGCACCAGTCGCGCCGCGACCACGGCGGCGGCGATCGACCCGAGAAACAACAGCCCGGCGGGGCGCGACGGCTCCGGCCGCAGGAGCACCGCGAAGGTCACGACGTTGGTGCAGAACTGGCAGATCCAGAACGACGCCGTGGTCGGCGCCAGGGTGAACAGCGAGTACCACAGACCGCGCAGCGGCGACGACCAGGCGCCGAAGATGACGACGTACGGACCGCCGAAGAGCATCATGTGGCTGACGACGAACAACGCGAGATTCACACCGAGCACCCACAGGACCAGGTCGGTGCGCCCGCCGGCAAGCGGCGACAGCACCACCGCGACCGGCCCCGCCGCGAGCAGGATCGGCGGGAAGAAGTCGCACCACTTGAGCGCCAGGAGCAGGGCCGCCACCAGCGCCCCGGCGTGGAGGATCGCGGCCGGCCGCGCCAGCGTCGCCCAGGCGATGCCGTCCACCCACCCGAGCATCGACAGCGCCCCGAGGGCACCAAGACCGAGCGCCGTCATTAGCAGGCAGTGGGTGTCGATGGTGTTGTGGAAGTAGAGGACGCGCGCGGCGACGTTCTCGAGGATGCCGCGGCCGGTCCGCGGCGCGGCGCCGGCGCACCCCGCGTGGCCGCGCGCAGCGGCGCTCATGCCGCCTTCTCCTTGCCGGGCCCCGCGCTGTCGCCCGCCACCGCCGCGTCCGCCAGGCGCGGCACCCGCCCCCCGGCGAGCGCCAGGGTCAGCTCGGTGTGGCAGTTCCAGAAGCAGTCGCGGCAGGCCGCCGTCTCCCGGCGCATGCGGGCGTAGGCCTCGCCGCGCCACATCGCGCGCAGCGGCGTATCTGCGATGTTGCCGACGGCACGACGCCGGTTCGAGTACGGGATGCACGGATAGACGTCGCCGTAGCAATCGACGACGCAGGTGTGCAGCCCGGCGGTGCAGGCGACGGGCAGCGGCTGGCCGCGGAAGAAGGCGCGCAGCGTGCGCAGATAGGCCGTCGAGTTGTCGATCGGGACGCCCGAGCGGCGCATCGTCTCGAGACGCGCGAGCACCGTCTCGATGCCGTCGGCGTCGCGCACGCGCAGGTCGGCGAACCGGTCGCGGTTCTTGAAGTCGATGCCGCTCTCCTGGATCGGCATGAAGCCGACGCCGTCGACGCCGAGTCCCAGCAGGCGCTCGACCAGTTCCGGGACCTCGCGGTAGTTCGCCTGCCCGATGGCGCAGTTGACGTTGAGGACCGGCCCGCCGCCCGCGGCCCGGCGCGCCGCGAGGAAGCGGCGCAGCGCGGCGAGCGTTTCTTCGAAGGCGCCCTTGCGGGCGCGGATGAGGTCGTGGGTCTCGGCGCGCGCGCCGTCGATGCTGACGCTGACGCCGTCGAGGCCGCTGGCCATCATCGCGGCGAGGTCGCCGTCGCTCCACAGCATGCCGTTGGTGGCGATGTGCGCCAGCATGCCGCTCTCCCGGGTGTGCCGCACGAGATCGAGCAGGTCGGGACGCACGAACGGCTCGCCGCCGGCGAAGCCGATCGCCGGCGCGCCGAGGGCGGCGTAGTCGTCGATGACGGCGCGGAAGGCGCCGGTGGTCAGCTCGTCGCGCCGTCCCTTCTGGCTGCGGGCGTACAGCGGCAGGTCGCAGTGCTGGCAGAGAAGATTGCAGCGGTACGTGACCAGGACGATCGCCTGGAACGGCCCGGTCAGCGGCCGGCCGATCATCCGCCCGGCGTGGAACAGCGGCACCTTGAGGGCGTGGCGCATGAGGCCGAGCCCCCGCCCGCGCCGGACCTCGCCCATCGCGAGTTTCAGGTATTCGCGGCGCATCGCTCAGTTCATGACCAGGTACTTGATGCAGGAGAAGACGTAGCGCGGCCCGTCGCGCCAGACGTTGATCTTCGACTCCCCCGCCACCCGCGCGTACTCGTGGATCGGCACCTCGACCATGCGCAATCGCTCGCGGATCGACTTGATGGTCATCTCCTGCTCGATGGTCGTGCCGTTCTCCGACAGCGGCAGGATGCGTGCCGCGTCGGTGCGGAAGGCGCGGAAGCCGTTCTGCGAGTCGGTGATGCGGACGCCGAAGCGGTAGTTGATCGCAAGGGTGATCATCTGCCCGCCCAGCATGCGCACGAACTGGCCGAAGGTGGAGAACAGCTCGTCGCTGCCGCCGCGCATCCGCGAGGCAATGCAGTGGTCGGCCTCGCCGCGGGCGATCGGTTCGACCATCTTCGGGATGTCCTCCGGGTCGTGCGAGCCGTCGGCGTCGATGAACACCAGGATGTCGCCGCGCACGATCTCGATCGCCTGGCGCAGCGCCGCCCCCTTGCCGCGCCCGTTGTCGAGCACGACGCGGGCGCCGAGGCTCTCGGCCAGCTCGCGGGTGCCGTCGGTCGAGTGGCCGTCGACCACGAGGATTTCGTCGGCGTACGGCCGGCACTTCTCGAGCACCGGCCGCAGCGTCTGCGCCTCGTTGCGCGTCGGGATGACGATTGAGATCCGCGGCCGGACCGCCGCCTCCGGGCGACCCGCGACCGCAGGCCCACCCGCCGCCTCCGGCCGGCCCGCCGTCCCGCTCATGCCGCCACCACCTTCTTCGGCTCCGCGAAACGCCGCCTTATCGCCCCCTCGACGTTGTCGTTCCCCTCGGCCCAGAAGGAGCACGAGCCGCACAGGGGCGTGGCGCCGAAGTCGCGCTTCAGGTGCGCCTCGCGGAAGACGCGCAGCGCCTCGCCGCGCCAGATCTCGGCCAGCGGCGTGGTCGCGACGTCGCCGACGACGCCGCGGTTGGCCGAGTCGATGCAGCAGACCGACACCTTGCCGTCCCAGTTGATCGACGGGTAGTACCAGAGGTAGGCGCACGGGTAGCGCGCGGCGGGGACCTCGGGCGCGCGCTGCACCGCGATGCGGCCGGCCCAGTCGTGATACGGGGTGATGACGATCTCGTCGGCGATGTCCTGCCAGCGCGTCCTGAGGCCGTCGAGCTCGCGCTGGTTCGACTCGAGCGCGGTCGCCTTGACGATGAGGTACGGCGTGCGCGAGCGCATCCCGGCGCGCACGCGCGCCAGGCCCCGGATGTTTTCCACGACCTGGGCGTGGGCATCCTTGCGCTTGTGTCGCAGGTAGGCCTCAGGGGAGTCGTAATCGAGGCTCACCGTGATGCTGTCGAGCCCCGCGCGCACGAGACCGCGCGCCTTGTCCTCGGTGAGCAGGACGCCGTTGGTGGCGAACTGCAGCGAGCGCGCCGCCCGGCGGATGGTCGCGTAGGCCACCATCTCGACCAGCCGCGGGTTGACCAGCGGCTCGCCGTCCTTGTGCAGGACGATCATGGCGCGCCGGCCGTGCTCGACGCTCTCGTCGATGATCTTCCGGTACAGATCGAACGGCATGACGCCGAGCTTCTTGTCGCGCAGGCCGTTGGGGCAGAAGTCGCAATCGAGGTTGCAGGCCCCGGCCGGGTCGATGCCGAGGACCGCCGGGAAGTCCGGCGAGACCATCCGGCCGACCGCCGCCCGGCGCAGCACCGGGTTGAAGCGGATGATGTTCTTCAGCGCCCCGACCGACAGGAGGCTGCGCGGACGAAATCTGCGGTGGATCTGGGTCGCCATCGGCCGACGAGACGCTCCCGTGCCCTCCCGGGGTGACGGGGGGGCGGTTACGAAAGTCGTCGGCGAATCTAGGTCGCGCCCCGCGGAAATGCACGCATGCTGGTCATGGTGGCGCGAAGCTTGTTGCGACCCGGCAGGCAACGTCGAGGGAACCGGGGGCCATGGACGCCCCAGCTGCGAGTGCGCGTCTAAGGTGGCCCTAACTCACTACATATCAGTTATTTACATCGCCGGGCGCAACAAGCTGCGCGCCACCATGGGGGGACACCACGAACTGGATGAAGGCGGGGCGATCGAGGACGAGCGACTCGAAACGCAGGTCGTACACCCTGACCACGCCCCCCGGCTCGACCTCCCACACCGGCGCCTTGAAGAAGGCCTCGATGCGGCGGCCGACCTGGGTGGCGCGGGCACGGGCGACCCGCGGGTCGGCGACGCGCGTCGTCGTCTCCCGGCGGAGCGTGACGGTCCCCCGGACGAGGTCGATGAGGTGGACGCGGCATCGATCGCCGGCGCGGGTGACGCCGAGCCAGCGGTGCGGGCCGAGCGGCTCGGGAAACACGTAGAGGAAGTCCGGAGGCGCGGGCGATCCCACCTCCACCCAGTCGGGGCCCAGGTCGGAAGCGACGTCATCGCCGGCGGCGGCGTCCGCGTCGGCGCCGCCGCCGCCCGCCACGCGCTCGAGCAGGGTCACGGCGCGCGCGTGGCCGGCGCCGCACAGGGCGAGGTAGACCGCGACCGCGGCGAGGGCGGCGCGCGACAGTGACGCGAGCCGCGCTCGCAGGCGCGGCACGATGGCGACCAGGAACGGCGCCGCCAGCAGCCCGGTCAGGATCAGATCGACGAAGTACACCCAGGCGAGCTCGGGGCGGGCCGGGCTCACGGGCCACAGCAGCACGACACCGAACGAGTTGATGAGATCGAAGAACAGATGCAGCCCCGCGCCGGCGGCGACCAAGCCGAGGACCTCGAGGCGCGTCAGATGCCGCCACCGCAGCCTCACGAGCAATGCGAGCGCGACGCACGAGAACGGCAGGAGCAGCAGCGAGTGCCCGAACGTGCGCCGCATCATGACTGCGGTGGGGTCGCCGGTGAGAAACACCAGGCCGTCGATGTCCGGCAGGTTCGACGCGAGCGCGAGGATTGGAACGGCGGCGGCCCCGGCGCGCCGGCGGAACATGACGTTGGCGACCGTGACGCCGACGAGTGTGTGGGTGACCGGGTCCACGTCTTCGGGCGCCGCGCGCGGTCCTAGAGCCCGAACTCGCTCTTGCGGAACAGCGGCAGGTAGCGGTAGCGGGCGAGCGCCTCGGCGCCGCCCTGTTCGCGGTCGACGACCGACACGACGGCGGCGATCGCGAGGCCGGCCTCCTCGACGCGGGCGATCGCCTCGAGGGTCGATTTCGCGGTCGTCACGACGTCCTCGAACACGACGACGCGGTCGCCCGCGGGGATGTCGTTCTCGATCAGGCGCCGCGTGCCGTGGTCCTTCGACTCCTTGCGGACCAGGAACGCCCGCACCGGGTGGCCCGCGCCCGCAGCGGCGCGCTCCCACGACCGGCCGGCGACGTGACCGACGACCGGGTCGGCGCCGATGGTCGGGCCGCCGATCGCGTCGATGCGCTGGCCGTCGTTGCGCTCGAGCCGGTCGATGATCTCCAGCAGGAGGGTGGCGATGAGATGCAGCCCCTCGGCGTCGAGCGTGGCGCGCTTGCAGTCGAAGTAGACCTTCGACTTCCGACCCGAGGCGAGGGTGAAGTCGCCGTGCAGGACGCATTTCTCCTTGATGAGTGCTCCGAGGCGGGCGCGCGTGTCCACGGGGGGCCTCCGTCGCCGCGGGTTATATCCGGCCGGCCGCCGGGTGTCAACGACGCGGCGCGGATGACGCGCCGCGCCTCACGCGGCGAGCACGACGCCGCGCGCACGACGCGGCGCGCTACGGCTCGAAGGCGGCGGCGATCGGCGGCCCCGCCGCGGGATTGAACGACCGCGGGTCGAGGCCGAGCAGGCTCAGGATGGTGGCCGCGACATCGGCCTGGTGGACGGTCGCGGCCGGCGCGACCTCGCCGCAGTCGGGGGTGTCGGGGCCGATCACCGCCACCCAGATGTCCTCCGATCCCGTGATGCCGGCGTCGTGCTCGACCCAGTCCTTCGGCCGGATGCCGCGGCCGTGGTCGGTGGTGATGACGAGGGTCGTGCGGCCGCGGTACTCCTCCATCGACTCGAGCGTCTCCCAGAGGATCCTGAGATAGTCGTCGTAGATGTGCAGCGCGTCGAGGAGGCGATCGTAGCGCCGCGCGTGCGCCCAGTCGTCGGTCTCGCCGAAGGCGATGTAGAGCAGGCGCGGCCGGTGCGCCTTCAGGTACTCGAGCGCGAGGTGGAAGGTGGGCGTGTCGGGCCGGCCGACCTCCCAGAGCGCCATCTGGTGCATCTGGTAGTCGTTGATCCACGCGATCTTCTCCGTCGCGAAGGGCGCCGGCACGCGCTCGTAGCCGGCGTTGACGAAGACGGCCCCTGCCTCGCGCGCGGACATGAAACGGTGCGCTTCCCAGGACGAGAAGACCGCCACGTCCCCGGGCGCCAGGTCGAGCCCGCGCCGCGCGAACTCCAGGAAGGTCGTGTGCGGGTAGCGCTTGAGGTCGTTCGTGGTGACGTCCGGCTGGTACTGGCCGGTCAGGATCTCCATGTACCCGGGGTACGAAAACGCGTGCGGGTTGCGCAGGGTGACGTGGCTGCCGTGCGCCTTGTCGCCGAGCACGACACCCTGCGGCGCGAGCACGCCCCAGAAGAACGGCAACAGGGCCGCGCGGCGTTCCTCCATCGTCGGCCGGTCGTACAGCGAGCGCGCCCGGTCGATGTCGTAGATGCCCGAGCGCTTCCCGTTCGCGGCGACGACCTCGTCCATGCCGCCGAACAGCTCCTGGATGCGGACGCCGTCGAAGGTGACGAGGACCACGTTGCGGGTGCGGGGCGCCGCGGCCGCCGGGGCCGCCGAGGCCGCGGCCGGGGCGGGCGCAGCGACGGCGACCGCGGGCGGCATCGGCGCGGCCGCGGCGAGGCCGGCGACCGCGGCCGCGGCGGCGGCCACGCACAGCAGGCCCGCGATCCGGGCCCGGGCGCATCGGTTCGGCATGGCGGCTCCTCCCCCCGGGCGGAACGGCCGCGGGCCGGGGCCCGTCCGGAAGCGGCTGCTATAATAAGGACCGTTGACGCCCATGTCACCAGACCCGGACAAGTCTTCCCGCGAGCCCTATTCCCTGGCGGCGCTCCTCACGGCGCGGTTGCTGCGCCTGAAGCCGCGGCACGGGCCGCGGATGGCGGGGCAACATGCCCACGACTCGCTCGAGGTGCCGCGCTGGGCGCTGTCGCTCGGGCTCATACTCTTTCTCGTGCTGTTCCTGGCGCTCCTCGTCCTCTTTTTCGCGACACCGGCGGCGGGAGGAACGGACGGAGTGAACTTCGACAACCCGACCAGGGACTGGTACCAGGGGCCGGTGCGCTACATCATCACCAAGCAGGAGATCAAGGCGTACAAGGCGCTGGAGACCGAGCTGGAGCGCGCCACCTTCATCGACTGGTTCTGGCAGCGGCGCGACATCGAGCCGAACACCCCCGACAACGAGTTCCGCGCCCGCTTCGAGAAGCGCACCTTCGAGGCGGTCCGCAAGTTCACGGCCACGACCATCCCGGGCTGGAAGACCGACATGGGGAAGATCTACATTCTGGTCGGGCCGCCCGAGGAGATCATCAACGACCTCATGGCGAAGTCGCACCGCGGCATCGTCACCTGGGTCTACCGCCGGCCGCCGTTCCCCGACCTGCAGCCCAACACGGTCATCGCGTTCGCGCGCGACGCCACCGGCGAGTTCCGGCTGAGCGCCAGCCCGACGCTCGACTCGGACGTGGCGCGCGGGCTGAAGTTCGCGCGCACCAAGGTCACCGTCAATGACCAGATTCTCCGCGAGGGGATGACCGACCCGGTCCTGCTGGCGGCCGGCGTGTCGCTGGCGCAGGGGGAGATCGAGACGCGCGCGATCTACGGCCGCATGCAGCAGCTGCCGCCGCGCGAGGAGGCGCTGTTCCAGGGGTTCGTCACCAGCAGGGAGGCGTTCGGGACGCCCATCCCGATGGAGACGCGGTTCGACTTCTACCGCGCCCCGGGCGACACCTACACCACGGTGACCGTCGGGATCCGCAGCAGCTCGGTGCAGTACCGCGATCGAGATGGTCGTGAATCGCCCGATGTCGGGGTCTTCGGCAAGCTGGTCAGCCGGGCGAACCCGGACGAGAGCTACCCTCTGGCGAGCGACAGCAGCTTCACCGAGCCGCCCGAGAACGCCGACGCGGGCGCCGCCGACCTGCTGATCTTCCAGGCGGTCGGCGGGTTCAAGCCCGGCCTGTACCGCGCCATCCTGGGCGTCGAGGACCGCGTCAGCCGCAGGATCTCCTCCACCCTCCGCGACATCGAGGTGCCCGACCTGTCGGGCGACGGGCTCAGGCTGTCGTCGGTGACCCTGGCGACGACGATGGAGCCGGGCGACTATGCCCCCTCGACCGCGAAGCCCTTCCAGCTCGGCAAGTTCCGCGTCGTGCCGTCACCCGACAACACCTTCAGGCAGAGCGACGAGCTCAACGTCTATGTGCAGGTGTACGGCCCGGCCCTCGACGAGACGACGAAGCGGCCGAAGCTCGACGTCCTGTACACCTTCCGCAGCCGCGCCCAGGACGGCACCATGGCGGAGATCGGCACCTACCGCGTGCAGGACTCCCCCGCCCAGGTGCAGGGGTACGCGGTGCCGCTGGCGAAGTGGCCCGAGGGGTCGTACACCGTGACGGTCACCATCGTCGACAAGGTCGCGCCTGCGACCGTGAACGCCGAGGCCGCGTTCACCATCAAGCCCTGAGGGCCGCGTCACCGCGCAGGATCGGCCGGGTGAGGCAGGTCGGCCCGCCGCCGCCGTTGCGCCCCAGCTCGCGGCCCGGGAAGGTGCCCACCGCGAACCCGGCGGCGCGCAGCCGGGCGTGGGTCGAGGGGCTCCCTTCCATCGCCAGCAGGCGGCGGCCGCCGAGCGCCAGGACGTTGCAGGCGAGCGTGTCGCGCTCGGCGCCGTCGATCTCGATCAGGTCGATGCCGCGCTCGCGCAGCAGCTCGATGGTCGGGACGGCGAGCCAGGCGGGATCGACGAGGGCGGTGGCGTCGTCGATCATGCTGAGAAGCGACATCAGATGGAGGCAGGCCTCCGGCCCGCGGAAGTGCGGCAGCGGCGCCGCCGCCACCTCGATGCCGGCCGGCGCGAGCATGGCGCGCAACTGGCCGATCCCTTCCGCATTGGTGCGGTAGCCTCGGCCGGCCAGGACGGTGGCGGCGTCGATCCAGACGAGGTCGCCGCCCTCGATGGTGCCGGGCTCCTCGATGGCGCCGAGGATCGGGATGCCGGCGGCCTGGTAGAAGTCCGCGTGCCGGGCCGGCTCGGGGCGCCGCGCCTGCTTGCCCATGCTCAGGATGACGGCGCCCCGGTCGGTCATGAACGAGGCGTCGTGGGTGTAGACGGCGTCGAGCGTGTGATCGGACGCCGGAGGGAGATCGTCGACGCCGGCGCCGGCCTCGAGGAGGGCGCGGCGCAGCGCGTCATGCTCGGCCGCCGCCGCGGCGGCCGACGGCGGCGACGGATAGCCGAGCGCCGCCGCCCGCGCCGCGCGCTCCGGATCGCCCCAGCCGGCGGCGGCCGGAGCGCACACCAGGACGCGACGCAGCGTCGCCACCATCGACTGGCCGCCGTGACTCACGCGGGTCCCCGAAACTTGGCTCGCGCGCCGGGGCCCGCGCCGGGACCGGCATCGGCCGCCAGGAAGCGCCGCCCTTCCGCGCTCGCCAGGAACGCCGCCAGCGCCCGCAGGGCGCGGCCACGGTGCGACACTTCGTGTTTGCGCGCCGCATCGACCTCGGCGAAGGTGGCGCCGAGGGGCGGGTGGAAGAAAAGCGGGTCGTAGCCGAACCCGCCGGCGCCGCGCGGCGAGTCGGCGATGCGCCCCTCGCAGACGCCGCGGAAGGCGCGGCTCGCTCCGTCGGGGCGGGCGACGACCGCGACGGCGACATAGCGCGCCGTGCGCTTCTCCTCGGGGACGCCGCGCAGCGCTTCGAGCAGCCGGCGGTTGCGGCCGGCGTCATCGAGGCCGGCGCCGCCGTAGCGCGCCGACTGCACGCCCGGCCGGCCGCCGAGCGCGTCGACCTCGATCCCGGAGTCGTCGGCGATGGTGACGCGCCCCGACAGGCGGGCGTAATGGCGCGCCTTGCCCTCGCCGTTCTCCTCGTACGTGGCGCCGGCCTCCTCGTAGGCGGCGGTCGCGCCCCCCGCCGCGACGCCCGGCGCGTCGCCGGGAGCGCCGCCCGCCGCGCCGCCGATGTCGGCCAGGGTGACCACCTCGTAGCCGGCCGCCGCGACGAGGGCGCCCAGCTCGCGCGCCTTCCCGGGGTTGAACGACGCCACGAGGAGCGCCGGGACCGCGCCGGGATCGCTCACGGTCGCGGCAGGATCGCCGGCAGGCTGTCGCGCAGGACGTGCCGCTGGTGCTCGAACAGGCGGTTGGTTCCCTCGACCGCGAGGTCGAGCAGCGTGTGCATCTGGTCGAGCGTGAACGGGTTCTTCTCGGCGGTGCCCTGGATCTCGACGAAGCGGCCGGCGTCGGTGCGCACCACGTTCATGTCGACGTCGGCCTGCGAGTCCTCGATGTAGTTGAGGTCGAGGCAGGGCAGGCTGCCGACGATGCCGACCGAGGTCGCGGCGACGAGACCCCGCAGCGGCGGCCCGTTGAGGAGGCTCTTCGCCCGCAGCGACGCGAGCGCGTGCGCCAGGGCGACGAACGCGCCCGTGATCGCGGCGCAGCGGGTGCCGCCGTCCGCCTGGATGACGTCGCAGTCGATCCACACGGTGCGCGGACCGAGCGCGGTCATGTCCACCACGGCGCGCAGCGACCGGCCGATGAGGCGCTGGATCTCCTGCGTCCGGCCCGACGGCCGGCCGCGTGTCGATTCGCGCGTCATGCGCTCGCCGGTCGCGCGCGGGATCATGCCGTACTCGCAGGTGATCCACCCCTGGTTGGTGTCACGCAGGAACCCCGGCACGCGATCCTCGACGCTCGCCGTGCAGATGACGTGCGTGTGACCCACCTTGATGAGCGCCGATCCCTCGGCGTGCATGTTGACGCCCGTCGCGATCTCGACCGGGCGAAGATCCCGCTCCTTCCGACCGTCCAGCCGCTCCATCGTCACTCCAGAAGGTCGACCAGCTCGAGGCGCCCGAGCCGCCGGCCGAGAAATCGTGTGCCGACCTCGTGGAACCGCTCCGACGAGTCGGTGACGAAGAAATGATCGCCGTCGCCCGCGGCGGCGCGGTCCGGCGCCGTGCCGCCGCCCTCGCCGCCGCCCTC
>Ga0247727_10007875_pt1 | contig 20055 bp, 15 predicted proteins | sample WisWelCaveWW1625_FD_202498 | JGI IMG/M metagenome (GOLD analysis project Ga0247727, IMG submission 202498) | Biofilm microbial communities from Wishing Well Cave, Virginia, United States - WW16-25 | ecosystem: Environmental > Aquatic > Deep subsurface > Groundwater > Cave microbial mat | place... | reverse complement strand
ATGGGAGGCCTTTATCTGCGCTACATTGGGAAGGCGCGCAACACGGCGGCGATCGGGTTGATCAACCTGGTTTACAATCTGGCGCGGTACGAACAAATCGTGCGGCTGGATCTGATGAAGCCGGAACCGGTGGGGACCGGTTGAGATGGGGCGGGGAACCCAGGAATCAGGTCAAATCAACCAAAATGAAGCTGAAAACGATGAAAAAATAGAAAATCGAACAAAAAATTAATCAGAAAAACAAAAAATGGAAAAGCTATGCGCGAAAAATTCTCAACTCAAACCCGGGAAACAGTTACCGGAGGTTCCCATTATTATAAGTAGCTTCTAAAATTTCAACCCGGAATTACAAAACCGGATCAATTCTGGCGGTTTAGAAGATAATCAGCAAGTTGATGGAGGCGGTCGGCTCGCGCGCCAAAAGGCTTCAAAGCGCGCCGGGCGTTTTGGGTGTAGCGATCAGCCTCCTCTTCTGCACGCTCCATGCCGAGGATAGAGGGATAGGTGGCCTTGCCGGCCTTGGCATCCTTGCCAGCGGTTTTGCCGAGCTCCCTGGAAGTTTTGGTGGCATCCAGAATATCATCGATGACCTGGAAAGCCATGCCCAGGTTATAACCAAAACGAGTGAGAGCCCGGAGGCTCCCGGGTGAAGCATTGGCGCTCATGGCGCCCAAACGGATGGAACAGGTGAGGAGCGCGGAAGTTTTCCGCTCGTGAATATAGCGAAGCTGCCCGTGAGACGTTTTTTTTTCTTCACCTTCGAGATCAGCCACCTGACCGGCGATCAGGAAAAGACTGCCGGAAGCCCGTGCCATCTCCTTCAACAAATCCGCATGAGAATATCTCGAACAGCTTCTGGCACGCGAAACAAGTTCAAAAGCAGTTGTCAGCAGGGCGTCTCCGGCAAGGACCGCGATGCCTTCGCCAAAGACCTTGTGAGAAGTCGGTTTGCCGCGGCGAAAGTCATCGTCATCCATGCAGGGCAGGTCGTCGTGAATGAGGGAATAGGTGTGAATACATTCCACGGCGCATGCCAATGGCATCGCCGTGGTTTCGGAGCCGCCGCATGCCTCAGCAGCGGCCAAGCAGAGAATGGGTCGCAGCCGTTTGCCGCCTGCGAAAAGACTGTAGCGCATCGCCTTGTGAATAGTGACGGGCCTGGTGCTTGCCGGGGGCAGATAACGATCCAATGCAACATCCACACGCCGGCAGTGTGTTGTGATGTAATCTTTAAGAGAGATTGACACAGCAGGTGTTGATACACATTAATGCGACGCGGCAAAAGCCAAAAGAGGAGGGCTTTTATTTGTCTCTGCGTACTCCGTGTGGGATTTGTTATTTTCTCGCCCGCTCAAATTTCTGATACAAGGCGAGGAGCAGAATCAGCGTAAGAAATGTAGACGACAAAATGCCGCCGATGACTACCATCACGATTCTGATGGGAATGATTCTCAAGACGCTCACGAATGCATTTCCGTCCCTATACTGCAATCTTGATAAAGCACGTGCTTCATGATTCTTGTAATTCTTTCTCGACATCTATGATGGGTCCGGCAATGAAAATGGCGTTATGAAACCGGCCATTCTTGGTGAGGACATCCTGATGTTGATGGCCTATGGTCTCGACCTGCTCTCTCGTCCGACCCTTTCCAACTGGAATCAGACCTATGAAGGATGGCTCCACCGTCATGATTTTTCGCGTCGAATGCACTGGCTTGAAAGTCAGGGGCATGTAAGGCGTCGAGGCAATCGTGGAGACTGGGTATATTGTCTCACCGAAAAGGGCCGCGCATCCGCCGGTGCGGATTTCGATCCTGAAAAACAATGGCATCGGAAGTGGGATGGCTGGTGGCGACAACTGATTTTTGATCTGCCGGCCAAACAAAAGAAAGCCCGCCAGCAATTGATTCGTTGGCTACGTCAAAACCATTTTGGTTACTTGCAGGACAGCGTCTGGATCTGTCCCGATCCCGTGAAGGATGTGACAGAAGCGGTGCGGGATTTTCGGAACAACGCCGAGGCGTTCACGATGCTGCAAAGCCGCTGTGTGCCGGGCTTTTCTGATGCCGCGTTGGTTCGAGCGGCGTGGCCGTTTGGTAAAATCCGGGAGAGACACGAGGAGTATTTGCAGTTCGCCGCATCCGCGTGTCTGCAATTGAAAGCCGGTCAAGCGCACCCGCGCAATTTGTTTCGTCTGCTTCGGGATGAACGATTACGATGGACAGTAGCGTTTCAGATGGATCCGCTTCTGCCCCGCGTTCTTTGGCCTGATGATTACCATGGAGAGAAAACTTGGCGCGTTCGCCGGCAATTGCTCCGTGCCCTCGCATCTCAGCTTCCACGATAACGGGCATAGCAAAAATGGATTACAATAAGAATGAAGCACGTGCTTTATTGTAATTGCGACTACCGCGCATCGAAGATGGTCCGCGTTCTCAACCGCGGGACTCATGCTCAAATTTCCGATAAAGGGCGGGAAGCAGGATTAGCGTCAGAAAGGTGGAGGATAAAATACCGCCGATGACAACCGTGGCCAGAGGACGCTGAACCTCGGCTCCGGCCCCGGTTGCGATGGCCATCGGAATAAAACCAAGGCTTGCCACAAGGGCTGTCATGAGGACTGGACGAAGCCTGGTGAGCGCTCCTTCCCACACGGCATCCGCAACCGATCGGCCTTGTTCACGGAGTTGGTTGAAACAGCTTACCAATACCAGTCCGTTAAGCACGGCGATACCACTCAACGCGATGAAACCGATTGCCGCCGAGATACTGAAAGGGAGGCCGCGCAAGGCAAGGGCAAACACGCCGCCGGTCATCGCCAGCAGAATGCCTGGGATAATAATCAGCGTCTGCCGAACGCTTTGGAAGGTGGCAAAAATCAGGAGGAGGATGACAATCAGCACGGTTGGACCCACGATCATCAGGCGTTGCCGCGCCTGTTTCAGATTCTGAAACTGTCCGCCCCATTCGATGTAGTACCCTTCGGGCATTTTGACGGACGCCGAGATTTTCCCCTGAGCTTCGTTCACGAAACTTTCCACGTCGCGCCCGCGGAGATTCACCATGATTGCAGCTCGACGGCGGCCATATTCACGGGCAATGGCATTTACTTTTTCGGTCAATTTAAACTTTGCCGCCTGGCCCAGCGCAATGATTCCTCCATCATGAGTCCGGACAGGAAGGCGGTCCAATTCCTCGATCTTTTCTCTCCACTCATCCGGAAGACGCACGACAATTGGTGTACGCTGGTTGCCTTCCACCACGAATCCCACCGATTTTCCACCCATGGCCACACCGATGAGATCATTGATTTCCGATGCGTGAATCCCATAACGTTCAGCCGCCTCACGATCAATGACCACCTCCAGCATGGGCGCCTTGCCCAAGGCATCGAATTCAACGTCGGCTGCTCCCGGCACCTTCTCGAGAATTTCACGGACCTCGGTTGCGATCCGTTCCAGATCGCCGTAGTCATCCCCAAAAACCTTGACAGCAATATCGGCGCGGGTGCCTTCCAGGATTTCATTGAAACGCATCTCGATGGGTTGCGAGAAGAGATAAGCCTGGCCTGGAACATGAACTTCCAACTCCTTTTTCATTGCTTCTGCTAATTGCTCCTTGGTTCGTCGCTTTCCGTTGATCTTTGGCCATTCGCGCTCGGGTTTAAAAAAGATATAGCAGTCGGTAACATTGACTCCCATGGGATCGGTGGCGACTTCTGCCGTGCCGATACGGGAAAAAGTGCTTTTAACTTCAGAAAATTTTTCCAAGAGAAACTTTTCGCTCTTCTCTTGCATTTGAACGGCTGAATCAAGGCCAATGCTCGTGGTGCGAATCATGTGAACGGCAAATGAACCTTCATCAAGCTGGGGAATAAACACGGCCCCAAGACGGCTCAAGACCAGGACCGAGATGGCGAAAAGGGCGGCCGAGCATCCCCCGACAAGGCCGGTGTGCTTCAGACACCAGCGGAGCACAGGCTCATACCAAGAACGCGCTTTCTGAATGATCGCATTCTCACCTTCACGAATGTCTCCCTTCAGGAAGTACGCGCAGAGCACGGGAATGAGCGTGAGAGCCAGGATAATGGCTCCCACCAACGCAATCATCACCGTGATCGCCATAGGATGAAACATTTTCCCTTCGATGCCGGTAAGCGCCAAAATGGGCATGTACACCATGGTGATGATGCCAACCCCAAACACCATGGGGCGTCCTACCTCTTTGCACGCGCTCAAGACCACATGGCCTCGCTCGATGGCATTGAGTTGCCTCTTCAGCTCATGCTGCTTCTCGCCCAAGCGGCGCATCACGCATTCTGTCATGACAACAGCTCCGTCCACAATGAGCCCGAAGTCAATCGCTCCAAGGCTCATCAGGTTACCAGAAATCCCGCCTCCGACCATGCCCGTGAAGGCGAACAGCATCGCGAGCGGGATTGCCAACGCAACGATGAATGCCGCGCGCCAGTCTCCGAGGAGCAGGAGGAGAACAACGATGACCAGGATTCCACCTTCAAAAAGATTAATCTTCACCGTATGAATTGTTTTTTCAACCAATTCACTTCGGTTATATTCCGTGTTGATCTTTACCCCTGGCGGAAGCTTGTTCTGGATGTCATTCAGTTTTTTATTTACTTCCCGCGATACGGTACGACTATTTTCACCAGCCAGCATGAGGGCCGCTCCGATGACAACTTCTTTGCCATCCTTGGTCGAGGCGCCCGCGCGCACATTGGCGCCCACTTTAACCTCAGCCACATCGCCTACCTTCAGCGGCTTGATGGCCGCCCGAAACTTGATGGGAATATTTGCAATTTCCACGGCCGTGTTCACCCGCCCCACCGAACGAACGGAGATCTGTTCCCCGCCGAGCTGCACCACGCTTCCACCGGCATTTTGAGTATTTTCCTCAATGATTCGGGCAAGTTCATCAAAGGAGACCCCGGAGTTCTTTAGTTTTTGGGGATCGGCAAGAACCTGAAACTGTTTCGCGTAACCACCCGACGTGTTGACCTCGGTAACACCCCGAGTGGTGCGAAGCATGGGTTTAATCGTCCAATCCTGGATGATTTTGAGCTGGAGCAGTTGTTCAAACCGGCTTACAGGCTTGTTTTTTGCGTCATCGGTGTAATCAACCGAATAGTAATAAATTTCGCCGAGCCCTGTGCTGATCGGAGCCAGCTTGGGTTGAAGATCGGGCGGGATGTCTTCCAGCACGGACTGCAAACGTTCGCTCACGAGTTGTCTGGCCCGGTAAATATCGGTTCCATCTTCGAAGACCAGTGTCACTTGGGAAAGGCGAAGCTTGGAGAGAGAGCGCAGCTCCGTTAATCCCTGAATCCCTCCCATCTCCGTTTCAATGGGAAATGTGACGAGACTTTCGATTTCCTCCGGCGCCAAAGCTTCCACCTCTGTGTTGATTTGAACCTGGACGTTTGTGATGTCCGGCACGGCATCAATGGGAAGATTCAGAAAAGCCCAGATACCGACCATCACCAGAAAGGCGGTCGCAATCAGCACGAATACGCGCTGACGGATGGAAAATTCAATAATTCGTCCGATCACTGCTTACTCCTTAATGTTCGCAGGAACACGCGTATTCAGGGCTCTTGCACCCGCCACAGACCGACATGTCCAGGTCGAAACGCAGGTTTTGAGGCTTTCCGCCCGCCTTGACCGTCAGGATCGCCTTCGCGCCGTCGGGTATGGTAATCGCGGCGTCGGACACAAACGAATCGTCCTTCTTGACCAGCTCAATCTTCGTCTTGGATGAATCCTTGCCCTGCACAACGAGCGTTACGCTTTGATCGGAAGGTTTCAGGGGTTTCAGCTCCCCGTCATAAAGATACACACGCACGGTCTTGTCAGCCTCCACGAGGAACTCGACGTGCATCTTTTCCATTTCCATCAGACGGCCGTTGTGCGGCGCCTTCTCTTTTCCATGATGGTCATGCCCATCGGCGGCGAAGGCATTCGGGTGATTCATGATCAGGACTGCGGCCATAAGAGTTACAATGTTTCGGATGGTTTTCATGTGATTTTCCTTGGTTGAGTCGTTGGTTAATGACAATGTCCGCCGCCCTTGGTGGCGCGGAGCTCCGTGAGCCACAATGTTTCGGTTTTGTTGCTCGCGATAGCGTCCCCCTCCAGGAGGCCGTCCTTGATTTCCACCCAGTCGGCGTTGCCGGTTCCGACCTGGACGGGAGTGCGAAGCAGATGTTTTTCATTCTGTGTGTAAACGAAGTTGCCCTCAGCGGTTTTGAGCAGAGCCGAGCGAGGAACGGCCATCACGCTTCGACGACCGCCATGGTGGAACGTCGCCTTGACGGATAATCCCACCACGAGCGAGTTTGACGTGTCCGGAATCTCCAGCAGAGCTTCCACGGTCTGAGTGGCTGATTTCAAAGAATCATCCACCCGCATCAGTCGGGCGGACCGCTCGCTCCCATTCATATTCGGCATCTGGATTGTGATGCGCCGGCTCTCGTTCACCACGTTTGTCATGCTGACCGCAATCAGCGCGGCTGCGTAAGCGTGACCGGTCTTGAAAGTTCCACTGGCGGATGATGTCTCGTCCGCCGACCGATAAACCTGAGCCATGACGACCAGGACGGAATCCAACTCTCGCTCGCCAACCTCCACCACTTGAATGCCCAGAGAATCCATCGTTTCCCTGGTAAAAATCACCCCCTTGCCAGCCTCAAAATTCACACTGCCTTCCTCGTCCCCATGCCCGGCGTGCGGATCGGCGGCCTGGCGTTTGCTGCAACCGGCTATACCGAGAAGCAGCAGCGCAAGAAATCCTGAAATCCAAATAGCTTTCATAGTGCATCCTCCTTCGTAACTTTGACCTGAAGAGCCTGGTCGTTGGTGATGACCTGGATTTTGAGCAAACGCTCGTGCGTCTCCTGGATCGCACTCAGGATTCCTTTTGTTGCCTCAAGATACCCGGTCTGCATGTCGAGATACGTCTGCACAGAAACCGCTCCCAACCGATACTGACGATCGGCAAGCTCCGCCGCGTCACCCAGGCGTCCAAGAAGGCTCATTGGTGTCTTATCGAGTTGCTTCTGCGAAAGTTGATAGGCCGCGTACTCCTGTGCCAGTTCACGTTCCGTATCGCGCAGGGCTTGGGCGTGCCGCGCCTGGGCCGCTGAAATGCCGGCCTTGGCGACATCCACCTGTCCTCGATTGGAATCCCATAGAGGCAGAGGGAGTGTCACTCCGAGACCCAGGCCGCGTTCCCTGTCGGCCGCGTTCTCTTGGCTGAAAAACGGTCCGATGGTGATGTCTGGCGCCGCGCCGAGGCGGGCGTGACTCAATGACTTGTCCGCGCGCTCCAGTTCGATCACCCTCGCTTTCAACAGTAGACTGGCCGTCTCGGCTTGTTCCTTCAAGGTGTCCCAGTTTTTCTGGAAAACAGGCGGCTCAAGAGATGCCTGGATATTGAGGTTCGTGTCCGCAGGCGTTCCACGAAGAACATTAAGACCAATTCGCACCATTTCGCGGCGTTCCTCCGCTTCACGAGCTTCGGTCAGGATGCCGACCATGCTGGCCTCGATGATTCGCTGGTCGAGCAGAAGCTGTGCTCCGGCTGGCGCTCGTTTGGAAAGCATTTGGACAAGGGTCTCGCTTCGATCCGCAACTTCACGCGCTGCGGTCGCTTCCCTGTCGGAAACAAGCCACTCCACCGCCAGGGAGCGCACTCGGGCCACCACTTCCAGTTTTAGTTGCGCCAGGGATATTTCTGCGAGATGGATGTTATGGTCTTTGATCGCCTTCCGAAGGGACGCCTTCCCCGGGAACTCAAAGATCTGACCGATACTGTAACGTTGCGCATTGCCTTCGGCGGCCAGATTTCCCGTCGCGCGTTCAGCCACCCGCTTCTCGCCATATTCGGCGGTTACTTCAGGGTTTTTCCACTGGCCGGCAGCACGACGCTCTCCACGTGCGGCAGCCACCTCGGCCTCGGCGATCAGAAGGTCCGGGTTGTTCTTCAACACTTCCGCAACCAGAGTTTCCACCGAAATCCCCGGCACTTCTTGAACGACTGAATCCTCCGCCAATGTCACAAAGGGCGCAGCTAAAAGGGCAAACAAAAAAATGAATTTCACAAAATCCTCCAATTCGAAAGTTCACCAGCTTCTCCGCGTAGTGGAGAAACGTGAACAACCAATGCCGGCGCCTGTGGCGCCAGCCCGGAAAAGACAAAGAGCCTAAACTCTTGGAGGCTGGAATGGAGATTCCCGAAAGGCTGATGGTGGCATCAAGGGACGTCCTTCGGGGACAAAGCTGAATGTTGTAGCAACAATGACTACAGGAGAATGGCTTTCAATGGTCGCGACCGTTTGGGAGCAAAGCACACAAGTTGCACAGGTACTCTCATCCGAACAGCAATTATCCTGATGTGCAGCGAGATTGCCGATACCGAAGAACAGTACGCAGGCCGCGACGACAAGCAATAAAAGACATTGACATGGCTTCATGTGAAATCAGAGGGTAGGGAGGCGTCCTGCCGTTGTCAATTGGTTAAGTGAGGATTCATTTTTGGTTTGCGCCGCAGGACGCAAACCAGTAAGAGTGTTCGGAGATTTCATCACATGCCTACTTACGAGTATGAATGCCAGAAATGTGGTAAACAGTTTGAGTTGGTCCAGTCCATCAAGGAATCAGCATTGAGATTTTGTCGCAAGGAGTTTTGTCGGAAGCGGGCCTGGGGGAAAGGCAGGGTGCGTCGACTGTTGAGTTCCGGTGCAGGATTGATCTTCAAGGGAACTGGTTTTTACATCACTGATTATCGCAGCGAGAGTTACAAGCAGGCTGCCAAAAAAGAGAGTGAAGCTGCATCTCCAAAAAAAGATGCTGGCACAGCAGGCTCAAAAAAGGAATCCACGACGGCAGGTGGCACGAGCCAGAAATCAACCAAGACCAAAGAAACCTGAACACACTGGAAAATTATCTCTCAGATTTTTATCCGCAGATTTCGCAGATGAACGCAGATTTTAAAAATTCTGTTAATTTTGCAAACCACTCTGTATAGAGTGGTAAATTCTGTCTAAATTTCAAATATCTTTGGCCGGGATTTCTACAGATCCCATCCTATGATTGAATGCCCCAAATGCCAGCATGACAATGATCTCGGGCGCATTTTTTGCGCCAAATGCGGCGAGAAACTGGATATCAGCAGAATCAAGGCGCCTAGCGGAATATCGCGCCGTTTCAAGAAAAGCGGGAAGGAGATTCCACTGGGAAGGATGGTTGTCAATGGAATCGTCAAATTCATCAAGGTTTGGATTCTTGCCTCGATCACGGCGTTGATCGCGGTTGTTTATCTGCCGCCGGATGTCGAGAGAAAGAGCTTTGATGAACAGAATCTAACGGCTTACCAGCAAAAGTACTCCCAACTGGAGGATGCGATCAATGAGCAGCATGAGATCCAGTTGGTGTTCAGTGAGAGCGATCTGAACGCCGGTATGGCGCAAGTGCTGAAAGCTCCGACAAATACCGCAAGTACGGCACCTTCTGCAGCTCCCGGCGCATCCCAGCAACCGGCCAAGGAGCCGTCTCGAGTGGATCGTCCCGAAAGTGTCTACATCCATTTGGAAAAAGATCTTTTAATTGTGACGGCACAATGGAGATGGAAATGGTTCCGCCTGAGTGTCCAGACACAGTTTAAAATGTCGAAGGAGGATGGAAAATGGGGTTTTCAGCCGGTCAGCGCTCGCATTGGGAGATTGCGTGTTCCCCCCCAGTTTAATCAGAAAATAGGTGGTGCGTTGAAAATTGTTTGGAAGGAGAATGAGAAGGAACGCCAATGGATCGAGCAACTTAACTCGGTGGAAATCAAACCGGGATTGTTGACTCTCACCACCAAAAAACCCTCCTAGATACTAGTGAGTGCGAAATAGAATGGACATTGAATGGGAACAATTGTAGGGCGGCCGGCCCGGCCGCCGATCCGGAAAATGGCGCGCAGGGCCGCGCGCCCCACAGTTTTCCTGTGGATGTTCATCTTGGCCGGATCATCGATTCCGGCCACCGCACAAACTCGTAGCACGGCCAGCAGTTCGAAAAGCAAGTTTGTCGCCTATGCTGACCGGCAACGCCTTGCTGACCAGGCGTTGCTGGAGGCCGAGCACATCCACGAGAGTTTTACGCATCTTCTTGGAATCAAGTCCCAGCCTGGCAGAACGTCCGTTGTTCTTGTCCTGGGGCGCCCTTCCGGACAGCCTGCATCTGGCAATGGTGTTGTACGGGCATTCAAGACGGCTCCGGATTACAAGCTGCAGATCAACTGGGATGAGACGCCAATTTCCCATGATTTGTTCCGTAGAGGTTGTGTGCGTGCCCTTTGCACGCGCCAGGCCATTGAGATAGCCTCCAAACAATCACATAGCGGTAAGGGATCGGCTTCAAAGGATGATCCGAAATGGCGTGTTCCGATATGGGTCACCGATGGGGTGGCTGCCATGTTGGATGAGCCGGAGGCGGTCGAGGAAGTCTTTGGACGCGCCAGCCTGCTGGCAAAAATGAAAGTCACCCTCTCTCTGGACCAGGCAATTGCCGAATTGGAAGGCAAATCAGAGCTCGATGCGGATCAGTGTGCGATCGCGGCTGTTTTTTGCCGGGCGCTGATCCAAGGACCCGAAACATGTGCGCGACTGACACAGAACTTTCACTGGAACGAGCGCACGACGTGCCGGAGCTGGTTGGAGTTGCTGCTTGGCAGGAATGATCTGGACGCATGGTGGGTGCAGCTCTGGAAAAGGCAGGCCGGTCAAGTTTGTCCGGTCAAACTGGGATTTGTCCTGACCCTGCGTAAAGTTTATGAATGGGAGAAGCGGCTTCAAACAGCGCCGGAATTGCACATCCGTCAGACAAGCGCAGAGGAATTGATTGCGGGTTTTAATGCGGCCCATCCCTGGTTTCGTCCCTGGGTTTTACGCCAACTGTCAGATTCAAATCGTGGTCAGTCTGAGCAGGAGCTGATAGAATTGCGCAGGGATATTCAGCTCCGTCGGAGTGTTTCTCTGGAATGGTTCGGTCAGCTGCTTTCAATAAACAAGCCCTTCACGCGTCAGGATCTGATCCTGTGGGATCTTGCCCATCGCGATTGCGAAAAAATTCCCTTATGGGATGGGCCGGCTGAGCAGTGGTTTGATTCCGTGTTAAAGATCAAGGGCAATGCTGTCAGGAAATAATACCAAATCCAGAAATAAGTGTGCGATTCCACAATTTCGGCGGTCGCAGACCGCCGCTACAAAATCTGTTGTAGCGGCGCTCTATGAGCGCCGTTTTGTAACGCGCTCCGTCGAAGCGCGGTTACAGCTCAGCCAACCGGAAATCCACTTGCTTCTTGAATCGGTCCACACGTGCGACCTCGACGCGTATTCGGGTCCCCGCCTGAATCACGCGGCGGGTGCGTTTTCCGGTCAACCTCTGTCGAACCGGATCGAAGTGGTAAAAATCATCGGCCAGGGTTGAAACATGGACCAGACCGGATAACATGAACTCCGGTAATTCGACAAAACAGCCAAAGTTTCGAACATCCGTAATAAGAGCTTCAAAAGTGTCCAGACGACGCTCCTTGAGCTGTCGCTCAAAATATTCGAGGAGTTTCAATTTAATCGCCTCCTTTTCCGCTTCATCAGCGACACGCTCAGTGATGGAACAGTGGCCGGCAATGCTTTCGAGTGTGTTGATGCTGTAGGCGGCTTCGCTCCGGGTGGATGCCCGTGGTAATGGATGCCGGCTTCTCGTCACTCTTGCCAATGTCCGGTGGACGATCAGGTCTGCATACCGGCGGATCGGACTGGTGAAGTGCGTGTAGTTTTCCTTGGCCAGTCCGAAATGACCCAGGGGATTGGTTGAATAATGCGCCCGTTTGAGGGAGCGAAGAAGATTGAGTTTGAGAATATATTCCTCCGGCTTGCCGGAAATTCGTTTGAGCAGCTTCTGAATTTCTCCCCGATGGGTTGGGTCGCCCATGGAATAGCCACTTGCCAGCACCTGCTCGCGGTATTGTTCGAGTTTTTCCGGGTCCGGATCCTCGTGGATGCGGTAGATGGCAGGAACAGCGTGTCGACGAGTTTCAGCAGCCACTGCTTCATTGGCAAGGAGCATGAATTCCTCCACGAGCTGGTGTGAAATATCGCTTTCCTGTTTTTCAATCCTTTCGGTGAGGCCGGCTGAATTGCAGTACACCTTGAGTTCGGGGAAATCGAGGTCGAGCGAACCATGGGCGAATCGCCTGGCCCGGATCTTTGAAGCCAGCACCCAGAGATCCTTGAGCAAATGGCAAACCATCTCATTTTCCAGAGCAAGCTTGTGGCCGGGTGTGGCCTGGAGGACGGACAGCGCTTGCTTGTAGGTCAGCCGGGCGCTGGACCGGATCACGGTTTCTTGAAATACATGTGAGTGGATGGATCCATCTGTTTCGATTTCGAACACTGCAGATCGGGTGAGACGATCCACCTTTTCTTTCAATGAGCAGATATTGTTGGAGAGTGGAGGTGGCAGCATGGGGATCACCCGATCCGGCAGATAAATACTGTTGCCGCGTTCGCGCGCTTCACGATCAAGAGCGCTGCCGGGTCGGACATAGTGACTGACATCCGCGATGTGAACACCCAGTTGCCAGCGTCCACTCGAAAGGCGCTTGAGAGAAAGCGCGTCATCATGGTCCCTGGCATCATCGGGGTCGATGGTCACCACAAGCTCCCTGGTAAAATCAGCGCGCCGTTCATATTCGCTGTCCGGGATTTTCTCTGCGATGGCATCGGTCTGGGTCAGCACCTCATCCGGAAAGTCTACGCGGAAGCGAAATTTTTTGACAATCACCAGAATATCAAGACCGGGATCATCTGAGGGACCAATGATTTCCAGCAATGTCCCTTCGGGATTCACGTGGCGATTCTCCCATACGGCGAGTTTCACCACCACACGATCGCCGATGTGCGGCTTGAGGGAGGATCGTCCGGGATTCACGTAGATATCGCGGACCATGCGTGGATCGTCCGGCACTACATATTGGAAATGCTGACTCCGTTGTAAAACGCCGACAACGGTCGGGTTTGCGCGTTCCAAAACACGGATGACACGGCCCAAACGCCTGTCGGCCGGAGTTGATCGCGGTTTTTTGCCGGGCAAAACGGCATGGGTTCGAACCACCACCCGATCACCATGCATTGCCACCCCCGTGTCCTCGGCGGATATGAAGATATCCGAGGTTGGTTCTTTCGATGCCGGAGAGGCGTCAGGAATCACAAATCCAAAACCCTTTTCATGCATTTGAATGCGTCCGGTGACAAGGTCGGCCTCGGATGGCAGGACCAGACGATCCTTACGGACACGCACGACAACCCCTTCGTTCAACAGGTGATCCATCACGCGTCGCACCTGGCCTCTTTCCGCCGGTGGGATTTTGAGGATGGAAATGATTTCACTGACCCGCATCGGTCGATAGTCGCGCGATGCAAGAAGGTTCTGGATTCCGGCTCGCAGGCTGTTAAGTTCGGGCTTCATGTCACTTATTCATTGGTGAGTGCGAAATAAAATGGACATAAAGAACGGGAATAATTGTAGGGCGGCCGGCCCGGCCGCCGATCCGGAAAATGGCGCGCAGGGCCGCACGCTCTACAGTTTATATCATTTCAATTATGCACTCTAGTACGTATCGATGGACATTGAGAATTATGGCGCTGGCCATCGTGTTCATAGCTTATGCAATCTGGAGCCGCCAGAACTATCTGGCCGAACTCCGAAGAGAAGAGAATGGCTTTAACCAGGAATTACAGGATCTGCTGAGGCGAAATCGTGAATTACAAAAGAAGGTTGAAACGCTGGAAGGAGTGGTCAGGGAGAAACTCACCCGACAGGATATTGAAATCACGATCAGCAAACTGCGCGAGCTGCCGTTTCGCAAGCCGGTGAGCTACCGCACGATGCCACGGAGCGATTTCAAAAATTACGTTCTTTCCAAACTGCGTTCGGAGTATACCCCGGAGGAATTTCGCAATTATGAACTGGCGCTCAAGCGGATCGGGCTTCTACCGATGAACATCGACCTGGCACAAACGATCAGCGACCTGTTTTCAGAGCAGGTTGCTGCATTCTACGATCAGGACACGCATGAGCTTTATACTTTTCCGGACCTCAGTTTGAATAACAATTTCGAAAGAATGATACTGGCTCATGAGTTGGTCCATGCATTGCAGGATCAGAACTTCAATTTTCGTTCGCTTGCGTTGAAAACCAGGGATAATGATGATGCTGCGACTGCAGCGTCGGCGCTTGTGGAGGGAGATGCCACTTATTCGATGGGTGTCTATTTGCGGGAAAACTACCGGGCGCGCCAGCTTCTGGGAGATCTGAGGCAACTGGTTTCACAGCCAATGGACCGTTATCTGTCAGCGCCGCCCTGGCTTCGGGATTCGATGGTCTTTCCCTATCAGGAGGGGCAGATGTTTGTTGCGGCAGTTCATGCGGCGGGGGGTAACAGCGCCATTGATGCGTTATTTGCAAATCCTCCGCAAAGCACGGAACAGGTTTTACACCCCCAGAAATACATGGGGTCGGGAAAGGACCTCCCGAAACCGGTAAATCCCGGTCTGAAGATCAATCCATCGTGGAAAAAGTTGCATGAGAATGTAGTTGGCGAACTTGGAATAAGATCTCTTTTTTCAGAGCTGCTTGGTCCGGACAAGTCTTGCGAGATTGCGTATGGATGGGGTGGGGATCGTTATGTGTTGTACGAGGTATCATTGGAGAAATGGGTGCTTGTCTGGAAAAGCGTCTGGGATACTGAGAAGGATGCGCGCGAATTTTTCGATTCGTTGGAGGCCTTCTACAGAAAACGCTACGACATTTCCCCAGCGGTTGTGCCTCCATCCGGCCGTTCCAATGGCAGTAAACCGGAGGCCAGAGCCGATGCGGTTTTTTTCTCGGAAGCCAGCCAAAAGCAGAATATCACCATTCGTGGCAGAACCGTCCTGTTCCTGAATGCGCCGGACAGCAGGACGATGAATCTGATCCTGGAAGATTTTAATCGTGAGAATTAATTTGAAAATTGTGCAGAGTTTTCCTTGCCAACCGGATCAATGGCTGTTTATATCTACTTCAATCAAAGGAGCTTACGTATGAAAAAAATCCCAGTGGTTGGCGTTTGCCTTCTCCTCTGCAGTTACTCAGTCCAGGCACAGAAACAGGAAATTCAGGTCAAGAAGATTGATGTGGAACTCAAAGCCGCGCCGAGCTACCGATTGCAGGCCGGCGAAATGAATCCGGACGCCAGTTTGAAGTGGCTGGTTGTGGAAGCCGAGCTGGAGTCGAAGCCCGAATGGGCGGATGAGGTGAGTGTTCAATTTTATGTCGTTGCCAATTATGGAAGCAATGCAAAGGGGGCTGTACCGCCGGATCATTATGATGTTCTCTCCGCGGGTGTCACCATTGTCAACATGGAGAAAGGCACAAAGAATCGGGTGCCGGTTTTTATGGATGCCAGAACGGTTAAAAAATATGATGCAGCCAATATTCAGCAATTCATTCCCGAGGTTGCCGTCTCGGTAATGTACAAAGGAGCACTGCAGCATATCAAATGGATGAAGAATGAAAGCAGCGGCAGGTTCTGGGAAAGAAAACAGCCGCGGGCTGGCGTCTTGTTGAATTTGATGCAGTCACCGTGGTGGCCTGCGAATGCGGATTATTATGAACTGGTAAAGCCAGCCGGCCCCCCACAGGCGTTCTGATGATGGCCGGTTCAGCATGGTGAGAATTGTGTTATGGCTGTCAACCGTTTTCTCACCTTGGACATTGGCGCAAGCACGCTCAAACTTGCGGAATTCATTTCCACCGGCAGTGGAAACCTGACGCTTGTCAATTTCGCCCATGCCCGGTTGGCGCTCAATCCACCACCGGATGAAAATCAAAATCCGAACATTGTCGCCACTCTCAAACGGCTGATTTCGGAGAAGGGTTTCAAGGCCCGTCGCGCGGCCATCTCAGTTTCGGGACAGACGGTGCTCACCCGCTTTATGAAGCTTCCCTCAACCGAGGAGTCGAAGCTTCGACAGATGGTTCAGTACGAAGCCGCCCAGAATGTGCCTTTTCCGATCGAAGAAGTGGTGTGGGATTTTCATGTGCTGGGCAGCAAGACCGAAGCGGATCTGGAGGTTGTCATGGTTGCCATGAAGAGCGAGATCATTGAAGGTCTCAATCAGTGTGTTGAGGAAGCGGGTGTGGATATCGAGGTGGTGGATGTTTCTCCGCTGGCCATCTACAATGCGCTGCTTTTCAATTACGAGTCTGAGCAGGGATGTACTCTTCTTCTGGATATTGGAGCGCGCACAACCAATCTTATCTTTGTCGAACCCAAAAAACTCTTTACCCGCAGTATCCCGATTGCCGGCAATTCCATCACACAAAGCATCGCGCAGGAGTTTGAGATCTCGTTCGGCGAGGCCGAGGATTTGAAAGTGAAGCAGGGTTTCGTCGGACTGGGAGGCGCCTATGAGGAGCCTGAGCCCGAGTCCGCCGCCCGGCTCAGCAAAATCATCCGCAATATCATGACCCGTCTTCATGCTGATATTGCCCGCTCCATTAATTTTTACAAAGCGCAGCAGGGCGGCACGGCTCCCAAGCGTCTCCTGCTTTCCGGAGGCACCGCCATTATTCCGTACGCGGATCATTTCTTTAAGGAAAAGATGGAGATCGACATCGAGTACTTCAATCCTTTCAAAAATGTCCCCATTCTGGTTCCGCACCAGGAACTGGAAAAGGTGGTGCACTCGACGGGGGAGGTGGTTGGCCTTGCACTCCGTGTGGTGACAGAATGTCCGCTTGAAGTCAACCTGGTGCCCAATTCCATCATCAAGCACCGGCAATTCCAGAAAAAAATTCCATGGTTCGCCGGCGCCATGGGGTGTGTCCTCTGTATCGTTTTGAGCTGGTGGCTTTACTACTGGAGAATCACCAACATGCACTCGGATCATCTGGCTGAGATCACGCAGGAGGTCGATGGACTCACAACCATCAAGGAGAATCTTAAAAAAGCCATGGATTTTAAAGAGGCTGCGGCTGCTCAATCGGAACAGATTCGGCAGGTGGTTGAGCTTCGGTATTTCTGGTTGAAATTTTTGGATGAGCTTAGTAGTCGCATGCCGGCCGCCATATGGATCACGGAATTCCGTCCCAGAGATAATGGCGCCGCGATTGAGATTTTTACGTCATCGGCGCTGGTGGCTGCTCCAGTTGCTACCAGCGCCAAAAAACCGGCTGGGAAGCCTCTTGGGGGAGGTGCTGCCGCCAAAGCCGCGCCCAAAACTCTAATCACAGAATTTGAGGTTCATTGTTTATGCCTGACAAATCCGGACCCGCTCAATCCGACCGACCCTCAACCGCTGATTCGGAAATTTCTGGAAGACCTGAAAAAATCGCCTTACTTCTCGGAAATCAAGGAGGGTAACCTTTCTGACCCCAGCGGTTGGACGTTTACATTCAGTTTTACCGCAAAATTAAAACCCCCCATCCCTTATTAACCCGTGTATTTCTCACCAATAGGAAAAATGACGACACCTTGGTTGAAAAATTGTGGGGCGACGGGCCCCGTCGCCTTCCATGAAACAGCGGGCAGGGCCGTCCGCCCTACAAAATTCCTGTGAGAAATACGGGTTAGCCTGCTTTTACCATGAACTTTCTCCGGAAAAACGCGCTGTTGTTGGGAATGAGCGCCACCTTCATCGTTCTTTTATTGGGCAGCCTCTATTTTCTGAAGGGAAAGGTTGAGGAACTGGGTCTGGTCAAACAGGAGGTGGAAAACAAGAAGGCGGCCCGTGAAGGACTCTGGAGGGAGAAGCCCTTCATTTCGCTGCGGACGGTGGACCTCATTCGTTCGAACGCGGTTGAAGGAATGTCGCTGGCATCGGAGGCGTTGAAACCATTGCATCAAAGCTCAATTTCAGTCCAGCCCATGGATCGCCTCAAATGGAAAGAGGATCTCTTTGCTGCCTGCAACCGGATGTCCCAGCAGCTGAAAAAAGCGAACATCAAGCATAACCCCGACCAGAAGTTTGGCTTTCAAGCTTACGCGAATGCGGCTCCGTCGAGAGACCAGGATACAGTCCTTCTTCAAAAGCAGCTGAAGATTGTGGAGGAGTTGGTCGGCTTGTGCGCCAAAGCCTTTTCCAAGAACGATGAAATTCACTCGATCCAACGAATGGAATTCGAGAAGTTCCCGCACGCCGGACGGGAACTGGGTCTTTCGCCGATCAATCAACCACTGATTTCGATGGGCAAACACTTCGCGTACATTAACGCCCCGGGTTATCTCTACAGCACCATGCCCTTTGAGATGGAAGTGACTTGCACCACGGAAGGATTTCGCAATTTTCTTAATATTCTCCTGCGGTCGAAGCATGTTTTTCTTGTTCGCCTATTTACGGTGGTAAATATCGAGAAGGGTCCCAGGCCCAATAAGTTTGAAACCAAGGGGACTGCGGCTTCAGCTCCAACGGCCTCATCACCCGAGGGCGCCGAGCCATCCCAACCTCAGCCTCCGCCAAAGCAGGAGGCTGTGGATATGATCAAGCGACCTTTTGAGTTTGGAAAAAAGGAGCTCATCAAGGTGAGCATGCGGATTGAGTGGTTGGAATTTAACGAGGAGCGGGCGGTCAAAGAGCGCGGCAAGGGGAAAAAGAAGGGCGCCGATCACAAGCCTGAAACCACGGATCAATGAACCTGAAGGTTATCACAAGCTTTCTTGGTCAGCATTATGAGCGCGTGGTCGCTTTGCTTGCGATGCTGGTGCTGGTTCTGTTTTCAGCATGGTTGATGCTCGAGGTCGGCAAATTAAAGAGCGAGATCAAGCAGGATGTGGCGCCAATGGGTGTGCAACCGGAATTGTCAGGGTATCAGGGAATCAAGGATGGAATGGTGTTTATGGAACATCCGCCAACCTGGACCGCCAACGCGGACCATCGCCTCTTCATGCCGCACGAGATGAAGGTTTACCCAAATGAAACTTGTCCCCGGCGGTACGATGACACGGTGGCCAGGGAAATGAAGACCTCCGAGGGTATTAAAATTGGATGGCTGAATGACAATAATCTTCCGACAGATCAACTGGTCGGCGGTGATGATCCCGATAAGGATGGATTCACCAACCTCGAAGAATATCAGAGTGACACAAATCCCAATGATCCGGGCAATAAGCCGGATGCCATTCATAAATTACGGGTAGTGAAGATATTCCAAAAGCCATTTCCGTTGAAATTTAGGACGGCATCCGGTGGAGAGGGCGATGAAACATTTGAAATCGAGGGCAGCGATCATGTCGTACGACAAGTCAAGCGAGGGCAGCTCATTAAAGACCGAGATCCAGACTGGGCCGGCTATAAAGTGATCAAGTACGTGATGAAATCCGAGAAGCGAATAGATCCAAGTATCAAAGGGTCAGATGGCAAGCCTTGGGTCGATATCGTGGATGCCTCTGAGATCACGATCCAAAGAGAAAGTGAGCCGTCAAGAGTTTTGATAAGAAAACAGACTGCAACGATTGAAACACTTTATGCCAGAGTGCGTTTTCTCCTCGAAAATCGTGAATTCGATGTCTGCGCAAGTGGAAAGGAGCAGACATTTAAGTTGGAAGGCAATCAGTATCAAGTGCTTAGCATAAATATTCTTGACACCGGGGCGCCGGACGTGATAGTCAAAAGGCTTGATTCAGAACAGGTACCCTATACACTCCACTCCATTACCGAAAAATAGAAGGAACCCAAGCTGTTGACCAACAGAACATCTTTATTGCGCAAGACGTAACTTTGCTCTACATCCCAATAACCAAAAGCCTCTATGAAAATAAATTCTACGCCTCCTTGGGGTCAGTTGGCCAAATTGGCTATTTTCACGTCCCTGGTTGGTTCACTCTCTCTTTTCGCGCAAGATGTTAATCCATCGAAGGAAACCGCGCTGGAGGGTGTTCAGAAGTCCCAGGTTGAAAAGGTTCGGCGTCAGGCAGATCTGCTGCAGAGTCAGAAAATGATTACTGAAGCTGAAGGAT
>Ga0247727_10007874_pt1 | contig 20055 bp, 17 predicted proteins | sample WisWelCaveWW1625_FD_202498 | JGI IMG/M metagenome (GOLD analysis project Ga0247727, IMG submission 202498) | Biofilm microbial communities from Wishing Well Cave, Virginia, United States - WW16-25 | ecosystem: Environmental > Aquatic > Deep subsurface > Groundwater > Cave microbial mat | place... | reverse complement strand
CCCGCCTTCCGCCTCGGCGAGCGCACCGCCGACCCGCTCCAGATGTATCTCTCGGACATCTACACGGTCACCGGCTCACTGGCCGGCCTGCCGGCCATCTCCGTTCCCTGCGGCCATACTCCGCCATCGGAGACGACTCCACCGCTGCCCGTCGGGTTGCAAATCATCGGACGCCACTTCGACGAGCCCGGCGTCCTCCGCCTTGCCCATGCCTTCGAATCCTCCGGTCGTTGAAAGTGAAGCCCGGTATCTCGCGGAAGAGGGATCGGACACAGGAATATACGCAGTGGGGTTGGGGCGCCTCGGCAAATCGTCCAACTTCCAGCCTCCAGTCGAGCCCGATACCGGGTCCCGCCGGGCCGATCTGTGTTTATCTGTGTTAATCTGTGGTTCCCTCTGTGCCAGACATTCTCCCCATCGTCGAACACCTGAAACACACGGCCGCCGGTCTGCGCGCAATGGCGGAGGCCTGCGCCCCGGAGCGCTGGCGCGACGCCCCGCGCCCCGGCGCCTGGTCTGCCGCAGAGGTCATCGCCCACCTGACCATGGTCGAGGACAGCACCCTTGCCGGGGCGGACAAAGCCCTCCGCCATGGCCCGCGCAAGGTCACCCTCTGGCAGAGGCTCCATCCCCCTGTGTCCATCGTCCAGCGCCGCCTGCCGCGCGTTAAATCGCCCCTTCCCCTCGACCTCAACCTGCTCGGCGGCAAACTCGAAATGCTCAATGGCTATGCCGCCCGCCGCGTCCGCTCCCTCGCGCTGGTCGCGGAGACGAAAGACCGCGACCTATCCAAACACTACTGGCGCCACCCCTTTTTCGGGATGCTGGATTTCTACGAGTGGTTCTGGCTGATCGGCCATCACGAGATCCGCCACACCAAACAAATCCGTGAAATCGTAGGTTCATTCCAAAAATAAGTGCTTCTCGGCTCTCTTTCCAGCCCGCCCCGGGAATTCCGTTTGACCGTATCCCCAGCCGGCCCTTGAGCAAGAATCCTTCCTTTTCGCGGAAAAATGCCCCTTTTTTGCGCCTGTCCTGTGCGTACTAGTCATAAGGTTTTTGGAAATCTAGAACGGAATGACTATTGCATAGAGCTTTCTGCATCTTCTACGATGCAGCCAGCATCAGAAGAATTGGAGTCTCTCGCAATGGTGCGCATCCGGTCCAGCCAGAAGCTCTTCACCGAGGACGAGGTTTCCTCCCTGACCGGGATTTGCCTGGACCATCTCCACGGCCTGGCCCGCAGCCGCCATCTCGGCTCGCTGGTACGCGCCGCGGAGCAGGTCGCCGCCCAGGTGGAGAAGTGGCAGTTCACGAATTCCGACCTGATGATTCTCAGCGTGCTCTACACCCGTTGCACGCACGACCATCCTGCTGTCAGTTGAGGTTTCGGTAGTCTGTTCCGGGGAACCACGAACGGCGTCCGCCACGACGGGCGCCGTTCCTATTTTCCGCAGCCGCCGCCAACTCAGTCTTTGTACGGGAGCGTTCCCGTCTGTTCCTGGTGCGCGCGCGTAATCAGCAGCCCGATTCCCTGGTCAAACCCTGCAAACCCGGCTTTGTGCTTCTCCAGGTCCAGGGTCTTGGCAATCTCTTCCGCGGTCTTCCCTGCGGCAATGCCTTCCTTGACGCCGGCGACCACGTCCTTCAGCAGCCCGATGGCCCGCTCCATCTGGACTTTCCCATCCTGCACGGGTCCGTGACCTGAGAGCACCTTGACGAAGTCCAGCTTGCGCGCTCCCTCCAGCGCTGTGACCCAGAGTGAAGGATAGCCGTCGCGGGCAAACGGCACCCCGTTGGTCAGCAAGTCGCCTGTAAATAGCAGCTTCTCATTCGGCAGATAGACCACCACGTCTCCGCGTGTATGGCCTTTGCCGAAGTAGTAGATGTGGATTGGCCGCTCGCTGCCGTCGGGCGCTGTGCGGTACAGGATCAGGCTCTTCTCGAACGTTATGGTTGGAAGCGTTATCTGGATGGTCTTCAATTCTTCCAGGTAGCTCTTTTGGCTAGCCAGGCTGCGCTCTGCGCCGGTGCGCTGTTCCGCGGTCAACTCCTTGCCTTGCTGGTCTTTGCCCTCCGCCAGCATCTTCTCCAGCCGGGCGATGTTCTCGGGCACGGTTCGGGTCACGGAGGTCTGGATGCTGGGGATGGCTTTGCCGATGATGTCATCCCGCGTCCAGTGTTGCGCCAAGTACTCCACAGCGCCGCCAAAGGCCTGCACATAGGCCTGGTTTCCGTGGGTGTGGTCGCCATGCCAATGTGTATTGACCACATAGCGCACGGGTTTGTCTGTGACCTTGCGGACCTCCGCGATCAAGTCCCGCGCCCAACTGGGCCGCAGGTGCGTATCCACCACCAGCACCTCGTCCCGGTTGACGATGAACGCTCCGTTGCACAGCACGCCGGGCCGTGCAATCCCGGCGTAGACGTTTTCCATCACCTTGACGATGTCAAATGACTGGGCTTGGACGCTGGACGCATCAGCCAGCACAGCCAGCAGGGAGATGGCAAACATCCGAGCTGCACTTTTCATCCGAATCCTCCGGGATAACTGAATGAGCGGAGCGGGAATCTATCACAGGGGGACGTCGGTTGCCAGCAGGCGTCCACTGTGCACCTGAATGAATTTGGGGCGTTGCCCGTTCCCGCGGAGCGGGCTATCCTCAACAGGAAGACGGCTGTGGCAGCCAAACCCCCGGCGGGGCTGAGGCATCCCACAATCAGCGCCCAGCGCCGGAGAATGATGCCGTGTTTGCTCAGCTCCCGACAAAGAGGCCTCGCTCCCTCTTCCTGGTCACGATAGCCGGCGCCGCACTGCTCGCCTGCGTCTGGCCCGTCGGTGCGTTCGCGAAACAGGAAGGCCAAAAAGCCGCCGGACAGAAAGAAGCTGAGCCACTGACACTGGCCGCGCTCCCCAAGGGTACAAAGCTGATCCTGCTCGATGGAAACTTTCACATTGTCCGCAGCTACGAGAAGAAGGGTGACCGGGTGCGTTATTTCAGTGTGGAGCGCTCGGCGTGGGAGGAGCTGCCCGTCGCGCTGGTGGACTGGGAAGCCACTGCCCGTGCCCAGGCGGACGCCGAGCGGGCCAGGCAGCAGTCCATCGAGAAAATCCGGGAACTCGAGCTGGCCGAGCGCACCAAGAACCTGGACGTGGACGCCAGCATCGAATACGCCCCGGGAAAGTACCTGCCGGACGGGCCGGGGCTATGGGTGATTGAGAATGACGTCCCGCTCCCACTGCTGCCCGTCGGGGCAGACTTCAAGCTCGACAAGGGCAGGCTGCTGACGCAAATCCTCGTTCCCGTGCCAGTGATCCCCACCCGCCATAAAGTGCAGATTGCGGGCCAGAAAGCCGTGCTCCGCATTACCGCACCCAGGCCGGAATTCTATATTCGGACCGAGGATGCTCACGAACCCGAGCTGGAGCTGATCCGGGCCACCGTGAAGGGTAAAGTGAGAGAAGTCCAGCGCATCAGCTCCAACATCGTGGGGGAAAAGAACACGCAGAGAAAGACGGTATCCGTGGAGCGCTGGCCGGTGGCCAAAGGCGTTTTCCGGCTGACACTCAGCCAGCCCCTGGAACCCGGGGAGTATGCCGTCGCGGAAATCCTGCCGGAAGGGATGAGTCTCTACGTATGGGACTTTGGCATGGACGCCCCTCCGGTCTCACCGAAAAAGTATCCTTAGCCGCCCCGGCCGCTACGCGGACGCGGGACGCGTCATCTCTCCAACGATGGCGGCCAGTTCCGCCATGCGAAAAGGCTTCTGGATAATCCGCGCTCCCGATCCCTCGATGGCCCGCACCCGCGCGGGGTCCAGCAGGTCGCCGGTCATGAACAGGAACGGGCGTTTCCACCCTTGCGGCCTGCTGCGCAGGCGCTCAAAGAACTCTGTGCCGGCCAGCCCGGGCATCTTCATATCGCATAGGACCAGGTCGAATTCGGAAGGCCCGGCGCTCGCCCCCTCCAGGCGCGCCAGCGCCTCTTCCCCGGAGTTTACGCATTCCACGCGCGCCCCGCGGGCCGAGAGACCTGACTGCACCAGCTCGCGGATCCCGGCCTCGTCCTCCACTACCAGGACGCTGATACCCGAAAGGGTCGCTTCCTTCCTTGCGGCGCCGGCCGGCTCGCCGGCTGATTCCTCCGCGCGCGCTACCGGAAAGCTGACGGTAAAGACGGTCCCGCCCCCGGGCGCGGGAGTAGCTTCAATCGTGCCACCGTACTGCTTCAGCACAGAGTGGCAGATGCTCAGGCCTAGGCCTGTTCCGCGACCCGGGGCCTTGGTGGTAAAGAAGGGCTCGAAGATGCGGGAAACCACTTCGGGGCGGATGCCGGGCCCGTCGTCCTGCACCGTGACCCACACGCGGCCTCCCGAATTCCCCAGGCGGATGCGGATCGAGCCGGACTCGCGGATTTCCCGGATGGCCTGTTCGGCGTTCCGCAGCAGGTTGACGAACACCTGCACCAGCTCCCGGGAATCTCCGCTCACCGGGAGCAGCCCGGTGGCGGGCAGGTAGTCCACGGAGATGCGGCTGGAGCGCAGCGAATCCTCCTGCAAGCCCAGGGTCTGCTGGAGGAGCGCATTCAGGTCTAGGCACGCGGAGCCGGCAACCACTGGACGCGAAAAGATGAGAAGGTCTTGTACAATGCTGGCCGCGCGGCGGGCCTGTTGGTGGATCAATTCGAGCTGATGACGGTCTTTTTCCTCCCTCGTCTTTTCTTCCAGCAGTTCGCTGATGCCCAGGATGGCCGTCAGGGGGTTATTCAGCTCGTGGGCCACTCCGGCAATCATCTGGCCGACGACTGCCAGTTTTTCGGATTGCACAACCTGTTCTTCCAGGCGTTTGAGCTCGGTCACATCACGGGACGAGGCAACCAGCCCCGTCACCTGGCCGCTGGCGTCATACATCGGGCTGGCCGCTGCCCGGAAAACGCGCTCCCTGCCGTTGCTGTGAAGCGTTTTGTATTCAATAGTCCCATAGGTCCGCTCGCCGTCGATCATCTGTCGGAAGAACTCCGTGAGCTTATTTCTCTGGTCCGGTGCCGTGCGATCACCCAACAGGCCACCTTTCAATTCCTCAGGGGAATAGCCCAGCAGTTCCTTGATGTTCGGGCTGACGAACGTGTAGCGCATCTGCGCGTCCAGCGCCACGATCAGGTCCGGGAAGCTGGACACCAGCCGGCGGGCGAATTCCTGCTCCTCGTGCAATTGTTTCTCCATCGCCCGGCGGCCGGTGATGTCCACCAGAGTCCCCTGGTAGCGGATGGCCTGGCCTCCGGAATCGCGGATCACGCTGGACGTGTCCAGGCAGACAATCTGCGTCCCGTCCTTGCGTCGCAGATGCAGCTCCTGGTCGGTAATCGTGCCCCTTTGTTCCAAGTCTTGGTTTAGGCGCCCGCGCTCGCCCGGATCGGCGTACAAATCCTCAGCCTGGGCTGCAAGCAGTTCTTCCCTGTCCTTGTAGCCCAGCATCCGCACCATGGCGTTATTGGCGTCCAGCAGTTGCCCCTCTGGCGTGCTGAAATAGACGCCCACCGGAAGGCCCTCGAAAAGCTGGCTGAAGCGCATCTCGCTCTCGCGGAGATGGGTGACGTCGCGGGCCAGGCCACTGATCGCCACCACCTGTCCCTCCCGCAGGATGGCCCGTACCGCGCAGTCTACGAAGAGCTGCCGGTCGTTCTTCTTCAGACTCAGCCGAAGCGTCCCTTTCCAGTGCCGTTCTTGCAGAAAGCGCGGAAACTCCTTCGTGGCCGTTTCCCAGCCCTGCGACCCGGCCAGCTCTACAAATTCATCCAGGCGCCGTCCTACCAGCGCGGCGAATGGTTCGTCCAGCAGTTCGGCGAATCGCCGATTGCACGCCCGGATTTCGCCATCCAGGCCGATCGAAAAAACCAAGTCGTCAAAGCTGTCAATCAACTCGCGGTATCCGCTCTGCGAACGGGTGATGACCTCCAGCAGGTGTTCCACCTGGTCCGGGGATGCCGGGGCCTGTGACTGTTGCTGCATCCCGCGGATGAACCCGCGCAGTTCGTTGATTTCCTGCCGCCGGCGCGCCACGTACACCGCAAACAGCCCTACCAGCACGACCACGCCCAGCGGGATGCCCTCCAGGCGCAGGGGCAGATTGCGTAGTCCTTCCCAGCTCGCCCCTGCCATTCCCGTGGCCAGCAATCCCAGGAAGAGGAGCACAATGCGCCACAGCTCGGCTTCCTTGCGCTCATACTGGCGCGCGGCGGAGACCTCGCCGGCCCCGGTGGGAGGCGGACTGCTGATCCGGTCTTCTTTGTCTTTCTCAGACAGCGACTGGTTCGAATTTGCGCTTCGAATCACGCTTCCTCACGACTTTCGGGCCACGCATGGAGGGCCCTCGGCGAGTCCTGCCCGGTCCGGCGCAGGCCGGTCAATCGCCTGGCACGGACAGGGCACTTCCCTCAGGTTTATCGGCCAAAAGGGGCGGGGGCATTACCTCCCGAAAGGGCAGCAGGTGGTCAGAATGGCGTACCCGTCCGGAAATGTGCCGGCCTGGTCGGTGGACCAGGCCGGGTGGGGATTCCGCGGGAGATGCGTGTCTTTTATTCCTCGGCCGGCCGCGCGCGGCCTTCCTGGGACTTGCGCAGGAATTCCAGGGCCGCGGCTTCTTCGGCGGTCAGTTCCAGCTCGGCGGCCTCAGGTTCGGGCGGCGGGACCTCAGTCAGCAGCTTGATGTTACGGTAGTACTCTAGGCCCGTGCCGGCCGGAATAAGGCGGCCCATGATTACGTTCTCCTTCAGGCCGCGCAAGTAGTCCACTTTGCCGGCGATGGCCGCTTCGGTCAGCACACGGGTGGTTTCCTGGAAGCTGGCCGCGGAGATGAACGAATCCGTGGAGAGCGAGGCCTTGGTGATGCCGAGCAGCAGCGGCCGGCCGGTGGCCGGGCGCGCGCCATCCGCCAGGATGCGCTCGTTTTCTTCGCGGAAGCGGAACTTGTCCACCTGTTCCTCCAGAAGGAAGGTCGTGTCGCCCACGTCCTCCACCTTCACCCAGCGCATCATCTGGCGCACGATCACTTCGATGTGCTTGTCGTTGATGTTGACGCCTTGCAGACGGTACACCTCCTGGATCGAGTTCACCAGGTAGGCTTGGGTGTACTGTTCGCCGAGCACGGCCAGCAGGTCGTGGGGATTCAGCGGGCCATCAATCAGTGGCTCGCCGGCGCGGACGTGCTCCCCTTCCTGCACATTGATGTGCACCCCGCGCGGCAGCGAGTATTCCTTCTGCGTCTTGCCGTCCTCGCTTTCCACGGTGATTTTACGCAGACCCTTGCTGATCTCGCCGTATTTCACCACGCCGTCAACTTCGCTGATGACCGCAGGGTCCCGGGGTTTGCGGGCCTCAAACAGTTCCACCACGCGCGGCAGTCCGCCGGTAATGTCCTTGGTCTTGGTGGTCTCGCGCGGGATCTTGGCCAGCACATCACCGGGGGACACGTCGTCGCCGTCGGCCACCATCAAGTGGGCCCGCGAGGGCATCAGATATTTCTTGCGCGTCCGTCCCGCCGAATCGCGGATCAGGATGGTTGGCTGGTGCTTTTCATCCCCGGGAGGCAGCGTGACCACCAACTGCGCCAGGCCGGTCACCTCGTCCACCTGCTCCTCGATGGTCACCGCCGGTTGGAGGTCCTTGAATTGAACCGACCCGCCCGTCTCCGTCAGGATCGAGAACGTGTACGGATCCCATTCGGCCAGGGTCTGGCCTACGCTCACCGCGTCTCCGTCATTGACCCGCAGGCGGGCCCCATACACCACGTGGTAGCGCTCCTTCTCCCGGCCCTTTTCATCCTGCACGGCAATCAGCATATTGCGGTTCATGGCGATCAGTGTGCCCTTGCCCTCGATCACCTTGGGGTTGATGAACTTCACCATGCCCGCGTTTTTGGCTTCCACCTTGGACTGCTCGGTCACTCGCGTGGCTGTGCCCCCGATGTGGAACGTCCGCATGGTCAGCTGCGTGCCGGGCTCGCCGATGGACTGCGCCCCGATGACGCCGACGGCTTCGCCCATCTCCACCATCCGGCCGGTGGCCAGGTTGCGGCCGTAACACCTGGCGCAGACGCCCCGCCGCGTTTCACAGGTTAGAACGGAGCGGATTTTCACCCGCTCGATGCCCGCGCCTTGGATGGCGTTGGCCAGTTCTTCCGTGATTTCCTGGTTGATCTCGACGATCACGTTGCCTTCGTAGTCTTTGATTTTCTCCAGCGACACGCGTCCCACCACGCGGTCGCGCAGCGGTTCCACCTCCTCGCCCGCCTCGATGATCGGTTCGACGTAGATGCCGTTCACCGTGCCGCAGTCCAGCCCGCTGATAATCACATCCTGGGCCACGTCCACCAGCCGGCGCGTCAGGTAGCCGGAGTCGGCGGTTTTCAGTGCCGTATCGGCCAGGCCCTTGCGCGCGCCGTGCGTGGAGATGAAGTATTGCAGCACGGTCAGCCCTTCGCGGAAGTTCGAGGTGATGGGCGTTTCAATCACCTCGCCGGACGGCTTGGCCATCAGACCGCGCATCCCGCTGAGCTGCCGGATCTGCTGCTTGCTGCCGCGCGCGCCGGAGTCGGCCATCACGAAGATGGGGTTGATGATGCCCTGCTTGTCTTGTTGCTCCAGGGCCTTGAACATTTTCTCGGCCACGCGCTCGGTCACATCGCTCCATATGGCGATGACTTTGTTGTAGCGCTCGCCGTTGGTGATGGCGCCGTCCAGATATTGCTGCTGGACCTTGACCACTTCCTTCTCGGCCTTCTCCACTTCCTGCTCCTTGTCCTCGGGGATGAGCATATCGTCGATCCCGATGGAGAACCCGGCCCGGGTGGCGTAGAGGAAGCCCAGCTCCTTCAGCTCATCCAGCATCCGCACCGTGCGGTCCAACCCATAGCGCAGGTAGCCGAATTGCACCAGTTGCTGTACGCCCCTCTTCTTCAGCAGGCCGTTGATAAACGGCGTACCCGTCGGCAGGTGGTCGTTGAAGATCACCCGCCCCACGGTGGTCTGGATGAACTGCCTCTTCAGCGTCACCGCCTCGGTGTGGATGATGTCCTGGTCATCGTAGGCCGTGGACAGGTTGATGACCTCCCCGCTATAGCGCAGCCGGATGGGCGTCAGCATTTCGACTTCGCAGGCCTCCAGCGCCAGCAGCACTTCTTCGATGCTCCCGAAGGCGCGGCCCTCGCCCTTCGCCCCGGGCTTGGACTTGGTCATGTAGTACAGGCCCAGCACCATATCCTGCGTGGGAACGGCCAGCGGCATCCCGTTGGCCGGGGAGAGCACGTTGCCCGAGCTCAGCATCAGTACCGACGCCTCAATCTGCGCCTCCGGGGAGAGCGGGATGTGCACCGCCATCTGGTCGCCGTCGAAATCGGCGTTGAACGCCGTGCACACCAGCGGATGGATGCGGATGGCCTTGCCCTCCACCAACACCGGCTCAAACGCCTGGATACCCAGTCGGTGCAGCGTCGGCGCGCGGTTCAGCAGCACGGGATGCTCGCGGATGACGTCCTCCAGGATGTCCCACACGATGGGATCCTGCTGCTCGACCATCTCTTTCGCCTGCTTGATGGTCGTGCAGTGTCCCGCAGCCTCCAGCTTGTGGTAGATGAACGGCTTGAACAGCTCCAGCGCCATTTTCTTGGGCAGCCCGCACTGGTGCAGCCGCAGCTCCGGACCAACCACGATCACCGACCGCCCCGAGTAATCCACGCGCTTGCCCAGCAGGTTCTGCCGGAAGCGGCCCTGCTTGCCCTTCAGGGTGTCGGAGAGCGACTTCAGTGGCCGGTTATTGGCCCCGCGCAGCACCCGGCCGCGGCGGCCGTTGTCAAATAGGGCATCCACAGCTTCCTGGAGCATCCGCTTCTCGTTGCGCACGATCACGTCCGGGGCGTGCAGCTCCATCAGCTTTTTCAGCCGGTTGTTGCGGTTGATTACCCGGCGGTAGAGGTCGTTCAGATCGGACGTGGCGAATCGCCCGCCGTCCAGCGGCACCAGCGGCCGCAGCTCTGGCGGCAGCACCGGGAGCACGTCCAGGATCATCCACTCCGGCTTGTTGCCGCTCTTGCGGAAGGCTTCCATCACCTTCAGCCGCTTGGCGTACTTGATGCGCTTCTGCAGGCTGGGGTCGGTCTTCATCTTCTCGCGCAGCTCGCCGCCCAGCCGGTCCACGTCCACCTGCTTGAGCAGCTCCTTGATGGCTGCCGCACCCATCCCCGCGCGGAATTTCCCGGCGTACTCCTTCTGCAGCTCGCGGTACTTCTCTTCGGTGAGCAGCTCCCTCTCCACAATGCTGGCCACTTCACCGGCGTCCAGGACCACAAACATCTCGAAGTACAGGATGCGTTCTAGGTCGCGCATCGAGATATCCAACAGGTAGCCGATGCGGCTGGGAAGTCCCTTGAAGAACCATACGTGGCTGCACGGCGAGGCCAGCTCGATGTGCCCCAGGCGCTCGCGCCGCACCTTGCTCAGCGTTACTTCCACTCCGCACTTGTCGCAGATCACCCCGCGGTGCTTCATCCGCTTGTACTTCCCGCACAGGCATTCCCAGTCGGTCACCGGACCGAAGATCTTGGCGCAGAACAGTCCGTCCTTCTCCGGCTTGAAGGTTCGGTAGTTGATCGTCTCCGGCTTGGTCACCTGGCCGTGTGACCACGACCGGATCTTTTCCGGACTGGCCAGACTGATGCGGATGCTGTCGAAATCGGCGATCAGACTCGCTCGGTCGTACGGGCTGCTTCGGTACACGGTTCCTCCCGAACATCTGTGACGGATGACCGGTGCCGGGTCATCCGTGAACACGGAAACGACTCCCTCTACTCCGCAGCGGCTTCCAGCTGGGGCTTCTGCCGCTTCATCAGCTCCACGTCCAGGCACAGCGACTGCAACTCTCGCACCAGGACGTTGAACGATTCGGGCACGCCGGGCTCGATGCCGGCTTCGCCCTTCACGATGGCCTCGTAAATCTTGGCGCGTCCGTACACGTCGTCAGACTTGGCCGTGAGCAGCTCCTGGAGGATGTGCGCCGCCCCATAGGCTTCCAGCGCCCAGACCTCCATTTCGCCGAAGCGCTGCCCGCCGAACTGGGCCTTGCCGCCGAGCGGCTGCTGCGTGATCAGCGAATACGGGCCGATGGACCGGGCGTGGATCTTGTCGTCCACCAGGTGCGACAGCTTGAGCATATAGATGTATCCGACCGTGACTTGGGAGGCGAACAGATCCCCGGTCATGCCGTCGCGCAGGTCGCTCTTGCCGGATGCCGGCAGGCCGGCCATTTCCAGCAGGTGGCGGATCTCCGCCTCGCGCGCGCCGTCAAACACCGGCGTGGATACGGGGATGCCTTCGCGAAAGCCGCCCGCGACCTCCATCAGCGGGTCGTCGCCCAGCTGGGAGAGTGCGCGCCACACGGCTGTGTGACCGAACACCTCCTTCAGCCATTTCCGGGTGGCTTCGGCGCGCACCCGCTGGTCGAACATCTGTGCAATCTTGTGTCCCAGCTCCTTGGAGGCCCACCCCAGGTGTGTCTCCAGGATCTGGCCCACATTCATGCGCGAGGGCACGCCCAGGGGGTTGAGCACAATCTCCACCGGCGTGCCATCGGGCAGATAGGGCATATCTTCTTCGGGGACGATGCGCGCGATCACGCCCTTGTTGCCGTGCCGCCCGGCCATCTTGTCCCCCACGGACAGCTTGCGCTTCATCGCGATGTACGCCTTGACCATCTTGATGACGCCCGGAGGCAGTTCGTCGCCCTTTTCCAGCTTCTCCTTGCGCTCCTTGGTGATCTTCTGGAGCACTTCGATCTGGCGCGAGGTCATCTCCTCGATTTCGTCGATCTTCTCGATCAGCAACGCATCGCGCTCCGTCAGCTTCAGCCTCTTCAGGTTTCGAGTGTGCAGCTTTTCGATCATCTCGCGCGACAGCACCGTGCCCCGGGTCAGCAGGCGCTTGTTGGTTTTTTCGTCGTGCAGGTCGGCCACCAGCCGCTGCCCGCCCAGCAGCGCCGCCAGGCGCTTCAGGCGCTCGTCGTTCAGGATGCGCACCTCGTCGGAGAGGTTCTTATCCAGCTTGAACTTCTGCGCGGCTTCGATGGCGCGGTGCCGCTCGTCCTTCTCCGCGCCCTTGCGGCAGAAAACCTTCACGTCCACCACCGTGCCTTCGATCCCCGGCGGACAGTAGAGTGAAGCGTCGCGGACGTCGCCGGCCTTTTCCCCGAAAATGGCGCGCAGCAGCTTTTCTTCCGGGGTCAGCTGGGTTTCGCCCTTCGGCGTCACCTTGCCCACCAGGATGTCTCCCGCCTTGGCCGTGGCCCCGATGCGGATCACCCCGCTCTCGTCCAGGTTGCGCAGGAACGTCTCGCTGATGTTGGGGATATCCCGCGTGATCTCCTCGGGGCCCAGCTTGGTGTCGCGGGCTTCGATTTCGAACTCCTCGATGTGGATCGAGGTGTAGTAGTCATCCCGGACCAGCTTTTCGCTCACCAGGATGGCGTCCTCGAAGTTGTAGCCGCGCCACGGCAGGAACGCCACCAGCACGTTCCGGCCCAGGGCCAGCTCGCCATGTTCGGTGCACGGGCCGTCGGCTAGCACCTGTCCCTGGCGCACCCGGTCCCCGGAGCGCACCAGCGGCTTCTGGTTGATGCAGGTGTTCTGGTTGGAGCGCTTGAACTTGGTCAGCGTGTAGATGTCGGAACCCACTTCGCGGCTGAGCACGCCGGAGTGGTCCGACTCCACGCGCACGATGATGCGCTCGCTGTCCACCTGGTCCACCACGCCGTCGCGCCGGCAGATCACCACTGCGCCGGAGTCCCGCGCCGTCACCCGCTCCATCCCCGTCCCCACCAGCGGTGCTTCTCCGTGGATCAGCGGCACGGCCTGACGCTGCATGTTCGAACCCATCAACGCGCGGTTGGCATCGTCGTTCTCCAGGAACGGGATCAAGCTGGCGGCTACAGACACCAGCTGCTTCGGCGACACGTCCACGTAGTCCACTTCCTCGCGCTGTTTCAGCACGAAGTTCCCGGCTTGGCGGCAGTTCACCAGCTCCGTAGTGATGCGCCCCCGCTCGTCCAGCGCCACGTTGGCCTGTGCGATCACGTAGCGGTCTTCCTCCCACGCCGAGAGGTAGAAGCAGTGCGGCTGGAATGTCACGCGGCGCCGTTTCAGCTCTTCGTTCACCGCCTCCACCGCTTCCCATTCGATAATCTGGCCGGCCTTGAATTCGCTGTCGCCGGCGTTGACGATCTGCACATAGTCCACCACCCGGCCGTGTTTCACCTTGCGATACGGCGACTCGATGAACCCGAACTCGTTGATCCGCGCAAAGCACGATAGCGAGCTGATCAGCCCGATGTTCGGACCTTCCGGCGTCTCGATGGGGCAGATGCGGCCGTAGTGGGTGGGGTGGACGTCGCGAACCTCGAACCCCGCGCGCTCCCGGGAGAGCCCTCCCGGCCCCAGCGCCGAAAGTCTCCGCTTGTGCGTGATCTCGCTGAGCGGGTTGGTCTGGTCCATGAACTGGCTTAGTTGGCTGCTCCCGAAGAATTCCCGGATCGCCGCCATCACCGGCTTGGCATTGGTCAAGTCGTGCGGCATGGCCGTGGACATCTCCTGGTACACGGACATCTTTTCCTTGATGGCCCGCTCCATCCGCACCAGGCCGATGCGGAACTGGTTTTCCAGCAGCTCGCCGACCGCGCGCACGCGGCGGTTGCCGAGGTGGTCAATGTCATCCAGACTGCCGATGCTTTTGCGCAGCTTCAGCAGGTACAGGATGGCGGCCACGAAGTCGGGCCGATCCAGCGTGCGCTTGTCCAGCGGGGTTTCCATCCCCTGCTTGATGTTGAATTTCAGCCGGCCCACCTTGCTGAAGTCGTACTTCCGCGGGTCGAAGAACATCCCGTTGAACAGCGCCGTGGCCGTTTCCAGTGTGGGCGGGTCCCCCGGGCGCAGCTTGCGGTAAATTTCGATCAGCGCTTCCTTGGAGCTGCGGATCGAGTCCTTCTCCAGGGTGCGGTTCAGCACGATGCCGGCGTCGTCGCGCTCCGGGAAGAAGACGTCCACTTCCGTGCAGCCAGCCTGGACCAGCGTTTCCCACGTATCGGGCGAAAGGGGGTGGTTGGATTCCAGCACCACTTCGCCGGTCTGCCGGTTGACAGCGTCGCCCACGGCATAGGCGCCCTCCACATCGCCCGCCGAAACACGCACCTGGGTCACGTGGGCTTTCACCAGCTCCTTGTAGAGAGGCTCGGTGATGCGCTTGTGCGCCCCCACCAGGACTTCGTCCTTCCGCGGGTGCTTGATTTCGTGGGTCAGCTTGCGGTCGATCAGCCCTTCGCTGGCGTTGCAGTACAGCTCGCCATCGCGCAGGGTGATGCGCTCCACGCGGTAGAAGGTGCGCAGGATGTCCTCGTTGGATTTCAGGCCCAGAGCCCGCAGGAAGATCGAGCCCAGGAACTTCCGCTTGCGATCGATGCGCACGTACAGGATATTCTTGATGTCGTACTCGAATTCCACCCACGACCCGCGGTAGGGGATGATCTTCCCCAGGTAGTACGTGCGGTTGTTCGCCGATTCGTAGAAGACGCCGGGCGAGCGGTGCAACTGGCTGACGATCACCCGCTCGGTGCCGTTGATGATGAACGTGCCGTTATCGGTCATCAGCGGGATGTCGCCGAAGAAAACTTCCTGCTCCTTGATGTCGCGGATCGATTTGGCGCCCGTCTCCGGGTCTTTTTCGTAGATGGTCAGCCGGATGGTGACCTTCAGCGGGGCGGAATAGGTCATTCCCCGCTCCTGGCATTCGTTCACGTCGTATTTCAGTTGCAGCGCCACTGGGTCGCCGCATTTCTGGCAGAACGTGGGGGTGTTCTTGTTCAAGGAGCCGCACTTGGCGCACAGCACGTCCCCGGTCTTGTACGGGTTGGTCACCACTGAGGCCCCGCAGTTGCGGCAAGTGGCCCGCAGGTGGTGGAGGCCCTTCAGGTGCGAGCACTTGCATTCCCAGTTGCCGATCGCATAGTCCACGAAATCCAGTTGCGAAAGTCCGCGGAAATCCTGGATGGGGAATACCGATGTAAACACCGATTGCAGACCGTTGTCCTCCCGCTCGCTGGGCAGCAGGTCCATTTGCAGGAAGCGCTGGTAGGACTTCTTCTGCACCTCGATCAGGTTGGGGATATCAATGGTGGCCTTGATCTTGGAGAAGTCCAGGCGCTCCCGTTCGCGGAAGTGATGGCTGCCATTCTGCATTCTGGTTTACCTCATGTCCTTTCGGTTGGGCCGGCGAGAGCGACAGCAGCCCCCAGCGGCCGGCACGCACTCCGGCCAGTCCCCTCCGCGAGCGCCGCGGAGCGGGAACACACTCCTCCGGCAGCTCCAGCCCCTCTCCGGGGACGCGGATGCCGCGGGGGAGCGCATTCCTATCGAGCCAGCACACGAATGAAGAAATCCGAGAACGGCGGCGCGCAGCCTCCATGGCCCGCGACCTGCCGCAGCCCCGCCGCCCAAGCCGGTTACTTGATCTCGACCTTGGCGCCGGCATCTTCGAACTTTTTCTTGATGGACGCGGCCTCGTCCTTGTTCACGCCCTCTTTGACGGTCTTGGGTGCGCCGTCCACCAGGTCCTTGGCTTCCTTCAGGCCCAGGCTGGTGACTTCGCGGACCGCCTTGATGACGTTGATCTTGTTGCCGCCCACGTCGGTGAGGACGACGGTGAATTCCGTCTTCTCCTCGGCGGCAGTAGCGCCGCCCGCCGCACTCGCGCCGCCGGCTACCGCCACCGGGGCCGCTGCGGCCGCAGACACGCCGAAGGCCTCTTCCATCTTCTTGACCAGGTCCGCTGCTTCCAGCAGCGTCAGGCCCTTGATGCTCTCCAGTAGGGTCTCGACTTTAGACATTGCAGTTATCCTTTCTTTCTTGGTGCCGGCAAAAATGGGGTCCCCGAGCCGCTTCGCTACTCCGTGAATTTATTTTCCTTCACGGCCTCATTCACCGTGACGGCCAGATTCCGGGCCACGGCGGCCATCGCCGTTGCCATCCGCTGCGCCGGCGCCAGCAGCAGGAACATGATCTTGCTGATCAGGTCTTCCTTCGACGGCAGGCTGGCCAGCTGCCCGATTTCGTCGATGGAAATGACGCGCCCTTCCACCACCCCGGCCTTGAACTGGAACGCCGGAACCTCCTTGGCCACTTTCGTCAGCACCCGGGCCAGCGCCACCGGGTCCGCGGTTGTATAGGCGATGGAATGCATCCCGGTCAGGCCCTTCAGCAGGGGCTCGGCAGGCGTTCCCTCCGCAGCGCGCTGCGCTACGGTGTTTTTCACCACACGGTAGCTGCCGCCGGATGCTTCCACGGCGCGCCGCAGCTTGGTGTCCTGCTCCACGGTTATGCCCTGAAACGTGGTCAGGATAACGCTGGACACCTGCGCCAGCTCGGCCTTGAGTTTCTCGGCTTCCGTCACTTTTTCTGCGCGCTTCTTCATTGCCATTCTCCGCTTCGGAACTGACGCCGCCGGCTAGGCCGCGGCTGCGTGCGTGGCATCGGCCTCGGCGACGGCGGCGTCAATCAAAACGCCCGGGCCCATCGTCGAGGTCAGCGTGATTTTCTTCACGTACTTCCCTTTGGCCGCGGCTGGCTTGGCCTTCACCACCGCGGCGATCACCGCCAGCGCGTTCTCCGCCAGCTTGGCCGCATCGAAGCTGATCTTGCCGATCGCAGCGTGGATGATCCCCGCCTTCTCCACGCGGAACTCCACCTTTCCGGCCTTCACTTCCTTCACCGCCCGCGCCACTTCAAACGTCACCGTGCCGGTCTTGGGGTTGGGCATCAGGCCGCGGGGGCCCAGCACCTTGCCCAGCTTCCCCGCCGACCTCATCATGTCCGGCGTGGCGATCACCGCGTCGAAGTCCGTCCACCCTTCCTGGATCTTCTGCACCATGTCTTCCCCGCCCACAAAATCCGCGCCGGCGTCCTGCGCTTCGCGCACCTTTTCGCCGCCGGCAATCACTAGCACGCGCATGGACTTGCCCAGGCCGTTGGGGAGCACCACCGTGCCGCGCACCACCTGGTCGCTGTGTTTGGGGTCCACACCCAGGTTGATAGCCAGCTCCACCGTTTCGTCGAACTTGGCGTAGTGTGTTTTTTTCAGCAGCTCGGCGGCTTCCAGCAGCTGATACGCACGCGCCTCCACCTGCTTCCTCGCGTTGACTACTTTCTTCCCCAGTTTCCGCGGCATCTCCGTCTCCTTACCCTTCCACCTCGAGGCCCATGTTCCGCGCTGTGCCCATCACCGTGCGGATGGCCGATTCCAGTTTCGACGTGTTCAGGTCCACCAGCTTGACCTTGGCAATCTCTTCCACCTGCTTGCGCGTCACCTTGCCCACCTTGGTGCGGTTGGGCTCGGCGGAACCCTTCACGATTCCCGCGGCGCGCTTCAGCAGCTCCGACGCCGGCGGCGTCTTGGTGATGAAGGTGAACGTGCGGTCGCTGTAGATGGTCACCAGCACCGGGATGATCATTCCCTCGGGCTCTTTGGCCGTCTTGGCGTTGAATTGCTTGCAGAAATCCATGATGTTCACGCCCTGCGGGCCCAGCGCCGTCCCCACCGGCGGCGCCGGCGTGGCCTTGGCCGCTGCCAGTTGCAGTTTCACCATCGCTTGTACTTTCTTCGCCATTGCTTCCTTCCTTCAGATGCTCCGAAGAGCCAGTCCCACCGTCGAAACCAGTTTTTTCTGGACGGGGTCCGCGGCCAGCCCCAGGCTTTCGAGCGTGTGCGCTCCCATCACCTCGCGGTCGCCCTGTTCCGCCAGTACTACGGTGTCACCGCCCGTCCGGCCGTCAAATCGCAGGAAAACAGCCGCCACATCTCGTTCGATCAAACCACCTTCGATCGTCCGGAACTGCATCCGGTCGCAGACAGCGATGCCAAGTTTTTCCAGGCGCTGGCGCGACATCCACGAATAGTCGGCGCCTGTGTCCACCCACAAATCGAATTCCTCGGTCACGCCGGGGGCCGCCGGGTTCCAGACCGTCAGTTTGGACTTGAACAGCTCCATCTTTTTCGCGTCAGCCCAGCTTCTCCACCTGCGCGAAATCCAGCTCGACCGGTGTCGAGCGCCCAAATATAGTGACCGACACCTTCAGCGTGCTGCGATCGCTGTTGATATCCTCGACCACGCCCGTGAAGCTGGCGAATGGCCCGTCCACGATCTTCACCTGCTCGTTGCGCTCGAAGGTCAGCTTCGGCTTCGGCCGGTCCGGGAAGGCCGTAGCCCGGTGCAGGATGTTATGCACCTCGTCATCGGTCAGGGGCGACGGCGTCTGGCCCATACCCACAAATCCCGTCACACGGGGCGTGGAGCGCACCACGTGCCAGGTGTAGTCGTCCATATCCATCTCCACCAGCACGTACCCCGGATAGGTCATCCGCGGGGCCACTACTTTTTTCCCGCCGCGTACTTCCACCACGTCTTCGGTCGGGATCAGCACCTGGCCAATCTTCTCCTGCAGGCCGAACGCCGCCACACGGCTCTCCAGGCCTTCCTTCACCTTCTTCTCAAACCCGGAGTAGGTGTGAATGATGTACCACTGCTTCGCCATTCGAATTCCTCAAAACTTAAGATTCAAAATGCGCTCCACCGCCTGGATGATCAGCTGGTCCGCGACCGCCAGGAACAGGCCGAAGAAGAAAATCGTCATGATTACCACAACCGTGGTGGCCTTGATGTCGTCCCGCGTCGGCCACGTCACGCGGTTCAACTCCTGCCGGACTTCGTGCAGGAACTGCCGGAAGCGGCCGGGGGCTGTCAGCAGTCGGTCGAGCCACGCCGGTCGGCTGCTGCTCCCGCTTTCCGTGCCCTTGGCCTCTTCGCTCATCACTCGGACCGCCTGTGCCATCGGCTTGCTACCTTCCCGTGGTCTTTCGACTCCGCCGCGCCAATCCTGGCAGGGGAGGAGGGATTCGAACCCCCACATCCGGTTTTGGAGACCGGCGGTCTACCGTTGAACCTACTCCCCTGACTTTTTCGCCTCCGGCGAAAAAGTCACCCTGAGGTCGCCTTCGGCGACCGATGGGTTTTTTGTTCGCCGGAACTCTTCGATAAGCTTCGATTTCTTTTCCCGCCTCCAGCCTTTCGTCCCCGGCCCCTCTCCCCGCTGTTACTTCACTTCCTTGTGCCCGGTGTGCTTCCGGCACGTGTTGCAGAACTTCGAAGTCTCCAGCCGCTCGGAATGCTTCTTCTTGTTCTTGGTGGTCGCGTAGTTCCGGTTTTTGCACTCGGTGCACTGCAATGTGATGATCTCTCGCATGTCTCAATCCTGTCTGGTCTTTCCCAGCGTTTTGGCCTCTCCCACGGGGAAGTCCAGGGAGAGTACGTACTCCCAGCGGACAAGCAGCATCTGTTCCCCATCCTCCCGCATCACTCGAACCCATAGACCAAGTTCATCTGTCTCCTGCACGTGGAAGACTGCCGCAGGCGACTCCTCATCGTAAGCGCCGGCCAATTGCAAAGCCTGCTGTCCCTCGTTGCTCAAGAATAGGACAACCTCCCGCGGCGCTACCTTCACTTTAAGGCCCCGGATGGCAACGCCATCTCCACAACACGCCCCAATCTTTGCTCCGCCTCCAACGCTCCACCCTCAAAGAGGTCGTCCACTAAATCTTCATCAATGCGCAATGCGAGTGGTGTTCCATCAGAATTCGCTTCGACCTCAAAACGATGTTCCACTGTTTTTAGCGTAACTCCCTGGATGCGTACCCTGGGACCGACCTTTGCCTGCAGCAACCTCGCAAGTTGCTCTGCCTTTTGGAGCAGCCTTTCCGCTGTTCGCTGCCCAGCAACTGCGCTGCGTGCATAGTCCACTTCCGCGATCTGCAGCTTCCGGGCTACCTCCCGCTGCTGCTGCGTTAACGGGGGCAACTGCTCCGCAGGGATTTCGTGAACCGCCTTCCGGTCCGCGGCTTTCGCTCTCCAACCATCCACCGGGATTTGCACGCTTTCCGCTTCAAACATTTATTCTTACTCGACTATCTCCGT